>Ga0070735_10001440_pt1 | contig 23076 bp, 21 predicted proteins | sample Coa_R1_FD_66443 | JGI IMG/M metagenome (GOLD analysis project Ga0070735, IMG submission 66443) | Surface soil microbial communities from Centralia Pennsylvania, which are recovering from an underground coalmine fire - Coalmine... | ecosystem: Environmental > Terrestrial > Soil > Unclassified ...
TTCTCGGGCCGCGCCAGGCGGCGCGGGAGCTCCATTGCGCTCGACGCACGGCGGCGCTGTGAGGGCGTGCGACTGAGCTCCGTCTGACGAGAAGGCCGGAGCCGCGGCGTGGGCCGATCTACGCTTCGGCCCGTGGCGCGGCGGGTTCTCCGGTTAGCGCGGGTGGTTCGGTGGAGTATCGTTGCTCGGCCTCCTCCCGCGTGCAGTTGAGCGTTACCGCGGTCTCGGAAATCGAGGAGACCGCGCTGTAGGGCACGTAGAGCGACTCACCATGGAGGTGCAGCATCCCTTCATGGCGAATCTCCATGTACTTGGTGTCGGAGGGCGCGAAGTCGCCACCCGAGCCGGAAGGACCGGGAAATGGAGCGATTCCGGCGGCCCGTGCGGGCCCCGATCCCATCGATCCGGCGGTCCCGACGTTGTAGGTCGCCGGTATCTCGCTCAGCTGAGTGAACTCGTTGGCTTCCAGATTGCTGGATGCGGTCGAGCCGGCGTCGATCGCTTCGGCGGCGGCGGGCGCTTCAGCCGAGAACAGTCGCCGCACCGCGCCGATTTTCGTACCGTCGCAGGCGTATGCTTCCATTCCGGTGCTGATGGTTTGGGCCATGGAAAATCCTCCTGGACACTGGAGCGTAACGCTGGGTCACACCCGCTCCCAGCGGTCGAGCGTACCCCAACAGGAGCTGCACCATCGCCACCTGCAAGACTCGTTCCGGGCAGGCGTGGATGAGGGCGCCGTCTCCCCTTCCATTGGCCCCGGCGGTGCGGTACACTTTCACCATGTCTGAGCCGGCCCCGCGCCCGCGACGCCGTGTCGTCGCGGTCATCGGAGCAGGCGAATGTGAGGAGGACATGGCGAAGCTCGCTTACGCCGTGGGCAAGCTGGTTGCGGAGGCGGATGCAGTCCTCGTGACCGGCGGCCGGGGAGGAGTGATGGCCGCGGCGTCGCGCGGAGCGGGTGATGCGGGAGGTCTGGTGATTGGTCTCCTTCCCGGGATTGACCCCCATGACGCCGACGACGCGGTCGAGGTTGCCATCCCGACGGGCATGGGCCAGCTGCGGAACGGATTGGTCGTGAACAGTGCCGGCGCGGTCATCGCCATTGGGGGCGAGTGGGGAACGTTGTCCGAGATTGGATTCTCGCTCAAGACCGGGAAGCCGGTGATTGGCCTGGGCACCTGGGAGCTGGCGAAGGGCGGAGTTTCGAGTGAAGCAATTGTGCGGGTGTCGACGGCTCGCGAGGCGGTGGACGCAGCGCTCGATCGGTATGTGGGGTAAGCAACCATGACGGATGTACCCAACGCACCGGCCGGCCCGCGACGTCTGACACGACGCTGGCGCGTCCGGATTCCCTATATGGTTCTCGCCCTGGTGATGGCGTTGTTTGCATATAAGTTCGTCGAAAAGGATCAGGAGATTCACCGCCTCCAGGCTCAGGCCAACGCACTGCAGACGGCGAACTATCAGACGTCACGCGACAACCAGAGTATCCGACGCTCTCTGCCTTACTATCAGTCGACGGACTACGTCGCGGAACAGGCGCGCGATCTGCTTGGCTACACCTTCCCGGGCGATACCCTCGTCCACACCGCTCCGGTGGCCGCGCCGGTTGAGCGCGTTCGCCGGCCGCCACCGCCGCCACCGGCGGCTCCTAAACCTACCTGGCAGCAGTGGTGGGACGCGTTCTTCGGGTAGACTCGAAGCGCTGAAGGCCCGGCACGCCCGGGCACGCTACGGCTGGTGAGAAGGAGACGCCGGTGGATTTCACGCTCCCGGACGACGTGAAGCTCCTGCGAGACACCGTCCGCGACTACGTGCGTGAGCGGCTCATGCCCCTGACCATGCGGGTGGAGCATGATGACGCGGTGCCACCCGACATCCTGCAGGAGATGAAGGATCTCGGTCTCTTCTCCATCCTGTTTCCAGAGGAGTACGGTGGGGGCGGTTTCGGCGAGCTGGGCTACTGCGTGGCGCTCGAGGAGCTGGGCGCGGTCAATGCCGCGTACTCGAACATCATCGGCGGCCACTGTAGTTTGAGCGGCATGGCGATCGCCCTGGGCGGCTCAAGCGAGCTAAAGCAACGCTATCTCCCTGAAATGGCCGGTGGCAAGCTGCTGGGCGCGTTTGCCCTGACCGAGCCAAACGCGGGCTCCGACGCGGCCCACATCCAGACCACCGCTCGCAAGGATGGGGACGCGTACGTGCTGAACGGCTCAAAACTGTGGGTCAGTAACGGTCCCATGGCCGATCTCTATGTGGTGTTCGCCACGACCGACCGGGAGCGAGCGGCCCGGGGAGTTTCGGCCTTCGTCGTGGAGCGGGACTACCCGGGTGTCGTCGTCGGCAAGGTCGACGAAAAGATGGGCCTGCGCGGGTCGAAGACCAGCGAGATCTTCTTCGAGGACTGCCGCGTGCCGGCGGAGAACATGATCGGCGACGAGGGGCGCGGATTTGCTGTTGCGATGCAGACCCTCGACGGCGGCCGGGTCGCTCTCGGCGCCAGCTGTGTGGGACAGGCGCAGGCTGCCCTGGACCTCGCCCTGCGCTGGAGCCAGCAACGCATCCAGTTCGGCCGGCCAATCTCCAGTAACCAAGCGATCCAGTGGATGCTTGCCGACTCTGAGGTCGATATCCACGCCGGACGCATGATGGTCTACCATGCCGCCTGGAAGATCGACAGCGGGCAACGTGCTTCGCATGAGGCCGCCATCGTGAAGCTCTACTGCAGTGAGATGTGCAATCGAGTGGTGGACCGGGCGGTGCAGGTGCATGGCGGCATGGGGTACATGAAGGAGTTCGACATCGAGCGCATGTACCGTGACGCCCGCATTCTGCGAATCTACGAGGGCACGAGCGAGGTGCAGCGAATGGTCATCGCCAAGGATCTACTCGGCGGAGATTGACCCTACGTGGACTGGGCAATCGCCTCGATTGCCGCCGGATTCTCGAGCGACGTGACATCGCCCAGCTCCCGGCCGAGGTAGCGCGCCCGGATCACGCGGCGCATGATCTTGGCGTTGCGCGTGCGCGGTAGATCGCTCACGAACCGCACCTCCTCCGGTAGCAGCGCCTTTCCCAGTTGCTCGCCGATCGCCTGCCGGATCTCGCCTCGCACCTCGTCGCTGGGCTCGTGGCCCGGACGCAGGATGACGAACACGGTGACGGTCTCGCCCTTGACCTCGTGCGGCACGCCGATGGCCGCCGCCTCGAGCACCGACCGATGACTCACCGCGGCCGATTCGACTTCGGCCGGCCCCACCCGCTTCCCCGCGACCTTCAGCGTGTCATCAGAGCGGCCGAGAATGTACCAGTAGCCGTCGGGATCGACCAGTGCCCAGTCGCCGTGCGTCCAGATGCCAGGAAAGCGGCTCCAGTAGGTCTCGATGTAACGGTCGCGGTCGCCCCAGAAGCCGTGAGTCATCCCCACCCAGGGCTTGCGCACGACCAATTCCCCGACCTTTCCCCGAACCGAGTTTCCCTGCTCGTCCAGCACGTCGGCCGCCATTCCCGGAACCGGTGTCGAGAAAGAGGTTGGCCGCTCCGGAAGGATCGTGGTGCAGCCCAGGATGCCGCCCGAAGTTTCGGTGCCTCCCGAGTAGTTGATGATCGGGCAGCGGCCGCCGCCAACGGTCTGGAGGTACCAGGTCCAGGGACCTGGGTTCCATGGCTCGCCGGAACCTCCGAGGACGCGCAGCGATGATAGATCGTGCTTGCGCACCCATTCATCGCCGTGTGGCATGAGCGCTCGAATCACCGTCGGCGCGATGCCGAGCACCGAGATGTGGTGCCGCTCGACCATCTGCCAGATGCGATCCGGCTCCGGGTAGTCCGGTGTGCCGTCGTACAGAAACAGAGTGCCGCCGAGGATCAACGTTCCCATGATTGCCCACGGGCCCATCATCCAGCCGATGTCGGTGAACCAGAACAGGGTATCGTCGGCATGCACGTCGAAGCAGTGAGCCATGTCCTGGGCGGCCTTCAGCGGGAAACCGGCATGGACGTGGAACGCGCCCTTCGGCCGGCCCGTTGTGCCGGACGTGTAGATGATCATGAACGGATCGTCCGCGGACGTGTCGAGTGTCTCCGCGTCGTCGCTCTGACTCTGGACCAGGTCGTCCCACCACACGTCGCGCCCCTCGGTCCACGGCACCTCCGCGCCGGAGCGCCGCACCACGAGAACGCGCTCCACATCCGGCGAGAGCTCCACCGCGGCGTCGGCCGTGGCTTTCATGGGCACGGCACGGCCCCGGCGGTAGAAGCCATCGGCGCAAATGAGCAGCCTGGCCCCGGCGTCGCGTAGCCGCAGCGCCACTGCATTGGTGCCGTAACCGGAGAAGATGGGAATGTAGATGGCGCCGACCTTCGAGCAAGCGAGGGTAGCGATGGCCGTCTCCGGAATCATCGGCATGAATATGGCGACCCGGTCACCTTTCTCAAGACCCAGTTCCCGGAGGCCGCCTGCGACCCGATTGACCTCCCGCTGCAGCTCTCGGTAGGTGAGGGTACGGGTGGTGCCCTCCTCGCCCTCCCAGATGAGCGCCGCCGCGCCGCCACGGTCGCCTGTGACGTGCCGATCAACCGCGTTGGCGACATAGTTCAATCGGCCGCCGACGAACCAGTGCGGCCAGGCCGGACCGTCGGAAAGATCGAGGACGCGATCGTAGGGGCGCGACCACACGAGCTCCAGCTCGTCACGCACCACCGCCTCCCAGAACCACTCCGGATCGTCGATCGATCGGGCGTAGAAATCGGCGTAGGTGTCGATTCCGTGGCGGCGCATCAATGCCTGCAGCCGGCTGCGCTCCAGCTGCCGGGGACCAGGCTCCCAGGTGATGTCCGGCGTTGCCTCTACCGTCATGGCGCCTCGCTCCTCCCTGTCTGACCGCATTGTAGCGAGGCGCTCTCCTCCCGCTCCGTCACGCCGGAAGGCTGATAGCCCCCGGAGATTGGGACTTCTGGCCCTACTTCCAGCATGCAGTGGGTGGTTCGATGGACATACCCGCGCGGCACGGCCTCCATCGCCGTGCCCACGGACATCTCAGGTCTCGGGAGGGGCATTGGTGCGCTCAAACGTATCTCGCGGCGTTCTCGTCCTTGGTTTGGTTGTCTTCGGTGTGCTCTGTGCCGAGGCCGTCACTGTTCACAAGAGTCTGCAGACGCTGGTCGCTGCAGTTGGCGTGGCCTGCATACCATTGGCAGTTGCGCTCGGCTTCGCCGAGTGGCGAGCAGGCAGAAGCCGGAAGGCGGAAGACGATGCGTTTCGGCAGCGCGAGGCTCGGCTGAAGGCCATCGCCGACGGCCCACCGGTGGGCCTCTTCATTGCCGACCTCCAGGGCACGCTACTCCAGACCAACCGGCATCTGCGCACGCTGCTCGGCTACTCGGCGAGTGCCATGCACGGCCGGCAGCTCGACGACTTCGTGATCCGCGCCGATCACGCGACCGATGCTGAACAGCTGAAGGAGCTACTCCAGGGCACGTGCGAATCGTATGAGGTCCAGAAGCGCCTCGTTCACCAGGACACTCACGTGGTCTGGACCACCTTCACGGTGCGACTGGTGCGGGACAAGAAGGGCGAGCCACTGTATCTGGCCGGTGTGGTGAGTGACATTCCCGAACGGAAGCAGACCGGCTCGGCGGTCCAGGATGTCGAACAGCTGTTCCGCCGCACCTTCGATCAAGCGGCCGTGGGCGTGGCTCACACCGATCGCGATGGAAGGTTCCTGTTCGTCAATCGCCGCTTCTGCACGATGCTCGGCTACCGGCGCGACGATCTCTTTGGACGGGAGTTCAAGTCGCTGGTGCACGCCGACGACGCCGACAGGGTGGAGACTGCCCTGCGCCATCTCCTTTCCGGTGCGATTCAAGAGTATTCCGGGGAGCAGCGCTATCTGCGGCGCGGCGGCAGCGTGATCTGGGGCCACCTCACGATGTCGGTGGTGCGGGATGCTGCCGACGAGCCGAAGTACGGCATCGTGATGGTGGAGGATGTCACGGAACAGAAGCGCACTCAGGAAGCCCTGAGTGAAAGCGAGGAGCGATACCGGACCATCACTGACAGCGCGTCCGACGCCATCATTACCATGGACGAGCGCAGCACCGTTGTCTACGCCAACCCGGCGACCACCGTCATCTTCGGCTACTCCGAGGATGAGCTGGTCGGACAGCAGTTCTCGATGCTGCTGGACGAGGAGCTCCGGAACTCGCCCATGGCGGACGCCTCGTACTATGTGCGCTCGGCTGTCAACGGCTCCCTGACAACGACGGAGATGACCGGCCGTCACCGCTCGGGCCGCGCCCTGTGTCTCGAGATGGCCTGCTCCGAATCGGTTAGGCAGGATGTGCACACCTTCACCTGCATCGTTCGCGACATCACCGAGCGCAAACGTGCCGAAGAGGAACGCGCCGAGCTGGTTGCGCTGGAGCAGGAGGCGCGCGCGATGCGGGAGGCGAGTGCTGCCATTCGCGGTGTGGTCGAAGCGTCGCCGCTACCGATCGTCACCGTCGATCTCGAGGGCAACGTCGAGAGCTGGAATGCCGCGGCGGCCAGAACCTTCGGCTGGAGCGAGGACGAGGTGGTCGGCCGTCCGCTCCCGTTCGTTCCGCAGTTCGATGCCAGTGAGTCGGGTGAGCTGCGCGACCGAGCATTGCGCGGCGAGTCGATCACCAATCTTGAAGTGTGCCGCCGGACCCGGGCCGGCTTGCCGCTCGACCTTTCGATGTCGATCGCGCCGGTCCGTGACGGCACGGGAAACATCACCGGCAGCATGTACGTGTATGCCGACATCACCGAGCGGAAGCTGGCCGAGAAAGAGCTGCAGGTGCAGCGCGACTTCGGCCTCCAGGTGATGAACACGATGGGCCAGGGCCTGGCCGTGACCGACGTGTGCGGTCACTTCGAATTCGTCAATCCCGCATACGCAGAGATGCTCGGTTACGATCCTGACGAGCTAATCGGCAGGACCCAGTCCGATTTCACCGTCGCCGAAGATCAGAACATCGTCGAGCGGGCGCTGCTCGAGCAGCACGACGGACGCTCCTCCACGTATGAGACCCACATGACGCGGGCCGACGGCGAGGACCTCTATGTACTGCACACGAACGTGCCGCGCTACCGGGACGGGACAATCGTGGGAGCGATTCTGGTCGCCACCAATCTCACCGAGCGCAAGCGGACGGAAGAAGCGCTCGCCCAGGCCCGCGACCAGGCAGTGACGGCGTCCCGCCTGAAGTCCGAGTTCCTGGCTACCATGAGCCACGAGATCCGCACCCCGATGAACGCCATCATCGGCATGAACGAGCTGTTGCTCGAGACAGAGCTGACGCAGGAGCAGCGCGAGTTCATCGGTGTGGTCGACGACTCGGCGCAGGCCCTGCTGACCCTGATCAACGATATTCTCGACTTCTCCAAGATCGAGGCCGACAGGCTGATTCTGGAAAGCGTCGACTTCGATCTGAACCAGATCGTCGAGGGAGCGGCCGAGCTGCTGGCGGCGCGCGCCCGCGAGAAGGAGCTGTCGCTCGTCACCTACGTGGATCCTGCCATCCCGGCCTGGGTGCGCGGTGATCCCGGACGGCTTCGCCAGGTACTGCTCAATCTCGTCGGGAACGCTGTGAAGTTCACGGAACAGGGCGAGGTCGTTGTCCAGGCAACGCTGGAGGCGGCGACCGACGCCATCGCCACGGTGCGCTTCGCAGTAGCCGACACCGGAATCGGTCTCTCGGAAACCGCAAAGAAACGGCTCTTCGAGCCGTTCGTGCAGGCGGACGGGTCGACGACGCGCAAGTTCGGCGGTACCGGGCTGGGACTCGCGATCTGCAAGCGCCTGACTGAGCTGATGGGCGGCACGATCGGCGTGCAGAGCACGGAGGGCGCCGGCTCGACCTTCTGGTTCCACGCCGTCTTCGAGCGCGGATCGGCCCAGACGCTCGCATCGGCCAGCCGTCCGGGGGTGGCCGGACTGCGCGTACTCCTGGCCGACCAGCGGCGCATGGGGCGAGCTGCGCTCCGGCGGACCCTGGAGAGCTGGGAAATGCGGGTCGACGAGTGCGACAGCGGTCATGATGCGCTGCGCGCGCTGATGCAGGACGCCGGCACCTGGCCGTATGACGTTGTCGTAACCGAGTACAACCTTCCCGACATGGACGGGCTCGAGCTGGGACGCACGGTGCGCCGCGACCCGGCGCTCAGCCGGACGCAGGTGATACTGCTCACCTCGCAGGATGAGCGTGGCCGGGGTGAGGCCGCCGTTCAGGCCGGATTCGCCGCGTACCTCACGAAACCCGCCAAGCAGTCGCAAATCCTGGATGCCATCGCGAATGCTGCCACCCGGACGGCCCATGTCGAGCGGTCCGCCCCGGCCGAGGCACCCGCCAGGAGCATCGCCGAGGTGCCGGCTCCAGTGGCTCCCGTTCCCCCGCTGGTGACCGACGGCGAAGGCGAGAGCGCAGCACTGCTGCTGCTGGTCGAGGACAACGTTACCAACCAGATCATGGCAATGCGGCAGCTCGAAAAGCTGGGGCATGCAGTTCACATCGTGAGCAACGGGCTTCAGGCGGTGAAGACACTGGCCTATGGCTCGAGCCGCTACGATCTGGTCTTCATGGACTGCATGATGCCGGAGATGGACGGCTACGAGGCGACTCGCCAGATCCGTAATTCCGAAGTAACGACCGGCCGGCACGTGCCCATCATCGGCCTCACCGCAAACGCGATGGAGGGCGATCGCGAGACATGCATCGCCGCGGGCATGGACGACTACATTGCCAAACCTGTCACTCGACAGATGCTGCGTGATGTGCTCCAGCGCTGGCTGTCGCCGGGCAAGCTCGCGGCCGCCGCCGCGGCACGGCCCGAGGAGGCTGCGTCGTAGCGTCACACGCGCCGTTCGAGTCCGTGGTTCGAACGAAGCGCCCTTCCCTCCGACATCGAGCGAGGGAAGGGCGCTTCGCTGCCCGGCGCTTCGCTGATCGGAACGGGGCCCTGTGCGGCGCATACACTATGGGCGAGCTATGGATGCCTCTCCAGCCGCCTCCGCGCCTGCCGGCGTGGCGCCGACAATCTCCCTGCGTCAGCGTGTCAAGCTCCTGAATCGTATCCCGGCCTTCGCCGCTCTTCCCGCCGACGTGCGAGAAGTGATTGCTGGTCTGATGCACGAGGAACGATATCCGCCGGATACGGTGATTGTTGCCGAGGGCCAGATCGGCGAACGAGTGTATCTGGTGGTCGAGGCCTCTGCGTCGGTCTACGTCGAACGAGATGGTCGGGAGGAAACCATCGCAACGCTGACCGCGGGTGATCTGTTCGGGGAAGCGGTCCTCCTGTCGGATGTGCACCACCACGAGGCGGGAGTCGTGGCGATTACCCCGGTTCATCTCCTGGCACTGTCCAACACCGCGTTCGAGAGCTTGCTCGGCCGCTATCCGCGAGTCCGGGATGTCTTTCGGGCCCACGTCGGGAGGAGCAGCAGGCGCTGGCTCGCCTCACACCTGCTGTATGCGGTGCACTTCCAGGACCTGCGGCGCGAGCTCCTGTTTCTCTCTTCGGTCAGCTTCTTCCTTACGTTCCTGGTGGTACGGGCGATCGTCAACTTGATTCGGGCCGGGGTCGGGCCGTTCCACAATGTCTCAGCCGGCGGGACGCACATCCATCACCTCGTGTGGGGAATCCTGCTGCTTCTCTTCGTCGGGTACGCGCTGTTCCTGCAGGTTAACCTCTTGCAGTCAGGGCAGCGACGTCACTGGATCAGGTTGACGGCGGTGCTCTACGGCGTCGGCGCCGCCCTCACTCTTGATGAGTTCGTGCTCTGGCTGAAGCTGGCCGACCTGTACTTCAGCCCGCAGGGTCAGGAGAGCGTCCACGCCGTGTTCCTTTTCGGCTCTCTGCTACTGATCGGTGTGTGGGGTGGCAGCTTCTTCGGGGGTTTGTACCACTTCCTGCTCCGCAAACACCCCACCAGGGTCCGCGTGTAGCCACTGCTCCTCGCCGGGCGAGCCCCGGACCGCGGTGTCCCTGGGCGAGAGCGCGGCGGCACCGCATCCCCCCATCGAGATTCACGGTAGATTGGGTGGCGCACCGATCGGAGGAACCGTGTGAACGTTAGCGTCGGCATTGTCGGGCTGCCCGGCGTGGGCAAGACTGCACTCTTCAACGCGCTGACTCACCGCAGCACCAGCGGCGGTGGCCGCTCGACGATGGCAACCGTGCCGGTTCCAGACGAACGCCTGGATGTGCTGGCGAGCATGTTCAAGCCGAAGCGGGTGGTACCGGCCGGAGTGCAGATGGTCGATGTGGCCGGACTGGTAAAGGGCGGGTCGCAGGAGGGTGGCCTTGGTGGCCAGTTCCTCGGCCAGCTTCAGAGTGTGACTGCCCTCGCCGTGGTCCTGCGTTGTTTCCCGCGACCCGACATTGGTTTCGGGCCCGAGCCGGCTCAACCCCTCGCCGACCTGGAGACCATTCTTCTCGAGCTACAGCTTTCCGATCTTTCCCGCATCGACCGGCGCCTGGAGCGCACGTCGAAGGCCGCGCGTGGGCGGGACGCCGTGGCGCAGCGAGAGGAGCAGACGCTTCAGGCCCTTCGCGCCGCGCTCGACGCCGGGAAGTCGGCCCGCAGCGCGGGTGTCCCCGAAGCCGACACGGTGTCGTTGAAGGATCTGTCGCTCACCACGCTCAAACCGATGATTTTCGTGGCAAATGTCGCGGAGGGCCAGCTTGGGGCACTCTACGACCCGGACGTGCCCGACGAGACCGGGGTCCGGTCCATGCTGGCAGGCCTTCAGGATGCAGCCGAGCAGAATGAAGCACAGGTCGCCGTGGTGTCCGCCCAGCTTGAGGCGGAGCTTGCCGAGCTGGACGAGGCCGATGCGCGCGAATACTTGAGCAGTCTGGGAGTGACCGATACCGGTCTCTCCCGGTTTATCGGCGCCGCCTACCGCGAGCTCGGCTTGCTCACGTATTTCACGGCGGGTGACCCGGAGGCTAGGGCCTGGACGGTCCGGCAGGGGGCACGCGCCCCCGAGGCGGCGGGCGTTATCCACTCTGATATCGAGCGCGGCTTCATTCGCGCCGAGGTGACGCCGTTTGCTCAGCTGGTCGAGGCAGGTAGCGCGGCGAAGGCGAAGGAGCTGGGGTACACCCGGCTCGAAGGGAAAGACTACGTCATGCAGGAGGGCGACGTGGTCTACTTCCGTTTCAACGTGTAGAGCTCGCTCAACTCCCCTGGGCTGGCGTCCCCGTGCCCGACTCCGGAGAAGTTCGAACCCTTCACGTGGCGGCGGCACGCCGCAGGAATGTGCAGCCGCTCCACGAGCTCGACGTCGGGAGGGCGAGGCCGGCGCCTACTTCCCGTTCAGCTGCTGCAGGCGAACCGCGATGAGCTTCTCGACCAGCGGCCTGGGCAGCGGTTGGTCGGCCGGAAAGTGCAGCGAGCTCTTGGTGCCCGTGTACCCGGCGATTTGCTCTCCAAGCGCGGGAAGCACCGATCCGCTATGCGGCAGGTAGCTCAGATGGTGGGTGAAAGCAGCGAACCCGGCCACCACCTTCCCATCGACACGGAAGGCCGGAAGGCCGTAGCTCATGCACTCTTCAGCGTCCGGGACGATCTCGAGAATGGTTTCGCGGAGCTGCTGGAGCGTGCTGCGCTGGGGCTCGGCCAGCGCGTTCAGGTAGTTGTCGATCTCGTGTGCGGACATCTGCAATCTCGTGATGGACGTGCGACGGCGTAGCGCCCCTGGCGGGACGCTCAAACCCCCTCTGGAGACCGGCCCGAGGATTCGTCCTCGGCCAGCACCTGCGCCCCCGTCTCGGTGAAGCCCGGGACGATCAACTCCTCGCTGAAATGGTGCGGCACACCGGACCGCCCTCGTCCGGACAGGCTCACCTTACCGCGACTGCCGGGCTCAGCCGGCGCCGGCGCGATGAAGCGCCGCAGGGCGATGAGAACTGCTATCGCTGCCACAGTGCTCGTGAGCACGGCCAGTCCTGCAACTTGATAGGCGTTGAGGGTACCGAGCTTCTGCTGCATGATGCGCTCCTTGGAGGTAGGCAGTGCCAGCGCGCCGGAGGAGCATCCCTGCCATGGGCTCTCTGAACCGGCGTATCCGCGTGTAGTTCCATGCTAGCTCAGCAGGGGACGCAGCCTGCTCGCATCCTGGGGTCGCCGGGGAAATGGCGCGCTCGCCGCATTCTGCTCACGGATTGGGGAGAGCGAACGTGAGCGGAGTCGCTTCGGCAGTCCTTGCCTCTTCCGCGGTGGAGTAGCCGTACTTCACCATGGCGCGCAGGACCGACCTCCAGCGCTCCTGAATCGTCGTCGAGGTGGGGTTAGCGCCATAGACGGTTGGCGCCTGCGGCAGCGCGGCGAGAAACGCCGCCTGCGCCAGGGTGAGATGCGCCGGATCGCGGCCAAAGTAGACACCGGCGGCCTCGCCCACGCCGTAGGCGCCACGACCGTAGTATGCCGCGTTCAGGTAGAGCTCGAGAATCCGCGCCTTGCTGAACTCCTGATCCGCCGCCCAGGCGAGACCCATCTCCCGCAGCTTGGCGCGCGGACTTCGGTCATCGAGAACAAACGCGCGTTTGACGAGTTGTTCTTCCAGCGTGCTTCCGCCCTGATCGACCTGCTTGCTGGTGAGATTGACCCAGAAGGCGCGCACGATGCTAATGGGATCGATGCCTGGATGGCTGTAGAAACGGTGGTCCTCGATGGCGACAATCGCGTGCTGCAAGTTCGGCGAGATGCCGGCCAGCGGCACGTACCGGGCGTGCTGCTGGGCGAGCTGTGTCTCTACCAGTGCGGGGACGCCGCGGACCTCGGCGCGGAGTCCCGGCGCATACGTGTTGAGGACGTATACCCACGCGGCAAGGAGCGCCACGACAAGGAGAACGGCACACCACATCGCTCGCCGCAGCCACGGATGCCGCCTCCGCCTGCCCCGGGGCGCCGGCTGGACCCAGACGCGTCTTGGCGCCGGCCGAGGCGCAACCGATCGAATCGACATTCCGAGGAAGGATACCAGACTGCTCCTGGACCGGCTCGACCGCTTCGCGAGCCCTGGGATAGACTGAGCCAATGCACCTGGAGAGGATCATGTCAAGAAATACGAGGACCCTGGTCCTGTCATTGTTCGTGCTCGCCGGGACGTTCGGCGCACGCCCATCGCCGTCCGCCGGCGCCGCCGCTGCTACCGCATCAACGGACGTGCGGCTGCTGAGCGCGGCCTCCGCGATGTCAGGCCACTCGGCGGTGCGAGCCGTCACTCACTGGCTGCTGAGGCACGCGGCGGTTCGCTCGGTGGCCCGTGGCAAAGACGGACACACGCTTACGGTTCGGTTCCGAGATGGCGTGGAAGGGGACATCGTGCCCCGTGACGTTCATACAATCGGAATCCGGTCGGGTGTCTTCGGGCGGCGCGTGCGTCCGCTCGCGCGCTCCGCCTCACCCGGTGGGGCGCGAGCGGCCGTGTGGGAGCCGTTCGCAACCGAGCTCGGCCTCGGTCCGTATGCCGGTCAGCCTGAAGTGTCGGCCCTCCAATCGGCGGGCTTTCAGGTAGACCAGGCGTATGACGCTTCCGTCTCGATAGAGCTCTTCACGACGTTATCCCAGTACAACGTGGTGTACATGCACACCCATTCCGGCGTGGATGCGTCGGGACGCGGTCTGGTCGCAAGCGGTGAGCCGGCAAATGGTGACCCGGGAGTCCAGCAGTATCTGGCCGACGGTACGGTGGTGATCGCCGGAGTGGCCGGCAGCAGTCAGCTCTACTACGGCATAACCTCGTCCTTCATCGTCACGCATGTCGGCCGGTTTCCTGGAAACGCTCTTCTGTTTATCAATGGGTGCGAGCTGCTGGCGTCGAATGACTTCTGGCAGGCGCTGGCGCAGCAGGGGGCCGGCGTACTCATCAGCTGGGACCATCTGGGCAGCGCGCAGGATGACTATCTGTCAGCGGCCGTGTTCTTCAATCAGATGACGGGCGGCCTGAGTGTGGCCCAGGCCGTCGCCGGCACGCTCGCGGCAGGCTACGGCACCAGCGTCTACCAGGGCCAGAAGGCAACCCTGGGCTTCCAGGGGAACGGGGCGGTGACGCTGGCGGAGGCCGCCGGCGGCGGGTCCGGCGGTGCGACCGGCACACCCATCCCATCGCCAACCGTGCCGCCGGCCACGACGCCTCCGACGAACACGCCAGTTCCAACGTCGACCCCCGTTCCGACCCGCCCTCCCGTCGTCCCCCGGCTCGGTCTCCGCAGTCTGGTAAAGCCGGGCTCGCAGCAGGTGCTCGATCTGCAGTTTGTGCCGAACGCGAGAGTGCACGTACTCGTCGCGTTCCCGAATGGAGATGCAAAGCAGGGAGATGTGACGACGGACACCGCGGGCGACGCCCGATTCTCGTTTCGCCAGCTCGGCAGCGAGATAACACGGAGTGACAATAGTGCGACGGTCACAATCCAGAGCCTGGACGGAGCGACGCCGGTCAGCGCCAGCGGACAGTACCGGATCGGGTTTGGACACATCGACGTCAGCGTGCAGCCGCGGACCCAGCGAGCCGGGCACGCGGTGACGGTCTGGGTTCATGCGCGGGCTCGCAGCACTGTGATGGTTGTGATTGGCCGGAACGCGCCGTTGCATGGACTTACCGGCTCGCGAGGATGGGCTCGCCTGCATTACCGCCTGCCGGCATCAATGCACCGGCACCAGTCTGTGGTCGTACGAGGACTGACCACGGTCGGCAAGCGAACGTACCGCACGAAGACCACGCTCACCGTCGCGTGAGCGTGCCTGCGACGACCGATCCGACGCACGAGGGGCGCGGCCACCGGCCGCGCCCCTGACTGTTTCAGCGTGGCGTGGCGCCTACTCGAAGATCTCGCCGCGGTAGCGTAAGCCGCCGGCGACGACGTGCGCTGAGGTGGGTATGCCGCTCAGGACGCCGTAGATCTGACCACCGGGGGTTAGCAGGAAGCAGTAGCTGAATCCCTGCGTCAGGAAGGGGGTCAGGTTGATGCCGGTGCCGACCTGGATGGGAATCCCCCCGACGTTGATGAATCCCGGAGTGGCACTCGGGGTGTACACACCGCAGGCGAGCCCCACGCCCGGTGCGTTCGACGAGACGACCAGCACGTTTGCCTGGCCGGCGCTGTTGAAGGCGAAGCCGACGCAGACATTGGCTCCGGTCGCGATCGATCCGGTCACCGAGGCACCCGGCGCAATGGTCACGATGACGCCAGAGATGGTGATCGCTCCCGCTGTTCCACCGGCCGGGGCGTAGGAGTTGACCAGGCCACAGAGCGTCAGCGTGCCGGATGGCGTGGGCACCGGAGTTCCGACCGTCACGACGGTGCTGTTGGACTGTACGGTAGCGCCGTTGTACGTCGCCGATGCCATATTCCTGATGGTCCCGGCGAACGTCGCGTTGACGAACGCGCCAATGTAGACCGAAGCGCTGCTCCCGGAAGCAACGTTCCCGACAGCGCATGTGACGGTGTAGGTGCCGGCATTGATGGTACAGGACGGAGACACGGTAAACAGGCTTTGACCCGCCTGGATCGCGTCGGTGATCACCACCGACGACGCCGTGACTCCGGAATTATTGGTGTAGGTCAGGGAGTAGACGAGCTGGTCACCGGGATTGGCGGTGGCTGAGGTCGTGTACCCCTGGCCATTGACTGACACGGTCTTGGAGAGCGTGACCAGGTTGCTCGGCACTCCGACACTCACCACCGTCGATGGATTTGAGGTGGTGGCTGCCGCGTTCGCCGCGTACATCGTCGCCGAGTTGGGAATCGTCCCGGAGAAACCGGTGTTCACCGTCGTGACGATGTAGACGTTGCCCGACGAGCCGATCTGCGGCGACGGAGGAAGGGTGCCGAGATTGCAGGTGACGGTTGTAACGCCGCCGGATGTGGACGGCGAGCAGCTGGGCGAAACCGCCTGAAGCGTCTGTCCGGGCTGCAGCACGTCGGTGATCGTGGCATTTACGGCGGCAACGACGCCGGTGTTGGCGTAGCTCAACAGATATGACAGGGTGCTGCCCGGGCTGGCCGAGACATTCGTGCCGTACTGCCCACCATTCACCGACACTGCCTTCTGCAAGGCGAGGGTCGTGGTGTTGTTGCTGGATGTCACCTGGAAGGGTGCTGCTGACCCGACCCCTCCGGCGATCGCGGTCACGGCATAGAAGCCGGGCGGCAGAGATGGGACGTTGAAGGTGCCGGAGAACGAGCCGGTCGCGTTGGTGACCAGCGGCGTCGGGTTGGTAACTACCTGCACGTTGTTGAAGTCGACGGTGACTGCCTGATTGGCCGGAAACCCGGAACCACTGATAGTGACGGTCGTTCCAGGGGTTCCCACGGTGGGCATCAGCGAAATACCTGCCGCCGCCGATGCGACCTGCGGTTGCAGGTACATCATGACGAGCGCCAGTGCGGCCGCCAGGCCGGTCGGCCGCAGCGCTGAAGTGACGAATCTAGTCACTGGTGGTCCTCCTCTCGAGATCTCCGCGTGAATGAATCCCGCACACAAATGAGCTGTCCGCTGTGCTTCCTCCCTCCCTGTCGCCGGGACGTCCGCACATCGAGATGTGCGGACCGGGAACAACTGTTCCCTCACTTTCCATCGTACTCCCCCCCAACCTGGCGCGCTTGCACTGTCAAATTCCACCGGACCAAGTTAAGCGTTCTGTAAGAAAGCCCGAGGACGACCGCCCGGCCAGGAGTCGGAACGCCGCGGGCGTGCCGCTCAGCGACGTCGGCTGGGTGATCTATCCACGAACTGTCAGGTCGGTGGAAGCAGACGGAGACGCTCGACCAGCCCCTGCGGCGTGGCTGTCCCGAGGCTGTGCAGTGCCCGGGCGTGACATTCGTTGGTCTGCAGCTCGATCGCCGTCCGCAATGCTCTGCCGGCATCGGTTGCCTCCCAGGTGCCGCACCGGTGCGCCAGTCCTCGGCTTGCCAGCGCGTGCAGGGCAAGCAACGCGGGACCATGGAGCGATTCCGGGTTTCCGGCCGCGAGACATCCGGCACAGAGGCCGGTCAACGCGACGATCTCCGGGGCAGACAGTCCGGCGTCGCGCCAGGCGAGTGCGTGTGCATCGGCGCGCAGGTAGCGCAGCGTGCCCAGCGTGCTCCAGAGCCGAAATGCCGGCGAAGCATCACGCGGTAGGTAGCCGGCGCGATCTGCACTGAATGCCGGATACAAAGCACGAGGAAGCGCCGGAACTGCCTTGAGCAGCGCGCTCGCGGCCGTGACGGCGCCGCGCACCGTCGCACCATCCGTCCAAAGTGAGTCGATGGCAGTCTGGAGCATCGAAGTCAGCCTTATGAGGAGCATTCGGCCCGACGGTGTCAGAGCATAGCGGCTGCCGCTGGAAGTGAGAAGGTCTTCGTCGACATGCCGTTGCAAGGTGCTCTTGACCTCCTCCGGCGGGTGGTAGCGATTGAGGGCCAGACCCTCGGCGAGTGTCATGCCATGGGGCACCAGGAGCAACCTTCGGCAAGTGGGCAGAACGCCGAAATCCTGCATATGGTTCAGCCCGAGCTCTTCGCGCAGCTGGCGGGCGAAGGGCGCCGCGGCCCGGTGACCGGCAATGACGAGGCGATCGATCTCCAGGGTCAGTGCTGCCACGGCTTCGAGTAGCGCGGGCGAGGAGTCTTCCATGACCGCCATGATAGCGTTGGAAACAGGGAGGCTGGCATGCCGTCCACGCCCCGCGGAGCGGTTGGTAGACCAACCCGGACCCAGGTTGTCGAGCTGCTGTCCCAGCTGGTGGCAATCGACTCGGTGAATCCGAGCCTCGTTCCTGGTGGCGCCGGGGAAGAAGACGTCGCCCGCTTCGTGGCGGGATGGCTGCGCGACGCGGGTCTCGAGGTCGAGCTCCGGGAGGTCGTCCCCGGGCGGCCGAATGTAATCGGTCGAGTCCGAGGCACCGGCGGGGGGCGGACACTGCTGCTCAACGCTCATCTCGATACGGTTGGAACGACCGGAATGGCGGCGCCTTTCGAGCCGCGCGTGGAGGGGGACCGGCTCTACGGGCGCGGCGCGTTCGACATGAAGTCGGGGTTGGCCGCTGCCATGCTGACCTGCGCCATGCTTCAGCGAGCGGGTGGGGCCGCGGGAGACGTGACCCTGACCGGGGTGATGGACGAGGAGTATGCGAGCCTTGGCACAGAAACGATCGCCACCGAGCTCCGGGCGGACGCCGCTATCGTGACCGAACCGACCGGGCTCCGGATTTGCCTGGCGCACCGCGGTTTCGCCTGGATGACCGTCGAAACCCATGGCCGAGCCGCCCATGGCAGTCGCCCGCACGACGGAATCGACGCGATCGCGCACATGGGACGCGTGCTTGTCGACCTGGAGGCGCTCGACGGCGAGATTCAGGCGCGGCCGCCGCATTCGCTCCTGGGCACCGGCTCCCTCCACGCGTCCTTGATCGAGGGCGGTCAGGAGCTCAGTAGCTATCCCGCACGGTGCACGCTTCGAATCGAGCGGCGTACCCTCCCCGGCGAGTCGCGCGGCTCGGTGCTGGCCGAGGTCCGCGACAGGCTGGAGTCCCGTGGCCGGGAGGACAGCCACTTCCACGCCGATGCGGAGCTCGACCTCTGGCGCGATCCGTTCGAGGTGGACGGAAATGAGGCCGTGGTGCGGGCAGTGGAAGCGGCTGCCGCCGGTGTGTCTGGAACGACGCCGGCGCGCTACGGGGAAGCGTGGTGGATGGACGCGGCGCTCCTCGCGGCGGCCGGGATTCCCACCGTGGTACTGGGTCCTTCCGGCGAGGGTGCGCACGCCGCGATTGAGTGGGCCTCCATTGAGTCCGTGGCGCTCTGCTCCGAAATCCTGGCCCGTGCGGCGCTTGACTTCACCGGACAAAGCGGGCGTGACGCCAATCGCCCGTAATCGTACCGAGCGGAGTCACCGCGAGCCCGCGCACATCCGGCCTGAATACCGCCGTGACCGCAGGCTCGTCGAGTGGAACGATTGGCACCTTGGCGGCTGCATACGTCGCCGCGGCTCGGAAGAGGTCGGCGCGTCGTGGATCAGTCGGACTGTAGGTGTCGGCGAGGAACACGTCGTGTTCGTACATCGGCCGTGTCCAGCCCGACACGTTGTCAGGTGACGAACCGAGCTGAGTGCCCAGGAAGTCTTGCGGGTCGGGATAGTCGGCGCCCCACCGTACGAGCGCCAGATCGAAGGCGCGGTGGTTGAGTATCTCGGTGAAGCGGGATGCGTCGAGCTGCTGCACGGTAACGACGATGCCCAGATCGCGCTTCCACAGCCGGCGCAGCTGGCGGGCGAGAAGTCCCAGCCGCGGATCGCGCTCGAGTACCAGTGTGACGTGCGGGAAAGACTTTGGCGTGAATCGTGACCGCCGGAGATAGACGCGGGGCGCTGCTGACGCTCGCCAGGGCTGCGTGGCCATGCCGAACGCCGAGGGCAGAAATCGCCGCGCGGGGAAAGCGCTCGAGCCCATCACTGGTCCCGCCAGGCTCGGCGTCCAGACCGACGCGAAGGCGCGGCGGGCGTTGAGCCGGAAGAACGGCAGTCGCGTGGTATTGAAGGCGAGATAGTCGAGGGCAAGCGCGGGCACGCGATCGATCCCGGCGGCGGGGTCGGAGAGGCTTGTCCCCGCGTCAACCCCGGAGATGAGGTCGAGCTTGCCTGCCTGGTACGCCGCCAATGCCGCGCTCTGTCCATCGAAGCGGAGCGTGATGCGCTTGAAAGCCGGCGTTCCACCGTAGTAGTGGGGATTGCGCACCAGGGTCAGATAGCGCGTGTGCTGCCAGGCAAGTACACGGTACGGGCCGAAGCCCTGAGCGTGGTCGGTCCAGCCAGGGCCGTATCGCGCGATGATCGAGGCGTCGGGCACGAACGAGACAGGAAATGCCAGCTCCGCCACGAAGTGGGCAGTTGGGCGCTTCAACGTGATGCGCAGCGTGGACCGGTTGACGACCTGGATACCGCGAGGTTGCCCGCTGCCGGTCTGACCGGCGATGGCGCTGAGATAGAAGGACGCGGCCCCGGCCGAGCCTTCCGGACCGAGAGCGCGATCGAGTGCCGCCGCGAAGTCGCCGGCGGTCACCGGGCGGCCGCCGGCAAACCGGAGTCCGGGACGGAGGTGAAACGTGTACCTCAGTCCATCGCGGGATATCGTCCAGCTGCTGGCCCCGTCGGGCTGCACCCGGAGCTGGTTGTCGAAGCGGACCAGCCCGCCGTACACCAGGGATACCACGCTGAGCGAGGTCGCGTCTGAGGCGAGGGCAGGGTCGAGAGTTGGTACATCGCTCGTCCCGACGACTCCCCACTCCAGCGTGCTGCGATCGTGCGCGATGGCCGGGAAGCCGCTTGTCGAGCTGTTATCGCAGCCAGTCAGCAGGATGAGCAGGAACGACAGGAAGCACAGGATGGGGACGCGGCGAAACAAGCAAGCCTCCGAGCGCAGGCATTGTACCCCACGCCGGACGCCCCCTCGTTCCCGGCTCGAATCACGCTCGTGCTATCTGCCGGAGGACAGGTGACCCACTAACAGCAGGCTTTCTCGTCGTCGCTGAGCCAGGACTCGCCAAACGCGCGCAGGGCATCGATCACCGGCAGCGTCGCGATTCCTTTGGGCGTCAGTCTGTATTCGACGCGTGGCGGAATCTCGCGGAACGACTCACGGTGCACGAGACCCCGACTCTCCATTTCTCGGAGGCGGTCGGCAAGAGTGCGCGGACTGATGCCCTCGGCCGCGTCCTCGATCTCGGTGAAGCGCAGCGGCCCGTCGGCGAGATCGCGCAAAATGACGAGAGTCCAGCGGTCGCCCAGCAGTCGGGCGGCGTTGGCAATGGGACACACCGATGCGGGTCGCGTGGTGACACGACTCATGGATTCATTAGCTCCCGGTCCGGTTATTGCGTTGCTATATTACCGATAGTTACTATATACTATAAAGCATCGACACACAGCAACTAGTTTTAAGGAGCCTGTCCATGGCCTTTCCCGTAGCAATCTCTGACGCCTCGTTTGAAGCCGAGGTACTCAAGGCGCCCAAGCCGGTCCTGGTTGATTTCTGGGCCGAGTGGTGTGGCCCCTGCAAGATGATTGCTCCCATTCTCGACAAGGTAGCCGAGGAGTACGCCGACAGCCTCAAGATCGCCAAGATCGACGTGGAACAGAATCCGCAGCACATGCAGAAGTTCGGCATCCAGAGCGTGCCTACCCTGATCCTCTTCAAAGACGGGGAGCCGGTCGAGCGCATCGCCGGCTACGTCCCGAAGGAGCGGCTGTTGAACAAGATCAAGCCGTTCATCGAGACCGCCGCGACCGCCTGAGTCGCACGTCTGTTCCCCAAACGCGCCTGCCGTGAAGGTACTTCAGGGCAGGCGCGTTTGCTTTCTTCCGGGAGCCCGGAGCATCGCGGGTGAGGGGTCCAAAGCCACACGTGGAAGTAGGAGGCGAGACCCTACACAGGTCAGCCCTCGACCGATAGGCTGGTCGGGAGAAGGGCCGATCACCTCGATGACGACTGTCACGCTCCGCCCGGTTCCACGGTGGTATGCGCGTACCCTCCTTCGACACGCGTGCAATGTGGCGAACTTCCGCTTCCTCTGCGCCGGACTACTTGTTGCGGCGCTCTTCCCGGGTGTTGCGCTCTGGGTCCCGGTCGCGCTGGCACTGCCCACGGCGAGCGCACTGCTGTTCGCGGTGGTGTACAGTCTGCGGGTGCGGGTCTCCATCGACGGCGACCTCATCTCATGCCGGGGCATGGTGCGGAGGTCGACCTTCCAAAGGGCACAGATCGCACGCCGCATCTTCCACGACTTTTCGCGCGGCGCCGAGCCGAACCCGATTCTCATCCTGATTGATCACGACCGGCGCCGGCTGCTCACGCTGCATACCTCCTACTGGCACGATGGAGCGCTCGACGTGCTGCTCTGGTATCTCGACGTGCCGCCGGTGGCACGCTGGTCCAGGGCCGCGAAGTCGGTCGTGGCGCGCGAGCACGCGGGCGCCATCCACACTGTGGGGCGCATCGCCCGCGGCGCGCTCGCACACACGACGGCTGGATGGCGCATCATACAGCGATTGAATGGAAGGCGCTCTCTCGCCGGGGCAGGCCTTCCCGGACCGCCGATGCCGCTGACGCTCGAGGAGGACGGCGCCAGCTGGCGGTGGCTGGACGAACGCGTCGAGTCGGGCAGTACTCGGGCTCCTGACCTCCTTGCCCTGCCGGATTCCTGATAAAATCCCGCGAACGGACGATCACGAGCTTCTGGCGCGTCCGGGTTCACCGCCGGTAGCCGCGGCCGCGATCGGGGACGTTATCAAATGGTTTTCCAGGAACGAGGGGGGAATGTCTGACAGGCGCAGTCTGATGGTCGTCCACGCCCACCCGGACGACGAGGTCTTCAGCACGGGCGGGATCATCGCGAAATACGCCCGCGCCGGCGACCGGGTCGTGGTGGTGTACGGCACGCACGGCGAGGCCGGCGAGATGCACGATCCTGACCTGGATCCGGACGACGCGACTCCTCGCCTGGGCGCAATCCGCGAGCAGGAAGCGCGACGCGCCTGCGCACTGCTCGGTACGGAAGACGTCTACTTTCTCGGCTACCGCGATTCTGGCATGAAGGACACAGAGGCGAATCAGGACCCTGCAAACTTCATGAACGCACCGATGGACGAGGCGGTGGACCGTTTGCTCGCGATCATGCGCGAGATGGAACCGGATGTGATCGTCACGTACGACGAGAACGGCGGGTACGGCCACCCCGACCACATCATGACGCACCGCGTGGCAACCGAGGCGTTCGAGCGTGCGCGTGGCGAGCCATGGGGACCCGAAAAGCTCTATTACTCGGCCCGCTCGCGCGAGGGTTTCAGGCAGTACGTCGAGGGACTGCGCGAGTTCGGTCTCGAGATTCCCTGGGTCCGTGGCGACTTCAATTTCGACGAGTACGGCGTCCCCGATTCGATGATCACGGCTGTCATTGATGTTTCGGACGTCGTGACACTCAAGAAATCAGCCCTGGCCATCCACCGCACGCAGATTCGGCCGGACTTCTTTTATCTGTCGATTCCTGACGAAGCGCTTGCCCGG
>Ga0070735_10001442_pt1 | contig 23059 bp, 19 predicted proteins | sample Coa_R1_FD_66443 | JGI IMG/M metagenome (GOLD analysis project Ga0070735, IMG submission 66443) | Surface soil microbial communities from Centralia Pennsylvania, which are recovering from an underground coalmine fire - Coalmine... | ecosystem: Environmental > Terrestrial > Soil > Unclassified ...
GCTGCAGGGTGAAGTTCCGACTCTGCTTTTCCTGGAGAGAAAATGGCGCGACACGGTCACCAACGACTTCGTTCGCTGGGCGCACCGCCTCGTCGAAATCGAACCCGTGACCATCAACGTCAAGATGGTCCATGAATTCGGCGAGCTGCGTGTCTCCGCCGAGCAGGTTCGCGAATGGTTTATGTACTTGGTCTCGGGTATGGACCGCTCACACGCCCCGTCATTTAAAATTTAATTGGTTCGCAAACGCTCATCCGGCGGTGAACGCCAGCGCCGGACACCGCCGTTGCCGATATCTGCCTGATTCCGGCCAAGTTCCCTGTTTCGGCCACTCCATGAACTCTTTTCACCCCCTGAACATCAAATAGACTTAAAATAGACCCACATGTCTTCGCTGGAAAAACCGGTAGGACTTTCTTCCCTGGTCGGTGTGGGAGCCCGCACCGAGCGCACCACCAAGGCCCTGCAGGTGCGTTTTCTGGAGCTGGTGGAGAAGGTCCGGCAAACCCGCCCGGCGAGCGACATTGAGACCCTGCGGAGGGCCTTTGACTTTGCCGCCGAGCAACACCGCTCGCAGTTGCGCAAGTCCGGCGATCCCTACCTGTCGCATCCCCTCGAAGTCGCCCATATCCTGGCGGACATGAAGTTGGACATCACCACGCTCTGCGCCGCGCTCTTGCATGACGTTGTGGAGGACACCCGCGTCTCCACGCAACGCATCGCCGAGCGCTTCGGCCCGGAAGTCGCCACTCTGGTCGAAGGAGTCACAAAAATCAACCGGCTGGACTTGCTGGCCCCGGAAGCGCGCCAGGCGGAAAACGTCCGCAAGATGCTGCTGGCCATGGTGAATGACGTCCGCGTGGTGGTCGTGAAGCTGGCGGACCGGCTGCACAACATGCGCACGCTGGGATTCCTGGCCCCTGAGAAGCAGCAGCGCATCGCCCGCGAGACTTTGGACATTTATTCTCCGATCGCCAATCGCCTGGGGATGGGATTAATCCGCGGCGAGTTGGAAGACCTCGCTTTCAGCTACCTCGAGCCGGAAGCGTACCAGCAGTTGCAGAATACGGTGGTCGCCAAGCGGAAAGAATTCGAGGTATTTCTTTCCGACCTTAAGGAATCGATTCGCAAGCGCCTCGAGGAAAATGGCATTTCGGCCGAAGTCGACGGCCGCGTGAAGCGGCTCTACTCCATTCACCAGAAAGGCCTGCGCCAGCACCGCACGGTGGACCAGATTTACGATTTGCTGGCGGTGCGCGTGATTACCGATACCATTCGCAACTGCTACGCGGCGCTGGGCGTGGTGCATCAGGTGTGGCGGCCGGTCCCCGGTCGATTCAAGGACTACATTGCCATGCCGCGGCCGAATCTTTACCAGTCGCTGCATACCACCGTGATTCACGACGGGCAAACCTTCGAGGTGCAGATCCGCACGCAGGAGATGCACCGCATCGCCGAGCAGGGAGTCGCCGCGCACTGGCGCTACAAGGATGGCAAGGACGTTTCCGATGCCGACGACCAGCGCATCCTGTGGATGCGCCAGTTGATCGAGTGGGTCAAGGAAATGCAGGAACCGTCGGAGTTCATGGCCACACTGAAAGTGGACCTGTACCCCGAGGAAGTGTACGCATTCACGCCCAAAGGGAAAGTGCTGGCGCTGCCGCGCGGCGCGACGCCCGTGGATTTCGCCTACGCGGTGCACACCGAGGTCGGCAACCAATGTATCGGCGCGAAGGTCAACGGGCAAATCGTGCCGCTACGGCATAGCCTCTCGAACGGCGACGTGGTGGAGGTGCTAACGCAGAAGGGCCACGTTCCCAGCCGCGACTGGCTGAATTTTGTGCGTACTTCGCGCGCCCGCAGCAAGATCCGCCATCACATCAATTTCATCGAGCGCAGCCAGGCCACCGAAGTCGGCCGGCGGCTGCTGGAGCGCGAAGCGCGGCAAGTGGGCCGCAGCCTGAAGAAAATTCCCGAGGCTGATCTGCAGCGCGTGGCCACGGAATACGGGTGCGCCAAGCTGGAGGATTTGTTCGCCGATCTGGGCTACGGAAAATACTCGGCGCGGCAGATCCTGTCCAACGCGCTGGGCGAACAGCTGGGGCCGGCCAAGCCGGAGAAGTCCAGCGACGATCCATCCACGCGGCTGGTCTCCACCGTCAAGCGCATGCTGCGCGTGGGCGAAGCCACGTTGCAGGTGGGCGGGCAGAGCGACCTGATGGTCTTCCGCGCTAAATGCTGCAATCCGATTCCCGGAGACGAAATCGTGGGATACGTGACGCGCGGCCGCGGCGTTGCGGTGCACTCGAATTCATGTCCCAATGTGCAGAATCTGCTGTACCAGGTGGAGCGCCGCATCGATGTCGAGTGGGGCAGCGCAACCGGCTCGACGTATCCGGTCACCTTGCTGATTCGCGCGCAGGACCGGCCCGGGATGCTGGCTGATATCACCACCGTGATCAGCGAGACTGGATCGAACATCCGCACCCTTGGAAGCCATCCCGATAATCTGCACGCCCGCATCGACCTCACCCTGGAAATCAGCGACCGCAAGCAGCTCGAACGCATCACCGCCAACATCCGCAAGATCTCCGGAATCTTCGGGGTCGAACGCCTGTACAACGTGTAACGTTCTACATCACCCGCCCGCGCAAACTGCCAGCCCCGGCAGGTTATCTTCGCGGCACACCCCAATTCCCGCGCGGCGCGCCTAAGTTACAATTGAAAAATGCCTCCTGTGGGCCCAAGCCGCCCGAATCTTGCCCGTCATGTGCCGCCCGTAGCGCTCCTGGCGTTGGTGGCGCTGCTGTCTTCCTGCAAGCCCGCTGAAAAACCGGACACGGGGCAGAACAGCCAGATGGCCATGTGGCTGGACAGCGTGCCGCAATTGAAAAACCTGGGTGTCTCCAACGCGGAAATCGCCGAGCTGGAAAAGGCGCACGAAGCCGGACTCACCGACCCGTCGGCCGTGGTATTGATCCAGTACGCGCGCGACCGCAAGCTGCCGTTTGCGGATGGGCAATCGATCGCCGATTTGCTGCATGCAGGCTCGTCCGAACAAACTGTGCTGGAGCTGGCCAAGCTCAATCAATTGGGCGTCTGGACGGGACAGGCCGCTGCCATGCGCCTCGCCGGGCTTTCCGACAAGATCATTCTCGCGGTGGCGCAGCGCCGGTCCAAAGGGCTGGCGACGATTTCCGGAGAGAAACTGGGAGAGCTGAAGAATACCGGCGTGAACGACGCAGCCATTCTGGAGATCGTCGAGAAGGGCGGGACGGACCAAACCGCCACCAAATACATTGCCGATCGCGAGCGCGCCGCCGGCGGGCACAAATTCGTTTACCAGACGCGCGCCCACCGCAGGTAGGCCCGAATCGCTGCGATCCCTCATGAATCCATTTTGTGGCCGCGCCCTTTCCCGTATATCCTCACAGATTAAATCCAGGAGCCCGCAAGTTTCGCGCGCTCGCGATCGGAAGCCGTGATCCCCGTGAAAATGGAAATCGTACAGGCCGGAAATCCCATCCTGCGGCAGCGCGCCCGCGCGCTGAGCGTGGAAGAAATTCGCAGCCGCGAAATGCAGAAGCTGATCGAGGCCATGCGCGAGCGCATGCACGAAGCGCCCGGCGTGGGTCTCGCGGCGCCGCAACTGGGACTCGGGATACAGCTTGCGGTGATTGAAGACCGCGAGGAGTATCACAAGGAAGTTCCCGCGGCCCTGCTGCTGGAGCGCGAGCGGCGTCCGGTGCCGTTTCACGCCATCATCAATCCGATGCTTGAGCCCATCGGCGAGGAGCAGGCGGAGTTTTTCGAGGGCTGCCTCAGCCTGGCCGGCTTTTCCGCGCTGGTGCCGCGCGCAAGGGCCGTGCGCGTCAATTGCCTCGACGAGCGCGGCGAGCCCCGGGTGATCGAAGCCTCCGGCTGGTACGCCAGAATCCTGCAGCACGAGATCGATCACCTGAACGGCGCGCTGTATATCGACCGCATGCGAACCCGCTCCTTCACCTCGATGGACAACCTCGCGGAATTCTGGAAGGGCCGGCCGGTGAATGAAATCAAGAAAACTCTGGGCGTGGAGAACGAGTAGCGATTTGTGGGCTGCTCTGTGCTTCGGTTGATTTCAAATTTAAGATTTGAGATTTGAGAAAATGCGAAGTCAGGAAAAGGGCCAATCGCACGCAGACGCAGCTTGAGCCGAAACAGCGTCCGAAGAACGGCTTTCATTTCAAATCTCAAATTTGAAATTTGAAATCGGATTGAGGTGGTGGATTTCAGCCACCTCGGCAGGCAGTTAAATTCCTTCCCTTCAGCGGTGGTGGAAATCCACCAGTGAATTCTTTCGATATTTTTAGATTGCTTGGCCCTCCGCGTCGCAACTTCGTTCTCCCGAAAGTGTTTCTTCCAGTGAGCGCGCTTTTAGAAACATCAAGCGCTGTCGACGAAAATGGACAGGAATACAAACAGGAGAAACGCCATGAAAATAACGAACATCATTCTTGCCAGCGCGGCTCTGATCGCCATGGCCGTCCCGGCGGCCTTTGCGCAACAGGCGGCGCCGAACGATCCGATGACCATCAATCAGCGCAAAGAAAATCAACAGGACCGCATCGCCCAGGGCGTGAATAGCGGCGAGCTGACCTCCCGCGAAACAGCCAACTTGGAGTCCAAGGAAACCGCCCTGAACAAGGAAGAGCACAACATGCGCGCCGCTGATGACGGCCACTTGACCGCCGGCGATCGCGCCAAGTTGAACCGCCAGCAGAACCGGCTCTCCCGGCAGATTTACGACAAGAAGCACAACGGCCGCGTTCAGTAGGCGTTGCGCGCTGCATGCTTCACGGGCTGCGGAAAAAATCAAAACGGTGTCATTCTGAGCGAAGCGAAGAATCCCTCTTTGTTTTTTGTCAGGCGCAAACCGAAGAGAGATTCTTCGCTTCTCTCAGAATGACAGGCCGAGGCTTTTTGTCGCGGGCTTTCAGCCTTTGGAAGGCGAGCGAAGCACGATCAAGCGTGCCATTACTAAAACCCACCGGCTAAAGCCTTTGCTACTTGCTTTTGACCCGCGCGCCTCGCCCCCGTTAGAATCACCTCATCTTGCTGGCCGAAACTCCTTCGCGAATCATTCTTACTGCGGCGCTCGGCGTATGCTCCTTTCTTGCATCCGCGTGTGTTCATCCGCTCGGGCCCGGCTACCATTTTGCGGACCGCCAGGCGGAGATTCGCTTTGCCGCGGACGCTCCGGGCAGCATTCATTTCCGGGTTGCCGATGAATTGGAAAATAACGGCGACCGGCCGCTGAGCTCTCTCAACGTGCGCCTGCCCGCCCCGTCGTTGGGCGCGCAGAACGTTCGCGTCCAGATCGAAGGCGCGCCGGTCACTCCGCAGCGCAGTTCGCCGACCGATGCACGGATGGTAGCGGCGCCGTTTACTCCGGTGTGGGAGCAGAACGCCAAACGCACGATTGTCACAGAGTGGGATTTGTCGCCGGAATCTTCGGACCGGGGAACCATCGTGGCGTCGCCGCGGGGATTTTTTGTCGCCGACGAGACCGCGCTTCCGCTGTGGCAGACTCCCAGCGGGGTCTTTGCGGTGGGAGGAACATTTCCCGCGAAAGAAGTCCTGAAAGTCACCGCCCCGCAGGATTTTCGCGTGCTCGCAGCGGGAAAGCCGCTGAAGCCCCGCCAGCAGGGCACGCAAATCGTCCGTCAGTTCCTGCTCACACCGGACAAGGGTCTTCTGACCTACATCGTGGCGGGCCGCTACCAGGAAAAAATCGTAACGTCGCGGCAGGGCGGCGTGCAGTTCTGGACGTACGCTTCGATCGACGGGTCCGCGGCGCAGACAGCGGCTGATCGCCTGTCGGCATCCATGAAAACCCTCGCCGAATTTTTTGGCCAGACGGAGAACGGAAAAACCGCGGTGCGAATCGCCGAGGCCCCGGTCGAATTGCCCGCCGAACTCGGCACGCAGGACGATTTCGGAGGCGCTTCGTTTCCCGAAGGCGTGCTGCTCGATGCCAGGGCTTTGCGCCTCGGCGTCGCGAATGAATCAGTGCTGCAGCTCGCGGAATATGAGCTCGCGCGCACCTGGTTTGGCTGGCGCGTCCGCCCGCGCCCGGAGGCGCAGATTCTGATGGGTCGCGGCGTGGGCTTGTTCGGACTGGTGATCGCCGCCGAGGGCCGAGGCCCGGACCAGCGGCGGGCCATGATCGAGTCGCTCATCGAGCGCTACGACCAAGCCCGCGCCGTTGCGCCGGACCAGCGCCTGATGGAGCCGCCCGTAGGATACTCGCGTGCGGAGCGCATTTCGACGGGCTACCGTGCGGCCTTTTTTATTGTTGCCCTCGAAGATTTGTGCGGCCATGACTATCTGCGCACCGCGTTCCGCGATATCATTCACGACCGCGCCGGAAGTGATACAGGCTACGAAGAGCTTCGCGCTGCGGCGGAATCCACATCGGGACGCGACCTGGCCCAAATGTTTCGCGCCTGGCTCGTTGAGCCGGGCATTCCCGATGAATTTCGCGCCCGGTACCAGCCCGCGAACGCGGGTCCGCGCAACTGACGCAAGGCGCGTGGAGTTCACCAGGCCTGCATCACACCCCTTCCGATAGCACCGGTTCGACTAAAATGTATTTCTGTTTCCAAAAATAAAGAGGAGGACTTCGTGATCGACAAGATAGCAACAGACCGGGCGCCAAAAGCCATCGGTCCCTATTCGCAGGCGGTGCGCGCCAATGGTTTTCTATTTGTGTCCGGGCAAATCGCGCTGGATCCAAAAACACAGCAAGTGGTGGGGACGACCGCCTCGGTGCAGACCGAGCGGGTTCTGGAGAACGTGAAAGGAATTCTGGAGGCGGCGGGCACGGCGCTGGATCGAGTCGTAAAGGCCACCGTATTTCTGGCCGACATGAACGATTTTGCGGCAATGAACGAAGTGTACGGGCGCTACTTTGAGGCGGATCCTCCGGCCCGCTCAACCATCGAAGCTTCCAAGCTGCCGCGAAATGTTCGCGTGGAGATCGAAGTGATCGCCTTGCTTTGACGCAGCGCGGTCCGTAACGCGGTCAGGCCTTGTCGGAAGCCTGAGCCGCGAGGCCCAGCTGCTCCCGGCACTGGCCAGCGAGAGCGCTGACGGCGGCGCGAGGCACAGGCTCAAGGTGCGGCAGGCTTCTCTCCAGCGTGTCGATCGCTTCCTGCCACCGATGCAGACTTGCCAGCATGGTGCCGAAGTTTACCGCGGCGTCCGGCAGGTCGGGATTCAACTGCAGCGCGCGGCGAAAACCTCGTTCCGCCTCGGTGAAATGGCTAAGGGCGAAGTGCGCGGTGGCCCAGTCGCTCCAACGTTCGGCCGTCTCTTCCTCGTGCAGGACCTCGTCGAGATGGCTGACGGCGTCCTCGTAAAATCCCATCTGGAATAAGTAAATCGCGTAATCGTATTGGGTCTTGGCAGCCATAAATAGTTTCCTTCTTCGTCGAGCGCGAAATGCCCGGGTGCACGAACGCCCGGTCAAGAACTGCGGCGTCTTCCATCCGGCATCTTGTCCAGCACCTCGCGTACCACTTGCAGCAGCCTGCGCCTTCACAATCCGTGCCAGTGTCGCCCTGAAACGCGGTTGCTCTTCCGCTACATCGGCATCCACGCGCATAAAGCCCAAGTTTCATTTAGCCGATAAACCTTTTGGACAACACGGTGGATCCGCACGAAGAAGCAGCCGATGGCAATTCTTCCGTGCCCACCTTTGTTCAGATTGCGAGCGCGCCTGATGATTGAAACCCGCCTGCTGATGCTCGAAGTCACTTCCCACTGCAACATGCACTGCACATTTTGCCCATCGGACGACCTGGTCAGGAAAAAAGGGCACGTCAGTGACGAGCAAGCGGTGCAGCTGATCCGCTCAGCGCGCGATCTCGCACCGGGAATCCCCATCATGTTCAACGTGCTCGGTGAACCGTTCCTGAACAAGAAGCTGTTCGATTACATCGCGCTGTGCGAGGAATACGGAGTGGAAGCCGCGTTGATCACCAACATCACGCTGCTCACGGAAGAGCGGCTGAAGAAGCTGTTTCAATTCAGCAACGTGGATTTGAACCTCAACCTGCACACCCCCACGGACAAATCCTTCGCCGAGCGCGGCTACAAGAAAATCGCCAGCTTCCGCGAATATCTCGAACTGGTGTGCAACGCCGTGGAAGCGAAATTCCGCGCCGGCAGCAAGATCAGCGTGGAAATTTATCTCTCCAGCGAATTGATTGAGAATCTGATGCAGAACGACGGCGGCTCGCGGCTGTGGACCATGTACAAGGACCCGGAAGAATACCAGCAGGGCTGGGAGGTGTGCTCCGAACGCTTCGCCCGACTGGGCGCCAAGATCGCCCGCGAATATCCGCAATTGTTCGCCGAGGGGATGGAAGAGGTGAACCGCAAGCATGCGGATTTAATTCAGCGCGGCGAATTGGTCTTCCGCGCGGAGGAACTTCCGGAATGGCGGCTGGAAAATCAAGTTTCCGGATGGATGTTCGCGCCGGGAGTGGTGGTGCGGCGCAAAGGTTTTGGCATGTGGGCCTATCACGAGAAATTTGTGCAGCGGCACGCGCAGCCGGGCCGCTTCGTATTTCATGAAGAGCGCACCGAACCGTTCACCTGCGTCGGTGCGCTGGCCTTCGGAATTTTGTCGGACGGCACCTACACGCTTTGCTGCCAGGACGTTGAAGGTGAAATGGACATCGGCAATATGGCGACGATGGACCTGCGAACGGCGTTCGATTCACCGCGCCGGAAGGAAATCGTGGAGAACTGCGCCACCTCCCGCATTTGCCGCCGCTGCGCCGGCAACACCATGATCCTCGATACTCAGCCGATCCGCGACGACTGGCAGGCCGTCGATAAATTCGGCTTCGGCTGGCATATTTTCGAGAGATATCTTTTTGGAGTCGGCGGGCGCTGGACCGCCGGCAGCGCCAAATCCTACTTTTACACGCGAATCGAATCCATGGTTCTGGAGATCCAGTTCCGCTCGTCCTTTCCCACCGACACCCAATTTCAATTGCTCATAAGCTCCTACGATCCAGCCACCAAGAAGTTTTCTCTCGAGCATTCGCACGAGTTTCAAGGCCGCGAGGAGCAAATGGTGCACGCGGACATCCCGGTGCAACTGCGCCGCAATACGCTCCATCGCCTGACGATCCTTTCTCCCACGTTCAGCCCAAAGCAGCGTTATGGCGCGCCGGATGAGCGCAGGCTGGGCCTGGCCGTTTCGTCAATCCGTCTCGGTGGGCGGCCCTACGAAAATCTTGCTGTGCCGGAGGCCGAAATCTCACTCGGTGGAACGCCCCATCCTGGCTCCGCTCCTCCGGCGTACGCATTTCCGATACTAAGCTAGGCTACAGAGCCGCGCTCCATCGATACAGAATCCTCGATTCGAGGTGCTCGATTCGAAAGGCGTAGCAGCGGCCGCCATCGCGCGATGCGCTGCGGTCGGTTCGTGTGCGTCCTCGTTCGAACAAGTCCTCTGTTTTGCACCACCTTCCCATGGAAACCGGCATCTAAGTGAACTGGGACTCGTCCGCGTCCGTTCCGCTTGCCGATTAGGTTTGGAAATGATACCCATCACCCAGTTCGATCCAGGTTCATCACGGATTTAGTATGGAAAGCGGGAATCTTGGGGTAGATTTGTAGTAGTAATCGCCCTGGCCAACCTCTGGGGAGGCTGCCTTTGCTTCTTCGCCAGAAAAACGAAGTGCACGTGCCTGGAGAAGTTTCCAGGAGTGCCCGCTTCTCTGCGCTGAGGGAGTTTCTGCACCGTACACGCACCCGTATCCAGGCCGGATGGAATGCCGAGCAAGTTTCTCTCGCACGGGAGTTTGACCGGCGAACGGTCGCCTCTGACCTTCAGGGATCCATCGGTACTCTGCATCGTCTCCGCCATCGGATTCTAACCAATAGACTTCTGAGCAGCTGGACGACTTGGCTCCTGTGGATACTGGTGGCGCTCACGGCGCTGGCGTTGGTCAGCTCCAGGCTGGCAGGCACGGTCCTTTTCGTCGCCGCGATTGCGGCGGCAGGCGTGGCAGCGATTGTGTACTGGACGTGGCGCAACCGGCCCTCTAATTATGAGACGGCGCAACGCCTGGATCTCGCCGCCGGATTGCGGGACCGAATCTCCACCGCGATCTATCTGGGCGACATTCAGAACCCCGCGCCGGACGGAATGATCGGTGAGCAGCGCAGCGATGCCCTCGCGCGTCTGGCGAAAATCGATCCCCGGGGATTGTTTCCCATGCAGATGCCGCGAAATTTGCGGCGCGCGGCGATCCTGTGCGTGATCGCTGCGGGATTGTTCGCGTATCGCGTGCACCACCAGCCTCCGCTCATTTCGCTTTTGCAAAGCACGGCGCACTCGCAGCTGGTGCAATCGATTTTTTCTCCCATCGTTCACGCCATGGAGAAGGATTTGCAGAGGACGATGGCCCTGGTATCGACCAAGACGGATGTCAGCGGTGAGGAAACCCAGCGCAACGATGCCGCCTCCAACACCGAGGACCTCTGGAAAGCCGACGACAAAAGCGCCGCCGCGGAACAGCAGAACGACCAATCCGAAGCGGACAGCGACCAGCAGGATCAACTGCAGGCGCCTGGCGACCAGCAGGGCAATCCCTCGGGCGATGGGCGGCCGCAGGAGAACAATTCGCAGGCTCAGCAGGATCAGAATGCCGGCGACAATTCCGACGGAAAAGCGCAGCAGCCATCGGAACAGCAGGGGCCGGACGGCCGGCAATCGCTCGGGCAGTCCCTGATGCAGGCGATGAAAAACATGATGTCGAATTCGCCCAATCAGCAATCGAACGGCCGCCCGCAGCAACAGCCGAACGGGCAGGGCGCGCCGCAGTCCGGGAATTCGCAGCAGCCGGGCGCGACGCAGAGCGACAAGCGCGGCGATTCGCGCGGAAATTCGGACGCCAAGCAGAAGGCTTCGCAGACCGCCAGCGAGGGCGCCGGGAGCCAGCAGGGCTCCAAGGAACTGCAAAAAAATCAGGAAATGCATCCGGTGAACGCCGTTCCGGACCGCGTGGCGCTCGAAGCCAGCGGATTCAAGGAACAAACGCGCATGAAAGTGGCGACCGAAACCGGCACGGCGCAGATGGCCAACAGCGGCGCAACCGCCAAGCAGGATGCCGTGACCAACGGCGCGGAGCAGGAAAATATTCCGGCGCGCTACCGCTTTTACGTGCAGCGTTATTTTGAACACGCCGATAACGGCAAACATTGAGTTAGAATCCCGGGCATACTTCATGCCGGTTACAGGGCATCGGACGTTCCCTGTTTCCCTGCATTGCCCCGGGGAGCGGGCCAGGACAAGGATGGGCTCATGACTAGTTCGGTGGGAACAGAAGGCCAGACCGGCGGGCAGCCCCTGGGCCAACAAGCGGAGTTCCTCGCCGAAAAAATGGCCGAGGTCCGCGGAGAAATTTCCAAAGCCATCGTGGGCCAGCAGGAAGTGGTCGAGGGTGTGCTCATCGCCTTGCTGGCCGGGGGGCACGTGCTGCTGGAGGGCGCCCCGGGCCTGGGCAAGACCATGCTGGTGCGCACGCTGGCGCAGGCTGTGGCGCAGAAATATTCGCGCATCCAGTTCACTCCGGACTTGATGCCCGCCGACGTAATCGGCACTTCCGTGGTGCAGGAAAACGGCGACGGCCGGAAATCGCTGGGGTTTCAACCCGGCCCGATTTTTACCAACCTGCTGCTGGCGGACGAAATCAATCGAGCGACGCCCAAGACGCAGTCGGCGCTGCTGGAGGCCATGCAGGAGAAGCAAGTCACCGTCGCGCACACTTCGCACCTTCTGGAAGAGCCCTTTTTCGTAATGGCCACGCAGAACCCGCTGGAGATGGAAGGCACCTACCCGCTGCCGGAAGCGCAGCTCGACCGCTTTCTCTTCAAGCTGCGCGTGCCCTATCCCGGGCGTGAGGACTTGCACGACATCCTCGACCGCACCACGCAGGGATCGGCCGCCATGGTTTCTCCGGTGGTCAACGGGGCGCAGATTCTGGAGATGCGCAAAGTGGTGCGCGCCGTGCCGGTCGCGCCACACGTGCAGGAATTCGTGGTGAAGCTGACGCTGGCCACGCATCCCGAGAATCGCGAAAATCTTCTGGCCAGCAAGTACATCCGTTACGGAAGTTCGCCGCGCGGAGCGCAAACGCTGATCCTTGGCGGGAAGGTTCGCGCGCTGCTCGACGGCCGTTACAACGTGAGCATGGACGACATTCGCGCGCTGATGCTTCCTTCCTTGCGCCACCGCATCATTTTGAATTTTGAAGCTCAGGCGGATGGACGCTCGCCCGACGACTTGCTGGAAGAGATCGCCGGCAAAGTCAGCGCGAAGTGAGGTAGTAGTAGGACAGGCTTCAGCCTGTCTGGTTTTAATGCTGCGGCAGCGAAAATCTAAACCAGACAGGCTGAAGCCTGTCCTACCCGGACTCATGGCTACAGCTTCTCCTCTGTTGCTGGATCGCGAATTCCTCAAGACACTGGAGCAGGTCACGCTGCTGTGCCGCACGAATTTGTCCGGAGCGGTCGGCCCCGAACACCGCTCGCGAACGCGTGGGCCGGGCATGGAATTCGCCGATTACCGCCGCTACAGCTTCGGCGATGACCCGCGATCGCTGGACTGGAGCGCGTACCTGCGGCTCGGAAAACTGTTCCTGAAAATTTACGAAACCGAGCAGCACATTCCCGTGCGTATTTTGCTGGATCGCAGCGAATCCATGGATTTTGGCGACGAAGGCGAATCGAAATTTCTATACGCGCAGCGCCTCGCGGCCACCTTTGCCTACCTCGCGCTGCTGCACCTCGATACCACTGCGGTGATTCCGTTTGCCGACCGGCTGCACAAGCCGCTGGTGGTTTCCGGAGGGCGCGACCGGCTGTGGCCGGTTCTGCAATTCCTCAGCGAACAGGCCTGCGGAGGCACGACGGATCTCTTCGCCTCGGTGAAGGAGTTCATGGGGAATTTTTCGACGCGCGGAATCGCCATCCTGATATCCGATTTCTTCGATGAACAGGGCAGCGAGCGCGCCGTGGAAATGCTCCGCTCCGCGGGCCACGATTTCGTTTTGCTGCAGGTGCACAGCGCCGAGGAGCAGCATCCCCTGGCCGCCGGCGAAATGATTCTGGAGGACGCCGAGACCGGCGCGCATCGCACCGTGGAGTGTTCGCCGCAAAGCACTGCGCTCTATGAGCGCCGCTTCCAGGAATTTTCCGCGCGCCTGCGCCGCCTGGCCATTCGCAACGGCGGCCGTTACGCTCGCGCGGTGACCAACATCTCCTACCAGGAATTCGTCCTGCGCAGTTTGCGCAGCGGGCAGGTGCTGGCATGAACTGGCTGGCGCTCAGCCCGATGGAAATTATCCTGGCATGGTCCGGGCTGGCCGCCGCGGCGCTGTGGCTGTACCTGCATCATCGCCGCCCGCAGCGGCGAAGAGTTTCCACGCTGCGATTCTGGGCCAGCGTGCAGCCGGTTTCTCAGCCGCGGCGCAGGAAATTGCGCGAGCCCTGGGCATTCCTGGCGCAGATCGTTTTTCTGCTGCTGGTAATTCTGGCCCTGGCGAATCCAAGGTGGGGCACGGCGTACGAGGGCCGCAGCGTGGCGATGATTCTGGACACGTCGATCTGGTCACAGGCGCATCCCTCGGGCCAGCCCGCGTGGATTGACACCGAGCGCACAGAAGCTACGCGCGTTCTCGATTCGCTCCCGCTCGCGGACCGCGTGCTGCTGCTTCGCGCCGAGGCCGATGCTCCGCCCGTTCTTCCCTTTACTACCGACCGCGCCGCGCTGCGCCGCGCGATTCTGAATGTTCAGCCGTCCAGCGTCGCGGCAGACCTCCCGCGGGCTCTCGATGTGGGCCGAGCAGCGCTCGGAGGCACGCGCCGAGGCCTGCTGGTTTACGTTGGTCCGGGACTCGTTGACGCGCAGCAAGCGCGCTCGCTGGACCAGTTTCGCGCCGATGTTGAATCTCCGGACAGCAGTGCCGTCCAGCCGCAATTTCTGATGCGCCTGGTGGGAGACTGGGACTCCGTACAGAATCGCGGGATCACGCGGCTTTCGCTGCGGCGTGACGCTGCTCAGCCGGATCGCTGGCGCCTGCTCACGCAGCTGAAAAATTACGGCAAGGAAAAATCGGATGTGGTGCTGGCCTTTTCCGTCAACGGCCAGCCGCTCGGCCAGCGCAAACTTTCGCTGGCTCCGGATGCGCTGGTGAACGCGCAGGATGATTTCACCTGGGACAAAGGCGGGATGTTGCAGGCGGAACTGAGCCCCTCCGACGCGCTGGGCGCGGACGATCGCGCCATGGTCAACCTTCCGACATTCCGCACCGTGCGCGTCGCCGTATTTGCCAGCGGCGCGGCCCCGTTTACCACGGACTTGCTCAGTGTGCTGTCGAGCAATCCGTACGTTCAGGCGCAGGTTTTTCCTCCAGACCTGAGCGGCAGCGCTTCGCCGGACATCGCGATTTATCAGGGCACGAGCCCGCCCGCGCAGGAATCGTCCGATTCCATCTGGTTCCTGAGCGGCCCGCAGGTCGCCGGATCCAAGCCGTTGCGCGTGGTGGGCTGGAATCTGCAGCATCCCGTGACGCGCTGGGTACGCACGCGGGATATCAGCGTTCGCAATCCCGCGGCGCTCAAAGTGGAGCCTGGCGACACGGTTCTGGCTTCGGCCGAGGGTGACCCGCCGGCGCCCCTGATTCTGGCGCGCGAACGCGACGGGCACAGGACGCTCATCGTCGGATTCAATCCGCACGACTCCAATTTTCCGCTGGAGTCGGCGTTTCCGTTGTTGATGGCGGGAAGCGTCGAGTGGATGACCCATTCCGTCGACGAAGTTGCGGATTCTCTTTCCGCGGGCGAGGTCGATCTTCCCGGCCCAGCGACGAAAATTGTTTCGCCGTCAGGAAAAGATGTGCCGTTTGCGCGCAAGGGCGCGGACGTTCATCTGCTGGCCCTGGAAACCGGATTGTACCGGATCATCGCGCCGGGCGGCGAAACGAGTGTCGCTTTGAATCCTCCGGTGCTGCCGGCGCAGCGCGTGCAGTTGACCGCCGCGGAATCTGCGGACGTTGAGCGCGAGCCGCTACCGCCCGCGACCTGGGACATGTGGCGCTGGCTGGTACTGCTGGCCATGGTGGCGCTATGGCTGGAGTGGTGGTTGTATTACGCGGCGCGGGAACGGCAACGCGTGGCGGAAGTGCATGACGCGTCCGTCGAACAACCGCTGAGCGAGTCAGAGTTGGTATTGGATCACGATGCGGAATCGCGCGAGCAAACGGAATTCCGGAATTCGAATTTTGTTGGTAGGTGAGCCGAGTGACTTTGGATCAACCCATTTTCCTGCTGCTGATTGGGCTGCTTCCCGTCCTGTGGATCTGGATGCGAAGAATGCCCGGCAGTTCGGAAGCGTGCCTGGCGCTGAAGTGCGCGGCATTCACCGCGCTGGTGGTCGCGCTGGCCGGTCCCTGGGCGCCGCTGCGCGTGGAAAAGCTGGCGGTCACGGTGCTGATGGATACTTCCGCGAGCATGCCGCGCGAATCGTTGCAGCGCGGCGAGGCCATGCTGCGCGACCTGGTGCGCAAGAATTCCGGCGCCGATCTGCGGCTGATCACGTTTGCCGAACATCCCAAGCTGCGCGCCGTTCCGGCACAGGCCGACCAGGTGAATATTCCGCAGGGTGTTGATCCGAAAGAGGGAATGGCGACGAACGTGGAAGAGGCGCTGCAACTGGCGCTCAGCACGTTTCCTTCGCAGGGGCAGCGCCGCGTCCTGCTGATCAGCGACGGCAACGAGAATCGCGGCCACGCGCTGACCCAGGCCTTGCGCGCACGGGAAAGCGGCGTCGCCATATTTACCGCGCCGGCCGGCGGGACTGCGCCGCTGCCCGTGCAAGTGGAGAGCGTCTCGTCGCCGCAGGATGTTTTTTCGGGAGAGCGCTTCCCGATGACGCTGCATTTGTCGAGCGGCAGCGCGATGAAGGCGCGCGTGTGGATGGCCTCCGAGGGCCAGGAAATCGCGTCCACCGCGGCGGATCTGGTGACGGGCAGCAATGCCGTGGATCTGGAAGCGCGGGTGTCGCACAGCGGAGTCAATCTCCTCGAAGTGCATATTTCCAGTGAAAGCGCCGACCAGGTGCTGGTTTCCCGGGCGATCACCGTGCGCCGGCCGCATATTCTTTACGTGTCGGGGGGAAACGAAACTTCGGCGCCATTGCTGGACACGCTGAAGCAGGCCGATGTCGATGTGGAAAAAGTCGCGGCGTTCCCGGTCAACCGGCAGGGGCGCGACTGGGACGCGGTGCTGCTCGATAACTATCCCGATCACGATCTTGCCGCGGACGAAGATCAGGCGCTGGAGCGGTACGTGTACGGGGGCGGCGGGCTGATTTTTATCGCCGGTGACAGCAACGCCAAGCTGCCCGAAGAACCCAAGACTCCCTTCGAGAAAATGCTGCCCGTGCGCGCCGAACCGCCGCCGGAAAAACCGACCGCCGTCGTTCTGGTGCTCGACAAATCCGGCAGCATGAGCGGGCCGAAAATCGAAATGGCCCGCGACGCCGCGCGCGCCAGCATCCGCACGCTGCGCCCGATCGACATGATCGGCGTGATTTCCTTTGACGAAACTTTTAACTGGGTCATCCCCATGGGGCCGGCGGGTTCGCTGGAAGACAAGAGCAACCTGATCAGCCAGATCACTGCGAATGGCGGCACCAAGATCTACCAGGCGGTTGACGCCGGATTTCAAGCCATCGTGAATGAGAAGGCCACGCACAAGCACGTCATCCTGCTCACGGACGGCGTTTCCACTCCCGGAACGCAGGAAGATTTCCCGAGGCTGGAGCGCGACGCCCTGGCCAAGCACGTAACCATTTCCACCATCGGCGTGGGCGATTACATCAATCGCGATCTGCTGGATGAGCTGGCGCGCAAGACCAAAGGCAAATCGCACTTCGTCGAAAATCCCGAAAGCATTCCGCAGATCATCAACGCCGAGGTGAAGTCGACCGAGGACCTCGCCATCCAGGAGCGCCCAGTGCGCGCCGTTCGCGTGCGCCCGGTGGAATTTACCGACGGCATTGACTTCGCAAAAGCTCCGCGACTCCGCGGATTCGTGCAGGCCCAGGCCAAGGACGGCTCCGAGGTGATTTTACGGGTGGACGAAAAAAAGCCGCTGCTGGTCAGATGGCACTACGGACTGGGACGCGTGATTGCGTTCATGTCTGACGCCAAGAGCCGCTGGGCCGCGCCGTGGGTGCGCTGGGATGCCTTCGGCACGCTATGGCCGCAGATGGTGCGCGACGTTTCGCACCGCGACCGCACCATTCGCGCCGGCGTGCGTCCGGGCAACCAGGAAGGCGAATCGGTCGTGTACTACGACGTTCTGGCGAACGCCGACAATCCCGCCGCCGACACGCTGCCGAGCGCGGCTCCGCCGCACATCATCGTCGAATCGCAAGGCGCGGAACCACGCACGCTGCCGCTCGAAGAAACCGCGCCGGGCCACTACGAGGCGCGTATCCCGGCCGATCAGGGCGGCCTCTATCGCATCGTTTCGGGAAACTCGGAGATGGTTCTGCCCGAGGCCGGCTTTTATCGTGAGACGGAAGAGACCAAGCCGCAGGCCGTCAACACGGCGCTGCTCGGCGAAATCAGCCGCGTAACCGGCGGGCGCCTGCATCCCTCGATCGAGCAACTGTTGAACGACAAAGGCGCCATGGTGCGCGAGCGCCAGCCGTTGTGGCCTTACTGGCTGATTCTGGCTCTCATTCTCAATTTTGTGGAAGTCGCATTGCGCAAGGGATTTTTTGAGCGGCTGGGCTCGTGGCTGCGCCGGCGTTCGCTGCTGCCGTTGTGGAATCGCGCGCCGGCCTCGTAGGACGGCAATCCTATACGACGGACAGGCTGAAGCCGCTGCAAAAAAACTAAGAACGGTGTCATTCTGAGCGAAGCGAAGTATCCCTCTGTGGTTCTTCTCTTAGCTTGAATCGAAGAGAGATTCTTCGCTTCGCTCAGAATGACACAGAGCAAAAACACAGAAGGAGCTGCCCATGAAATCGACGCGGCGAGATTTTCTGGCTACTGCCGCCACTGCTGCGGGTGCCGCGGCTGCTGGCGAACTGTCCGCGCACGCGCAGGAGCATGAACACAGTCATGGCCACTCCCACCAGGTGGTTCCTTCCGACCTGGCGCTGCGAGTGAAGTCACTGGAATCCCTGCTGGTTGAAAAAGGTTTGGTGGATCGCGCCGCGCTGGACGCGCTCATCGATACCTATGAGCACAAGATCGGCCCTCGCAATGGCGCGCGCGTGGTGGCCAAAGCGTGGAACGATTCTGCCTACAAGATGCGGCTTTTGACGGATTCCGACAAGGCCATTGCCGAACTCGGCTACGGCGGCCAGCAGGGCGAGCACATGGTGGTGGTGGAGAACACGCCCGCGGTTCACAACATGGTGGTGTGCACGCTGTGCTCCTGCTACCCGTGGCCGGTGCTCGGCTTGCCGCCCGTGTGGTACAAGTCCGCGCCCTATCGTTCGCGCTCGGTGATCGACCCGCGCGGTGTGCTGCGTGAATTCGGCCTGGAGCTGCCCGAAGATGTGGAAGTGCGCGTGTGGGACAGCACGGCCGAGCTGCGTTACCTGGTTCTTCCCGAACGTCCATCCGGCACCGAGCGGCTGAGCGAGGATGAACTGGCCGCGCTGGTCACGCGAGACGCGATGATCGGCGTTGCCAAAGTGCCGCCGCGAAAAGAAGGCGGCGCGGCATGAACGGCATTCACGACATGGGCGGGATGCAGGACATGGGCCCAGTCCGCGAGGAAAAAAACGAGCCCGTGTTTCATCATCCTTGGGAAGGGCGTGTGTTTGCGATCACGCGCTCCATGTCGGCGTGGCGTAAGTGGAATCTGGACGCGTTGCGCCACCAGCGCGAGCTGATTCCTCCCGCCGAATACTTGCGCATGAGCTATTACGAAATCTGGCTGAAAGGGATGCTCGAACTCGCGATCAAGTTTGGCCTGGTGACGCAGGCCGAGCTCGATAGCGGAAAGCCGGCGGCGGGTTCTGCGAAGCTGCACCCCGCTCTGACCGCGGACAAGATTCCCGGGCTGGTGGCGCATGGAACGCCGGCCAGCCGCGATGTGGCGGTGACGCCGCGATTCCGCTCCGGGCAGCGCGTGCGGGCGCGCAACATCAATCCGGTCGGACATACACGGCTGCCGCGGTACGCTCGCGGAAAGCCCGGCATGGTCGAACGCGATCACGGTGTTTTTGTTTTTCCGGATACCGATGCGCATTTTCTGGGTGAGAAACCGCAGCACGTGTACACGGTGCGCTTTTCCGCGCGCGACTTGTGGGGAGAGCAGGCGAATGCCCGGGACACGGTTTGTATCGCCATGTGGGATGACTACCTTGAGCTGGAATAATTTCAGGATAAATCTATGACCGATGCAGAAAAGCTCTCAGCGCTGCCTCGCATGCCGCGGGATGAAGGCGGACCGGTGTTTCGCGAGCCGTGGGAAGCGCAGGCGTTTGCGCTTGCTGTGAAGCTCTCCGAGCAGGGATATTTTACGTGGAAGGAATGGGCCGCCGCGCTGGCCGGAGAGTTGAAGGCCGCCGCCGATCGCGGCGAGCCGGACGACGGCACGCGTTATTATGTGCATTGGCTGGCGACGCTGGAGCGGCTGGTCACGGCCAAGGGGCTGAGCGATTCCGCATCGCTGGCGGCGCGCAAGGAAGAGTGGGCGGATGCGTACCGGCACACGCCGCACGGGAAACCGGTGGAGCTATCTGCCACGGGCCGAAGCAAAAAGTAACGCAGACTTACTGAACCCCTCACCGAGTGAACAGGCCGCAAGAACAGAGCACTTTGTCATTCTGAGCGAAGCGAAGAATCCCTCCGTTGTTTTTTGCTCGCACTTAAATCGAAGAGAGATTCTTCGCTTCGCTCAGAATGACAAGGCAGTATTTTCTCGCAGCCTGTGAAGCGGTGCCACCTTTCACCGCGGCGTCCAGCTTGGATGTCCGGTAAACAGTCCATCCACGATCCCAGTCTGGTAGCACAAAAATAATCCGAACGCGACGCTCACGAATCCCGATGCCAGGGCCAGGCCGCGGTTCAGCCGCACGAAATGTTGCAGCGAGTAGGCGAAGGGCAGCGCGATCGCGGCGGTGATCAGCATCATTCCCGCGACCGTGCCCAAACCAAAAATCAGCAGGTATCCGACCGCCCAGGATGGCCGGCTGATCGTGGTGAGCACCAGCAGGGCTACCGCCGCCGATCCGGCGAGGCCGTGCACCACTCCGACGATCAGCGGCCGCAGGATGTGAAACAGGCCCAGTTTCTTCCACCACTGCGGCGTCCATCCCACGATGGAAAATGAATCCAGCAAAATCATTTCGCCATCTTCATCGTGAGTGTGAACCATTCGCCGGCCCAGCAAATAATGCGAATGCGCGCCGGGGCCGATTCTCCGGAGCGTGATCCATTCCATCGCGCGGCGAAGGACGCCGGTGAGATTCAGGATGCCCAGCAGAACGAGCATGAGGCCGACGCACAGTTCCATGCTCAGGCCGAGGCGTGGCGGGATGGTGAGCTTGAATATGATGATCGCGGAGCCCACGGCGAGAATCGTTAGCGTATGGCCCAGTCCCCAGAGCGCGCCGATCAGCGCGGCGTGCAGCATGTTGCGCTCGCGGCTGACGATGGTGGTTACGGCGATGACATGATCCGGATCGGTGGCGTGCCTCATCCCCAGAAAAAATCCCAGCAGCATGATGGCGAGGAGCGCGGTCATCGGAGTCGCTTAGTATTTTCGGTGGTCGAAGGGCGGAAGTCCAGCGATCCGGCTGCGGGCCGCGTTCCACAATTGCAGATTTGCCAGCGTCATGGCGGAAGCGGAACGCGCCAGGAGCCGGATGACGCAACCGCTGCGTGAGAGCTCGCTTGCGCCACCCAAAATATCCGGTGCGCTGTTTAGTACTTCGCTTGCCGCGGAGCAGAGTTCTTTCCAGTCCGTGGGGCCGTCGGCGAACACCGCCATGCTGGACACGTAGTCAAAGTCCTGCGCCGCTCCGAGTTGGTCCGGCCTGCGCTCAGCAGGCACGATCCTGGTGCGATTCACGTACGCGGGCTTGCCGCACGCGCGGACTTCGATTCGCGAATCCATCTCGACAAATTTCCAGCGCTCTCCGTGCGCCACTCGGCCTGCGGCCATGGAATCCAGAACGATCGCGCGGCTGCCGCGCGCCAAATCAATATGCAAGGTTTGCCGAAGCGCAGACCCGGCATGCGGAATGACGTGATCGGGAAAATATTCGAGCGTGGCGCGTTCGCCTACCCGAATCCGCGTCTCGAGAACCGCGGGCTTTTCCGTCGTGCGATAGATTCGCGTCGCCGACGGGGTTGTGAGGCAAACGTGCGTCCCAGGCTCCTGCACAATTTCCGTGGTGAGGCGATCGCCGCCAAGCACGCCGCCCGTGGGATTGAGCAGCATCAGATAGGACGCGCCACCGGCGAGCGTGAGCGGCGTGAGCACCTGCAGCGGCAGGGAGAAACGCGATTGCGCGAGAATCGTGCGGTCGCCACTGCGCGCAAATCGCAGCCGCAGAAATCCGTCGCGCCCGACGCGCCCAGGCTCCGCTTCACTCCTCGAAAAGGAGTGCGTGCCGAATCCATTCGACGAGGGTGTCCACTCCTGAACCGGTTTTGAGATTGGTGAAAACGTAGGGCCTCTCTCCGCGCATGCGTTTGGCATCGCGATCCATCACGGCAAGATCGGCGCCCACGTAGGGCGCGAGGTCGATCTTGTTGATCACCAGCATTCCGGAAGTCATGATTCCGGGCCCGCCCTTGCGCGGGATTTTTTCGCCTTCGGCCACATCGATCACGTAGATCGTGGCGTCCACAAGTTCCGGGCTGAAAGTGGCTGCCAGATTGTCTCCGCCGCTTTCGATGAACAGAAGATCGAGATCGGGAAAGCGGCGCATCAGCGCGCTCGAAGCTTCCAGATTCACCGAAGCGTCTTCGCGGATCGCGGTGTGCGGACAGCCTCCCGTTTCAACGCCCACGATGCGTTCGGGCGGCAGGACTCCGCGGCGGGTCAGGAATTCGGCGTCTTCGCGCGTGTAGATGTCGTTGGTGATCACAGCAAGCTGGTGCGACGGTTTGAATCGCGTGCAAAGCACCTCGACCAGCGCGGTTTTTCCCGAGCCAACCGGCCCGCCGATTCCGAGTTTGAGCGGTTTGGGAATCATGAACGGAACAGCCTGGCATCGAGCCGCGCGTGGCGCATGCTGGCAATTTCCAGCGCGGGCGCGAAGGACCACATGTCGCGTTCTTCTTTATCCCGTGCCGAAGCGGCGAGCGATGCGATCAGCGGCCGCAGGTTCCAGAGAATGTTCTGGCCGGCAAGTTGTCCGAGCAGCAGGAGCCGCAACGCTGCGCCAACAAGTGCCGCGCTCGTCGAGTAAAGATACGCGCAAGTCATATCCAGCGCGTCCCATTCGAGAATTCCGCCGATCATGCCGAAGACGATCGGATGGTGGCCGGGAGTGATTTCTTTTGCCACAGCCTCGGCGAATTCAAGAAGCAGCGGATCGCACGGCAAGTGCGTGGCGACGCGCAGTGTTTGCCGGCCCATCTGCCGGCTGGCGTCGCGCAATTCGCCGGGGGTTTTCATGGCGTCGAGCAGTTCGTCCAGGGCCATGCAGGCGGCAGCGTCTTTCACCGCCGCAGCGCGGCGCGCGCATCCCAGCGCGACTGCATCCGTCGGGGCAGCGCAGCCTTCGAGGTACGCGCGGAGGAACGCAGCGACTCCTGCGGCGTCGCGAACCTCGCCGGATTGGACGCACTCCTCCAGCCCGAAGGAATGCGCGTAGGCGCCCGCGGGAAAGAGTCCGTCGGCAAATTGCAGCAGGCTAAGAAAGCGATCCATGTGGATGCAATTGCGTGTTGCCGATGGGATCAAAAATTGCCTGGCGGCGCTCCCATCGCACGCCCAGCCGCTCCAGCAA
>Ga0070735_10001443_pt1 | contig 23050 bp, 20 predicted proteins | sample Coa_R1_FD_66443 | JGI IMG/M metagenome (GOLD analysis project Ga0070735, IMG submission 66443) | Surface soil microbial communities from Centralia Pennsylvania, which are recovering from an underground coalmine fire - Coalmine... | ecosystem: Environmental > Terrestrial > Soil > Unclassified ...
GTCTCCTCCGGGAGCATCGGGCTGGACATCGCCCTGGGCATCGGGGGCTACCCGAGAGGCCGCATCATCGAGATTTATGGGCCCGAGTCGAGCGGCAAAACCACCCTCACCCTTCACGCCATCGCCCAGATCCAAAAGGCGGGTGGCGTGGCGGCGTTCATCGACGCGGAGCATGCGCTCGACCCGATGTACGCCCGCAAGCTCGGCGTGAAGACCGACGAGCTCCTCGTCAGTCAGCCCGACTACGGCGAGCAGGCGCTCGAGATCGCGGACATGCTCGTACGCTCCGGCGCGGTGGATCTCGTCGTCATCGACTCGGTCGCCGCCCTCGTACCCAAGGCCGAAATCGAGGGCGACATGGGCGACAGTCACGTGGGTGTCCAGGCACGGCTCATGAGCCAGGCACTTCGAAAGCTCACGTCGACGGTCGCGCGGTCCAATTGCTTGCTCGTATTCATTAACCAAATTCGAATGAAAATCGGCGTCATGTTCGGCAGCCCGGAGACGACGACGGGCGGCAATGCGCTCAAGTTCTACGCCAGCGTTCGCCTCGACATTCGTCGCATCGGCGCCATCAAGGAAGCCGCCGCGGCCAGCGGGAAGGATCCCGCGGTCGTCGGGAACCGTACTCGGGTGAAGGTCGTGAAGAACAAGCTCGCTCCTCCGTTCCGAGAGGTCGAGTTCGACATCCTCTACGGCCAGGGGATCTCTCGCTCCGGCGACTTGGTCGACATCGGGGCCGACCTCGGCATCGTCGAGAAGAGCGGCGCCTGGTTTTCATTTGGAGGGGAGCGGATCGGACAAGGTCGCGAAAATGCGAAGCTGTTCTTGGAACAGCATCCGGACGCGATGGACAAGATCGAGACGCTGATCCTCGCAAAGCACGGGATTCGGCGCACTCCACAGGTCGTGGCCTCCCCGTCCAACGGTGCCGAGGACAAGGCGGCGACGAAGAAGCCGACCCCTGTGTCCATCAAGCCTTCATGAACCAAGTCCGCATGCTCATCTTGCCGACGTCGAGCAAGGCTCCTCGCGTATCTTGCTCGCATGAAGCTTTACCTGATCCGACACGGACCGGCCGAGGAGGGCGCTACGAGCGGCGTCGACGCGGACCGGGCGTTGACGTCGGCCGGGCGCAGCCGCGTACGCGGTGTCGCGAAGACGCTCGTCAAGGTCGATGAGGCGCCGCTGCACATCCTCTCCAGCCAGCTCGTGCGGGCCGTGCAAACGGCCGAAATCATGGCGATCGAGACAGGCGCGAGCGAGCATGGCGCCGTCGTCGAGGTCGCTCGCGATCTCCAGCCCGGGGGCGACGTCGTTCGCCTCGTTCGCGAGCTGGCGCGCGCCGGCCGCCGGCGCGCCATGCTGGTGGGACACGAGCCGGATATGTCCGCGGCGGCGTCGACGCTCTTGGGTTCGTTCGACCGAGCGTTCGAAAAGTCCATGATCGTAGCCATCAAGCTCCCGCCCGACGCGGGCCGAGGGGTACTTCGGTTCGTCCTCGACCCGAAGGCGCTGCGCTTGGATCCGGACCTCCGCGGGGAGGATTGACGCGCTGCCCCCTGGCCCTTTCGAGGGCTCTCGTCAAGAGCGCGCCGACCCCTGCGTCGACCCTTTCATGAGCCCCGTCCGAGGGTCCACCTGGGGGCGACGTCCCTCGCATTCAACATTTTGATTTAATTATGTTTAGACCGCTTCCTTGACACGCCCCCCCCCATCCTCTAACCCCCGGGGTGGAGGCCACGCATGGGCGCTCGGAACGTCGTCCCGCTGCTCTACGCAAGTCGGGCTGGGGCTCCCCGAATGGGCGGGGGCCGGGCCTTGGCGACGACCCGTGCACAGGTGGCGGCGGCGATCCGAGTTCCCGAGCGGGTGAGCTCACAGCTCCGCCTGGTATTCCCCTCGGCGGCGCCCAGGCTCTTCGTCCACGAGGGGGCGCGGCAAGCGCTCGAAAGGCGGCTGCGTGCCGCTTTCCCCGGGCCGGTCATCTTGTCCATCACCGACAACCGGCACTCGATCATCACTCACAGAGTTCAGCGAGGCATCCTGCTGGCGAGGGTGCATCACATGTTCCTGGACGCGCCGCCGCCGGTCGCGGACGCGCTCGTCCGCTACGTGACGCAGGGGGATCGCGACGCGAGCGCGGCGCTTGGTGACTACATCGACGCCAATGGCTTTCGCCTGGCTCGGCGCAAGCGAAACGCGCCCCTCGTCGGTCGCGGCAAACACCACGATTTGCTTCGCCTCTTCGAAGATCTCAACGGTCGCTACTTCGCGGGTTCGGTGAACGCGGTCATCACTTGGGGCAAGGGCCCGACGACGCGTGCGAAAGCGCGCCGAACGATCAAGCTCGGAAGCTACAGCGCCGTAGACCGCCTGATTCGAGTACATCCGGCGCTGGACCGGCGCTGGGTCCCTCGCTACTTCGTTGCCTACATCGTCTACCACGAGATGCTCCACCACGTGATCCCGGGCAGTCGTGGCCTGGGCCGCGTGAACCTTCACCCGCCCGAGTTCAAGGATCGCGAGCGGCAGTTTCGTCACTTCGAGCGCGCGCTCGCGTGGGAGAAGCGTCACATCGCGAGGCTACTTCGCGCCTAGCGTCGGGCTGCTCCTCTGCGCGAAGAGAAGGCGATCGTGGGCGGCCCCGCGATATCCTCCCCCGCGTGGCCGGCGGGATGATTCGGAGTGCGCTGCTTGTTCTGATCGAAGTCGGCGCTGGTTGTGCGGGCGCTCCCGCCCGCGTCGACGGGGTCCACGATGACGCCGCTGTTCGCCCCGACGCCAGCGTGGCCGTCGTCGATGCCGCCCCGGCCCCGCCGGAGCACCCGTTTGCGGCCTCGCCCGCGGAGGCGCAACGAATCATCGAGGACCAAATCGAAACGCGCGTCGAAAAGCTGTGGCGATGCGTCGAGACGTTTCGAGCCGAGGCGGGCGCCGCCCACCAGACCATCGCCGTCGAGATCGGCATCGATCAAGAAGGCCACCTCCTCGGTGTTGCGAGCGCCGATGGCAAGCATCCGCTTTTCTCGGCGATGAAGGACTGCATGATCCAGGTCTTGCGGACGGCCATCTTCCCGCGCAGCCATTCGGGGGTGATCGCCGTACGTCAAACGTTCAAGGACACGGCTGTCTACCGATGAGGGCGCACTTCGGGGCCGGCTTGAGCTGCGGCCTGCTCGCCATCGCCGCCTGCGCCGGCCACGCGAAGGTCGCCGCCGCGCCTGCCGCACCGCTCGTTCCCACGAGGGCGCTCGTGCCGGACGAATCGACTCGGCGCGCGCTCGCGCCCGCACGCTCCCACTACGTGGGGAACGTCGTCGGGCGGTCCATCGGACCGTTCGTCGCGTCGTCCCCATCCGGAAAGCTCGCTGCCTGGGTCGGCCCCGAGGAAGGCTCAGCCGTTCAGAAGCTGATCGTCGTTCCCCTTGCCGATGACGGGAGTCCGCTCCGCGCCCCGAGGGCAGTCGCCACGTTGCCGCGGGAGCCGACGGGACTCGTCCTTCAAGCGGCCGGAGGCGCGAAGGAAGGCTGGCTGCTCCTATGGACGGCCCTGCTCGACCGCGGGGAATCGGTCACCGTCCAAGGGCTTGCGCCCGATGGCAGCCCGAGGGGGCTGCCGTCTGACCTTCAACGAACGAGCGACCACATCGGGTGGAGCAAGGTCGTGAGCACAGGTCAAACCGCCGTGTGTTTGTGGACGGAAGAAACGACGGCCGGTCCCGCCAACGTCCTGGCGGCCGTCGTGACCTCCGACGGTCAGCCCGTCGGCATGCCCGTCCGCGTCGCTCGCAACATGAGGCGCTGGGAAGCGGTGCCGGCCGGGGACGGCGTCGGCCTTGCGCTGGTCCCCGACAGCCCCGGCGTGGCGGGCACCCTCTCCTGGCTTCGCCTCGACGCCCTCGGACGCCCCGTGGGCAGTCCGTTGGCAGTGACCACGCGCCCCACCGTGAGCAGCGACATCGACGTGGTGCCTTGGCGCGGACGGTGGCTCCTCGGCTGGACCGATCGCACCGGGGAAGACGCGCAGGTCGTCCTGGCGACGGTCGACCCGACCGGGCGTGTCGAAGGGCCGAGGGTCGCCATGGACACGGTGGGCGGCTCCGTTCTGGTCGCCCTGGCGGGAGGCGCGGGAGGAGCGGCCCTCGCGTGGGAAGAGCCCCATGCTCGTGCGCGCGTCGACCGCACGTTGCACCTCGCCTCGGTGGGCGAAGACGCCGATTTGGCTGCGCATTCCGTGACCGCCCTTCGTGTAGCACCCGCAGGCCGACCCGACTTCGTGGCCGAAGGGTCCGGCTTCGCCCTGATCGCGCCTGCGCGCGTCTGCCGAACCCGGATGGCTCCCGGTTCTTGCGCCGGGCCCGTCGCCCCGACGTTCGTGAGGCTCGATGAGCGCCTCGACCCCGTACAGGCCGAGCCCCTTCTCGTGGGCGAGGACAACGATCCCGCGGCGCTCGCCTGGGGGTTGCTGTGTCAGCCGACACGGTGCACCGCGCTCGCCGCGGCGCCCAGCACCCCGACCCCCTTCTTTTCGGTTCAGCTGGTCGACCGCACTTCGCCGTTCGTGACGCCGGCGCTCGCGCCGTCTCCGCCCGACGCGCCGCGAGCCACGGGCGTCGCGACGGTGGCGTCGGGAGCTCCGTTCATCGACCTGAGCGCCGCGCGCCTCGGCGATGCGACCATCCTCGCCGCGCTCACGGTGGACGGGCCCTTGGATCGCGACCGCACCAAGGCCCACGCGGGAGGAGCGCTTTCGGTGCGCGTCATCGACGCTCAGGCGCGCGCCCTTGCCCCGCCGTGGACGCTCACGTCTCGGGCGGCCGCGACCGGCGGTGTGTCGGTGGCGTCGTCGGGCTCCCCCTCCGACGGTGCGGCCGTCGCATGGGTCAAGCGTCATGACGACGGCGCGGCCCGCGTTCATGTCGCTCGGATCGATCGCCAGCGCGGCCGCGGCGAAGAGGTGGAGGTCGACGCGAAGGGCGACCCGAGCAGCGTGGCGATTGCCTGGGCGGGCGACGGGTGGCTGGTCGCGTGGGTCGAAGCGCGAGACGGCAACGGGCAAGTCTATGCCGCGAAACTCGACCACGACCTCCACCGAAAGGGGCCTACCCAGCGCGTGACAAGCGTCGCGGGCGCGGCCGACGTGGCCGTCGCCGTGCGGGGAGACGTCGTGTGGCTGGCCTGGAGCGACTCCCGCGACAGCCTTCGCGAGGGGCTCGGAGACATCTTCGTAACGACGCTGCGCGCGCGCGACGCGAAGAGACTCGGAGAGGAGACCCGCGTCCTCTCGACGGCGGCCCATTCGCGCTCGCCGCAAATCGCCCCGACGCCCGACGGGGGTGCGCTCATCGCCTGGATCGAGGACGCCCCGCCCGGACTCGAAGGCGCGGGCACGCCCCCGGAGCAACATCCCCGGGTTCACGCCTTGGCGACGACGCTCGTCGCCCGCGTCGACTCTTCCGTTCATGTCGTAGGAGCGCCCGCGAGGCTGCGGCTCTCCGGCGAGGAGGACGGCGGCCGCCCCATCACGCTTGCGCTGGTCCCGGCCGGGGAGGGGGCTCGGGCCATCGTCGCGCACTCGGCCGCAGATTGCGTCACGCTCGACGCAGTCATCCTCGGGCCGAATGGGCAAGGAGCGCCGTGGCCTCTGGTGGACCTGGACGCCCCGCCGTCGTTCGAAGTAGGGCTCGCGCTGACGCCCGACGCGGTTTTCTTCGACGACGTGGGCGTTTCCGGCGCCAGCCACAGGGTCCGCCGCGCCGCCGTATCTTGGGGCTCGAATTGAAGCAACACCGCCGCTACCCGGCCGATGGGGGAAGTACAGGGGACGCTGATCCGTTCCCCATTCGTCTTCGCGAGGCACCCCCATGGAGACCACCGTTGGCACCATTCGCTCTGACGTCGTTGCGGTTCCTACTGCGCCCCGCCCCACCGCGATCCCCACCCGAGTTCAATTTGCGGAGGTGCTCGCCGGTGGCGCGCGAGCGCTGGTCACCGGGGCCCAAGCCGCTGTCCGCACGCTGCCGGGCGCTCCGCTGATGGCGGTCGCGCTGCGCGGACCGGGGCTATCCACCACGGCTTCGGCGACCGTGGCTGTGGGCGGGACGGGCGCCCCGCTTCCCCCCACCGGCGCGGCGCCAGAGGGACCTGGGGGCGCAAGCTCATCGGTCCTCGCGACGAATCCGTCGTCGGGTGGCGTCCCCGCGGACGGGGGGATCGAGGGGTCGATGGCCCAAGCCGAGCAGATGAACCTTTACTACTTACAGGTGCAGGAGGAGGTGAACGCCCAAAACCGGACCTTCACGGCCCTGTCGAACGTGCTCGAGGTGGAGCACAGCACCGCGAAGGCCGCGATCGGCAACATCCACTGAGGGTACCGATAGGCCGCGTCGTCGTTTGCGAGTACCCTTTGTGGGAGTCCGGACATGGCCATCGATCCCATCGGCAAAAAAGGGCCCGCAGGCATCGCCGGGGAGCCCGCGGCAGATCCGGCCACGCTTCGCAGGACCGACGCCGCAGAGCCGTTTCGGCCCGCTGCGCCGACGGTACAGGTGCCTTCGGTTCAAGGAGACCCGTCGGCGCTCGACCGCCTCCGCAGCGGGAGCGTGTCGTTCGAGGGCTATCTCGATCTCAAGGTAGACGAGGCATCGGCCCACCTCGGACCGATGTCTCCGACGCAACTCGAAGCGGTTCGTCGGGCGCTGCGCGATCGCCTCGCAACCGACCCGACGCTCGTGGATCTCGTAAAGACGAGCACCGGCCGAGTGGCCCGAGCGACCGACGAGGATTGACGTGGGGGGCCAGGGCGTGGGGCGTCGCGCCGCGATCCTCGGTGCGGCCGCCACGCTGGTGTGCTGCCGGAGTGAGCGCGCGTCTGGATCCACGCCCACCCCCACTTCGACGAACGTGCGCCTCTTGGAATGGGATCTCGGCGCCCAGTCCTGGGGCCAGGCCCGGGCGACCGTGGTCGTGCCGACGTGGGGTGGGTCCGACGCACGGTTTCCGGTTCTCGTTGCGTTGCACGGCCGGGGGGAAGCGCTCAAGCCGCCGGCCGAAGGAGCGCTGGGTTGGCCGCGCGACTACGCGCTGGTGCGCGCATTCGACCGCATGCGCGCGCCACCCCTCGTCGCGGCCGATTTCGAGGGCCTGGCGGATCCTGCTCGGATGGCAGAGATCAATGGCGCGCTTGCGCGGCGGCCCTTCGGAGGCCTCATCGTCGTCTGCCCCTGGCTGCCTGACGTGCATCCGGCGTCGACGGGCGATATCGCGCCGTACGCTCGTTTCGTGACGGAGGTACTCTTACCCAAGGTGCGCGCCGAAACGCCCGCGCTGGCTCGTCCGGAGTCGACAGGGCTCGACGGGGTTTCGCTCGGCGGAGTGGTCGCCCTTCGCATCGGCCTGACGGCGCCGGACACCTTCGGCGCCGTAGGCGGCATCCAGCCGGCCTTCGGCAGCGGTCAGGGCGCCGACTGGACTACCCTCGCGCTCGCGGCGCGCGCGCGTCGCCCGGCCCTCAAGCTTCGTCTCCTCACGAGCCGCGAAGATTACTTCCGGGAGGCGATCCTCAGCGTCTCGCGGGCCTGGTCCGCCGCCGGAGTCGCGCATGATTTCGGAGACGTGCCTGGTCCTCACGACTACGTCTTCAACCGCGGGCCAGGTTCGATCGAGCTTCTCTTCTGGCACGACCGGATGCTGGCTCGGGGCTGACTCGCAAGGTGATGGAAATGCGCCCCGGCCGGCGGCGCGCGGTAACATGACGTCGATGAAAGCGTTGTTTGCGTGTGTCGCCGTCGCCGCCCTTGTCCTCTCGTGCGCGCAGGCGCTGCCGGAACACGTTCCACTCGAACCGGGTGCCGAGAACGTCGAGTTTGCCATGGAGCCCCCCAGCCCAAATACCTACAAGCTCATTGGTGAGGTCCGGGCCGCCGCTGCCGCGAACGACCCTGACAAGGCCCAGACCGCGGCCAAGAACCAACTTCGAAACAAGGCGGCGGCGATGGGAGCGTCGCTCGTGACCATCGACCAAGACGTGGGCGAGCCGATGCTGTTGCAGGACAAGACGAAGGTCGAGCTCGTCGGCCGCGCTTACAAGTCGGTCGACTGACCGACCCCGCCGATTACCATCGCGCGAATGACCTCAGGCTTCGCCCAGCCCAAGGCGGCGGCCGCGTGGCTCGTACCCCTCGACGCGCTCGCTCAACGGCGCGGGGGGGACGATCCCCGCGTGGTCGGGGGAAAGGCGGCGCGCCTCGCCTGGCTCGTCCGTCATGGATTCGAGGTGCCGGAGGCGTACGTGGTTCCGGTCGGGGCATTCACACAGACCATTCGCGAGCTTCCGCCGGGGTGCGAGCCGCGAGCGCTCCTGCGGGCAGCGGCGGGCAAGACCGGCTATGGCCGCGCAGCCGAAGCGCGGGAACTCATCCTCGCAGCTCCCTTCCCGAAGGGCCTCAAGGAGGAGCTGGTCGACCTCTGGTATCAGGTCGGCGAGGGCGCCCCGTGGGGCCTGGCCGTCCGGTCGAGCGCAACCTGCGAGGACCGCGCCCTCGCCTCCATGGCGGGGCTCGCGGAGACGGTGCTTGGGGTGCGCAGCCCGGACGCACTCGCGGCGGCCGTTCGCAAAGTGTGGGCGTCGATCGCGAGCGGTCGCGCCCTCGCCTATCTCGCTGCGCACGGGGTGCGCGACGTCGGGATGGCGCTCGTCATCCAGGTGATGGTGGTCGCGCGCGCCGGCGGGGTCCTGTTCACGCGCGCGCCCGGTTCGCGCGACGGTCACGAAGAGCGCATCGTGAACGTAGGATTCGGCCTCGGCGCACCGGTCGCCAACGGGATGACCACGCCGGACGTCCTCCGCATCGACGCCCGAGGTCGCCTCATCGACTCGGTCATCGCCCACAAGGGCAAGGCGACGGTCGTGGGTCCCACCGGCATCGAAGAGGTCGCCGTCGACCGGCCCGACGATGCGGCGCTAGACCGGGACCACATCGTTCAGCTCGCCGAGATTGCGGCGCGCCTCGAAAAGCTGGACGGTTCCGCATGGGACGTCGAGTTCGCGTGCGACGACGCGCGCACCTGGGTGGTCCAGGCGAGGCCGGTTTCCGGTCAGGGTTTCCCCGAGGGGGGAGACGCAGAGACCGTGTGGAGCAGCGTCAACGTCGGCGAGGCTCTGCCGGGGGTCGCGACGCCGTTCACGTGGTCGGTCGCGGGCGCCTTCAGCGAGGCGGGATTTCGCAGCGCGTTTGCCGCGTTGGGCTGTCGCGTTCCCAAGCATGCGCGGCTCGTGGGAAACGTTCACGGCCGCTTCTACCTGAACCTGACGCACTTCATGCGGATCGCCGCGCAGGTACCGTTTCTCGACCCCCGCACGCTGGTCGATCTCGGGGGCGGCGGTGGCGGCGATCAGCTCGAGACGCAAGTGAAGGACATCAGTCGTCGCGGGTTCTACGTTCGGCTGCCGCTCACCGCGTCGCGCTTGCTCCGCGAGCAGCTCGGCCTCGACGAGCAAGTGAAGGCGTTCGAGGCCTTCGCCGAGAAGCAATGGCGCGCGCAGAGCGCCCTCGACCTGGCGATCTTGCCGGACGAGGGCGTGGCCCGGAGACTGCGCGACATTCAGGCGCTCTTGGAGCGGACCGGTACGGTCATGTTGACGTGCGCCTCGACCGCGCTCGGCGCCCACCTCGCCCTGCGAATGGTCCTCGAGCGCGTCGCGCCCCTGGATGCGGAAAGGCTCGCGCAGTCGTTGACGAGCGGAATCCGGGACCTCGAAAGCGCGCGTCCTGGCATCGGCATCATGCACGTCGCGGCGCTCGCGCGTCGCGAGCCGGACGCTCGCGCCGTCATCGAGCGGGAATCCACGACGGGCGTCGACGCGCTCCCCGAGGGCGCTACGCGGCGCGCGCTGCAGAGTTTCCTCGAGCTGTACGGGGAGCGCGCGGTGCGCGAGGCCGAGCTCGCGACGCCGCGATGGAAAGAGGATCCGCGCCCCGTGCTCAGGATGCTCCGCGCCGCCCTGCGCACGAACGCCGAGCACGTCGAGCGGGCCCTGGCACGCGGCAAGGCTCAGGCCGACACGGAGATGGGACGCCTGGTTCCCCTACTCAACATCGTCGAGCAGACGGTAGTGCGTCATCTCATTGCCCGCTCACAGCGTGCGGCGAGGCTTCGCGAGCGCATGCGAGCGTGGGTGACGCGCGTGCTGGGCATGTTGCGCGAGGCTGCCTTGGACGCGGACCGTCGCTTGCTCCGGCGCGACCCCGACCTTTTGGCCGACTGGGATGCGCTCGTACGAGCGGGTTCGCCGCTCGCGTCGGCGCGCGGTGTCTTCTTCTTGGGGATCGACGAGGTCGTGGCGGCTCTGCGCGCCACGCGCACGGATGCCGCGGCCCTGGTACGATCGAGGCGGGCTGAGTTCGCGCGCGATCAAGCACGTCCGGATCCTCCGGCGACCTTCGTGGGCGCCCCGCCCCCGGTGGTGCTGCCCCCCTCCGGCGGGGACGTCTTGAGGGGACTTCCTGCCAGCGCTGGAGTGGTCGAAGCGAGAGCTCGGGTCATCTTGCACGAGGACGAGATGGACTCGTTGCAGCCCGGCGAGATCCTGGTCGTGCACACCTCCGACGTGGGATGGACGCCGCTCTTTCTCGTCGCTGCCGGCGTTGTGACGGAGCTCGGCGGTCCCCTGTCGCACGCCGCGATCGTCGCGCGGGAGTTCGGCGTCCCCACCGTGGTCAACCTCGCGGGAGCCACGCGCGTGATACGCACCGGCGACATGTTGAGGGTCGACGGCGACCGCGGGACCGTCGAGCGCGCGCGACGATAGGGAGAGCGGCGTGCGTTGGGTCGTGCTTCGTGGTCATGGGCCCACCCTGGGCGACGCGCTCGCGCGCGCGGGGGCCGATCCGGATGCGATCGACCAGGGACGAGTCTTCGTCGGCCGCCGGCGGGCGCGGAAACGCGACGAGCGGGTCCGCGAAGGGGACGTCGTCGAGATCGCCCCCTCGCCCGCTCGCGTCGAGGCGGCGCGGGTCCTCTTTCGCGCCGACGATCTCGTCGCGGTCGACAAGGCGGCCGGCGTTCCTACGATCGCGGACCACTCGGGCGCCGGGCACGCCCTCGTCGCGCTCACGGCGGTCGCGCTCGGCGTCCCCCAAACGCGCTTGCACCCGACGTCCCGGCTCGATCGCGACGTGAGCGGCGTAGTCGTCTTCGCGCTCACGGCGGCCGCGGCGCGACGGCTCGCCAGGGCCCGCCAGGAGGGCCGCTACGAGAGGCGCTACGTCGCCATCGCGGCAGCGACGCCCGCGCCCGCGAGGGGCGAATGGAAATCGGCGATCGGCCGGGCGGCCGACCCTCGGCTTCGGCGCGTCGGCGGTGCCCGCCCTCTCCCGGCGTGTACCCGCTACGCCGTGGGGGCCGTCAGCTCGATGGGCTTCGCCATGCTCGCGCTCGCACCGGTCACCGGCAGGACCCATCAGCTGCGCGTGCATGCGGCGCACGCCGGAGCACCGCTCGTCGGCGACCGGGCGTACGGCGGGCCCGCTCGCGTCACTCTTGCCGGCGGACGGGTCGTCGAGCCAGGGCGGGTCGCGCTCCACGCCGCACGCGTCGTCGTGCCGGACGCGCGTGGGGACGCCGTCCCGCTCGTCGCGCCGATCCCTGCGGCGTTGGAGGACCTCTGGTCCGCGCTTGGCGGAGACTCCGCGGCATGGCAGGTTTGCGCGTCTTGCGATCTCGCGTCCTCTTAGGCATCGTGCTCGCTTCGGTGGGCCTCGGCGTTTCGGCGCTGGCGGGGGAACCGCGTCGCCTCATCGACGCGAGCCGGGTGCTCGATGCGGGCGTTCCCTCGGCGCCCGATGTCGCGATCACGCGCACGCCGCCTGACCCTGCGCCCCTTGTCGAGCGCGGACAGTGGATCTTCGACCTCCGTTGGGACAGCGGGGACGTGTGGCTGCTCGGCCAGAGAAAGGTCGAGCTCGCGGCGCCTCAGCCCACCCCGCGGGTGATGGGACGTTTCGCCCTCGAGCTTTACGAGGGGCCCGCGATGATCGAGCGCGTCCGGTTCGATTTCCCGCTCCTCGGTCCGCCCGAGCCACTCGACGCCGGTTGGAACGCGCTCCCCCCGATCACCCGAAAGCTTCGCACCCGCGTCGGCGTCTTCTTCCCAGCTACGCTGCGGGGCACGCGCCTCTACCTCGTCGATCGAGCGACCCAGCGCCGCTGGGCCCTCGTTTGGCCGCCGGCCGAAGCGGCCGCGAGCGGCGTGACGCCGCAGGACGGCGGCGCGCCCGATTCCGACCTCGGGCGGGCACCCGCTGGGGGATGACCGCCGGCGTGCCCTCACGCCGCAATTTGTGCGACGATCCAGGCATCCCGTCATGCAATGTCCGACTTGCCAGGCCAACCTCGAAGACTCCCCGCGCTTCTGCCCGTCCTGCGGCACCGTGTTGTCGTCGAACGATGCGCAAGCGCCCGACCCGATGTTGGGTCAAGTCCTCGGGGGCAAGTACCGCGTCGTGCGCCTGCTCGGCGAGGGTGGGATGGGCGCCGTTTACGAGGGCGAGCAGCAGCTGGGCACCACCAAACGCAAGGTGGCCGTCAAGACGCTCCACCCGCACCTGTCTCGCGACCCGAAGATCAAGGCGCGCTTCGAGCGCGAGGTCGGCACCATCGCCGAGCTCGAACACCCGAACACCATCCAGGTCTACGACTTCGGCGCGACGGCGGACGGAATCCTCTACATCGTGATGGAGTTCCTCCAGGGGACAAGCCTCGCCGACACGCTCGAGAAGCAGGGCGCCATGAGCCCGGAACGGTGCGCCAACATCCTGCAGCAAGTGTGCGGCTCACTCGAAGAGGCGCACGGGCGCGGGATCGTGCACCGCGATCTGAAGCCGGACAACGTGGTGCTCGTCGAGCGAGCCGGCCGCAAGGACTTCGTGAAGGTCCTGGACTTCGGGATAGCCAAGCGCTCGCGCGAGGAAGACAAGCAGGAGCAAAAGCTCACGCAGCAGGGGATGGTGCTGGGCACGCCCCCGTACATGAGCCCGGAGCAGTTCACGGGGCAGCCCATCGACGCCCGCAGCGACATCTATTCGCTCGCGATCATGGCGTACGAGATGCTGACCGGGAAGCTGCCCTTCAACGCGACGACCGCCTTCGAATGGGCTACGCAGCACATGACGCAGGCCCCCATCCCGATCGAGTCCTTGGCCGAGGGGATGCGGGCTCCGGAGCCGATGCGCAGCGCGATTCGGCGTGCGCTCGCGAAGTCGCCGGCGGAGCGCTTTCAGACCGTCAAGGAGTTCATCGACGCTTTCGTGGGCCAAGCCGCGCCGGCCGACGCGGGACGTCAGCGCACCGAGGTCGGCACGCCCCTCGACGTCGGAGCTGCCTTCGCGGCGGGCGCCCGGCCACCCACCGCGGCGGCTCCCGTGCAGGGCTACACCCCGGCGGGTGGCAACGTCTCCTTTCCTACGCCTGCCGGCATCCCGCAGGCGCCCCCACGTGAGTCGCGAGGTTCGGGCCGCGGCGTGCTCCTCGCCGCGGCGGGCCTCATTGGGCTCCTCAGCGTCGGCGCGATCATCTTCGCCGTGAAAGGGTCAAGCCACGGGGGAAATGAGGTCGTCTTCGACAACGGGTCCACGACCGTCCCCCCCGCGACGTCGCTCAGCGCCGCGACCACCGCCAGCGGCCCAGCGGATACACCGGTCCCGGGCGAGCCCGGATCCGGCGACGTCCCGCCCTTGAACGGAGCCGGGGGCGCGGGCGGCGCGGCCGGTGGCGGCAAGCCGCAGCCCCATCCCCAGCCTCACAATAACCCCGGGCCAGGTCCTGGCCCAGGTCCGGGTCCGCAGCCACAACCTCCCCAGCCGCCCCCGCAACCTCCGCCGCAACCCCCCGGGCCGAAATACGACGGGCCCGAGTGTCAGAAGGCGCGCCAGCTCAAGGCGCTCGGACACCCGAAGGAGGCGCAGACGTGGGCCCTCGCGTGCGTCGCCAAGGGCGGCACACCCTAGATCAAGCCCCCTCCTGCTGCTCGAAACACGAACGGCACCTCGCCTCGTAGTCCGAGCTTCCCCCGACGAAGAGCTGGCCCGTCGCGGCGACGAGCCGCTGGGATCGCGTCGCAGGGCCGCCGCAGCGCGCGCAGACAGCGTGCAGCTTGGTGACGTACTCCGCGACGGCCATGAGCGCAGGGACCGGCCCAAAGGGTTTGCCGCGCCAATCCTGATCGAGACCGGCGACGACGACGCGGACGCCACGCGCGGCGAGCGACTCTGCGGCGTCGACGATCGCGTCGTCGAAGAACTGAACCTCGTCGATGCCCACGACGGCCGCCTCTGCCGATACCTGCGTGAGGAGCTCTGCAGCCGTGGCGACCGCGAAGGCGTCCGCTCGAAGCCCCTCGTGAGAAACGACCCGGAGCTCGTCGAAGCGGTTGTCGAGGCGGGGCTTGAAGAGGAGCACGCGCTGTCGCGCCAGGCGGGCACGCTTCAATCGGCGCAAGAGCTCTTCGGTCTTGCCGCTGAACATCGAGCCGCACACGACCTCGATCCAGCCTGCGCGGCCCTGTCCGTGGCCGCGAAAGTCCGGTTCGAAGCCGGGTCGGGAGGGGTCTGCGGGCGGGTACATCGTGGCCATCAAGGGTCCAGCGCGCCGTTCACCTTACCGCCAAGCAAGAGCTGCGCCTCCGGCGGGGCCGCGCTGGCCCGTCCGCTTTCCGAGTTGATTCCGTGAGCTTGCGGTCGGTGGCGAACGCGGCCCGGGGTCTGCTTCGGGGGCCAGGCCGCCGGTTGGGCGCTCCGTTGGCTCGAGCGGCGCGAGCGGCGTGCCGCGAGGGGGGCCGATAGGGCAGCCCGATAGGGGCACCAGGGGGGGGTCAAAGGAGTGCACGTGGGCGCCTAAAAGAGCGCGGGGCGGCTCGGGCGCAGTAGACGCCCGGGGAGACGATGCTAGATTTATTTTCGTGGACGTGGTGTTGCGCAAGCTCGGACGGGGCGCGAGGGCTGTGGGTGGACGGCTCGTGCGGGCGCCGCGCAAGGGCTCCGTGGTCGTCATCGAGTTCCCGGACGGGATGCACGAGTACGTTACCACTCCCGTGAAGCGCGTCTTGCGGATCGCGGGGCGCGAAGTCTTCTACATCGAGACCATCAACAGCCGCTATCGTCTCGAGGTGCGCGGGCGAGAAGCCGCTGCCGCCGAAGGCACCGGCTGAGATAGCCCGTCGCCGCCCAAGGGCGCGCGACATGGCTCAACGACTCGAGCGCGGGGGCCGGACGGATAGCGGCCGCTTGACGCGGCGAGCGCAGGGGTGGGATGGTGCGCGCCGTGGGAAAGCACGACAGTCGCAACTCGATGAAGATGAAGCGCCGCAAGGCGCAAGTGAAGAAGAAGGCAAGGCTCAAGCGGCAAGCCGCCGAGCGAAAGGCCGCCGCCGGCCCGGGCACGAAGAAGGCCTCCACGCCCAAGAAGAAGGCCGCTGCAGCGACGCCGCCGCCGGCGCCTTCGGCGGCGCCCGCGGACTGACCACGCAGCTCACTCGACCGCGTTTCCCAATCGAATGGTGGGAAACTGCGCCGGAGGGGCGGCCTGTGCCGGACGCTCGAAGACCACCGCTTCTCCGAGCAACCCGACGTCGCCCTCCAAGCGCTGCTCGGCGACGAGCTGCCAGCCATCTTTGTCGCGCCAGCTCTGCCTAAGGGTCGTCGAGCGGAGGTCTTGCTGATCCGGGCGGTACCACGCCACTCGGACGATGACCTCGACCTCGTGCTCGCCGTGGGCATGCATGCCGGCGAGTTCGATGTCCGCTACCCTTACGGCTGTCCCCCACGCCTTGTGATGCGCCGCGAACTCGTCTCGCGCGGCCGGGGCAACACGGTCCAAGGCCATCTCGATGCGACCGAAGCGGGCGTCCAGGTTGAACTCCTGCGCGGCCTCTTGTGCGCGTGCGAGCGCGCTCGGCGGGGCCGGGCAACCCGGCAACCAGGCCGCTGCGATCAGCGCGACGATCAGGAAGGAGCGCATGTTCATCGCAGAGCACTTCCAACGCGCGTGGGGCAAGTTCTTCGCGGGTTCGCGGCGGCCACCGTTTTCAGAACGGGACCGCCGCGACGAAATAGGTGTCGTCGATCCCGCCGCTCGCGAGGCCTCGGGCATAGCCTGCGCGGAAGGTGAAGTTCAGGATGTAACCAAGCGTCAGATCGAACCAAAGCTCGCCCCCCACCCCGGTCTTGAACTCCGCCGTCCGGGGGTCGTCGAATGCGCTCCCGTAGTCGACGAAGGCCGCCCCCGCGATCCGGTCGACGAAGAACGGTAGCGTCGACAGGCCGCGATCCACGTTGAGGATGGGAAAGCGGTATTCGGCGTTGAAGAGACCGTAGTAGTGACCCACCTCCTCGGGTACGGGGTAGCCGCGAAGCTGCACGCCGCCCTGGATGAGCGTGTTCCTCACGATGTCCACGACGTTCAGGTCGAGAAAGCTACCGACGTAGAACGCCCCGTGCTCGCCGTTGTTGCCCCCGCTCGCGCCGCCCCCTGCGTGGAGGCCCAGGACGTGGTGTCGCAGCCACGGCATTTGCAGGAACGTCTGGAAGTTGAACGTCGCGGCGTAGCCGGTGAAGTCGCTCGCCAGGATCGGATCGGATATGTCGACCGTCGCCCCCACGCTGAACCCCCGCTCGTTGCCGACGCTCCACAGATAGGATTGCGCGTTCGAATAGTCCCAGCCGAGGTGCACGCTCCCCACCGCGCCGAGCGTCGGGATGCTCGGGGTGTCGTACGGATTGAGCAGCGCCGGCGTGAGCGGAAGCTGGCCGCCGACGCGCTCGAACGTGTAGGTCAGGCTGAACGATTGGCCGTCGAAGGCGCGCGGCATCGAATAGAAGATGCCCGTCGAGGCGCCCACGGTCTCGGCGACCCAAGGGATGGTGTTGTTGCCGAGCTTGAGGCTGTTCTGCGGCGCAATCTGGCGAAATACGCTCGCGCTCATGTCGAAAGGGAGGCGCCCGTACGTGTACGACAGGCTGCCTTGGAAATCAGGGTGGTGCCACTCGGTGGTGAGGCTCGCGTCCACCGAGTGAAGCCCGGCGATGTCGCTTCCGCTCACCGAGACGACGTCCTCCTGGCCGAAGTACCCCTTGGTAATCTGGACGGAGTAGGCGCGCGGTTGCATCGTCAAGAGGGGGTTGTAGGGACGGACGCGGGCGGCGGCGGGGGGCGGCTCCGGCGGCGGAAGCGGCCGGGCCTCCTCGTAGGGCAGCGCGTCCAGCCATTGCGACTCGTCCAGGGGGATGACGAACAGGTCGAACCCCTCGTGCGTGTACCCCACGTACGCGAGCGACTTGCCGTCGGGCGAAGGCTCGGGCTGGTACGCGCCGTTCACCACGTTGGTGACCTGCCTGAGGCGCCCCGTCGCGACCTCGTACGCGTAGACGTTCGTGATTCCCGTGCGATCCGAATGGAAGTAGAGCCACCGTCCGTCGGCCGAGAAGGCGGGGTCGCCGTCGATGGCGCGGTCGTGGGTGACGTCGACCCACGAGCCGTCCACCGTGTCCACGATGCGGACGTCTCGCCACCCTCCGCGAAGCCACGCGCTGTACGCGACGTGACGACCGTCGGGTGCCCAGCGTGGCGTGAACGCCTGGTCGAAGGAGGCGCTTCGGACGAGCGGCCGGACGTTGTTCACCCGATGTCGCCCGACCCGCTGCCCGGGCTCGACGTCGGCCATCATCAGATAGCTGGTGCCCCGGTGGTTCGTCACGAACACCACCCGCCGACCGTCGGGTGAGACCGTCGGGTCGATGGCTCGCCAGCCGTTCGTCCATCGCTCCCGGAGGCCTTCCAGCCCGCCAGGGCTCTTCACGTGCGCCGGGAGCTCGAACAGATCGTCGAATAGGAAGAGGTTGTTGAAGACGTCGCCCGAGCTGAAGACGGCGGCGCCGTCCGGCATCCATCCGAATCCCCCGACGCCGTTCGTACGGATGAGAAGCTCACGATCCCGTTCGCGCGCCCCCACGACCCGTCCGAGGTCGTCGCGCACGACCGGCAGGCCCCACAGGCCAGGCGTCGTGTGGCCGTCGTCGCCATAGTAGGCGATGTCGCCGGCGTGTTCGGCCCACGCGTTCGACGGGATCCACCGCGGGTGTTGGACCGTGTTGCCGGTGTGGGTCAGGCGGGTCCCCTCCCTCAACCCCCGCGCCTTCGCCGCCTCGATCTGCGCGCCGAACGAGCGGCGCAGCGAGTCGATCCAAGCGGGCATCAGCTCCTCGAACGTGCGCCCCGTGACCCGCCGAATCGAGCGGTTCATCCCGAACGGGATGAGCTGTCGGCTGTAGTCGTCAATCATCGAGCGGATCGCCTGTTCCCCGTAGGTCTCGGCGATCCACTGCAAGAAGAAGGAGCCATACAGGTACCAGATGTTGCCTTGTGGCCAGCGCCGGGGCGTGTTCGAGAAGACGTCGAGCGGCGCCACGTTCCCCTCCAGCACGTCGGCGCGCATGAACATGTTCCACATCGACGATCGCAGGCGTCCGCCGCTGGTCCTCGCGCTCTCTTCGAATACCGCGAGGCCTTCGAGCAGCCAGCGGGGCTGGATCTGATTCGGCGCCAGGGTCTTGCCCAGGATCTTGTTGACGAGCGCCGGGAGGCCTTCGATGTGATCGGTGTGGACGATGTGCGTGTACTCGTGCGTGACGAGCTCGAGGTACCAGTCGTCGACGTCGCCCAGCGGCGACATGTCGTCGGGCGCGGTGACGTTCAGGCGGACTTGGTTGTACGGCGTCGCGACCGCCGAACCGTTGGCGCTGTCCGTTTGATCCGTCAGGATGATTTCAGTGATCTCGCTCGGCGACCAGCCGACGGCGGGGACGAGGCGACCGTAGATGGCCTCTGCGAGCGTGGCGATGTGCTGCGCCACTTCGTCCTCGGTCGAGTAGTAGGAAATCCGAAAGTGCTTGGTCTCGAGGCTCTTCCAGAGAAGCTTAGGATCATTCGCCGCGCGGCCGGCCGCCGGCCACGTGACGACGGCAGCGACGATCGCGAAGACGAGCCCAAGACGATGCCTCTCGCGTTGCGCCGGGGCGCGGTCAAGACCTGGGCGACGGGGCAAGCGGCGTCAGTCTAGAGCGGTTTTTCTCGGGGTCGATCCGCTACCGGCAGGAAGCGCTCGAATGGGTGCGGTCGTCGAGACGCGCCCAAAAAACGCTCATGGTCGCTTGCACGACGAAGGTCTTGGGCGAAGACTCTCCCCGAAGACGTTCACTTTCCGACTCAGTCGCGCCTCTCACAAGTCGTCGTGGAAGAGCGGCTCGCGGTTTCGGACGTACCGGTACACGAGCTGGCGCGCCTCTGGAGCGATCTCCGTGAATTGCGCGCCGAACCCAGGGGGCGCGTCGTTCCCCGCGTCGCTCGGCTCGCGGCGCCATCGGACGACGGCATTGGCTTCGAACTCGTAGCCCCCGGGCAACGACACACGGAGGCGGACCGGCGCCCCGATCTTGGGCAGTTTGTAGGTCGAAACGAACAAGCCCCCATGATCGATGATGTCATTTCCCGAAAGGCCCTTGTAGAAGTTCGTCGGGCTGTGCGCACCGAGCTCGGCGGTCACTGACTCTCCTCCGGGCGATGCGCCCTGCGCCGCGGGTTGGGCTGCGGGTGCCTGCGGTGCCTGCGCGTACGCGGACCCCGCGGCCGGTCGAGGGGCCTGCCGAGCGGGTTGTTGTGCAGTCGGAGCGTAGGCTGGGGCGGCGGGCAGTTGCTGCGCCGCAGGTTGCGGGTAGGGGGCCCTGGACGCAACCGGAGCTTGAGCGACGGGGGCCTGAGCGGCCGGCGCCGGGGTCTGCGCGGATCGGAGGAGGGTGTGGACCGCGCCGAGCGCCGCAGCAACGGCCTCGAGCGCCGCGGCGACGGCGGGCTGCCTCGGGGGTTGTGCCTGGAGCTGTGCAAGCGCCGTCTGGACGTTCGAGAGGGCGGCCTGGGCGCTCGGGACGGTTTGCGCACCGCCTGTGCGCTCGATGTTGTGGAGGGCTCCCATGGCCTGCGCGATGGGGGCCGCGAGGTCCAGCAAATGCCCGGGCACATGGGGGTCGCCCTGGAGGGCGTTGAGGCCCCTTGCGAGCAGTTCCCGCGCATTGCGCGCGAGAGTGACGACGTCGGACACGGTTGCCTTCTCCTTCTACGTCGATCGAATCGTAGCCGGCCGATCGATGCAACGGGAAAAACGTCAAGGATGGCTGCTGGCCTTTCTCGCCAGCACGATCCACCGGGCGAGCCCCCGCGCGTCCAGGTGCTCCTCGACCCGGTGCGGTCCCGGGGCGCCGGCGTCGTCGTCGATGCGACCCGCGAGAAGCTCGACGGCGGCATCTCGGGTCCGGATCACCGCGACGCCGTCCTCGCGCACGGCAGCCTCGGCAGGCTCGAGCGTCCGTGGGTAGAGGCGCGTGGGCCGCACGTGGAGCAGCGTCACAATGCGATTTCCGATTTCGGTCCACGCGCCCGGCCATGGGGCGGCCGCGCGAACACGACGCTCGATGCGCGCCGCCGTCCAAGACCACCGGATGGCGAGGTCGTCGTCGAGCGGCTCCGGCGCGACGGTTGCGGCGGAGTCGTCCTGAGCGACCGCGGGGGGGACGCGGCCCACCGCGTGAGCACGAACCACTTCACGTAGCAGGCCCAGGCCCGGGCGATCGAGCGCGCGCGCGAGATTCCACGCGTTCCAGGTCGGATCAATGCGCAGCTCGCGCTGCAGGAGGACCGCCCCGGTGTCGTACTGTCCGTCGAGGACGTGCGCGGTCACCCCAGTGACCTCGTCGCCCGAGTCGATGGCCCAGAAGTAGGGGTCGGGCCCGCGGTGTCGAGGCAGAAGCGAGGGGTGCACGCCCACCGCAGGTGCGATGCGCAGGATCGCGTCGGGCAGGCGCGTGGTCCAGAACCAGCTGACGAGCAGATCCGGCCTGGCGTCGGCGACCTGTCGCGCCGTGCGCGGATCGGAGACGTCGGGCCGCAGGTGTACGTCGTTCGGCCGGAGCTTGGCCTGCAAACGTCGGAGGCCGGGGGCCTTCCGGCACGCCGCCGCGTAGACGAGACGGTGTCCGTCGCTCACCAAGAGCACCGCCGCGAGCGGCAAGCCGAAGAACGCGATGCGCAAGGGGCGGCGCGCGCCTTCGGCGATCGACGAGTGTTCGGTCAGGATGACCTCGTGAGGCTACCCTGGAGCGCAGATGTTCGCCTCCCCCAGCGAAGAACCGCGCAGGGTCGCGCAAGCACGCGGGCGCCGGCGCAGGCATCTCGCCGCGATCGCGGCGCTCGTGTCGGTGGCGGCCTTCTGGGCGCCCGCGGCGGCCCACGTTCGCGCGGCCGCGCTCCTCACGCGTGTGGCGCACCCGGACGCTCCGGGCTGGGCGGGCAGCATCGGCGCACACCCCGTGGAGGAGCGCGACGCGACGATAGGCGCGCTCCGCGCGCGCGAATACGTGCCGCTGGACGATGCCCAGGCGCCCGGCGTGGTGGTCGTGCACGGCGTCCACTACCGGGGAATCGACGAGCCGAGGTTGACTCGCTTCGCCCATAGCCTGGCGCAGAGCGGGATTCGCGTGCTGACGCCCGAGGTTCGGGAGCTCTGTGAGTACACGATCGATCCGCAGTCCGTCGAGACGATCGGCGCCGCCGCCCGCGCTCTCTCCGTCCGGCTCGGCGGCCATCGGGTGGGGATCCTCGGCTTCAGCTTCGGTGGCGGCTTGTCGCTCGTCGCGGCCGCCGATCCGAGGTTCGAGCGGCTCTTCGCGTTCGTGGTCGCAGTGGGTGCCCACGACGACCTCGGCCGCGTCTTCGAGTTCTTCGTCCGAGGCGAGTCTCCGCGTCCGGACGGATCGACCTTGCGGCTACGTCCCCACGACTACGGGCCCGTGGTCCTGGTGGGCTCCCACGCGGAGGATTTCTTCTCGCCGGCTGACGTTCCGTCGGCGCGCGAGGCGTTGCGTCTCTGGTTGCACGAGGATTTCGACGCGGCCCGCGCGCGCGCCGCAGGGCTGTCGCCGGCAGGCGCCGCGACGATCGGTCGCGTTTTCGCCCACGACGTCCAGGCGCTGGCTCCGGAGCTGAGCGCCGAAGTGGCGCGCCTCGAAACGGAGTTCGCAGCCGTGTCCCCGAGCGCTCACCTCGCGCGATTGCGCGTTCCCGTATTCCTCCTGCACGGGGCCGGCGACACCGTGATCCCGCCCAGCGAGACCCTGTGGCTCGCCCACGACACGCCGCCCGCCGACCTACGCGACGTACTCGTGAGTCATGCGATCGAACACGTGGAGATGGAGCAGACCGGTCTCGGTGACGAGCTCGCGCTCGTGCACTTCATGGCCGACGTGCTCCTCACGGCGCGCGCATCGCGGTAGCGTCGTCTACGAAGCGGTGACCGGCGGGACGAGGACGCCGGGGGTCGGCTCCTCCCCCGATTGGCGCAGGAGGGCCGTTCGAACTGCGTGCTCGACGAGCTGCCACAGCTGAACCCGGTCCGTTACCCGGCCCAGAAACCCGATCGGAATCCGGAACCCGCCCTTGTCACGCCGGCCACCGCCGTAGGGGCGGCCCTTCTCGTCGATGCCGAAGGCTTGTTCGAGCCACGCCGGGGGATCGACGCTGGGCGAGTGCGTACGAAGGGAGCCCTCGATGTACTTGTCCCCGACGACGCCGTAGACGACGCAAGTGTCGATGTCCTCCCGTCGGACGAGGAAGTCGGCGGCTTGGGCGACGGTGTCGCGCTCCGCTTCGCTCACGAATCCAACGCCCGCCATCGCGAAGTTTCGCCTCACGACGAGCGCTTGGAGAGCGCGTGCGATGACGTCCATGGCCGTCGGCGCGATGAGGCGGCGGGAGAGATCCTGGAGTAGGTCGCGATCACACACCTCTGCGATCTGGCTTGCGGCGCGGAAATCAGCGGCTCGAGCGAGCATGAAATCGTCGGTGTCGGTGGCGAGACCGTGCATGAGGGCCGTCGCAATCCGCCGATCTTCTTCGACGTCGGGATCAAGGACCGTGAGCTCTTGCAAATACTCGACGAAGATGGTCG
>Ga0070735_10001444_pt1 | contig 23046 bp, 19 predicted proteins | sample Coa_R1_FD_66443 | JGI IMG/M metagenome (GOLD analysis project Ga0070735, IMG submission 66443) | Surface soil microbial communities from Centralia Pennsylvania, which are recovering from an underground coalmine fire - Coalmine... | ecosystem: Environmental > Terrestrial > Soil > Unclassified ...
CTTCACCCTGATCGAGTTGATGATCGTCATCGCGATCATCGCGATCTTGGCAGCCATCCTGATCCCGAACTTCATCCATGCGCGCGCCGAATCGCAGACCGCGGCGTGCGAAGGCAACGAGAAGCAGATCGCAACGGCGATGGAAGAGTATGCTGTTGACAACAACGGCACGTACACGACCACGCTGCCTTCGCTGTATCTCGCAGTGACGCCGAAAGATCCGGTCAATAACGCCGCTTACGTCATCACTGCGCCGGCCGGTGGTAACTCCACCTACGGCTCATACGAAGTCCAAGACACAGGCGGACACGATCGGACCACGATGGGCAACCTGAACAAAGCCGGCGTGAAGTGCACCACCTGTACCACGGTGCAGTACTACCAGAACCAAGGTCTGAACGGCAATTAACGTGACGCGCGTCGCAGTTCGCGACGCGCGGAATAGTCGAGGCCGACCAAGGGCATTGGATTAGATAACCATGACCAAACAGAACAAAGCACACCTGAGAGGCGGGCGACCGCGCGGATTCACCCTCATCGAGCTGATGATCGTCATCGCGATCATCGCGATTTTAGCGGCGATCCTCATCCCCAATTTTGCGCATGCCCGTGCGGAGTCGATCACGTCAGCCTGCGAGGATAACTTGAAATCGCTTTCCACCGCAATGGAAGAATATGCGGTGGACAACACCGGCCAGTACACCTCGTCGCTGCCGACCACGTATCTCAAATACATGCCGACGGATCCCGCGAACAGCCTCGGCTACACCATCACGGCCACGAGCGGTGCGTACGGATCGTATGAGATCCAGGACGCCGGCGGACACGACTCGACGACGATGGGGAACCTGACGACGTCGGGCGGCGTCAAGTGCACGACCTGCACCGGCATCGAATGGTACCAAAACCGCGGCCTGACCGGCTACTAGTGGCGACCCGCGCAATCGAAGCTGCGTGAGTGCGCTGCCCGCGATCATCGCGGCGATATACGGACTTTTCTTCGGGTCGTTTCTCAACGTCGTCATCTATCGAGCGCCGCGCGGCGAATCCGTCGCGTTCCCGGCGTCGCACTGTCCGTCGTGCGGCCATGCGCTGCGTGCCTGGGAGAACATCCCGCTCTTATCCTGGCTGGCTTTGCGCGGACGCTGCGCGCACTGTTCGGCGCCGATCTCCGCGCGATATCCGACGGTTGAGGCGATGACCGCAGCGCTCTTCGCGCTGACCGCTATCGTATACGGCGTGACGTGGGAAGGCGCGGCGGTCGCCGTGCTCGCGGCGACGCTCGTGGCAGTCGTGTTCATCGACCTCGATCATCTCTTGATCCTCGATGTCGTGCTCGTGCCGGCCGCGGTTGTAGGCATTGCGAGCGCGATCGCATCTGCTGCGACGCACGGACCGCGCATCGGCGAGGCGCTGTTAGGGTGCGCGGTTTGCGCCGCGATCTTCGGTGTGCTCTATCTCGCCACGCGCGGCGCGGGCATGGGCTTGGGCGACGTGAAGCTCGCCGCCGTCATCGGACTGTATCTCGGCATGCAGCTCGGCGTGGCCGCGTCGCTCGCGGCATTCGTCGTGGGCAGCATACTGCTCGTGCCCGCCCTCGTCGTCGGCGGGCGGCGCAGACGCGATGCAGTGCCATTCGGGCCGTTCCTCGTGATCGCGGCGCTCGCCGCGCTGTACGTGCCGGACGTCATCGCGTGGCCCTTTCATCTAGCCCGCCTTCCCTTCGGGACATAAGCAGGTTTGATGTAGGGCGGGCCTTCATGGCCCGCCGGCGGACCGTAAAGGTCCGCCCTACATCGCGATCAGGCCGATTGGGGGCTGGTCTTTACAACGCGACGCCGACTGCCGATACATGGTAGTGTGAGCGATCTTGACGTTGCTCGCGCTGTTCGCTCGCCCCAAAAGGACTGACAGAGGCCGTGCAACACATTCCCGAACGTCATATCGACGCCGTGCTCTTGAAAAAGGTTCCGCTGTTCGCAGAATTCAGCGATGCGGATCTCGGCGCAGTGGCTTCGCTTGCTCAGACGAGGCGTTACGCCAAACACGCCGTCCTCGTCTATGAGGGCGATCCAGGCGACGCGCTGTTCATCGTGATCGCCGGCAATGTCGCCGTCACGCGCGTCAGCAATGACGGCAAAGAGACGATTCTCTCGATCCTCAAAGAAGGCGACTTCTTCGGCGAGATGGGCGTGCTCGATGCGTCGCCGCGTTCGGCCACCATCAAAGCGCTGCGCGACGTCGAAGTCGCGATCCTCGCTCGCAAAGAGTTCCTCGACCTGCTCGTCAAGAGCCCGCATATGAGCCTGAGCCTCGTGCTAGCGCTCTCATCGCGCTTACGCGCCACCAATCAGGCGATACAGGCCGCAGCGTATCAGGACATCCGCACACGCCTTGCATCGCTGCTCATCAACCTCGAGAAAAATTTTGGTGAGGCATCCGATGCCGGCGTCCGGCTGACGCTGCGACTGACGAACCAAGAAATGGCCAACATGATCGGCACGACGCGCGAGACCGTGAACCGCATGCTCAACCGCTTCTGGGATGAGAAACTCATCGACATGCGCACGGCGAACATCGTGATCTCCGATCACGATCGCCTCCAGGCGATACTCAACTGACCCCCGACACAGCCGATCCGGCTCTAGCGCTACGAAATGCGCGAGAGGTGGGGCGAGCGATGCTCGCCCTTCTACAGGCGTCCCCGCCGGTGGAACCCGATCACGGTACCCTCATATGCGACCGAATGTGCGTTCTAAGGTCCGTCCCGCCGTTGCCGATACATAGCATGAAGAGTGACCCCCGCTCGGCTTTTTGTTTTGCCCTCGGAGCTCACGAAAGAGAACAGGCCGACCAATGGCGTTTCTGAATAGATTTTTCTCGCGAGGTTCGCAATCGTTTGTCGGCATCGATTTCGGTTCGTACGAACTGAAGGCGGTTCAGTTCACGATGACGCCGCGCGGCCCGCAACTCGAGCACGTGTATAAGATCGCCACCCCGGCCAACGCGCTGAAAGACGGCGTGGTCGTCGATCCGCCGCTCGTGGGTGAGGCGCTCCGGCAGCTCATCGCCGAGGGCGCGATCAGCGCGCGCCGCACGGTGAGCGCTGTCGCCGGCCCGTCAGTCGTCGTGCGTCAAGTGAGCATGCCTCACATGAACGAACGCGAGCTGCGCGAGTCCACGAAATACGAAGCCGAACGTTTTCTGCCGTACTCGGTCGACGAAGCGCAGATCGACGCAAAGATCCTCGGCACGGCGGAAGACGGCCAGAGCATGGACGTCTTGATCGTCGCCGCGCAAAAAGATCTCGTCATGTCGCAAGTCAGCGCGCTGCAGTTCGCCGGCCTGACACCGGCGGTCATAGAAGTCGAGCCGTTCTCGATGGTGCGCGCGATGCTGACTCCCGAGAGCCCGCAGTACGAACAGAACATCGCGATCATCAACATCGGCGCCGCATCCACGAGCATAAACGTCACGAAGGGCGGCTTCGTGCCGTTCACGCGAAACGTGCCGATCGGCGGCAACGGCATGACGAAGGCGATCGCGACCGGCCTGAACGTCTCCGTGGATGAGGCCGAAAAGATGAAGCGCGAGAAGGCGGCGATACTTTCTCAACGCGACGACCAGCCGGTCGCGCCGACGGTCACGAGAATCTTCAACGTGATCACCCCGCCGCTCACCGAGCTCGTCACCGAGATCCACAAGTCACTCGACTATTTCAGGACGCGCTTCCGCGGCGAGACGATCGAAGCGGTGTTGCTGGGCGGTGGAACCGCTCGGTTGACCAACCTCGATGCGTATCTGAGCCACGAGCTCGGACTTCCCGTCTCCGTGGCCAACCCGCTCGAGATAAGCGCATACAATCCCGCCGATTTCCCGGCCGACTATCTCAAGGAGATCGGGCCGTCTCTCATCGTCGCAGCCGGGCTCGGGCGCCGCGACCTCGTGCCCGAAGCGGGCCGCGTGGCGGTGTCGGCATGAGCACAGACAAGACGGACTCGAGGGCACGAGCATGATCAACATCAACCTGCTTCCGAGCGCACAACGCAAGCCGATCGTCGTTTTCGATCGCGGCATGGCGGTCGGGCTGATCATCATCGTCGCCGAGATCCTTGCGATCATCGGATTCTCGTGGTGGATGAACAACCAGATCGCGGATATCAACACAAAGATCGACGCCGAGACGCAAAGGGTCGCGGTCGAGCAGGCGCAGGTCAAAGAAGTCGACGACCTGCGCGACGAAGTCACGCAGCTGCAAGCCAAGGCAGAATTGCTCGAGCGCATCAAGCAGAGCCCGATACAGCTCGCTGAGGTGCTCAAGGCGCTTGGGCAAGTGACGCCCGGCGGCGTTTGGTACACGAACGTCGGCGTGACGCACGAAGGCGATGGCGGTTCGGTCGCGCTCACGGGCAAGACCACCACGTACCGCGAGATCGCGGACCTCATGCTGAATCTCGACGCGTCGGACATGTTCGGCGACGCGACACTTTCGAACAGCTCGACTGAGTTGGGCAGAAATCTGAGCGCGGGCGGCAACGTGACGTTCACGATGACCGGTCAGCTCTCGCCGGCGGTGATCGGACAATGAACTTCCAACTAACGCCGTTCAATCGGAACATCATCCTCGCCGCGATCATCGTCGTCATCGCGTTCATCGCGTACTTCTCGACCTACCAGCCGAAGAACAACGAGCTGACGGCCGACCGCGCGCATCTGACGCAACTCACGCAGAACTACGACGATCTAAAACGCGTGGCGGACCAGAAGCCGGAATATTTGGCCCTCGAGCACCAGATCCAATCGCGCTTGAGCGGCGTCGAGCTGACAGCGGACACGCGCGCCTACATCCCATCATATTTGAAACAGATCGAAGCGCTCGCGACCCACGACGGCCTGATCGTCACGGCGGTCGTGCCGCAACCGCTGCCGACGCCCACCGGCGGGGCCACGGCCGCGCCGGCCGCTAATGCGGGCGGTCCGCAAGCGGTCGGTAACGCCATTCCGGCGATCGGGGCCGCGGCCCGCGTTGCCGGCGCGTCGAACGGCGAGAGTCAGCAGATCAACGCCACTGCCGCGCAGACGGGCGAGGCGGGCCCGCAGGGTCAGCCGCAAAACGGCACGCCGGCGCCCACCACGGTTGGCGCCGCGACGGGCACGGGAGTGGCTTCGACCACACTTGCCGCCGGTGCGAAGCCCGGTCCGTCGGCAACCCCGAGCGCGCGTCAGAACGCGATCGTGTATGTGAATCAGTCGTTCCAGGTGGTGCCCGTGAACATGGAGTTGTCGGGCACCTACGCGGACCTCCAGACGTTCTTGCGCGACCTGAACAAATTTCCCAAGCTCATCGAGGTGGGCGACGTGACCCTGACGCCGTCGCTGCAGGCCGTCGTAGGCGAAACACCCAGTCTGCACATCGTACTGCCGATCAAAGCGTATCGCCTGACCGCCGGCCAGCCGGTGACACCGCAGACGAACGCCGCGCCGGCGCCGGGCAACGGAGGATAAGCGCCGTGAATTCGTTCGCTCGCGGGATGTCGGTTTTGGTTCTCGGCGCGATCGCCGCGGCTTGTTCGAGCGGTCCGCCGCCCGACCAAGGTCCGGTGACGCCCGCGGTCTCGCAGGCCGAGCTCACGCAGACGCCGCCGCCGGCGCAATCCACACCGGTGCCGGTTCTCTATGCAAAGCCGTTGCCGGGAACGGGCCGTTCGGATCCATTCGTCGCGCTGTACGCGCCTGGCGGATCCGCACCGGCAAAGGCAGTCGCGGTGAGCACGTTCCCGCACATCCCAACGCTGCCCGGTTTTGAGGGTGCTCCGAAAACCTCGATCTGGGACGGCATCCAAGTGACGGGCATCGTGCGCGATGGCGGCTACACCGCTATCATCACAGCGGATGGATCGTCGTACATCGTTCACGCCGGTGACTACGTCGCGAATAAGTTTCGCGTTGTCGCCATCGATTCCGACTCGGTAACGCTCGCAACAGACAAAGAAGAGCGTCACTTCTCGCTAGGGGGTTAAGGACAATGCATCGGCATCTTCGGTCGGCGGTCGCGGGGTTACTCGCAAGCGTGTTCGGCTTGAGCGCGGGAATCGCGGCAACGCCGGCCGTGAGCGCAGGACCAAACCCGGTTACCGACGTCGCTTATGGAAAGCAGGCCGGTTCGTTCACCGTCGTCGTCTCGGCGGCGAAGAGCGTGACCGCGCATGTCCAGCGATTCTCGGTAGACACGAAAGCCGGACTTGAGGATCTCGTCGTGGATCTCTCGCCGGCGTCGTACGGCGGTCAGACCAAAGTCGTCGGATTCTCCGGGGGCTCGATCCGCCAGGTCCGCGTCGGCCAGTTCTCGACTTCGCCGGCCGTGATGCGCATCGTCGTGGAATCCCGCGGCGACGCCCGCTACGATCTTCAGGGCGCCGGTGGCGCGAAGACCGTGACGCTTGCGCTTCGCACCGATCAAGTCGCGTACAACGTTCCCGCGTCGCAGGCACAGGCACAACCGCAGACGCAACCGGCGGCTGCGAAGCCTGCCGCGGCCAAGCCGACCACGCCGAAAGCTATGCCCGCCAAAGTGGTGGCGAGCGTTGCTGCCCCGGCAAAACCTGCGGCGCAAAAAGCGGCCGCGGTGAAGCCGGTCGTGCAGAAGCCCGCGCCGCAAAAGCCTGCCGTGACGAAACCCGCCGCGCAGAAGCCGACCGTCGCGAAACCCGCGCCTGCGCGCGTCGCAGCGCCGCGAGTGGTAGCAGCGGCTGCGCCCGCGCCGCATCCGGCCGCGACGCAAAATCCGTGGCTGCCGGGCGGAAAGTTCTACTGCAAGGTACCCGGTCGCATGCACGCTTCGGCAGCGGTGCCCGCGCGGGCAGCCGCCGCGTCGAACGAGTCGGCGCCTTCGATGCCCACGCAGTACGGCAGCGCGCGCACGATCAGCATCTCGGTGAAGAACGCTGATATCCTCGACGTCCTTAAACTGCTCGCCAACGAGAGCGGTCAGAACATCGTCGCCACGCAGAACGTGCACGGCACGGTCACAGTGGACCTGTCCGATGTGCCGCTCAAGACGGCGCTCGATCTCATCGTGCGTTCGAGCGGTCTGGACTACCGGCAAGTCGGCAACGTGTATGTCGTCGGAACGCCGGCCGACCTCGCCGCCGAATTCGGACAGGCAGGTCAAGTCGCGTCGCAGCAGGTCGCGTTCCCGATCAAGTATGCAACGCCGGCCGACCTCGCCAAGCAGCTCGCCACCGTGATTCCGGCGAGCAGCTTCTCGATCGACGCGCGTACGGACACGCTGCTCGTGAGCGGCACGCCGGACATCATCCAATCCGCTCGGAACTACCTCGCGCTCGCCGACATCCCGGCGCCGCAGGTCGTATTCGAAGTCAAAGTCGTCGACATCACCTCGAACAACGACACGAACAATTCGGGCATCCAGTGGACGGGCACGTCGCCGTTCGACCTGTTCGAGAACTGCATCGGCTGCCCGCCGGGCTCGATCTTCGGCCAGCAGGTCTATAGCGGCAACCCGATCAACCCGCAGCCCTTCACCCGTAACGCTATATTCCTGCAGGGCAAGCTGAACTACCTGATCACGCGCAACGAGGCGCAGCTGCTTGCCAATCCGCGCATCTCGGCTCTTGATAACCAACCGGCAAGCTTGCTGGTCGGCACGCAATACCCGATCGTGTACTTCGATCCGAAGGCGGGCAACTTCCAAGTGAACTACGTCGACATCGGCGTGAAGATCAACATCACTCCGGTGATCAACTCCGACGGCTACATCACGACGCAGCTGCATGCCGAGCGCAGCACGATCACGGGACTCGTGCAGACGTTCCCGATCCTGGACCAGCGCGAAGCCGACTCGACGCTTCGCGTGAAAGACGGCGACACGATCGTCCTCGGCGGAATGCTCGATGACGAGACGACGAAGTCGCTCGCGAAGATCCCGGTGCTGGGCGACATTCCGATCTTCGGCGCGCTCTTCCGGAACATCCAGACGAGCAAGCTGCACAACGAGGTTGTCTTCCTCATCACCCCGCACATCGTCGCGGAGAAGTAGCAAGAAACGCTTCTCCTTCGGTGAACTACGATGCCCGCAGGCGCTTGTCGCCCGCGGGCATCTTCACACTCGAGCCGATGGCGTTAGGCGACTTGCATGATCCGGTATCTGACCGCGGGTGAATCGCACGGCCCTGCGCTGGTCGGCATCGTCGACGGACTGCCGGCCGGGATGCGACTCGATGTACCGGCGATCCAAGCCGAGTTGAAACGGCGTCAGGGCGGCCACGGACGCGGGCGCCGGATGCAAATCGAGTCGGATGAGGTCGAGTTCTTGAGCGGCGTGCGCGGGGGCGAGACCTTGGGCTCGCCGGTTGCGCTCTACGTGCGCAACCGCGACTTCGAGAATGTCCGCAACATCATGGACCCGATGACGGGCGCGGGGCCGCCGATCACCCGGCCGCGGCCTGGTCATGCGGATTTCGCGGGCGCTCTGAAATACCGTCATCGCGATCTGCGAAACGTCTTGGAGCGCGCGAGTGCGCGCGAAACGGCCATGCGCGTCGCCGTCGGAGCGTTATGCCGGCAATACCTCGCGCTCGTCGGCATACGCGTCTCGGGCCGAGTCGTTCGGATCGGCGACGTCGCATCGCGCCAGTTCGACCGGGCACCTGGCCCTGACGTCGAGGACTCCCCGGTGCGCTGCGACGACGACGCGGCCAGTGCGGCCATGGTCGAGGCGATAGACAAGGCGAAGGAAGACGGCGACACGCTGGGGGGAGCCTTCGAAGTTCGAGCAGCGGGAATGCCCGTGGGAATCGGCGGCAACCGTCAACCCGCCGACCGCCTCGATGCGCGGATCGCGGGAGCGCTCATGAGCATTCAGACGGTGAAAGCCGTGGAAATAGGCAGTGGGAGTTTTGGCGGGGCGTTCACGGGAAGCACGGCGCACGATACGTTCGAACCCGGTCAGGATGGTCCGGCGCGCGGGTCCAACCGCGCTGGTGGGATCGAGGGCGGCATGTCAAACGGACAGGATGTCGTGGCATACGTGCGAGTGAAGCCGATCGCCACGTTGATGCGTCCCTTGGCTTCTGTCGACCTCGTGACCGGGGCGCGCGCGCCGGCCACGATCGTGCGCAGCGACGTCTGCGCGGTACCTGCGGCATCGGTGATCGGCGAGGCGATGCTCTGCATCGCCCTTGCTGAAGCGGTCTCTGAGAAGTACGGCAGTGATTCGGTTGAGGAACTCACAGCGCACTTCGCAGCATCCGAACGCGGTGCGAGAGCGCTCTTCTCGGTGCTGCACCCGCCCGCCGGCAACGATTAGGGCCCGGGGCGGTGTGCGCTGCGTCACAAACAGTCTGTCGCATGGTGCCTTGACGCAGCCGCGGCCCGGGTAGCGAAAGCCACGCCGATACAATCAAAAGGAGTGTTGAAACGCCCTGCCTGCCGGAAGAGATCCGGTTGGCTAGGCGATTGACACTGTGCGCATTGCTAAGGTATGTCGAGTAGAGAATCTGTGAGCGGTGGCTAAGTCGAGCGGGGATAGTTCCAAGAAGGCTGCAGATCCGGCTGCGGACGTGCTCGCGCGCGCCAAAGCGAAAGTCGAGTCGAAGGATAGCCCCGGCGCGATCGCCGTCTTAGGCGAACTGTCGGCGATCACCGATTGCTCGTCGGAATCGAAACTCGAGGCAGCCGGACTCTACGCGGCCGTCGGCGCGAAAGAAGCCGCCGTCGCCGCGTACTTGGCCGCCGGCAGCGGCTTCCTCTACGACGACGCCGACATGACGCGCGCTCGGCAGGCCTTCGCCGCTGCGTACGAACTCGAGCCGACGAGCGTCGACGTATTGTTCCAGCTCGGGCAAGCGGACGTCGTCGAAGGGCGCACCCAAGACGCGTTGGCGAAATTCATCGACGTTCTGCGCCGCTCGAACTTGAAGCACTTGCCGGCGTTGTTCGAAGCGGGCTGCATCTATCAAGCCAACGGTCAGCACGACCAAGCGATCCTCGCCTTCAAGAAAGTGCTCGACAAGGAAAAGGGTCACGTCCAGGCTCTCGTGCACATGGGCCAGCTGCACCAGACGAAGGGCATGGTGCCTGAAGCGCTCGGTTACTACGTGCAAGCGGCGGACATCGCGCGCGAGCACGGGCAGGTCGGCACCGCGCGTCAGATGCTGAACATGGTGCTCGCCCTGGACAGCGGGAATCAAAAAGCGCGCTTCATGCTCGACGATCTCGACGAGCACGATAGCGACGATGTCGAAACCGGAGCGGCTGAGGACGCGGCGGCGCCTCCCGTTGCACCAAAGCCCGCAAAAACCGCGGCGCCGCTGCCGCGGCAGGTCCAGCCCTCTCGCGCAGCTTCGACCGCGGAACCGGAGAAAGCGCCGGTGACCCCCGCCGCGGCTCACAGCGCTCCCGCGGCGACGCAGGCGGAGGATACCGCAGCCGCCGAGCGACGCGATAGTCTTAAGGAAGAGATCGATTCCCTCGCGGCCGCGAGAGAAAACCTCGAAGCAGAGCTGCGACGCATGCAGAGCGAGGTCGACAAGGCCAAACTCCGCGACTCGGACCTCGTGCAGTCCGCCGACAAAGAACGCGCGGAATTGAAGACCGAGCTCGCCGAACTGGCCGGACAACGTCTCACCACCGAACTCGAGTTGGAGTCGGTGAAGTCGGCGATCGAAGAGCTGCGCGCCGAGCGCGAAAAAGCGGAAGCGGAAGTCGCGGCGCTGCGCTTGCAATCGGATGCGGCGTCGTCGGCGAAAGCCGCACAAGAAGCGGCTGCGCAAGCATTTGAAGCGGAACGCGCCCGGGCGAAGGCGGCACAGGAGGCCGCTGCACAAGCCTTTGAGGCGGAACGCGCTCGGGCGAAAGCGGCCCAGGAGGCTGCTGCACAAGCCTTTGAGGCGGAACGAGCGCAGGCAAGAGCCGCGCAAGAAGCTGCTGCACAAGCCTTTGAAGCAGAACGCGCTCTAGCGAGAGCGGAAGTGGAATCGCTCGTGGCACGCCGCGACGAAGCGGCGCGAGCCCGTGCGGAACAGGAAGCCGCGCTGGCGGAGATCGATGCGAAGCGCGCCGCCGCCAAGGCGGAGATGGAGATGCTGCTCGCTCAAAAGGCTGCGGCCGAAGCGGCGATCGCAAAAGCGCACGAGAAGAGCGGACAAGTCGTCAAGGCCAAGGCGGAGGTCGAAGCGACGATCGCCGACCTGAGCGCACAGCAAGATGCTGCGGCGAAAGCAAAGGCCGCAGAAGAACTCGCCCTCGCCGGGCTCGAAGCGCGGCACGCGCGCGCCCAAGCCGAACTCGACGCGCTGCTCGAGAAAAAGGCGGCTGCCGAGAAGGCCGTCGCTGAGAAGACGGCTGTCGAAGCCAAGGTCGCGAAGACGAGCGCCGGCCACGAACAGTCGGTCAAGAAGCTCGTCACCGAACGAGACAAACTCACGCACGAAGTCGAGACCCTTCGAGCGCAGCGTGATGCCGCTGATAAGGCATTGCTCGAACTGCGCGCTGAGGAAGACAAGAGCGCGCGCCAGAAAGCTGCCAAAGAAGCGGCGATCAAGGAAGATCTCCAAACAGCACGGTCGGAACTGGCCGCGACCGAAGCCAAGAAGCGTGAACTCGACGAAGCGTATGCGAAGTCGAAGTCTATCGCGGCAGCGGCGGAGCAGAAACGCCTCGAGGCGATGGCGGCGGCCGAGCAGGCCGAGGCGCTGCGCGCGAAGCGGGAAGCCGACGCCGAGGCGCTCGGGTTCAAACTCATCGCCCTGGAAGCGGCGCTCAAAGAGGCGGACGGCAAGACCAAACTTATCGCCGGGGAGTCAGCGCTTCTCGAAGAGCTATCGGCCAAAGTCGGCGCGCAGCGCGCGGCGCTCTTAGAATTGCAAGCGGCACGAGCGGAGGCGGAAGCTTCCTTGGCCGTGCTGCGTCTTGAGATCGAGCAGGCCCAGCGCGAACTCGCCGAGCTTCGCACGGCCGTCGACAGCGAAGTACGCCGCGAACCGGCACAGCAAGGCGGATACGCGGAAGCCGTCGTCGGGATGGTGCCGCCGGAAGCCTGCGGCGATGCGCTTCGCACGATCGAAGGGCTTGCGGCCGAAGGTGAGATTCCGTTCGACATCGCGGCCGAACTCGCCGGCCTCATCCACGAAGGCCGCGCCATCGAAGCGCTGCGAGTCGCGCGCGCGCGCGCAAACGTGGCGGCTCTGCCGGCAGCGTTCCTGTTGGTGGTCGGCGACCTTTCACGCGATCTCGGCGACGTCGAACGCGCTCGCGATGCCTATCGCACCCTTGCCGAAGCGGACGAAAAGAAGGCCGCTGTGGCGCATGCGCGGCTCGGCGAACTCTTCCTGACGTTCGCGGACCAGAGCACCGCAGCCGCACTGCAGCGCGACGATGCGCATTTCGCATCCGAGAAAGAGCCGGCAAAGGCGCTGGATACCTATGCCGATCTCGTCGCGCGCTTCCCAGACGATCCGCAATTCCGTGAAGAACTGGGTGCGCTGCACGAAAAACTCGGCAACACTGTCGCGGCCGGCGTCGCCTACCGCACCGCGATGACGCTGTACTTGGGCAGCGATGACTACGCGCGCGCGAACGAACTCACACCGCGCCTTCTCGCCGTCTGCCCGCAAGACGGCGGCGTGCTGGAACTGGCGGCGCGCGCCCAGGAGCGCAGCGGCCACGCGGCCGACGCCGCGCACACGCTTGATCTCGCGCTTGCATGTTACCGCGAGCAACATCGGGCATCGGACGTCGAGCGCGTCTGCCGCCGCTTGGCGGAGAGCGTCGAGAATCCGGTGCCGTACCGCAAAGAACTGGCCGGGCTGCTCGCCGGTGTCGGCGACGCGTCCGGGGCCGTCGAGCAGCTGCTTGAGGCCGCAGACACGCAGATCCGTTGGTCGCAAGGCCGGGAGGCGCTGACGTCGATCAAAGAGGCGGAAGCTCTCGCCAAAGACGACCCGCTGCTCGCCGAGCGGATCGCAACGGCCAAGAGCAAGGCCGCCGAGGCGGCAAAAGCGGTGGACGACGCGAGTCGCGGCGACCTGCTGCTGAGCAAGCATGAGTTTGAGAAGGCTGCCGACGCCTACCGCCGCGCGCTCGAAGAAAATCCGTATCACGCCGGAGCGGCGTACCAGCTCGCGTGCATCCTCACGGACCAGTTCCCGGACCTCGAAAAAGCGGAGTCCTTGCTCGAGACAGCTGCGACGCTGCGACCCGGTCATACGGCGACGCGCTACCGGCTCGCCGTCGTCAAGGCGGCGCGCGGGGAAATAGGCCAAGCGATCGAGCTGCTTGTCGCGCTTGCCAGATTCGACGAGGCGAACGCCGACCTCATCGAACAGTTCGTCGCGCGGCTGGAACGCGACGCCGACGGCGGCTCCCCGGCGGCGAAGTACACGTTGGGCATCGCCTATCGGGAACTCGGGCGGGTCGAAGAAGCGCTGGTCATCTTGCAATCCATCCAGCGCGAGCCGGAATTCGTCGTCCGCTGCCTCAACGCGATCGGTCTGTGCTTGCGCCGTCAGGGCCTCGATACCGCCGCCGCCAAGCGCTTCCAAAAGGCGATCGAGACGCCCGGCTTTCCGGAATCGCAGTACAACGACGCGCTCTACAATCTGGGCGATCTCTACGAAAGCAAGACCGATCCGGAATCGCTCGCACTTTCGCTGTCGTCCTTCGAAGAACTTTATGCGCGCGATTGCACGTATCGCGACGTCGCGGATAAGATCAGATCGGTGAAGGGCAAGATCGGCGCTGTGGACGGACCGAAAGTGAAGCGGTTGCCGACGCGCAGCGCTGAATCGAGCAGCTGATGAAGAGTTCTGACCCGCTTGCAAAAGCGGTTGAAGAAGCTGGAGTGCTCGAGCGCCTCGGCCGGCGCAACGATGCTCGTACGGTATTGGCGCGCGCGCTTTCGGGCGGGGGGAAGCGCGGACTATTCGGCCGCCCGAAAAAAGCCGCGCGCGGCGACGGCCACATCAACGCGGCGCGCCGGTTCGCCGCGATCTCGGCGGCTTCGGCCGGACCGGAGGACATCGAACTGCTCGCAGCGCTCGCTGCGGAGTATCCCGCGGACGCCATGATTCGCTGCGGCTATGCGGCATCGCTCGCCGCAAACGGAAAACGCGTGGAAGCCGTTGCTGAATACGAGGACTGGATCCGAGACAATCCCAACGACGGTTCCGCGCTTGCCGCTTTGGCAGCCGATTACGCGGCGCTCGGGCGGCGCGAAGAAGCATTGGAACGCTACGGGAGAGCGCTGGACGCGTTTTTGAACGATCGCGATGTTGAGGCAGCATGCGGTGCCGCGCGAGGGATCGCGTCGCTCTCGCCCGCTTCGATCGACGACGCGGCGCGCGTCGTGCACCTGGCGCGTGAGGGAGACCGCAGCAGCTTACCCACTGCGTTGGAGCGCTATGCGGTCTTGTGCCACGGCGAGGGCAAAATGGGCCAAGAGGCAGACGCGTGGCGAGAACTGGCAGAGCTGTGCCCCGAAAGAGCGGACGTCCGCCAAAAACTAGCCGGGGCATATACGCGCATCCTGGACGGCGATCCGCGCGACGAAGATGCATGGCGCGGCTTGGAGCGTACGGACCCGGGTCTGGCAAGCGAGCTGCACGTCATTCTCATGCCTGTCGACCCGTAAACGACGTCCCCTTCGATGGGAATCAGCTAAAGCTGGCGCGGGACACAGCCGACAATTCATATGTGATACCTCTTGCAGCCGGATGCGCGTCCGCGCATCGGCCCGCTTGCGTTGAGGCGAGCGCGTGAAACCGTACCGATCCAGGACGAGCACACCGGGTCAGATCACGATCACGGTGATCATCCTCGTGTTCCTTATTCTTTTCGGCGTGAGCTTCGTCTCGCACGAAGCGGCGGGCGAACCGATGATCCCGCCAAGGCTGGCCCAATTGGTGCACCGGCCGGACCCAACGCTTCCGGAAGGGATGACGTACGACTTCGAACTCCTCGATCCGGAGACCCAACGTCCGATGCCCATCCTCCCGGCGAGCGGCGCGGTGGAATTTCGATTTGCGGTCACCAACGACTCCGCGCTGCCGATGAAGCTGAATTTTCCATCCGAACTGCAATGCGAATTTGTGGCCCGGCGCGTCCACACGTATCTCGGCGGTCTGTTGGTCCTCCCGCTTGAGGTCTGGCGTTCATCGTACTTCCATAACATACGGCGCACTCCGACAACTCTACGCCTTGATCCCGGACAAACAGAAGTGTACGTCGCGGATTGGACGATCGATCCAGGCAGCACGCAAGTCCCGGCTGGAGAGTACCGGCTCGTCGCGAGCTTTTACGGCGTCGAAGAGACGCAGCCGCTGACCAAGCCATATTGACGGTACGCAACATGTGAAGGGGCCCACGCCAGTCGCCCGTTCAATGGCCCCGCGCATGACGCGGGCGGGTGAGGCGTGCGAGGCGAAATCCCCGCTCGATGCAGTTATGGCTCACCGGATTCATGGGTGCGGGGAAGTCCACCGCGGGCCGTAAAGTGGCCCGGATCGTCGGTTTTCCCTTCATCGATTGCGACGCAGAGCTCGAGCGCGAGCACGGCCCGATCGCGGCGATATTCAAAGAACTCGGTGAGGAGCGGTTTCGCGAACTCGAATCCGCGAAGATCGCGGAACTCGCGGGGTCGTCGAATACGATCCTTGCGGCGGGCGGGGGTGCGGTCTTGAATCCCGCCAACAGGAACCTGATGCGCAAGGACGGCGTGATCGTCTATCTCGCCATAAGTCCGGCCGGCGCGCTTGCGCGCGTCGCGCATAGGAATCATAGACCGATTCTTGGACCCGTCCCCGATCTCCAGACGATCTCGGCGGTGTTCGCACAGCGGGCGGCTGCATACGCCGACCATGATCTGCGAGTAGCCGTCGAAGGCAAAGCTCCGGCGGCGATCGCTCATATCATCGCGCGCTGGTTCCGTAGGCGCCTCGGCCTCGCGGCTGGCAAAGGGAAAGCGTGACGATGCGCATCGCGCCCTACGTGATATCGGGCGACGCTGCTGCCGACGTCGTGCGAGCCGTCCGCGCGGCAAAAGCTGACGGAGTCGCTCTGGTCTTCGATAAGCGAGTCGCGGGCCGAGCGTCGGAGATGACTGCGCGTCTCAGGCGAGCTGGTTTTCGAGTCATCTGCAGCCTCGGCGTCAGAGGAGGCGAGGGCATCAAGCGCTTGAGTTTTGTCAACCGCTTGTGCGATTATCTCGCGGCCTGCGCCGCGGAACGATCGTCCATTATCGTGGCCGTCGGCGGCGGGGCTGTGACCGATGCTGTCGGGTTCGCGGCGGCGACGTACATGCGCGGCATCTCGTGGATCGCCGTCGCGACGACCGTGCTCGGTATGGCCGATGCCGCCATAGGCGGCAAGACCGGCGTAGATGTCGCGCGCCGCAAGAATCTCGTCGGCGCGTTCTGGCAGCCCAGCGCCTCGATAGCAGACCTGCGAGCACTCGCAACGTTGCCTGTCATCCATCGCCGAACGGGAATGACCGAGATCATCAAAGCAGCGGTCATCGGAGACGCGCGGCTGCTCGAGATGTGCTCGACGTTCGACATCCGGTCCGACGGGACGGATTGGCGCGCGCTCATCGCGCGAGGCGCGGCCGTGAAGCTGCGAATCGCGGCGCGGGATCCGAAAGAACGCGGCGAGCGCGCCAAGCTGAACCTCGGTCACACGGTCGGTCACGCGCTCGAGAGCGCGAGCGCGTTTCGCATGAGCCACGGCGCGGCTGTCGCCATCGGCCTGCGGGCAGCCGGATTGCTCTCGATCTCGCGCGGATTGTGGCAACCGCACGACCACGCGCGCATGCTGCAAGCGCTCGCCTACGCGGGGCTGCCGCTTCATACGCCGATCGCGTCGTCGGCCGCCGCGTTCGCCGCGCTCAAATCGGACAAGAAGCGCGTCGCGGGAAGCAGCAGATTTGTCTTACCGACTTCCATCGGCAAGGTCATTCACGGAGTGACCGTTCGCGACGCAGCGGTTCGACGCATCATGTGCCGTTGTTCACGCCCGCCCGGACGCGACGAGCTCGAGGCGTGATCCTGCGCGGTTCCGTCGAGGTCGTGCTGGATGTGCAGAACGCGCGCTTCGCAGATACCTTCACGTATGCGGCGCCGCCCGACGGCGTCGCGCGCGGTGCGCACGTGCGGGTGCCGCTCGGCCGCCGTGAGATCTCCGGCTGGGTTGTGGGGCCGTCTGGCCCGGGTGCGCCGAGCGATCCGAAGCAGATCGGATCGGTTGACGAAGAGACGCCGTTACTGGACGAGAGCGCGATCGACATCGCGATCTGGCTGCGCCGCCGCTACGCTTGTACGCTGCGAGAGTCGCTGCTGACCGTACAGCCGCGGATCACGGCAGCATCCGCGCGCACGAAGTACGTCGTGTGCTCGACGCAGACCGTGTTGGACGGACTGGACGGCGAGCTTGCTCGCGCAGTGGGGGAGAAACCGTTCACGTTGGTCGGAGCAGTTCGCGCACTCAAAAGGAATGGACGCCGATACTCGCTCGCCGAGGTACGAAAGAACGTGGGCCGCTTGACGCGGGCCGGCGCGATTCGACCCCTTATTTCTGCACAGCGCGAACAGCGAACGCCGCGCGACCGCTGGAAATCGGTGCTCCTCGACGCGCGATGTGCGCGCGGCAGCGTACAGGCGCGCATCGCGCGCGTACTTGCCGAAGCCGGCGGAAGCATGCCGGCGTCCGAATTGCGATTGCGTGCCGGCGCCGACAGCAGCGCGCTCCGGCGAGCCGAACGTTCGGGCGTTTTGCGGCTCGAGGTCGCAGAGCCGGACTTGGCCGCGCTCTCCGAGCGCGGAGCACGAGCCGAAAAGAGCACTCCCGCACAAGCGGAGGCGATCGAGTCCCTCGACTCCCTCGCACGCGGCGGATTCAGCGTCGCACTGCTGCACGGCGTTACTGGTTCTGGTAAGACGCACGTGTATGCGCGGCTTATCGATAAAGTGCGCAAGAGGGGCGGCCGCGCAATCGTCCTCGTGCCGGAGATCGCTCTCACGCCGCAGACTTCGGGCCGCATCGCCGCTGCCTTTGGCGCGAGAGTCGGCGTGCTGCACAGCGGCCTCGCACAAGGCGAGCGCGACCGCATCTGGCAGGCGGCCAGCGCCGGCGCATTTGATCTCATCGTCGGGCCTCGTTCAGCCGTCTTCGCGCCGTTGCCCGACCTGAGGCTTATCGTCGTCGACGAAGAGCACGAGCCGTCCTACAAGCAGGACGTCGCGCCCCGTTACGACGCGCAGACCGTGGCGCGACGCCGGATGGAGCAGGCGAACGGCCTGTTGATCCTCGGGAGCGCAACGCCAAGCCTCGAGTCGTACGCCGCGGCGATGGCCGGCTCGATCAACTACGTGCGACTGAGCGAACGGGCGACGCGCGCGCCGCTACCGCCGGTCCAGATCGTCGACATGTCGGCTGAGACACAAGAACGCAAGCGCCGGCCGCTCGGGCCCACGATGATCGCAGCGATGCATGCGACACTCGGGCGAGGTGAGAAGGCGCTGTTGTTCGTCAACAGGCGCGGGTATGCGGGTCTGCTCCTGTGTCGCGCGTGCGGGTTTGCCCCTCGCTGCAAACGCTGCGCCGTGTCGCTCGTCGTGCATTCGGACGATCGTTCGCTGCGCTGTCACGTCTGCGGCGCGGCGTTCAAGATACCGGAGACGTGCCCGAAGTGCCATGCCCACGAACTTCGTCCGTTCGGCTTCGGCACGCAGCGCGTGGAAGAAGAAGTGCGCTCGTTCTTTCCCACCGCCGGCATCGTTCGCATGGACGCTGACACGACATCGACGCGCGGCGCGCATGGCAGACTGCTCGAACATTTTGGGGGCTCAGGCGACGTCCTCATCGGAACGCAGATGATCGCGAAGGGTCTCGATTTCCCAACCGTGACGTTGGTGGGTGTGGTATCTGCTGACGTCGATCTGCATCGGCCGGATTTTCGCGCCGCCGAACGGACGTTCCAGCTGTTGACCCAAGTGGCCGGTCGCGCCGGACGGGCTGCGCCCGGAAGCGCGGTGGTCGTGCAGACATATGCGCCGGATCATTACGCGATCCGGCACGCGGCATCGCACGACTACGAATCTTTCGCGGCGACGGAGCTTGCGATGCGGCGTGAATTGTCGTATCCGCCCTTTGGCCGGATCGCGTACATAGGCATCTCGGCAACGCTTCAACCCGCCGTCGAGCGAGCGGCGGCCGCTATGGCCGCGTTGCTGCAAACGTTCGCGCCGAACGTCGCTATACTCGGTCCGGCGCCGGATCCAATGCCAAAGGCGCGCGGCGAGTACCGGCTTCGCATCGCGTTGAAGACGCAGGACGAGGATGCATTGCTGGATGCGGCCGAGGCGGCGCGGGCTGCGCGGCTGAGCGACGACGTGCGCGTGACGGTCACCGTGGATCCGCGCTAATCGTGGGGCGGACCTCTACGCCGCCGGCGGACGATAAACGTCCGCCCCACATCGGAACCGGCGGACGATAAACGTCCGCCCTACATCCGAACCGGCGGACGATAAACGTCCGCCCCACATCCGAACCGGCGGACGATAAACGTCCGCCCTACATCAGAACCGGCGGACGATAAACGTCCGCCCTACATCAGAACCGGCGGACGATAAACGTCCGCCCTACATCGGAACCGGCGGACGATAAACGTCCGCCCTACATCCGAACCGGCGGACGATAAACGTCCGCCCTACATCAGAAGCGGGTGCCGACGCCGAGCTGAAGCGCGGTGACGCTCTGCGGTGAGAAGGCGCTCGGTGCGCCGGCGTGGCCGGCGACGCCGATAGAATAGAAAAGTCCGCCGCGCGCGGGCGGCGCGAACGCAACCCCGGCTTCATAGGTGAAGAGACTCGACCGTACGGCGTGAGCACTGGGCAGCGATCCGATCGCGGGGAACTGCAGAGACGGGTACAAGAAGATCTTGCCGAAGAGGCTGATGCTGCGGATCTCGTCCGGCGCGAGAGCGACACCGAGACCAGCGCCGGTGGCCGAAGCCAATCCCGACGATCGCTGGAGTGAGATGACACCGATGCCGAACGCGGTGCGTTGCGCTCCGTAGAGCAACGCGCCTTCGGTGACCGTGCTGATCGGATTATCGCCGCTATGGAATGAATCGTCTTGGATGCGCAGCGAACCCGCGAACGCTCGCGAAAGACGGCCGGTCACGTCGATCGTGAAGCCGCGGCCGGTCGACGCTGGAAAAGCGATCGGCGCAGCCGTGCTGGCTGTCGGCACGTACGTGCCGCCCGATCCTGAAGCCGACTCGATGAACAGCGCCGCATAGCCGTTGGTACCCGTGACGGCTTGGCCCTCGGGCGTCGGGCTTGCGAACGGATTTGAGGGCGTCGGGGATGCCGCAACCGTTGCAGCGGCTTGAGGAGAAGCGGCAGGGATCGCGGTGGAGACGGGCTGCGGTGTGGGAGCGCCGGACGCGGCCGTGGTGCCGCAGAAGACCAGCGCGGCGAGGAGGAGCAGCCCAACGGTGCGCATCGCGCTACTTCTTTGCGGAGGCCTTCTTCGCGATTCGTGACTTCTGCCGCGCGGCTTTGTTTTTGTGGATGATGCCGCGCGCAGCGGCTTTGTCGAGCGCGGACGCAGCTGCCAACGCATTGCTCGAGGTGGAATCCTGGGCCGAAGCCTTCTTGACGAGCGTCTTCAATTTGGACTTGACGGCGAGATTTCGCATGCGCCTTTTTTCTGACGCGCGCGTCCACTTTATGGCAGCTTTGATATTGGGCACGAACCGCTCCTCACGACTGATTGGCAAAAATCCCTGAAATGATACCACATCCAACGCATCGGAAGCAATGCGCGCACGCGTTGCGTGAGGGACTTTGGCGACACGCGAGGAAGCGGAGACCTCGACTTGCCAGCACTTTTCGTTCGCATCATCGTCAACCCGGCGCTAGCGCCTCACACGCTCGCCGATTGCGTTCGCACGCTCTCTACTTGCGGGACGGTGATCGAGCATGGCAACGATGTCGATTTGAATTGCTCGGCCTTCACGTGCGTACCGCGCGACGCTACGCTGCGTTCTATCGTGCAATCGGTGGCCGCCACGGCAGCCGGCGAACATGCAGCGGGCAGAGCGTATCGCATAGAAGTCATGGCGTCGGATCTGACAGAGCTTCCCGACGACGAAGCGGCGCGCTCACTTGCAGTTGAAGCGCAAGGCGACTTCGGCGCCTCGATCTACGTCGCGCGGAGAAGCGTGCCTGCGGCGACGTGGGCTCTGTCGCGGCCCATGCCCTGGGGCCAAAAAGGGCTCAGCGTCGGGCAGATGGCGCCTGCGTTGCCGTTCGGCGGGTCTGAATGCCGCGGCGTCGCGCTGGAGTTCGGCTCACCGACCGTGATCCTGAAAGTGCGTCTGGAAGACGTTCCCGATGACGGCATGTTGCGGGCGTGTGCGGCGGTGGGAGGCGCTGAAAGCGGCTTTGCCGATGTCGCGGCGTACGGCGCCGCCTCAGCCGCTGACGGCGCATCGGTTGTTGTGCTGGAATTCGGCGACACGCGCCGTGCGCCGTTGCACCGCGCGCTTGCCGTCCTGGATGTGGAATCGCGCCGCTTCGGCGGACGGCTCGGCGCGGCATCGCTGCTCTCGCACGTTCCGCTTGACGCCTTGCTCGAAGTCTTGGCGGCGCGCATGGGGCTTGCCGCTACCCGCGGACAAGTGCTTGAAACGCACTTGTCGCAGGCCGCGGCCAGGTCGCTCTGAATCCGATGACACTGCCGCATATCGTTCCGGCTTGGAGCGATTTCTTTGACATCGTGTTGACGGCGTACATCGTCTACGTCGTGCTCTTGCTCATCCGCGATACGCGCGCGGTGCAGATCTTGCAAGGCATCGCGTTGCTGGTCGCGCTGCGGCTCGTGGTCCAGTACTTCCACCTCTGGACGATGTTCTCGATTCTCAACGGATTGCTCATCGCTATCGGCGTGGCCATACCGGTCGTTTTCCAACCGGAGCTGCGACGCGCGCTCGCGCAACTGGGACGAACCGGTTTTCGAGAAGCAACGGTACATCACGATGCGGAAGCGGTGGCGGAGGTGTGCGACGTCCTTTCGCGGACGGCGGTGGCGCTTTCCCGGGCCGGCATCGGCGCGATCATCGTCATCGAGCGCAACACCGGGCTGCAGGAGTATTCGGAGACCGGCACGGCGCTCGACGCGCACGTCTCGCCCGAGCTGCTCACCGCGCTTTTCACGCCGCGAACGCCGCTGCACGACGGAGCCGCCATTTTGCATCTGAATCGGATCGTCGCGGCCGGCTGCGTGCTGCCGCTCTCGGAAGAAGCGACGGCCGGCGAGCGTCGTCGCGGCACGCGCCACCGGGCGGCGATCGGCATCACCGAACAGACCGATGCGATCGCACTGGTCGTGTCAGAAGAGACGGGCGCAATCGCGATCGTTCAGGACGGTCATCTCACCGAACATTTCGAGACGGCGGCCGCCATCGAACGAGCCTTGCGGCTTGTGCTCGCCCGACCCTCGCCCGTGAAGCCGGCGGGATGGGTCGAATCGATCCGCCATATGTGGTCGCGCCAGGAGAATGTCGATGATCGAAGCGTTTAGACGCGATCTCGGCCTCAAGTTCGCGGCGGTGATCATCGCGATCGTGCTTTGGTTCACGTTCAACTACTTGACGACAGGCGAAGCGACGTATTCGAAGACCCTCGTGCTCCCGGTCGCAGTGCAGCATATAGCGTCGGGACTCGTCGCGAGCGTCAACGTGCATCAGGTGACGATCGAGCTCGCGGGCGCGCGGCCGAAGCTCGAGGGTCTGACGCCGGACTCGTTCATCGCATTCGTGGACGCGGCGGGCAAGGGTATCGGCACATATTCCGTCGAGATCTCGACGCGCGGTCCGGCGACCGACAGCATCCGCTCGGTGACGCCCGGTGCGGCTGAACTCATCCTGGATCGTTACGGGTACCGCGTCGTGCCGGTTGTCGTGCGCGATGTTGAAGGAAGCCCGGATCTGCAGGCCGATCTCGAACCGTCAACGGTCACCGTGGC
>Ga0070735_10001445_pt1 | contig 23033 bp, 17 predicted proteins | sample Coa_R1_FD_66443 | JGI IMG/M metagenome (GOLD analysis project Ga0070735, IMG submission 66443) | Surface soil microbial communities from Centralia Pennsylvania, which are recovering from an underground coalmine fire - Coalmine... | ecosystem: Environmental > Terrestrial > Soil > Unclassified ...
CTGAATAACCGTTCGGCAGGCGGTGGACTTCCGCAAGAGTGCTCGGTCGCAAATAAATCTGCGTCTTGCCGAATTGAGCGCGCAATGTTCCGTCGTCCTGCGTTTCCAAGCGGTCACCGTCATAGAGCGTTGCACCCGCCGTGATTTCGGCGCCGGAACGAGCACGTTCCGCCTGCAATACCGAGCCGAGCTGCATAGACACTGGAGGCGCCGGTATTGCCACCGCAGGTATTCCAATAAGCGTTGAACTTAAAAGAGCTAGCAGTGTGCTTTTCATATGGGCGCTGCTGTAAACCGCCGCGATATTATCACATTCATAACAGATGACAAGGCTTTCGCAGCAAGCCAGCCACAGGAGCCTCTCCATATTGCTGAGCCGTTGAAAAGAGACGCCCCATCTCTGTTGACGCGGGAACGCGGCTGGCATATCGTTTGCCCACGGTCGAATTGAAAGTGTGAATGCCGATCCTCTTACGCGAGGGCAATTTTGTGAAAACTGGAATTCTGCTGCTAACCGCAGTTGTCTGCATGATATTTGCGCCAGCGAATCGAACCCAAACGAAAAGCGGGGCGGACGCGTTCCCGCCGCCGGGCTTCCATCATCTCCATCTCAATTCGGTGAATCCGGATGCGGCGATTGAGTTTTACATGCGGCAGTTTCCGAGCACGACGAAGGCGAACGTTGCGGGTTTTCCGGCGCTGAAAGCGGGGAAGGTATACGTTCTATTTACGAAAGTTGGCACTCCGCCGCCGATCGAGCCGCAGACTGCGATCTGGCACTTCGGCTGGCATGTCGTTGACGTGCGCAAGAATCTCGCAATCTACAAAGAGCGGAAAGAAGTGAAACTGCTGCCGCTTTATACGACGGAAGAAGAGGGCAGCGTGTTGGTCAGCAGCGACACCTGGCCGGGTACGGGCGGCTTACTGGGATTGACCAAAGCACAAATCGCGGAAGCCAAAGCTACAGGCGTCAAGCCGCTTGGAGGAGCCGGCTTTGCATATTTGCAAGGCCCTGACAGAGCGATCGTCGAGTACCAGGGCGACATGCCCGTTGAGCGCTTTAATCACGTGCACATGTTCCAAGAGGATCCCATTTGCGCGCAGCTCTGGTATCAAAGGCATTTGAACGCGCCGGTGAGCCAGCCGGCCGGACAGACGCAGCACACCGAGGCTGATTGCAAAGTTGAGCGCAGCGAGCGGAGCTGGCCCGCGCTTGAAAAAGAGGGGATGATTCGCCAGCCGTCAGCCGGCGTCCTTTTCGATGACGTAGCGATGAATTGGTACGCGCGTCAGGGAGATAGACCGCTCGTCAGCACCCGCGGACATCTGGCCGATCACATTGCCCTCAGCGTCAGCAATCTTGACGCCTGGATCGCCAAATTGCGCGCCGAAGGAGTCACGTTCCTCGAGCAGCCGTACAAGTTTGGCGACACGCGCGCCGTGATGATTGAAGGGCCGAGTCACGAGGCGCTGGAGCTGGTGGAAATAAAATAATTGGCAGCACCTATTTTTTCCCGGTGAGTTCTCCTACCAGGCGGTTCGCCGAATATACTTTGCGCAACGCCTCGAGAATTCCAGCAGAATGTACCGCGATAGCGCGTGCTTCCTCGTCCGTGTAAATATAATCGAGCACCAGGGACTGAAGGTTGCCGTCAAAAATGATTCCCACCAACTCGCCGTCACGGTTCACCACCGGGCTTCCGGAATTGCCGCCGATGATGTCGGCCGTGTTCACAAAATTAAACGGCGTGGACAGGTTGAGCTTCGATTTGCGCTCTTTCCAAATCGCCGGCAGTTCAAATGGATCTTTGTTCTCATGGGCGTCCGCATGTTCGTACGTGCCGCCGAGCGTCGTGGCCCAAGGAAATGTTTTTCCCTCTTCCGTGTACCCCTTGACTTCACCAAACGCCAAACGCAACGTGAACGTAGCATCCGGATAAATGCTCGTGCCATAGACGGCGAACCGCGCGTTGGCTATTTTCCCGTATGCCTGACGTTGGGGTTCGTCCACTTGCTGTTCGAATGTCTGGCGAATGCGGCGCGAGGGCGGGTCAATTAATTTCGCGAGCTCGATCATCGGATCGTTCGAGGCATCGATCGCTTTCATGCCTCCAGCCGCCAATTGCTTGCGAACCGCGACGTCCTTCAATTTCGTGCCATGAACCAATTCCGCAGCGCGATTGCGAGGCGATTTTCCGGCGAGAACTTTCTTTACCAGGTCATTGTTCGCTCCCATAACTTCCATCATCATTCCCAGCGAATCAGCCAGCTTCACGGTCTCAAGATCGTCGTAGATGGGGGCCTCAGAAAACAACTGCAGCTTGAGCGACTCAAGATTGGCTTCTGAGAATTCGCGGAGACGTTCGTTGTTAGGCTTGGGAGTCTCCTCGGCCATCCGCAGCAGGGTCATCGCTGTATCGAACAATTCGCTATTGAATGCTTGCGCGCGTTTCGTAGGGCCGTAACCGATCAAATTGTACTCGTCGCGGATTTTTACCAAGGTATTTAGCGTTGCGGCCACCTGATCCCAGGCAGCGCCATATAACTGCTGCAGCTTGGGGTCGCTACCGACCTTATCCCGGAAGGAATTTTCCATGCCACGCTTCTTTTCCATGATAGCGGGATCTTGCAGTCCACCGAGCATTCCGAGGTACGCCTTGCGGCTGTTTTGAATGCCAAATAATTCGTCCTCGGCACGGCGGGCGTTTTCCGTACTGCGATCGGAATAAGTTTTCAGCAATATCTCACGGCGGCGCAGCAGATTGAGCCCTCCGGGCATGACAATATCGCGCTGATATTCCAGGTGAGCCATGGTGTCCAGACGCTCGGTGCGTCCCGGATTTCCGGAAACGAAAATCAGGTCACCTTCAGCGGCGCCCGCTTCACTCCACTTCAGGAAATGTTCCACGTGCACGGGCTGATTGTTTTCGTAAACTCGGAAAAAACAGATGTCCAAGTCGTATCGCGGGTATTCAAAATTGTCAGGATCGCCGCCGAAAAACGCGATCGCTTTTTGCGGCGCGAAAACCAGGCGCGCGTCAGTGTAGCGCTTGTAACGATAAAGGTGATAGAGGCCGCCGTTATACAGCGTAATCACGTTGCTGCGAAGTCCGGTCTTGTCGAGTGATTCCTTCTCAATTTGGTTTATGACAGCGCGCCGAGCCTTCTCGGCGTCCGCGGGATTCATGCCAGGGGTGACGGCGGCAGAAACTCGGGTGGTAACGTCTTCAATACTCATGAGGACATTCAATTCCAAATCCACGCATTTGGGTTCTTCGGCGGCGCTTCGCGCTTCGAAACCGGTCTTCATGTAATTCTTTTCTGGAGTGCTGATCTTCTGCAGACAATCGGCCCCTACGTGATGGTTGGTCATCACCAGACCATCAGCGGAGACGAATGATCCCGACCCGCCATTGTTGAATCGGACCGAAGCTTTCTGCAGATGATCGAGCCACGCAGCAGTGGGTTGAAAATGATACTTATCCTGCAGGATTTTGTATGGAGGATTGTTAAACAGCCACATCCCTTCGTCGGCCTGAGAAAATGGGACACAGAGCAAGGAGAGCGCGAATAAAATAATGCTTCGAGTGAGTTTCATTGCGATCGATGACCTCTTTAGGGATATACACCAGGCCCAGGCTTATGTAAAACGTGGTCTGCCTGAGTCCCGACAGGAACGCAAGAACTTAGCCCACAATCAGAACCCGTGTGTCACCCCTTGCGGGGTTTGTGTTCATTTTCAACTAGGTCCCACCGCTTTCGCGGTGGGCTACGATCTGTCCCTACTGGACTGCTTGGCTCCTGCGAATATTTGTGGGTCGTGGCTTTAACCACAACATAATCTGAGATATCAGTTCGGCTTTGGCCCTGACGTTCAATTCTTGAAATTGTCGTCACGGACTTCAAGTTATTCCTGTTCGTCTTGCCGGCGCAAGCGAGCCACGACGAGGCGAATTTCTTCATACGTGAATTCGGGAGGAAGTGCTTCCTTGATGGGTGTAAGTTTGTTGAGACCAAGTTTCGCGCAGGCGTCCTCAATTTTGTTTTGTTTTTCTTGATCGACCCAGTCCCGTTGGAATTGCACTTCTCCGCGTTCCACCAGGTCCGAGATCAGGCTTACGATCGTCGATCGCTGCCGGCCGCGGATTGCGGCAATCTCATCCAAAGTGCGGCCTTCCGCCAGCAATCGGATTGTCTCGGCGGCCGGGCTTACTCTTTTTTCTGGCGCGGAAGTGCTTCGGGAACCTTGCTCAAACCGGCGCAGGGCGTCGAAGATTTGCTGGCCATATAGTTCCGCCTTGCGTTCACCAATTCCGGAAATATGAAGCAGCTCGCTAACCGAATGCGGCCGAATCCTGCAAATCTCATCGAGCGTGGTGTCATGCATGACGACAAATGCCGGAGTATTTTGCTCCTTTGCTATCTCCCGGCGCCATTCGCGAAGATATTCGCGCAGTTCCGGATCGATGTTTGATGAAACAGATCCGGGCGTGGCGCGCGCGCTTTCCCTTTGCAGGGATGGCGTCGCACGCGGAGTACGTTTGATTTCGATAGGTTGCTGTTGCACTTTTCGGTGTTTAGATTTCGATCTTTTCGGCGCTACGGTTATTTCCTGGGCGGAGAGCCACTCTGGCTCGGATCCGCAGACATCGCAGGCGTTGCAGGTTTTCCATTTGGGAATCTCGCCAAAATGCCTGCAGATTTGCAGGTGGCGGCAATATTTTGATTCAACGAAATTGCGAATCTCATCATAGCGCTTCCATGCGCGCGACTTTTCTTCGGGATCGTTGATTTGTCCGATGAAGTAAGCGTGCAAGCCCGCATCGCGTTTCTGCCAGAGAAGAACGCAATCGGCGGGCAAGCCGTCACGCCCGGCGCGTCCCGCTTCCTGATAGTACTGTTCGATCGATTTTGGCAGCGAGAGATGAATCACAGCACGCACAGCGGCTTTGTTGATGCCTAGTCCGAAGGCGATTGTGCCGACCAGCACGCGCACTTCATCCGACATCCAGCGCTCTTGGTTGCGTCTGCGGTCGGTGGCATCCATCTGGCCATGGTAGGCGATAGCGGGAATTCCGATTCCCTGGAGAAAGTCCGCGGTCTCTTCGACCCTCGCGATCGTAGGCGCGTACACGATAATATTTCCTTCCGCGTAACTTCGGAGTGCGCTGACGAGCAAGTCCTGCTGCGAGCGCGAATCGCATTCCCTGACGACATATCGCAAGTTTGGCCGGTGAAAGCTGGCGATATATTTATCGGGATTGCGAAGCTGAAGCTGATGAATGATGTCATGCCGCACGCGCTGCGTAGCGCTCGCCGTAAATGCCGCAATCGGACGATCGCCAAAATGCGCGCGCAGCCGGCTCAACTGGCGGTACTCAGGGCGAAATTCGTGTCCCCACTCGGAAATACAGTGCGCTTCATCGATGGCAAAAAATGAAACTGGTATGCCCTGCAGCCAGTCCAGCGTGTCGGCGCGCGCAAGACGTTCCGGAGACAGATAAAGGAGGCGATATTCTCCCGCGCGCGCCTTGTCGATAACTTGAGCCTGCTCGCGCGCGGCGAGAGAACTATTCAGCAGCGCAGACGCAATCCCCATCTGCGTGAGTTGCGCCACTTGGTCCTGCATCAACGCAATTAGCGGCGAAACAACGATGACAGTTTGTTTGGGGAGCATCGCCGCAGGTAGCTGGTAGCACAACGATTTCCCGCCTCCGGTCGGCATAATGACGCACGTGTCGCGTCCGCCAAGCAGGCTGCGCACGATGCGTTCCTGCAAGGGACGAAACGCGTCATATCCCCAATAGCGGCGCAGCGGCCCAAAAAGGTCATCGGTGTCAGGTTTAACAGACGGAGAACTCACGAATGGAGTATAGATTCGCTAAGGGATGGAGTCTAGCTTGCCAAATAATCATCTACTTGTTACGACAAAAATGGATCACAACATGCGCCGAATCACGCGGGTGCCCCAGCCTTTGCGAAAATCGCAAGGATGGGGCACCCAACACACGACAACAGAACGAAAAGTTCGAATACGTCGCCCGCGAAATTCTCCGTGAAACCCTGGCGTGCTACCCTGCGTAGTATGAATGTGCCTGAAAATGTTGCACGTACGAATGGTTTTGCGATTCGCGCCGATCGCGTGTCGCGACATTACAAGATGGGCCATGCGCTGATCCGCGCTGTCGATCAGATTTCGTTGGAAGTGCGCGCCGGGGAATTTCTAGCGCTTTTGGGCGCGAGCGGTTCCGGCAAATCCACGTTGCTGAATTTGATCGCTGGACTTGACCGGCCATCTTCGGGTGCGATTCTTGCGCAGGGACGCGATCTGGCGGCGATGTCGAGCGAGGAACTTGCGCGCCATCGCAATCAGACGATTGGAATCGTCTTTCAATCTTTTCAACTTTTGCCGCGAATGACGCTCGAAGAAAATGTCGAGTTGCCGCTGCGTCTCGCGGAAGTTCCGCGCGGCGAACGTCCGGCGCGCGTGCGTGAGGCGCTCGATCGCGTTGGCCTCAGCCCGCGTGTGAAGCATCGGCCTACGGAGCTTTCCGGTGGCGAGCAGCAGCGCGCCGCGATTGCGCGTGCCCTCGTGAACCGGCCAATGATTCTGCTGGCGGATGAGCCCACCGGAAACCTTGACAGCAAGACCGGCGAAGAAATCATGAGTTTGATAGCGGCAATTCACCGGCCGCCATCCGGCGCGGGACGAACCATCATCATGGTGACCCACGAGCGTGCGCTGGCGGAGCGATTCGCGGACCGGATCGTGACGCTCTCGGATGGCGCGATTTCTCGCGAGGAGCGTCTACGATGAAAGTCAGGGACCTTACAGAACTCGCGGCGCGGAATCTGCGCGAAGCTGTGCTACGGAATTCGCTCACAACACTTGGCATCGCGGTCGGAGTCGCTTCGCTCGTGGCGCTGCTCTCTCTTGGCGTGGGCCTGCAGCAGCTTGTCGACCGCTCCGTTGCGCGCGCGGGATTATTCGACACTATTTCCGTGCGGCCGCGGCAGAACACTCCCTTCGGCCAGCCGGGCGGAGACGGAGGACGGCGCACCCCGCGTGACGGCGCGAATTTGCAGCCGCCACACGCGCTCGACGACGTTGCTCGCAAGGAAATCTCTGCGCTACCGAATGTGCTGGAAGTTAATCCCGAAGTACGGTTCACGGCCGAAGCGCGTCGCGAACCCAACAGCCAACTCGTACTGGTTTCCGGGATGGCGCAGTCGTCGCAGTCGAGTGGCACTCTCGATGGCATGACCGGCAATTTCTTTTCGGGGCCCGACGCGGAAGAAGCGATCGTGCAGGGCGATATGGCGAAACGTTTGCTCGAAGACGGCAAGTCCCCCACCGCCCTGCTGGGGCAGGAAATTACTTTGCGGTTCGCGCAACGGCAGGCGCTGCCGCCTCCCTCCCAGCAAGCAACTGCGGATGCGCCCAATCAAGCTGTAGGCCCGGACGAAGAAGCCATGGGATTTTCTATTGTGCCCAGCGAGAAAAAATTCCGCGTCGTCGGCGTGCTGCCCGCTGCTGATTCCGGCGGCGGCCAGGTCGGCTTCAACAACGCGGGGCTATATTTGCCGCTGGCAGTGGCGGAAAAGCTTCAAGTGGTGCAAGGTGCTGACCTGCGGAATGTTGCGCGCACATCCACCGTCGTGGGCCAACAGTACGCGGCACTGAATGTGCGCGCAAGCGGGCCGGCCGCTGTGGCGCAGATTGAGTCCAGCATCACGCACATGGGATTCGCCACGTTCTCCTTGATTGACGTGACGCGCAACCTGCGCACATTTTTCGCGATCTTTGATTTATTTCTCGGAATCTTCGGCAGCCTGGCGCTGGCGGTAGCGTCACTCGGAATCATTAACACGCTGGTTATGGCCATTCTTGAAAGGCGCCGCGAGATTGGAGTCCTGAAAGCGCTAGGCGCCGCGAATCGCGATGTGCGGCAACTGTTTTTTGCGGAAGCTGGAGTGATGGGGCTGGTGGGGGGCGTATTCGGCGTGCTGCTTGGCTGGGGGATTGGCAGAATTATTCAGTTTGGCACGATGGTGTACATGAAGCACCAAGGATTGAGCTCACCCAACATATGGTCGGTCCCCTGGTGGCTCGTGCTGGGCGCGATTGGATTCGCGGTAGTGGTCAGCCTGGTGTCTGGAATTTATCCGGCATCACGAGCCGCGCAGCTCGATCCGGTCGATGCGCTGAGATACGAGTGAGGATGTCACTGGTGATTTGTAACCGGTGACTGCTGAAAATGAACTAGAACAGTCGAAGGAATTTGAACTTGAAGTCGTGATTAAAAACCAATTCGAACACGAAATTGAGCTGTAGCCGCAACACGAACATTCACCAGTCACCGGTCACAAATCGCCAATTGCTACCGGTAATTAACTCTTTCGAAAATATAACCGGGACGCTCAGCTGAGGGGCCGGAGCGTCCCGGTCGTTCCTGTCCGCCTCCGCAGGTGGCGGGCAAGATCTGTACTACGCAGCGTGTTCGTCGCCGCGCAGGAATTCGTATCGTTCAATTTGAGCTACCACTCCGATTCGTCCCGGTTCGTCATGCTCGGCGCGTTTGATGCGGCCGAGGCACCGGACCTTAACGGGTCCGGCGAGTGTAATCTCGTGTGGCAACGTCAGAAGGATCTCCACAGGCGAACCGTTGGTGACCTCTTTCGGGAGGAAGAAATAAACCCCGCGCGAACTAACGTCTCTGGACTCTGTCGAAGCTTCCCCGATCGCCGAACCACTGGTCCAGCGAACGACCATGGGTAGCCGAATCTGGAACCGCTGTGCCGCGCGTCGCTCTTCGGCTGTCAAAGTGTTGACCTCCCGTTTGAATCACTCGATGTAACGTGTACGAGAATACGGTTGGGGGCTGTTCGTCTCAATAGCGCGGAAGTCCCGATTATTGCTGGGTCAATCTGGTACGCACGTACTAGGAAGGAGGCGTGGATAACAGTGAAATGCGGGTAAATCCCTGTAAACCTTTACATTGGAAGAAATACACTAATGCGGGGTTACGCCTGGTCGATCAGGCGATGGTGAATCGCGTAGAGGGCAAGTTCGAGGCGATCGGAAACACCGAGCTTATCAAAAATGTTATGCAGGTGGTTCTTGACCGTCTGCTCGCTGATGAAAAGCTTTTCGCCGATTTCCTTATTGCGGTAGCCCTGCGCCACAAGCTGGACAATTTCCTTTTCGCGATCGCTCAGCAGCGGCTTTTCGCGGCGGGGTCCGCCATCGGATGACTTTGAAAAGGCCTTCATGACCTCGGCAGTCATGTGATTGTCGAGCCAGATTTCTCCGCCGTGTACCTTGTGAATGCTTCGCACCAGAAGATCGGTGGCAGATTGTTTCAGGACCACGCCTCGCGCGCCCAACCGCATGGCGCGCACAACGTCGCGGTCGTCCTCGGCTGCGGTTAGCACGACAACACGGGTCGGAAGCTGGTCGAAATTAACTTCCTCGAGGACCGCAAGGCCGTCCTTGTCCGGCATCCGCAAATCGAGCAGCAGAATGTCTGGTTTGAGCTTGGCCAGCATCTTGATGCAATCATTACCGTTGGAGGCCTCTCCAACAATAGTAATTTCATCATCGCCGTCGAGGAGCTTGCGCAGACCTTCACGGAAGATGGCATGATCATCAGCCATCAGGACACGAATCTGTTGTTTTGCAGTCTTGGCCATATCAGCCGAGAGGGACCTCTACGGTTAAACGTGAGCCATGTCCAGGAGTCGATTCCACTGTCAACACACCACCGACGCTTCGCGTCCGTTCTTTGATCGAAATGGGGCCAAGCCGCAGACGGTCCAGTTCATCGCCCGTAAACCGGCCCGCAAAGCTAAACCCGTTCCCGTTGTCATCCACAACGAGAACAACTTGACTCTCATTCTGCCACAGTTTTACCACTACGTGTGAGGCATGTGCATGTTTTTTCACATTGTGTAACGATTCTCTATATATCTGAAAGAGGTCCCTGCAAATGCGGTCTGGAAGCTGTAATTCAGCAGAATCAATGAGTAAATCGAGCGCCAGTGGCGACTCATTGCGAAAACGCTCAGCGAAACCGCGCATTAGATCCACCAGATCAGCGCTCTGGACGCGAAGCGGTCGCATGTCAGTGACCATCCTGCGCAGCTCCTCCGTCTCATTTCTGACCGTTTGCTGCAGCGAAGCAAGTCCGCCGGTAACCTGCTCAGGCGCGGTGGGAACCTTACGCCGCAGCACATCCAGTTGAATGTCCACACTCAAAAGCGTCTGCAGGATTCCGTCGTGAATTTCGCGGGAAATGCGGCTGCGTTCTCCCTCGATGGCGCGCGCGCGGATATGCCGGAGCACGAAAAGATTTTGCAGTGGCGGACCCAGGTGGCGGACGATTCTTTCGAACCACTGCAGGTCCTGCGGAAGCAGCCTGCGATGGGCGTCGCCAAGCATGACGCGACCCGCGGGCTGGCCCGCTAGATCGAGTGTTACACCGAGAACGGATTTCCAGCCGAGCTCCTGACGCATCGGCCCAGGAAGGCGCGGAAGATCTTTCAGTGGACGCCCAGTTTTGCGGTTCCAGCCGAAGCCATCGCCGGAGCCTTCCAGTTCATTCCAGCAGACGCTGGCATCAGGATGATCGAGCAGAAAGCCGTCACTGCGCGTGACAGGCAAGTTTTCCGGAGACAGGCGTGTTTTGTCGCCCGCGCGCAGCTTCCAGACAAAGATGCGGTCCAGTTCGGAATCACGAAATGCCAAAATAGCTTCATCGCAGTCGAAGGCGCGTACCAATTCTTCCAGGACCAGGCGCAGGGATTCGGCCATGCCGCGATCCACTTCCAGGAAGCCCGCAATCTGAGCGAGAAATTCTTGCTCGGCCACGTGCCGCCGCTGGCGGCTTCCAAGAAATGCCGCGCCCACGCCTGCGCCAAACGTCCCAACGGACAGTGCGATCCAGGGAAGCACATTCTCCCAGGCGAGCGAGCCGTGCATCGCCGTGCGCACCAACAATGCGAAAGTCACCACGCCGGCAAACATCACCGAGCTTCGCATCCTCCAGCGTATTCCCACCGCCAGGGCGACGAACAGATACAAGAACCAGAAGGCGACCACCGATTTCGTCAGGACCAGAAATGCCGCGAGCGCGGCCAGATCGATACCGAGAGGCAGAAAAATGTCGCCAATCCATTGCAGATTCTGGATGGCGGCAAGAATAAGCGACACGCACAGATACACGGAGATGAATAGAACGGCATGCGGGCCGCGTTGGCTGGAAGAACGCTCGAGCAAATCCACCAGCGCCAGCACCATGAGGATGGGCCGCGCATAGGTAATCTGCCGCTCCAGATGACGCCGCTCGGCTGCAAGGGGTTGCATGTGTGTGAGAGAGAAACGGTCGACCGAGAATCAGTCTAACAAGCCTGCGCGCGCGCGCAAGCCGCCAGTTCCTGAGAGGCAACATTCGTAGCACAGGCTTCAGCCTGTGTGCTTTTGAATTGGGTCGTGCGCCGATTGGCTTGTAACAAACCTAAAAGTCAAAACCACACAGGCTGAAGCCTGTGCTGCCAAAGGCTGTGGATAATTATTGGTTCCAACTTTGCAATTTGGAGCGATAATCAGGCTACATTCGGAAATTTACTGGGAGCGTCGAACTTGGATTATCGTTACACGCGCAGCGAAGTCGAGCGCATGATCGGCGTCAGCCGCCGCGAATTGGAGTACTGGACTCGACTTCGCCTGGTGCTTCCCCGGGCGCGATGGGGAGAGCGATTTTTTAGTTTTTCAGACCTCGTGGCTCTGGAAACCATTAAGCGCCTGGCCGCGCATCGAGTCCCTGCCCGGAGGATTCGCCGCGCCATCACGGCGCTTGAAGCAGAACTGGGAGACTCCTGCACTCCTCTTTCGACGCTGCGCATTTCGACCAACGGGAAACAGGTGGTCGTCCACTCCCACGCGGCGACTGCTCGTCCCTATGAACCTCTTACCGGCCAGTTTGTATTGAATTTTGAGACATCCGAGCTGGCTAAAAAAGTTCGCGCGTTGGCATCACGTTCCGCGGAAGAGTGGTTTGAGTTAGGCATGGCTTGTGATACGAGCCCCGAATCCCTGGAGCAAGCCGCGGTGGCATATCGCAAAGCCGTCGACGCCTCGCCGGAATGGGTGGAGGCCCACATCAATCTCGGCACCGCGCTGTATCAACTGAATCGCCTGGAAGAAGCGCTCAACGAGTTTGCGGAAGCTGTGCAATACGATCCAAGAAACGCCCTCGCCGAATTCAACCTGGGCTGTGTTCTAGAACAATTGGGCGACGCGGACGAAGCGATCAAGCACCTACATCGCGCCGTTGAACTTGCGCCAACGCTCGCGGATGCGCACTTAAATCTTGCGCTCGCTTATGAAAAGCGCGGGCAAATCCAAAGCTCGAGCCGGCATTTGTCTTTGTACTTGCGGTACGAACCGAATGGTCCCTGGGCAGAATTTGCGCGCTCGCGCCTCGCCCGGCAGCGTGGTCCTCAACAGTCTTCGCCTTCCGGAAAATTAACGCCCTTCAGACGCCGGCGGTAGACAGTTCGACAGATCACCGGGAGCCATGAGTGAAGACGTAAGCTCGGACTTCGTCTAAACCCGAACTCTTTACAAAACAAAGGGTCCGGCACCCAAGATGCGTCGTCGTTTTGAGTTCGGGTGCCCGATCCTTCCGCCTCCTTTTGGAAGGGTCGGGGGTTAGATTCCATTTTATTGCATGACAGAAATGCGGAGTCGTAACGACGCTGAAGAAATCTTAGAAGCGATCTACATCGCAAACTGAATATTTTCCAAAGCGAGTTGGCGGGAAATTCGCTGGGCTGTTTCCTTCACAACCACTGCGATCGACGCAATTTTGGAATCGTCGAGTTCGGAAACGGTGCCAGTGAGACAAATCGCTACGTTGGTTCTTCCCATCTGATCGAAAATGGGAGCGCCGACGCAGCGCCATCCGGGTCTGCATTCCTCGTCATCTACGGCGTATCCTTGCCTGCGAACTTCGTCCAGCTTAGTTAGCAGCCGCGGCATTGTAGTAATTGTTCTGGGTCCAAATTTCTGCAGATGGAGGTCGGGTAGAAACGCTTCCAGCGCGGGCCTTGGCCGCCACGCTAGCAGAGCTTTTCCAACGCTCGAAGAGTGTAACGGGACGCGCTCTCCCACGGCTCGCGTTCGATCCATTTTGAAATATCGGCGCGCTACAATTTTTTCAAGATGCACAGCGTCGAATTGGCCGAGAATCGCGAGGTGGCACGTCAGATCGACCTGATCCACGAGCACCCGCATGAATGGCAGCGCCAGATCGCGAATCTCGGAAGTCTCCAAAACTTTTCGACCTAGAGTGAGAACATTGGCGCCAAGCTTGTATCGCCCGTTATCCGAGTAGCGGCACACGTATCCGCGCGTCTGCAGAACCCGGAGGATCGAACTGGCAGAACTTTTCGGGATACTCAAACGGCGGGCGAGATAGGAATTAGACAGGCCGGAATCGCGTTCGGAAAGCGCTTCCAAGATATCCAGCGCCCGGTCAACTGCGGGACTTTCTTTCTTTCCACCCATGGACCCTCCGGAAGCCCGGCCTCGCCAGCCATGCGTGCAAAATCACTGAAGAGAACTTTTCATCTTCCGTTCGAGCGTTCGAGCATTCGATCTTGAGAAAATTGCCGGCAACGAATGGGGTTACTGTATACAACTGAAAGGAATCTTGGCAAATGATTTCAGAAGGCGTGAGCGGATCAGTACAGAGTCGGGTGCGGGCTCTACTTGGAGCCCGCGAATCTAAGGGCGGGCGATATTGCTTGCCCGGGCGAATTCATCGCAGCAAATGCGACAGGCAAAAAATGCCAGTCCTACTGGGGGACGCGTGCAATTGGCTCATCGCGGTGAATCAGAGGGACTGCCGTCGCGCACACCAACAGAGCAAAACCGCCGAGGGCCACGAAGCTTGCCCGGAACGTGCCGGTCAAGTCCGCCAGATGCCCTACGAGGGGCGCTCCGGCGAGGATCATCAGAATCCCCACCATGTTCACGAGTCCCATCGCCGTTCCGGCTCGGCCCGGAAACAGCGCTCCAGCGCGCGAGAACATAGCGGCGTAAGGCAAGCCGCAGCCGATCCCAATCAAGATGACCGCCATCAAAGCTGCGGAGAATGAAACCGAGGGCGCCACGAACACGAAACAGCCCACGGCGATCATCAGCAGACTGCCAACGAACAGTGGGCGAATGCCCATGTGACGCCGCAACGCGCCGCCGAGCGGCCTCGAGACGATGCCGAGCAGAAGCACCAGCGAGCCAATCAATCCGGCCCGAGTGGCCGGAACATGCAGGGCCTTCGTCAGCATCACTACGACCCACGAACCCACAACCAGCGAAATACTGAATGTGCCCATCTGCATAAATCCCAACAGCCAAAGCTGAGGCGCAAGGAGCATCTCAGAGAATTTTCCGGGAGCGTGCCCGGTGGGTGCGACGTCTGGCGCTGCGGTCAGCCAGATGATTGCTGCGGTTAGCGCCATCGCTCCGGACACGAGAAATGTTGCCCGCCATCCGGCCAACAGGTAAAGTCGCGGTACCGCCAGAATTACGAAGCCCGCGCCCATCTGGATCGATCCCCCAAAAAAACCCTGAGCTGTATGCAACCGCGGTCCGGCCGCCGCATTGTGAACGTAGCGCGCGCCGCCTACAAAGCAAACGCCCGTTCCCATGCCGGTAAAAATCTTGCAGGCGAGCAATTGCCAATATGCCCCGGCGAGTGCCATCCCCAAATTACCGAGCGCCACCCAAATCAGCGCGAAGAGAAGCACGCGCTTGGAGCCCAGACGGTCGACAAGGTATCCGCCGGGAAGCTGCATGCCTGCGTGTGTAGCAAAGATGCCGGTGGTCAACAAGCCGGCAAGCGCCTGATTGAAACCGAATTCACGCATCAGCGCAGGCGCCAGTGGCGCGTGATTCGTATAATTTGCGGAATAGGCGAATGCGACGATGCATCCGCAAAGCACAGCGATGCTCTGCTGCGTAGCGCTCAAACCCGCGGATGCGGGAATGGCAGCGCTGGAAACGTGTGAATCTTGCAAGACGCTCACCAGCGTTTCTCGCGCGCAATCGATTTTGCCAATATCGTCGACATTTTTTTAGCGACAGTCATTCATTCAGCTCAGTTTCTAATGTTGTTCCGCATTTTTTACAAACACTGATGTGAAATTCGGGTTTAGTAGCGCTGGCGTCTCGCCGGCGATTTTCGCATTTTCATCACGAACAAAAACTGCCGGCGAGACGCCGGCGCTACTAAACCCGCGCTCCTGAACCAGATTTCCTTCACTGGAGCATCACAGAGCCATTTCGCTGGGCCGCAACGCCAATGCCAGTACGGCGCCAACGATCGAAAGCACAGACATCTGGATCATTCCCGCCAGCGGCCAGCCGTGATTGGCTTCAACCCAACCCATCAGCGATCCGGCGAAGGCGGCAGCCGCATAAAGACTCGTCACAAACATGCCCGACGCCCGGCTCGCCAAAGTGCCTCGCACGGCCTTGACGTGATAGCCCGCAAGATTCACATACAGGATCGCGCTGGCGATCACGCCGTAGGCAAAGGTCATGATCCGTGCGGCAATTACCGACTGCGACGCTCCATGAAAGAACAGGTAGCCCAGCACCGCGCTGCACAAGAACGCTCCCGTAAGCACAACGCGCGGCGACAAGCGGTCGCCGAGCCAGCCGCAGAATATCGACGTGAGCGCCCCGATACCGAAGAACCCGATGACCCCTGCCGCAACCCGCGGCGGATAATGCAGGCCTTCTCGCAGATATAGCGTATACATGCCGAGGAATCCGTACATGCTCAAGCCGTGGAGCATGCTCAACACTGTCAGAATGATTGAATTCCGGTTCATGAGGCTCAACGCCCCACCGGCGCCTTTGCGAGCTTCGGCCGTGCGATGGGTTTCCGAAAACCAGGTACGAACAAAGAGCAGGATCAAGGCCAGCGTAATAAAGCCGAACAATCCAAACGCGATCATCGGGGCGCGCCAGGTTTTGTACGACACCAAGAAAGCGCTGGCCAGAATCGGCGCATAGAACCCGCCGATACCGTACGAAAAATTCACCGAACCAATTGCCGCCGCTCGGTACTTAATGAAATAACTGGCCGCCAGCGCAAACAACGACGTCGCCAGCATGGCCATACCAATACCCGTCACGGCCAGGCAGAAGAGCATGGTCCAGAATCCGGTGGCAACAGTGATCAGCATGGTCGCGCCAGAAAAAATCGCGATTCCCAGCATCAGCACTGTCTTACGGGAAAAACGCGAGAGCAGAAAACCGGTGGGCAGTCCGCCTATTCCTAAACCTAAAGTAAAGATTGTGGAGAGCAGACCGATTGTCGGGACGGAAAAAGCAAATTCCTTGCGCACATCGGAATTAAGAAACGGAAACAGATAGCGGTCCGCCGCCATCAGCGAGTATGACACCAGCAGCACGCAATACATCGCAATAGCGGTGTTGCGAGTCCCGGCCTGGGTTTCCGGAATGCTCGTTTCCGTTGCGGTGATGGGGTCCGGAATTTGTTTACCCTCCTGATTCTGGCGGCAACCGTCCGCGCAGCGGCCCGCGGAGACGGATTCGCCTAGGCTTCACTTCTGGAATTTCGGGCGCTGGAGAGTATACGACGCCGAGGGCGGATTTGAAACTCCAGTAGCACAGTCTTCAGCCTGTGTGATTTTGATCTCTGACTATTACAAAGGAACACAGGCTGAAGCCTGTGCTACTAAAAGCGCGGCTAATTGTTCAGTATGATTTTCATCCGGCAGTCTTCATCCGATTCGAGCATGCCAATGGCGGACTCCAGATCGGACAGCGACACAACATGGGTCACAAGCGGTTTTAGTTTAACAATGCCTCGCGCGGCCAGATCGATGGAGGCCGGAAAATCCTCGCTCTTCGCGGCGCGCGTATTTACGATTTTCAGTTCCTTATAATAGAGCTGATAAAACGGCAACGTCGCCTGCGTTACCGAAGTCGTCCCGAACAGCAGCAGCGTTCCGCCCAGACGCGCCATGGTAATCCCATCCGCAATGGCGGGCACGATGCCCGTCGACTCAATCACCAGATCCGCGCCGCGGCCTCCCGTAGCTTCCATCACGCCACGCACTGCTTCCGGACCGCTTGGCAAAGTGAGGTCAGCGCCAAGTTCCTGCGCCAGATTTCGCTTCCACGCGCTGCGCGTGATTCCGATCACCGGATAAGCTCCCCAGGCCTTCGCCAATTGCACGTGAACCTGCCCTGTGACTCCCAGGCCTACAACGACCACCGACTGTCCGGGAAAAGTGTTGACCAGGCGATGAGCGTGCAAGCAGACCGTGACGACCTGGATTAGGGGAGCCGTCTGGCTATCGATTGCATCCGGCAAGGGGAACACATGGCTGCGCGGCGCGACAAGGTAATCCGCAAAGCCGCCGTTCGCGTCGCGTCCGAGGAGTGCGCCATTGGGACACAGGCTGGTCTGCCCGGCGCGGCAGTTGAAGCACATGCCGCAATAAATAGCAGGATCGACGATGACGCGCTGGCCTTGGCGAAGTGTATCGTCACCGCCTTCGACTACCTCGCCGATCATTTCGTGTCCCATGATCAACGGATGCCGAACGGGAATAGCGCCTTTATAGATCTTCAGGTCCGTGCCACAAATACCGCTATTGGTGACACGGACCAGGACCTCATTATGGCCTGGCACGGGCCGGGCAACTTCGCCGACACCCAGCTCGTGCGGGGCTGTGAGAACCATTGCTCTCATAGAAGAAAGAACTTCGTCAGACCGCTGTCTTGACGCCTTTCGTGGAGCCCGCGACGCTGCTCGGAATCGTCGTTGTGACAATGCTGCGAAATTCCGCATCTGTCAGCAGCCGCTTATGCTTGAGCGAAAATTCCTTGACGGCCACCACCACGCGCATGGCCTCTTCCTCGGTAAACTGCACGCCGAGATTTTTTAGACCATTTTTTACGGAGTCGATGCCGCTTCCCTTCCCCATAACCACTTTCACGGGAGACTGGCCGACGACATCCCAGTGGAACGGGAACAGCTCGGTGGCGTTTTCATCTCCGCAGTTTTGATACCAGCTGGCGATGATGCCGGATTCGATCTGGAACAATCCGTCGCCGACGACTTGCCGGTTGCTGGGAACCGCGTGACCGGAAAGTTGCTGCACGAGTTTTGAAAGACTATAGAACTTGTCATACTTGAGTCCGGTGTCGATTCCGTAGAGGGTCAAAAGCGCCAACGCTGTATCTTCCATCGGCGTATTTCCGGCGCGCTCGCCAACACCCAACACGGTCGAGTGAACCACTTCGACGCCTTCCGCCAGCGCCATAATCGTATTCGCGACGCCCATTCCGAAATCCATATGGAAGTGAGCTTCCAGACGCTTGTTGATGCGAGCTTTTACCTGGCGCACAAAGTATTGAATGGAATGCGGCGAGAGCACGCCGAAAGTGTCGACGAGAGCGAGAGCGTCCATGTGGCCTTCGGTGGCAACGCGCAGGATCAGGTCCAGCACCCACTTCATTTCCGCGCGGGAGAAATCGATCGGGAAGAACACGACTTCGAGCCCGTTGGCGTGAGCGAAGGCAGTGGCCTCGATGGAAAGATCGATGGCCTTTTCAAGCGGCCATTTGTAGGCGTACTTGATGATGTGCTCGCTGGACGGCACTTCCATGACGATTCCGGACACACCGCAATCGAGCGCGCGTTTCACGTCATCCACCATGCAGCGGGAAAAAGCGAAAATTTGAGGGCCGAGCTTGCGCTTCACGATTTCCTTGATGGCGGCTTCGTCGCTTGGCGATACCACGGGCATTCCGGCTTCGATCCGGTGAACGCCGGCTTCCGCGAGCCCTTCGGCGATCCTGATTTTGTCGTCCTTCGTAAAGATCACGCCGGTCTGTTGCTCACCGTCGCGCAAAGTAACGTCGTGAAACTTGATTTGCTTGGGGAAATGAAGCTGCGAACGGACGGATTCCTCAAAGTTCCAGGGGCTCACAAACCACTTATCGGTTTTCCACGGCTGATTGGACATGATGCCTTCCTCCAGAAGAATTTAGAATCTAATTGCTTCGCAAAGCCTTCAAAACGTCCGGATTTACCGGATTGCGCGGGGGCTGGCCGCTCAGGACGCGAACGACTTCTTCAGCGGCCTTGGTTTGCAACTCCTCAAGCGCTTCGACCGAATAAAAACTGGTGTGCGGCGTCAAAATCACATTGTCGCGGCCGAATAAAGGTGAGCTCGTGGGCGGTTCCATTTCCAGCACGTCAAGCGCCGCGCCAGCTAATTGTCCGGCATCGAGCGCCTTGGCCAGTGCCGCCTCATCCACTACAGGACCCCGCGAGGTATTTACGATGACCGCGCCGGGCTTCATTTTACGAAATACGTCCGCGTTAAACAAATGATGCGTTTCCGGCAAGAGCGGCGTGTGGATGGAGATGTAATCCGACATGCGCACCAGTTGATCGAACTCTACGCGCTCGACCCCGGCCTGGTCCAGCACCGTTTGCGGCACGAAAGGGTCGAACGTCACCACGCGCAGCCCAAATGATTTGGCCTTCGGCGCCACGAGTTGAGGGATTCGTCCGAAACCCACCAGGCCAAGAACCGTGCCGCGAAGCCGGTGAATCGGCACCACGGCGGGCATTTCCCAGCGTCCCGCGTGGGCGCGCGCACTGGAAAACGGAATCTTGCGCACCAGTGAAAGCAAAAGCGCCATGGCGTGGTCGGAAACTTCATCGATGCAGTAGTCGGGCACTTTCGTCACAACAATCCCCGAGGCGGTTGCCGCGGCGATATCCACGTTGTCAACGCCAATTCCAAATCGCGAAATGATCCGGCAGCGCTTCATCTGCCCAATCATCTCCGCCGTGATTTTCGCGTACGTTACGAGCAGGCCGTCGGCGTCCCGCGCCACTTTAACGATTTCCTCCGGCGTGGGCTGAGCGGCCATGAGCAATTCGGCCCCGACCCGCGACACAACGCCGCGGGCCAGGTCCAGGTTTGGAAATACGGAATCAGAAACTGCTACCAGTGATTGGGCCATGATTAACGCTTCATCGCCTCTTCCATGTGCTCCATCAGTGTGAACACGACGGGACCCTTGCCGGAAGCGAGCACGTTCTCCTCGAGGCGGCAAGTCTGCTGCAATCCCGGATGTCCTGCGAAAGTTTCGATGGCGAAGTACATGTTCTCTTTGATCTCCGCCGGGAATTTCATGGAATACGCTCGCGACATCCACATGCCTTCATACAGCGTGATGCCGATGCTGTGCGCGAACTGCTGCAGCGTCACGGTGCCGTATTTGTCGTCGTCATATTCCGGGAAGGCCGCGACCACGTCCGCTGTGGTATTGCCCGGACGCAGTTTTTCGAGACCGGCGTACATGGAGTCGTACACTTCTCGGTAAAGATCGATTTCTTTCTGGGTCATCTTCATTCCTTGCGCGCCGCCGCACTTGAAGCAGCGAACGAAGTCGATGAAGTAGCCCGAGGGACCCACAGCGTTGATGTCCACGATCACCAGGTCGCCCTGGCGAATCAGCTTGTCGGTGGCCCAACGGCGGTACGGGCTGGTGTTTCCTCCCGATGCCACGATGATGTCGTAAATGATTTCGCAGCCGCGTTCGAGCATGAACTCATGCACTTTGGCTTCGATCTCGCGTTCGCGCACGCCCGGCTTTAGCCATTCGTACTTGATCTTCCACATCGCCGCGTCGCCGATGCTGGACGCTTGCTTGAGCAATTCGATTTCATCGCGCGTCTTGACCACGCGTGCTCTGGACACTGCCGGCCAGCCGTTGACAATCTTGATGCCGGTTTTCTGAAACGCTTCGAGCGAGGGCATATCAAAATTGTCAATACCGATTTTTTCCTTGGCGACTCCCTGCTCTTTCAACACATCGACAACGCTTTCGGCCATGCGCCCGGCCATGTACGGCACAGCGCCTTCGGCCCATTGCCAGGTGATCGCGGGACGAATGCGCCCTTCCATCCACGGCAAGTCAATCTCGGCGCAATGCAAGTCTGATCCGGCCGTCTCAAACAGCACCGGCTCGCCCGTGTGCGTCACCACTGCGTAGCGAATATTAATGTTGTATTTCCAATTCCCTTGGTAGGACGCGGTGGCGTAGCGAATGTTGGCTCCGGCGAAAAGCACCAGCGCGCCCAGGTCCTCCGTCCTCATCGACGCTCGCAGCTTTTCCAGACGCTCTTTGCGCAACCGGTCAAAATCCACACGATACTGCCAGTCCGCTCCCGTCTGGCTGTACAAACGCCGCGGATCCCACTCGTGTGGCTGCCCCAAGAATCTAGTGTCCATTATGTTTAGAACTCCCTTTCTTTGGATAAAGTGAAGTGCTCGTACTTCCACTCAATCTACTTAACTATTTGCGGATAACGGGCAAACGGAGAGTTTAACCCTAAATTTCAATTATTTACATATGAACCTGTATCGCAGCCGGCGCAAGCTAATGTTCAGCCTGCCGAACATGAAATGCGCTAGCGTGATCACTTCACCGAACGCGGGGCATTACGTCCGTCCCTCCCATGATTCCAGTGTTTATTCGATCGACGTGAATCTAAAATATGAACGGAACAATACCGCAACTTAATGCGTTCCGTGACTACTTTGGATGGGTGAAGGAACGCCGGACGGAAAATTCATCATCTGGGCGCCCCTCTTTACTACCGCTGGAATGTAGCCTAAACTAAGCGTACTTCAGACGGTGGTGAGCGTAGCTCAGCTGGTAGAGCATCGGTCTGTGGCTACGATCATCACTATCCCCGTTGTTTGTTTTCAATCGGTTACAACCCAGTCATTCGGTGAAATTCGGGTTATTTGGTGGGATTTAGGCGCGGTTTGGGTACGAAATGGGTACAGTCTGACGGCGTTGCAACCGTCTACCAAATTCAACTCCTGATTGGCGAGTTGATTCCCTGCTCGCCTCATTCACATCACAGTTCCTCCGCGCACAGGTTCTCATGACCTCCGCAATTGCTCCGAAGAGCTTGAGATCATCGAGCTACAAAACTTTCGCTTGCGGATTGTTTGTCGGAAAGACTTCGCGACTGACCTCAACCGCATCCGCCTCAATTTGGACGGACTCAATCACCACCGCAGAAACGCGCGTTGTCGCCATGAAAAATCCATTCGGCTTGCGATTCACATCGTGCGGGAAATCTTCACCGGCAGCCCCCGCACGGAACCTGACCAGCAAATCTCCATAGACCGTCGTCGCGCCGATCTGATCCTGCTTTGCTACCAAAAGCAGAGGGCTGCACCGTAATTTCCCCCTACTGTGTTGATCGTGTGTAGCGACGAAGCCGGTCTGTCCTGAGACCAACAAACAATACGGTTGTTGGAAGCTTTCAGGCGGATCCCTCAAAACTCCTCCACAACGGTCACCCTTTCATATCGCGTCTCAAATTGAAATGTGAGATTTTCCGCCGAGATCACTTGAGCCGCACATCCCTCTCTGCCTCACGCTTGCTTACGCCTCAGTAACCAAGGACGGCGCCACGCAGCGTGGAGCCATGCGAAAATCCAATATTTGTGCCTGCAATTCGGTACGCCACAAACCCACACGACGGGGTCCGGCCACGGGTCCACTTGCCTTGCGTACCTCACGTTATATTTCCACGACATCCTAAGACCTCCAGCTGGGTGGCCTTGCGACAGGGAGCTTGGGTGAATGAAGCTTCTTTTTTTGAGTGCAGGAGTTGCGAACTCAAACCGATTACGTTGTTATCGGTTCACTGGAGCGTCGACGATGACGGTGAAAAGATGTGGATAGCCACGCCCCATTGGTCATTTTCTAGCTTTTCAACACGTACGACAACACCTGTCATTGCATAGTTCACTGGACTATTGGATTGAAAATCGCTCGTCACATAGACGTTCATGCCAGGCGCGTAGTGACCTGCCGCAGTGGCCAGGTACAGCCCGCCCTGCGAAACATTGATGGTCGTGCAGAAATCTGGGGGTGATCT
>Ga0070735_10001446_pt1 | contig 23023 bp, 18 predicted proteins | sample Coa_R1_FD_66443 | JGI IMG/M metagenome (GOLD analysis project Ga0070735, IMG submission 66443) | Surface soil microbial communities from Centralia Pennsylvania, which are recovering from an underground coalmine fire - Coalmine... | ecosystem: Environmental > Terrestrial > Soil > Unclassified ...
CGAGCGCCGATTCGAGCGGGCCTGGCCCTTCGTCGCTGGCGTCGCGAATGCGCGCCGCCCACTCGTCCGCATCGGCGATTTCGTCCAGGCGCTGCACCGTCCTGAGCGCCATGCGCCGCACGTTCTCGATCAAGCCGAGTCGGAGCATGGCCGGTATGGCCCAGAGCTCTCCGATGGACAGCGGCGCGACCTGCTGGAACGCGCTCACGAACGGGTCGACGTTCTCCAGGTCGACGCGTCCCTCGGTGTGCGCGATCAACGTGATCGCCAGTTCATAGACGCGCGGATAGCCGGCCAGCGGTCCGCTCGCGAGCTCGGGCAACTCGCGGTAGTAGCCGCGCGGCAAGCTCTCGTGCACCTCCTGGATGTGCTCGTGCACGACGAAGAAGTTGTCGAGCAGCCAGTCGCCGGCCGGCCCGACGTCGTGATCGCGGGCGGCGTCGGCGGCCAGGCGCGTGCGGGCGGCCTCGAGAATGCGGCGGGTGCCGTTCAGCCTCGCGAGCAAGCGGGCGCGCCGCTCGGGCGCGGCCCGCAGGCGCTGCTCGCGCGCCACCTCCTGTGCCCGCTCGGCCTGATGGTCGACGCCTAACAGCTCGCCGCGGATCGGCCCCGCGAGCAGGTCATCGGCTCGTTCCGATCGGCGTTCGAAGATGCGCGCGAGAAGACGCGACCGGGGAGCGACACGGGATGCCACTGACGCGAAGACCGCCGAGGTGGAGGGGGAGAGGGACCGACGTGGTTGGAAGGCAGCGGGGCGCGCGCACTCAGTGCGCGACGCCGCGGTGGCCGTGTGCAAATGTAGTCACTATCGGCGCCGACGGGCGGCCACGGCGTCGCCGGCCGCGGCACCGGCGCCGCGCTGTATTGACCATGCGACCAATGTTCGGTATGATTCATTGGTCGCTTGGTCAATCCGACCCCGCCCGGGCTGCGGCTGGCCCACGTTAGGCAGCAGGACCGCGCCGGCGGCGCGGTCCGGCAGGAATCCCCGACGACATCCATGGGACCGCAGGTTCATCGGCGCTCGGCCACTACCGAGAGGAGAATGACGCATGCCGGGACAGAAAGCACCAGAGGAAACCCGCCGCGACCAGATTCTGGCGGCGGCCAACGTCGTGGCCGCGCGTCGCGGGATCAACGGCCTAACGGTTCGCGCCGTGGCCGGCCAGGCGAAGCTCAGCCATGGCCTGGTGCTCTTTCACTTTCGGCGGCGGGACGAGCTCGTGACCGCGCTGCTCGACCGGGTGCTCGCGACCACCTTCCTCCTCGCGACGTCGAACGATGTCCGTGAGATTCCGGACGCCAGGGGTCGCTTCATCGCCGCGATCCGGCAGGAGATGGATCGCCTGGCTGAGGCCCCGCGCCGCGTGCGCCTCTTCTTCGAGTACTGGGCGCTCGGCTCGAGACATGGCCGCGTCAGATCGAAGGTCGGCACCGCTCTGTCCGAGTACCGCGCGGCATTCCGCACATTGGCCGAGGAAGCGTCGCAGACGGATGGAGCCCGATTCACCGGCGCGACGCCCGACGGTCTGGCCGCGATCGCCGTCAGTCTCATCACCGGGTGCGCGGTGCAGGCCATGATCGACCCTGACGGTTTCGACATCGCGGAGTATCGCGCGGCGGCGCAAAACGTGATGGGGCACGAGCGGCCCCGCGCGGCGAAGCGTGGCCAGAAAGTGGCAGTCGCGGCAATCGCCTAACGGCGCCGAGCGGTCCCGGACCAGCGCCGACCGTGGTTACCGGCGGCGCTGGGGCCATCTACATCCGGTCCGGCGCCGAGAGCCCCAGTAGCATCAAGGCATTGCGCAGAACGATCTGGGCAGCGCGCGCGAGCACGAGTCGCGCCGCCGTGACCTGTTCCGGCTCGTTGAGCACGTGGTGCTTGTGGTACCAGAGGTGGGCGAGGCGTGCCGTTTCGTGGAGGTAGCCCGCCACGCGGTGCGGTTCGAGCGCCTGCGCCGCGCCGGCCACGAGCGACGGGAAGTCGAGCAGCGACTTGATCAGCTCCTGCTCCTCGGGCTCGGCGAGGATGGAGAAGTCGACGCCGGCGGCGGTGATCGAGGCCGGGTTTATGCCGCCCACGCGGAAGATGCCCGACATGCGCGCGTGCGCCATCTGGATGTAGTAGACCGGATTCTCTTCGCTCTGGGTGCGGGCAAGGTCGACGTCGAAGATGAGCTGCGAGTCGCCTTTGCGCATGAGGAAGAAGTAGCGGACCGCATCGCGTCCCACTTCGTCGACCAGGTCGCGGACCGTGACGTAGCTGCCCGCGCGCTTGGAGATTTTGACTTCTTCCCCGCCCTTCATGACGGTGACCATCTGGTGCAGCACGTAGTCGGGGTATCCGTTAGGAATCCCCATGTCGAGCGCCTGGAGTCCCGCGCGGACGCGGACCACCGTGCTGTGGTGGTCGGAGCCCTGAACGTTGATGGCGCGGAGGAAACCGCGGCGCCATTTGGTGACGTGGTAGGCGACGTCGGGGACGAAGTAGGTGAAGGAGCCATCGCGTTTGCGCATGACGCGATCTTTGTCGTCGCCGAAGTCGGTGGTACGGAGCCAGAGGGCGCCGTCTTTCTGGTAGGTGTGGCCCGCGGCGACTAACGCGGCGACCGTGTCGTTTACGGCGCCGTTGGTGTAGAGGGACGACTCGAGGAAGTAGGTGTCGAACTTGACGCCGAAGGCCTGGAGGTCCAAGTCCTGTTCTTTGCGGAGCTCCTTGACCGCGAACTTGGTGATGGCGCCCAGGTCGGCGCCTTTGGCGTCATCGGGGTGTTCGGCGCGGTAGCGTTGGGCGATGTCGAGGATGTACTCGCCGTGGTAGCCGCCGTCGGGGATGGGGACGTCGCGGCCGTCGAGTTGGGCGAGGCGGGCCTGGACGGAGCGGCCCAGGTTCATGATCTGGACGCCGCCATCGTTGTAGTAGAACTCGCGACTGGCCTTCCAACCTGTGAACTCGAGGAGCGAGGCGATCGCGTCGCCTAACGCCGCCTGTCGGCCGTGGCCCACGTGGAGCGGGCCCGTGGGGTTGGCCGAGACGAACTCGACATTGACCGGGCAGCTTGCGCCTGCGTTAGACGAGCCGTAGGTTGGGCCTTTGGCGAGGATGTCGCCTAACGCGCCAGCGGTGGTACCCGCGGCGACGTGGAAGTTGATGAAGCCCGGGCCCGCGATCTCGACGCGTTCGATGCCGGCGGCGGCCAGGTCCAACTTGGCGACCAGGTCGCGCGCGATGTCCGCCGGTTTCCGGCGGAGCGGGCGTGCGAGGGTCATGGCGAGGTTGGTGGCCCAATCGCCGTGGGACGGGTCTTTGGGGCGTTCGAGGGCCGGGTCCAGGTCGTCGGGCGCGCCTAAGGACCGCGCTGCGGAAACGAGAGCAGCGCGGATGGTGTCGCGCGTGCTCATTGGGAGTCGGGTCCCTTGGGCTTGGAGCTGCTCGAGCCGCTGCTCTTGTCGGATTGCGAGGACGAGGATCCGGAGGAGGGATCCGAGGAGCTCGAGGGCTTGGACGTGGAAGAAGAGCTGCCCTCGGCGGACTTGGACTCGGACTTGGATTCGCTCTTGGATTCGCCGCCGGAGCCCGAGGATTCGCCGTTAGACGAGGCCGGGGCGCCCTGCTTTTTCTTGCCGTCTTTGCCGTAGTCGGTGATGTAGAAGCCGGAGCCTTTGAAGACGAGGCCGGCGCCGCCGGAGATTTTGCGCGTGGCGAGTTTGCCGCAGACCGGGCAAGCGAGCTCACCCGGGGCTGAGGACATGGTGCGGTAGAACTTGTCGAACGTGTGTCCGTCTGGGCAGACGAATTCGTAAGTGGGCATCCGGGGGGGAACATAGGGTTCGGATAGGAAAGGTAGGCGAGGACCTTCGGCTGTTCAAGCGGTACGGCGACCCACAGGTGAGGGAGAGCATCGCCTGATGGGCGCTTAAAGGAAGTTAGGTGCACCCTTTATCGCTCCCGCGGACGGTTCAGCGCAACCGAGGCACTATTCCGTTCGCCTAACGACCGGAGACATAGAAACAGGTCCGAATCTGCTGCGACTGCAATGGCTCTTGCGAGTCGAGCTGCGTTAGCTCATTGCGCGAACGCTCATCGCTAGAGATTCTTGACAAGTAAGTTGCCTAACGAGCTGCGACCGCACTCTTAGTCATATCTACCTTCACCCTTCGCCTAGCCGATGATAGCCAATGGACTGCTTCTGCAGACCGAGTTCCCTCCTCTTCTTGACGACATCAAGCGTGCGCTTCTGACGTACGATCATGTCTACCTCTATGCGCCGGACGATCGGGATATAATGCCGTCCGAGCTGTACAACGCAGCCGCCTTCGGCCTCCCAATGGGATTTGGAGGCGTGCCGGTACGTCCGCTGGGGAAGGTTATTGACTACGACGACGCATTCCAGAGAACGGTTGAGCAGTGCGAGGCCGCCTTCGACCAAGGGTGCCTGAGCATTCTTCCCTGCGCGGCGCCTCACGTGGATCCAACGATGCAAGGGGCGAGGCTCGTCCTAGGCACCCCACCGACACCGCCTAACCAACCGAACCCACAAAGGTTGCTAGGCTACTATCGCGCCCTGGCAACGCTAAGCTCCATGGTCACCGGTATCGGGCGATCGCTAGATGCTCTTCCGCTTCTAACGGATGCAAATGTGGAGCGCATCGCGCCGAAAGGTATAGACGACCAGAAGGTCACATTTGAAGTCGTCGGAGCGACGCAAAAGACTTCCCTTCCAGCTGTTGCTCTCTACGAGGGTTTTGCACATACCGATGATGAGCGCGTCGTACTAACGCGAATATGCCTTGCTCGGTTAGCAGCCTTAGTTCGAGCGCTAGCTCACTGCGAAATGTTAGGCTTGCAACCTTACACGACAGATGTCGGTTACTCGAGCGTACTTCAGCAATTAAGCGCCAACGCTCGTGATGCCATTGTCGAAGCAACGCAAGATCAGGAAGCGGATATTGACGCTGTGGCAGCGAGACTACTGTCCAGATTGCACAACTTGGTCATGTCGGAATTCATCGACCAGGAGGCAGTGCACGCGATGTCGGTCAGCGAAGTCTTGAAGCTTCGTAGCAAATCGTGGGGGACGGCTGGTGAGCAGCGAGAGGCCATGATGCGAAGCCTATGGCTCCTCTCGCGCAACGCCAAAAACTCGGAAGACTTCGATCAGGCGTGCCGAACAACCTTGGAAGAGTACCGGCGTGCACGCTCGGACTGGGAGAACGAAGCCGCTCAGCTGAAGGTCAGATTCCTCGCGGACTTGGGGAAGGTGGCTCTGGGTGGCTTCGCAGGAACTTTAGGTGCGGAGGTCACCCAGCGTCTTGTGAATGTCGGCTCGTTCGAAGGTCTCCTCTTGTTAGGTGGGACGGTGCTTGTTCACGCCGTGGAAAAGCGGGGGCCTGCGGTTATCAAGATCATTCACCAATTGAAAGAGGTTGAACGCCTGCCAGGTTGTTCGCTGGCGCGTCCATATCGTCCATTCTTTAGCATTTAGTCGATAGCACGCCTACAGTGAGGTAGAGGCTAACGATGAAAGACCTCCGTGAGGCACTTAGCAAGCAGGTGGCTCCGAAGCCGCAGATAGTCGAGCCCATTCCGCTATTTCGAAGCCTCAGGATCAAGACTGGCAGTTCGATCAAGGAGATTTGGGCACCACAAGCAGAAGCTCTTCAGGCATGGCACGCCGTCCGCTCGAACAGTGATGTTCTACTGCAACTGAAGACCGGCGCGGGGAAGACGCTTATCGGCCTCATCGTAGCGCAGTCGCTCGTGAACGAGACGAAATCCCGCGTCCTGTATTGCTGCGCGACCAAACAACTTGTCGAGCAGACTCGAGAGAAGGCCGAAGAGGTAGGAATTTCCACCGCGACATACATGGCAGGCGAATGGAACAGCGCCGAGGTCGATCAAAAGGCTGTCGGGCCGTTGATCACGACTTACGCCGCATTGTTCAACGGTAAGAGTATCTTCGCCCGTCGGGAACTTTCGGCGATCATCTTCGATGATGCGCACACAGCACACGATTCGATTCGTGATGCCTTCACACTGTCGATCCATCGCGAGGCGCACCTTGAGATCTATTCGGGTATAACTGGCGCAGTCGCTGACTACTTTAGTGGCGTCAATCGCAGCTATGTCTTCGACACCATTGTGAAGCAGCGCGACCCATCCAGCGTGCTCATGGTGCCGCTTTTTGAAAGCTACCGCCGCGCAACTCAAGTAACACAGTTGCTTCTTCAGCACGGCGTCGAAGACAGTACCGATCTGATGTTCGCATGGAATCACCTGTCGCAACATCTCGACCGTTGCATCGTGCTGTTCGATTCGCAAAAAGTGCAGATCACGCCTCTCTTGCCGGCGGTTCATAAGTTGAACGCTTTTCAGCGAGACGTTAGGCGAGTCTATCTTTCCGCGACTCTACGCGTAAACGATCAGTTCATCCGGACTTTCGGCCGAATGCCGAGTCCTGTCATCAGTCCCGAAGGACGTGCCGGCGATGGTCAACGCCTCTTCTTAGTGCCGGCATCCCAGGACAGTGACCAAGCTGCGCGTGAATCCGCCGAAGCGGCCACGCGCGGAATCAAAGCCGTCATCATGGTGCCCTCTGGGCGCGCGGCCGCAGCGTGGCAAGGCAAAGCGGAGGTGTTCGGCAGTGACGGTGGACACGCGCGGATCAAGGCTTTCACGAATTCAATGGACGAACGGCTCGTCTTCATTGCCCGCTACGACGGAATTGACCTTCCAGATGATGCTTGCCGAGTAATGATCGTCGACGGGCTTCCGACGGGGATGAGCCTTTTAGACCGTTTCTTTGAGCAGCAGCTCGAGCTGGGCGGCGTCAGTGACGGTAAGATCGCCTCTCGTTTCGTGCAGCTGTTAGGACGTACAAGCCGCGGAATGTCAGACTATGGCGCGGTCTTTCTCATAGGCCGGCGGCTACTCGACTGGGTCTTCCTTCCAGCACATCGGGCTATCTTGCCCGAACACATCCAAAGACAGATCGCGGTCGGGGAGCGATTGTCGGCACTCGAGGATTTTACTCCGCGGGAACTCCTTGAGCTCTGTCTCAAACAGGTCGAGGAATGGACGACTTCTTACGAAGAACAAATGGACGCGACGCCTGCGGAGCCCGAGCCGACAATCCGCGATCGAGAAAGCGGAGAACAGCTGGCGCGCGCTGAGCGTGCGGCTTCTGAAGCCATTTGGGACGGCATGCCTGAAAAGGCGGCGCAGATTCTATCGGAGGTGCGAAGCGAGGCATTCAAGCGGGAGCGCTCACTCGGCGCGTGGCTGTTGCACTGGCAAGCATTTGCGACACAGCTCGCTGGAGATGACAATCTCGCGACGCAGCTGTACGCGGAGGCCGCGCGCGCCAAGCGTGACGTCGGGACGCTTCCCGTAACCTCTGCGTCGTCCAGCGCGGTCGAGGAGAGCGCATCTTCGGCGCAAGCGAAGCGAATGTCGAGTCTCCTTCACACGCGCGGATGGAGCACTGTTGAGAGTGAGTTGGAAGTGACGCGCACGGCGCTGAGCGAACAAGCTGTGTCCGCTGCCGTGCACGAAGAGGCCATTCGGCGCCTCGGCGAATATCTAGGGTACGAAGCGTCTCGCCCGGAAAAGGAGACAGGAGGAAAAGGACCGGATGATCTTTGGGTGGTCCCGGGCGAGCAGCACATCCTCCTTTTTGATGCGAAGACGAAGAAAATCAATAAGTCGTACGAGAAGAACCTCATTGGAAGGTCCGCCCAGCACGCGCTCTGGGCCGCTGAGGCGTATCCGCACGCCGAGCGGCTTCACTTTCTTGTCGGGCCTCGGGTGCCCGCCACGCCGCAGTCGACGCCACCAGCCGGGCTACGCATAGTCGCTGCGGCTGAGCTTTCCCGGGTCGCCGCCGACGTTGCTGCCGTATATCGGCGCGCGCACTCGCGCGGCTTACCTCTGTTCTACGCGGCGGAAATACAGATTGGCCTTGAGGAGGCCGCTCTTAATTGGGAGGCGCTACCAAGTTCATGGGATAGCGTCAGACTCGATTCCCTTTAGGGTCCTCACCGTGCCACACGATCTGCCGAGAGAGACCTAACGCTGCTCACCGATTGCGATGAATTCAGGAATGAGCTTCAGCCGCCGAATCACTTCCGCTGCGCCTCGACGGTAAACGGTTAGGCAGACCAGTTGCCCTGCGGGGTCGCGCACTTCCCAATGGCGACCATAGCGCCGCAACTCAAACGGCGCGTAATCCTGCAACGCTGTCCTTTGAAGGCGGTATTGCGGATAGTCGTAGGGCATGGTCAAGTTCCTCCATCCAAGGACTGGGTCGTTGTGCGTTCGCAGCGCTGAAGTCTCGCAATCGGCAATGTACACAACATATGGACATAAGCATCGGGTGTCAAGAGTATATGGACATAACTTTCAAACGCGCCACCGACGTTCTCGGCCTGCCGGCGTCCGAACTGGCGAAGGAATTCGGCGTCAAGGCACAGACCATAAGGCAAATGCGTCTTGAGCGGTCAGCTGCGAATTATCGGTCGCCGCCGACACAGTGGCAGAAACGACTCGCCCTTTTGGCGCGAAGGCGCGGCAAAGAGCTTAAAGACTTGATCGAACAACTGGAACGACAGGGGTAAGCCCAGAAGAAAAACGACTCGGCCAACCGGTCCAGAGTACACTCCGGCACGCGGTTGCCACCGGGTCGCAGGATAGAAGGCTATGCTAATCCCGCGTGCCTTGGGGAGGACAAACAAGGATGGCATTGAAGAAATCGCAACTGTATTCGTCGCTCTGGCAGTCGTGCGACGAGCTGCGGGGTGGCATGGACGCCTCGCAGTACAAGGACTACGTCCTAACGCTGCTGTTCATGAAGTACGTCTCGGACAAGTACGCCGGCAAGTCGGGCGCAGTGATTGAAGTCCCGAAGAACGGCGGCTTCGCCGACATGGTCGCGTTGGTAGGCGACAAGGAGATCGGCGACAAGATCAACAAGATCATCGGGAAGCTCGCCGAGGCGAACGAACTCAAGGGAGTCATCGACCAGGCCGACTTCAACGACGAAAGCAAGCTCGGCGCCGGCAAGGAAATGCAGGACCGCCTGTCGAAGCTGGTTGCGATCTTCGCCGGTCTCGACTTCCGTGCTAACCGCGCCGAGGGCGATGACCTGTTAGGCGATGCCTACGAGTACTTGATGCGCCACTTCGCCACCGAGAGTGGCAAGAGCAAAGGGCAGTTCTACACGCCGGCCGAAGTGTCGCGCATCATGGCGCAGGTCATCGGGCTCGATCGAGCCCCCACGATGGATCAACCAACGGTATACGATCCAACTTGCGGGTCGGGATCATTATTGATCAAGGCAGCGGACCAGGCGGCGACGGCGAAACTCGCGATCTACGGCCAAGAGATGGACGTCGCAACATGGGCGCTGGCGCGTATGAACATGATCCTGCACGGGCATCCCACATCGGAAATCTGGCGCGGCAACACACTCGCCGCTCCGCACTTCAAGAACAAAGACGGCAGCCTCAGAGCGTTCGACTTCGCCGTTGCGAATCCGCCGTTCTCGGCGAAGGCGTGGTCGAGCGGTCTGGATCCTGCGCACGACGAATTCGCTCGCTTCGAGTTAGGCGTCCCACCCGCAAAGAATGGCGACTACGCCTTTCTGCTGCACCTGATTAAGTCGCTCAAGAGCAAGGGCAAGGGCGCGATCATCCTACCGCACGGCGTCCTGTTTCGCGGCAACAGAGAAGCAGAGATCCGAAGGAATCTAGTAAGGCGCGGCCTCATAAAAGGCATCATCGGGCTGCCGCCGAATCTATTCTACGGCACCGGTATCCCGGCGTGCATTGTGGTAATTGATAAGGAGCACGCGCATGCGCGCACCGGCATTTTCATGATCGACGCGAGCAAAGGCTTCCTGAAGGACGGAAACAAAAATCGTCTGCGTGCGCAGGACATCCACAGAATTGTGGACGTCTTCAACAGGCAGGTCGAGATGCCAGGATACTCGCGCATCGTACCGATGACGGAGATCGCGAACCCCGCTAACGATTACAATCTCAACATTCCGCGGTACATCGACTCCGCCGAACCTGAGGACCTCCAGGACCTCGACGCGCACCTGAACGGCGGCATCCCAAATCGCGACATCGACGCGCTTGGAGACTATTGGAAGGTGTTTCCGTCTTTGCGTAATACATTGTTTACGAAGTGCAATCGCGCAGGGTACAGTGACGCGCTGCTTGAACCGGCGGGCGTGAAGCAAGCGATTCTCGAGCACGCAGAGTTCAAGGCGTTCGCTGAGCGAGTCAGTGCGGTGTTCGAGTCCTGGCGTAGGACGCACGAGCGCACGCTCAGAGCGCTCAAGATGAACGACATCCCGAAACCACTCATTCATACCCTTTCGGAAGACATGCTCTTACGATTCGCTGGCTTACCGCTTCTCGACCAGTACGCCGTCTATCAGCAGTTGATGGACTACTGGACGGAGGTAATGCAGGACGATGTGTATCTAATCGCGGCAGACGGGTGGGTGAAGGCGGCGAAACCGCGCGGAATAGTCGAAGACAAGGAGCGCAAGATCAAAGAAACGCCAGATCTCGTGGTCAGACGAAAGAAGCACAAGATGGATCTGATTCCGCCTGCGTTAGTCATCGCGCGATGGTTCGCAAAGGAACACGCTGTGATCGGGACACTTCACGCTAGACGCGAGACGGCCGTGCGCGAGCTGGAAGAATTCGTCGAGGAGCACACCGGCGATGAAGGACTTCTTACCGACGCGGTGAACGAAATCGGAAAGGTCACCAGCGCCGGACTAAAGGATCGGCTAAGGGCTCTTAAGGACGAGCTAGAGGGCGACGCGCAGCGTGATACACTAACAGATTGTCTCGCGCTCATCGAAGCTGAGTCCGAAGCGAGCAAAGCGGTCGGCCAAGCACAAGCCGCATTGGATGAAAAGGTTATGACTCAATACGCGAAGCTCACCGAGGACGAGATAAAGAACCTCGTGGTCGGTGACAAGTGGCTCACGAGTCTTAGCGCTGCGATCGAGCGCGAAGTGCAACGGCTCACACAGCACCTTGCGCGCCGGGTGGAGGAACTCGAAGGGCGATACGCGCAGCCGCTGCCTGCATTGGAGCGCGCGGTCGATGTCCGGAGGGTGAAGGTGGAACAGCACCTGATCTCAATGGGGCTCACATGGCATTGAGCGCGCCTTCAAAGCAGCCGAAATACGATCTACGCGCGTCTCCAACGCAGACAACTGATACAACGGTTGCCCTTCCAGAGGGTTGGAAGCTCGTGCGACTGGGAGATCACGTCCGGTTCCTTCGTCACGGCACGAATTCTCGAGCAGAGCTCACGACTGATAGCACCGTGAAGTATCTGCACTACGGAGATATTCACACGGCCGCGGACGTGTTGCTGGACCCGCATGCGCGTCCGATGCCGAGGCTGCCCCTCGACAGCGCAAGCGGACTCGATAGGCTCGAAGATGGCGATCTAGTACTCGTTGACGCGTCCGAAGATCTCGACGGTGTCGGCAAGTCCGTTGAAATAGCCGGAGTGCAACACGATTTCGTTGTTGCAGGTTTACACACCATCGCTGTCAGATTCGACCGGGCCGTGCTTGCAGACGGTTACAAGGCGTATCTCCAATTCTGTCCCGCATTCCGCAATCAGCTCCGCAGACTCGCTGCAGGTACGAAGGTGTTTGCGACGAACCGCTCGCATATAGCGAGCGTCGAGCTTCCGCTGCCTGGTGTGACCGAGCAACACGACATCGCCGAGGCGTTGTCGGATGCGGATGGGTTGCTCGGAGCGTTGGAGACGCTGATCGCCAAGAAGCGAGCAATTAAGCAAGCAACCATGCAGCACCTCCTCACTGCCTACACTCGGCTGCCGGGGTTTAGCGGCGAGTGGGAGACAAAGCGGTGGGGAGACACAATTACTGACTGTTTCAGCGGAGCCACTCCCCGACGGGATCGCCCAGAATTCTACAAGGGTACAACGCGATGGATTACAAGCGGGGAACTCCACTACAACCTCATCACTGACACGGCAGAGAAGATCAGCGACGAAGCTGTCGCGGCAACGCACCTCACGATCCTTCCGCCGGGAACGTTCCTCATGGCCATCACGGGACTCGAGGCAGAGGGAACTCGCGGTGCATGTGGGATTGTCGGGGCGCCCTCCGCAACAAATCAATCTTGCATGGCGGTGTTGCCCGCAGCGGGTCTTCTGACGGAGTATCTATTCCACTACTATGTCTTCCGCGGTAAGCCGCTCGCGCTCCAGTATTGCCAGGGAACGAAGCAGCAGAGCTACACGGCGACGCTCGTCAGGCAATTGCCAATTGATCTCCCACCAACAATCGAGGAACAAGCGGCCATCGCCGTTGTCCTCTCCGACATGGACGCCGAGATCGCCGCACTCGAAGCTCGCCGCGACAAGACCCGCGCCATCAAGCAAGGCATGATGCAGCAGCTCCTAACCGGGCGAGTGCGCCTCGTGCCCGCCGACTCCCCTGCGACGTGACAGCGATCCGCATCTTCGTCAGCAGCGTGCAGAAGGAGTTCACCGAGGAGCGATTGGCGCTCCGCGACTACCTGCGTGGCGATGCCTTGATGCGGAAGTCCTTCGAAGTGCTCCTGTTCGAGGACGTGCCTGCCTCGGAGCGTAGTCCCGATAACGTCTATCTCGACGAGGTCCGTCGCTGCGATGTGTACGTCGCTCTCCTCGGAAACGAATACGGCTTCGAGGATGCTGAAGGCATTTCGCCGACCGAGCGCGAATTCGACGCGGCGACGGCCGAACGCAAGTACCGCCTCGTGTATGTGAAGGGAATCATCGACGCCGCCCGCCAGCCGAAAATGCGCAGCCTGATCATGAAAGCGCAGGCCGGGCTGATCCGGAAACGGTTCAACACGCCAGTGGAACTGCTCGCAGGTGTATACGCCGCCCTCGTCGAGTATCTCGAGCACAAAGATCTGATCCGCTCCGGGCCCGTTGATGCAGCTCCGAATGCGAAGGCAACCCTTGACGATGTGGATGCGGAGCGCATGGCGTGGTTCGTTAGGACAGCCAGCAATGCGCGGGGCTTTCCGTTAGCCACCGACGCGGCGCCGGCGGAACGGTTGGAGCATCTCAATCTTCTCGACGACCAACGCCTAACCAACGCTGCGCTGCTGCTTTTCGGCAGCGCGCCTCAGCGCTTCCTGATATCGTCAGAAATCAAAAGCGCTCACTTTCACAGCACGGAAGTGGCCAAGCCGATTCCGTCGTATCAGGTGTACAAAGGCTCCCTGTTCAAGCTGGTCGATGACGCTGTCGATTTCGTTCTGAGCAAGATCGCGCTGTCGGTGGGTACACGCGCCGAGAGCGTGCAAGCTCCCGTGCGATACGAAATCCCCAAGGAAGTCGTGACCGAGGCCATCGTGAATGCTGTCGCTGACCGCGACTACACCAGCACGGGCAGCGTGCACGTGATGTTGTTCACCGACCGGCTCGAGGTGTGGAATCCCGGTACGCTCCCTCCGTCGCTGACTCTCGAGAAACTTCGGGTGGCGCACGGATCGGTTCCTGGCAACCCACTCATCGCCGAGCCCATGTATCTCGCCGGTTACATCGAACGGATGGGAACCGGCACGAGGGACATGATCAGGCGATGCGTGGAAGCGGGAATTGCAGAACCTGAGTTCGCGCTGACGGACGGTTTTGTAACCACGATCCGCCGCCCGGTGTTGGCAACTACCCCCGAAGTCACCCCCGAAGTGACACGACTCGTCGCCGTCCTGGAGGGCGAAATGGGTCGGGGCGATATCATGGCCGCGCTCGGATTGCGCGACGAGAAGAACTTCCGCGTGCGTTACCTGCAAGCTGGCCTCGCCACCGGCCTGATTGAGATGACTCGGCCGGACAGGCCGCAGAGCGCCCTCCAAAAGTACCGGCTCACGCTGCTTGGTCGCGCGATCCGCGCTCGTGGCAAGACAAAGGATCGACAAACATGAGCGGCGTTGGCCAGCGCGAGATCCTTTCACAGCAGCGCGTGATCGCGTTCTTCAAGGACGCGTTAGGCTACTCCTACCTCGGCCACTGGAAAGACCGCGAAGGCAACAGCAACGTCGAAGATAGCGAGCTAACCACGCGGCTCGAGCGACAAGGCCACAGCAGCACGATCATCGACAGGGCGCTGCGCGAGCTGAACAAGGCCGTCGCGCTAGGCGGCAGCAAAACGCTGTATGACGCCAACCGCGAAGTTTACGGCCTGCTACGCTACGGGGTGAAGGTTAGGCCGGATGTCGGAGAGCAAAATGTCACCGTCTGGCTCATCGACTGGCGCAACCCCGACAACAATGATTTCGCCATCGCCGAAGAGGTGACGGTGTACGGGGTAAACGACAAGCGCCCGGACATAGTGCTCTACATCAATGGCATAGCACTCGGGGTGCTCGAGCTGAAGCGCTCGATCGTGTCCGTCACCGAAGGCATCAGGCAGAGTCTGGACAGCCAGAAGAAGGAGTTCATCGAACCGTTCTTCACCACGGTGCAACTGCTGATGGCCGGTAACGACACCGAAGGGCTGCGGTACGCCGTGATCGAGACAAAGCAGAAGTACTGGCTCCGGTGGAAGGAGGCCGAGGCGCATCCCGCCGCCGGCGACAACCCACTGCTCCGGGAGTTAGGCCAGCTCTGCGACAAGTCTCGGCTGCTGGAATTGTTGCACGACTTCGTCGTGTTCGACGCGGGCACCAAGAAGATCTGCCGATACAACCAATACTTCGGTGTACGCGCGGCGCAGGCACGCGTGAGGCGTCGCGAGGGCGGCATCGTCTGGCACACGCAGGGCAGCGGCAAGAGCCTGACGATGATTTGGCTCGCCAAATGGATTCGCGAGCACGTGAAGAATGCGCGCGTCCTCATTATCACAGATCGCACTGAGCTCGATGAGCAAATCGAGACGTTCTTTCTAGGCGTCGGCGAAGAGATCTACCGGACGTCGAGCGGCGCAGACCTGGTAGAAGTGCTCAACGCCAACAAGGAATGGCTCACGTGCTCGCTGATTCACAAGTTCGGCGCGCGCGACGAGGGCGACATCGACGATTTCCTCGCGGACATCCAAAGCCACCTACCGAAGGACTTTCGTGCAAAGGGCGACATCTTCGTCTTCGTCGACGAATGCCACCGCACCCACTCCGGCAAGCTGCACGACGCAATGAAGGCGCTACTCCCCAGTGCGATGCTGATCGGATTCACCGGCACTCCCCTGCTCCGAGACGACAAGAAGCGCTCCATCGAGACGTTCGGTCCGTACATCCACACCTACAAGTACGACGAAGCCGTGCGTGACGGCGTCGTGCTCGATCTGCGATACGAGGCGCGCGATATAGATCAGAGCATCACGTCGTCCGCGAGAGTCGATCAATGGTTCGCGCTCAAGACTCGCGGACTAACCGACGTGGCGAGGGCGCAGCTCAAGCGGCGATGGGGCACAATGCAGAAGGTGCTCTCGGCACGCGACCGCCTCGAGAAGATCGTCGCGGACATCCTCATGGACATGGAGACGCGCGATCGGCTGGCAAGCGGATACGGGAACGCGCTCCTCGTGTCCGGCAGCATCTACTCGGCGTGTCGATTCTTTGAGATGTTTCAGGAAACCGATCTGGCCGGGAAATGTGCGATCATTACGTCTTATCGGCCGTCGCCGGCCGATATCAAGGGCGAAGAAAGCGGTGAGGGTCTGACGGAGCGGCTGCTTCAATACGATGTCTATAGAAGAATGCTCGCGGCACATTTCAACGAGCCGGAAGAGGCCGCGATGTACAAGGTCGAGAAGTTCGAAGAGGACGTGAAAGATCGCTTCATCCACGAGCCGGGGCAGATGAAGCTGTTGATCGTGGTGGACAAACTGCTTACCGGATTCGACGCCCCGCCGGCGACCTACCTCTACATCGACAAGCAGATGCAGGACCACGGCCTGTTCCAGGCCATTTGCCGAGTGAACCGGCTCGACGGCGAGGACAAGGAGTACGGCTACATCATCGACTACAAGGATCTGTTCCGGTCGCTCGAACAGTCCATCAACGACTATACGGGCGAGGCGTTCGCCGGATACGACAAAGAAGATGTTGAAGGGTTGCTCAAAGACCGCCTAACCCAAGGGCGGGAACGACTCGAGGAGGCGCGCGAGGCGGTGAAGGCGCTGTGCGAACCGGTCGAGCCGCCGCGTGACAGTGCTGCCTATCTCCGCTACTTCTGCGCGGCGGAAAGCGGCAACGCTACCCAACTTGAAGAGAACGAGCCCAAGCGCGTTGCACTCTACAAGATGGTTGCGGCATACCTTCGCGCGTATGCGAACCTCGCGAACGAAATGCGCGAGGCAGGCTACTCGGACGTGGACGTGCAGCAGATCAAGCACGAAGTGGATCACTACGAGAAGGTGCGTCAGGAGGTCAAGCTTGCGAGCGGCGACTACGTCGACATGAAGATGTTCGAGCCCGCCATGCGCCACTTGCTCGACACGTACATCCGCGCGGAGGAAAGCGAGAAACTCTCGACGTTCGATGACATGACGCTCGTGCAGTTGATCGTCGAGCGCGGAGCCAATGCCATCGACGCGTTGCCCGGCGGGCTCCGTGCTAACCAAAGCGCGGTGGCCGAGACGATCGAGAACAACGTTAGGCGGTTGATCATCGACGAGATGGCCGTCAACCCGAAGTACTACGAGCGGATGTCGGACTTGCTCGACGCACTGATCGCCGAGCGCAAGCGGCAGGCGCTGGACTACAAGGCGTATCTGGCTCGACTCATTGAGCTAACGAAGCAAGTGAGCAACCCGGCCACCCAATCGACATACCCGAATCCGATCAACAACGCCCCGCTTCGTGCGCTTTTCGACAACCTTCAAGACGTGCCCGACTTGGAAAGACGGCTCGTCACGGGCCGTGCGACAGCCGAGTTTCGTGTTGGCACCAGCGCCGCGGAGCGCGCGGCGCTCGCACTCGATCGAGCGATTCGTGAAGTCAAGAAGGCCGATTGGCGCGGCAATCGATTCAAGGAGCGCGAGGTCAGGAACGCGGTGCAATCGGTGCTCGGGGAAGATACCGAGCTGGTCAACGCGGTGTTCGACATCGTGTGGAATCAACGTGCGTACTAAGTCGCATCGCCTCGCCATCCTCGGCATGCCAGTCGATGTCGTGCGCAAGGACATCAAGAATCTGCACGTTGCCGTTCACCCACCGACGGGCCGCGTGCGCGTGGCGACGCCGCTACGCCTCGATGATGGCGCGGTGCGCGTGGCCATCATTTCTCGCCTCGGGTGGATTCGCAGGCAGCAAGCGCGATTCATAGATCAGGTTCGAGAATCGCAACGCGAGCTCCTAACCGGCGAGAGCATTTACTTCCGAGGTCGCAGATTCCGGTTGGAAGTCATCGAGGATTCAGGGAGGCCGGGGGTTCGCGTTAGCAACAACTCGCGTATTCAACTCAGATGCACTCCGGGCGCGGATCGCGATCAGCGCGAGGCGAGGCTCAACCAGTGGTATCGCGAGAGACTGCGAGAACAGATCCCTGCCCTTCTTCGCAAGTGGGAGCAGAAGCTGAAGGTCGATGTCGCCGAGGTCCGCATCAGGCGCATGAAAACAAAATGGGGCAGCTGCAATCCTGAGGCACGTCGGATCTGGTTGAATCTCGAGCTTTCGAAGAAACCGGTGTCCTCGCTCGAGTACGTTCTCGTGCACGAGATGACTCACTTCCGCGAGCGGCGGCATGGCGAGGGATTTCGCAAGACAATGGATGTCATGATGCCCGGCTGGCACCTCCAACGGGACGAACTCAACCGCGCGCCGTTGGCCTATGAACGGTGGCGTTCCTGATCGGGCGCGGTAGTCCTAAATACAGGATGATGCGCCCTTGGAGATCCGCTCGTAACTGTGGCGCCAACGATCGGAATTGCGCTACCGGCAGCGTTTGACCCGGTTAGCTATGAGACCGTAAGGATCGATCTACGGTGTTGCCTAACGCTTACCTTCCGCTTCCGAACGGCACAAACGAAACGCGGCGCGTTGCTAGATTCACGGGCTACGAGTTCACTTGTAGATGTGGTGGGCGGCTATCGGAGGAGAGACCACGACGCATCGTTTCTTCTGCGCCAACCAATTTCTCGCTGAGGCTATGCGAACCCCAGCCCACCGTTCAAACTCAGCCGCATCGCTCCAACCCATCGAAATGGGCACCCAAGATCGGCCGGTATTGACGCCTATGGACTCCAAGTAGCCGATTGCGATTGGTAAAGCCACGCTGTCGGCGTCGACGAACCACGAGCCGGCGCTGCCGCGATCTCTCAAGACGGTTGCTTGCGCACTCGATCCGTCGAACCCTAACACGCATACGGTAGCTGACTGCCCAGGCGGGGCGTGAGTGTTCTGGTGTGAGTTGAGTTTCTTCAGCCATTTATCGCGTACGCTCGTCCAGGCAACCGAAGGGTCGGGTGTGGAGCACGGCGGTGGACAATGAACGCATGGGCTCATGTCAAAAGACCCAGCCCACGTGATTGCGGATCGAGTAGCGCAATCGACGCAAGCCTTCAGCGCGCCGATCTGTGTCGGGCAAGGGCTAGTTGGCCGCGTTGTCGCCGTATCGGTGACAACGGTGATTCGGTCGCTGAACTCAGCTGCGAAAATAAGCGTCACAGCAATGTTCCTCGCGGTCTGAGCCGCAACCCGGGCGCGATCGCGCCAAATGCGAATGGCGGCGCAGCCGCCACAATCCAACAGACTAGCTGACAGATGCACGCCGGACGACGGAACATCATCGGCAAGGGCCACGTGGCTGATTGCGCGCCCATGTCCGCGCGTTCGCGCAGGATCCGAGCGGGTCGTGAAGTTGAGCAACAACATGCGTGATGTGATGCACGATCGACGCGATTCGCCACTGAGTTGCATTCCCGGTTCCGTTAGTCGGGTCGGTCCAACAGGCAATTCGCTGATCGCCCTGCGAGAATGCCTGGCCGTCATACTCCGGTCGTCGCGTCAAGAGCCGGCAGTGGCCGTGCATCTGGTCGTGGCCCAGGCCGCTCCCGTTGTTCGATTGCCGCCCGCGAAACACCAGCACCGCGTCGTCGATCGTATAGCGAAGGCTCACGCTCCCGGGAACCTCGGGCGACGGCTGATAGTGAGCACATTGCGTGGTGTAGTCGCCAAAGCCCAACATCCTTTCGGTCTGTGGCGTTGCGGCGTGCTCGCGCCACCAGGTCGTCCATTCGGTCCGTGCCTCGGCGACGACACCCGGCTGAAACCGGGTGAGATCCGTCGGAAAGACGCCAGCGATCACAACTGCCGACGCAAACTGATCCGCGTTGCCTAACGCCGCACGGATCTGTCTATGCGATGTCGCCGCGGGATGGTCTTTCAGGTCGACGATAATATGAACGGTTTGCGCCGTCAGTCCGGTCGCCGCAAGCAGCGCCGTGATGCGGCGTGGCAAATCGGGACCAATATCACTAACCCCAAGGCGCAATCCGCACTCTCCCCGCGCGCGCGGGACTGCGGAAAACGACCAAGCGCTAGTAGCCGACGAGAGATCGGCGAGTGGGATGACTCTCGCGTTCGTGGGAACGCGTGCCGCAAACTCTCTCCAGAGATCGATGCGGGCCCAAATCCCGGTCGGACCGGCAAGCCCGAAGTAAACGAAACTGCGCCTTCCACCTGGAGTCGCAGCTACGGCCGAGTCGAGCATGCGAGCGACGTACTCTTGAGGTGTCTGCGGACCGCGTCGCTTACGGCCGGTAGTGTTGGCGCCCGGAGTCTTCCAGTCGGGAATGAACTCCAGAATCGGCGCGATGCGCTGCCTCACACCTGGGGTGAGCGCTTGTAGCGCCTGCCACTCCGACGACTTTGCGCGGAGAACCGGCGTATAGGTCCGCCAGTCATCCGCAGCCGGGTCGCCTAGAAAGGCATCAATCAAAGCGCACCTCGGGAAAAAGTCGGCGCACATTCCCAGCCCCAACCAACGGACTCAGTAGGCGAAAATTCCGCTTCTCATGCCGCACACGTCCCGCGACCACCGCGGCGCTAACGCCCACTTCGTCGGCTAACGCAACCGCCGCATCCACAGACGGCGCAAAGGCGACCGCGCTCGCCTGCCACTGCTCAGACGGGACGAGGCTCTCGCGCGCGAATTCGTCGGCCTCTCGCTCACGAGGATCGGCCGCTCCCTCGACGTCCAGATCGTCAACGTACTGCGTGACGTCTGCTTCGCCTTTCCCAGTCAGGTGGCGCAGAACGTGCGCGCACTCGTGAAGGAGAGTGAACCAGAAATTGTCGAGCCGATCGTAACGGATGGTGAGCGCGATGATCGGCGTCCCGTCATTGCCGCGCATCGCTGCACCATCAAGGCGCGTGCGCGGGAGATGCGCTTCGACAACCATGATCACTCCTCGGTCCGCGAGCCATTGCTGCGCCAGCTTGGGCCCTTCGTCAAGGCGACTGAGTTGGACGAGACTCTTGATGGCTTCGGGCCTGAACGAGCGCCCATCATAGCGGCGGTGGACCTTTCGTTCTCCAGCGATCTGCCTAACACGCGCAGTCCACGCAGCGAGCGCAAACTCATCCATGTCTTTGCCGCCGCGCACGTGCGTCGACCGTCGGTAGAGTGGCGCGGCCGCAAGCTGTCCGCCGGCCCGCGCGAAGAACGGTTCGAGCAGTTTCCGAGCACTGTCCCGCGTCCACGTGCTCGCGCGACGCGACTCGACCCATCCGCGTGCAATCATCTCCTTGAGGGGGAACCGCTCCCATTGCACGGCCGCCGACTCGGGATCATCATCTGGCGGCGACGTCGCGTTGATCAACGCCTCTGCCGGAATCCCGAGCCCCTCGTGCAGCGCACGGATCATGGCGATGCTAAGCGGCCGCTTACGAGCGAGGATTTCAGACACGCGGCTCCGGCCGCCAAGGTAGGGCTCGAGGTCGCGCGGCTTAAGGCCGAGTTGGTCAACGCGGAAGAGGATCGCCTCTACCGGATCGACGTTGGCCGGCGCCACCGTCCGCGCCTCGTAGTCGGAGAGCAGCACGAGCAGCACATCCAGGCGGTCGCGATCCGGAGTTCCGCGGGCCGGATCGAGATCGAGCAGACGATCCAGCTCGTCGCGCATCTCATCGTAGTCCGCGCGTGAACGAATCACTCGAATGCCGGCCCGAGCCGAGTGTTTGGGATTTCCGTGCGCCATTGCCATATTAGAACGTCCACCGGTCGTATTCAGCGTGCGTGCCGATGCGTCGCACGATAACCGAGCCCGATTGATAGTCGACCGTCACATGAAGACGGTACCGATTGTGCCGGATGTTGAAGACAACGTCTCGCTTCCCGACGAGCGATGCTCTCGGGTAGCGTTTCTTCAGCTCGTGTGGGTTTGACCACTTCGCCGCCAGTACCTCCAATCGCCACGCCTCGAGATCCTGCTTGGCATCTGGGTACTGCTCGGCGAAGTCGGCGAGCAGTACTGCCCCGACCAAGCGCATGGGAGTAGAACGAGTGATTGTTCCCAATTATGGAACATTTCACGGGGGATGTCAAGCCCAAGTGGGCGAGGCGTCGGCAGTCGGCGCCTTAGGACCCTTCCCCGATTCGGGGAATCCCCTGTCGGACGCAGACATCCGTCGCGCGATTCGGAGCGCCTTGAGCGGCGCCGACATCTGCCTCGAGGAAGTGGAATGCTGGCGGGGTTATGCGAGGGCTGACGTCCTCTGCCTATCGGCCGGCGTAGTGTCCGTCATCGAGATCAAGAGCGATCGCGATTCCCTACACCGGTTTGATGAGCAGGCGCGCGTGTACAGGTCGATCGCCGAACGCGTGACTCTGGTTGTCGGCTGGAATCTCGCCGCCCGCGCCCTTCGCATAGCCCCGAATTGGTGGGACGTGGTGCTGGCCGAACGAGACGGGCTATCGGAAGTTCGACTGATTCACATCCGTGACGGAAGTCCAAATCCCGACAGCACCATCGGCGGGCTCATCGCGATGCTTCCGATCGTGGAAGTTCGGCGTCTTGGAGCCATGTTAGGCGTTCCATCGTCGGGAGCACGCGCTGACGTCGTGCGGCGTCTCGCCGCGTCGCACGTTCCTGAGCAAGATGTTAGGGATGCGACAGTGCGTTGGCTAGGCGACCTTGCAACGCGTCGCACACGAACGATGGAATAACCGACCATGGGGGACAGGATCTTCGACATTGGCTATCGAGCAACCCGTACGGAAGCACGTCAACTCGCCTTGCACTTTCGCGCTTTGCTGACCGGAGCCGACAAATATGCGCATTGCGCACCTCGTGGGCCTCGTCGCGATGGTAACGCTTGCAAGTACCACCGCGGCACAGGAGTCACAGCTTGAAGTGGTCATAGCGGCGCCGACCGATAGCGCTATCACGCGGACCGAGGCGGCGATGGCGAACGCGCATCTGTCGATTGCCTCCGTGCAAGGGCCGGTCATTACTGGGACGTACACCGATGGCCCACTCGCAGTGGAGATCCGCGCGACAGTGATCGCCGTCGACAGTGCCAGCCGCGTTGTGATTACCGGTTTCGGCTCGGCACCGGCGATGTTCGGCATGCCGAAAACGCGAGCGCAGGTGACATCCGCGACCGGTGGGAAGGGAAAGAAGGCTTGGGCCAAGATGCAGCAACTCGCGGCCGCACTCGCGTCGGCCACGCATTAGGCAGACATTGTCGCGCTTTAGTAAGCGTTGGCTCACGGTTGTTCCGTCACCGGCGCCGCGATCTAGGGTGTGTCCAACCTTGCGCTCATCTTGGATCCCTACTTCACAGGCCACAGCCTAACGCAATGACCTGGTCACGCTCGCGGCGTTTCATCACGGGTACCGGCGGCTTCGCGCTCGGCGGACTCGCACTGACCTTCGGCCTTACCACTATGGCGGAGGGGGCCCAGGTCGAACGTGCTGGTGCGCTCGCGATCATCGTTGATTTCCTTGCCGCATTAGGCGCCTTCTATTGCGCTGCTGCCGGACTGTGGGGGGCATGGCGCCCCGCAACGACGCGAGCG
>Ga0070735_10001448_pt1 | contig 22995 bp, 19 predicted proteins | sample Coa_R1_FD_66443 | JGI IMG/M metagenome (GOLD analysis project Ga0070735, IMG submission 66443) | Surface soil microbial communities from Centralia Pennsylvania, which are recovering from an underground coalmine fire - Coalmine... | ecosystem: Environmental > Terrestrial > Soil > Unclassified ...
GTCGGCATGGCGGTGGACCCCGCCACCGGCGGCTACTGGGAAGTGGCCTCCGACGGCGGCCTGTTCTCGTTCAACGCACCGTTCTTCGGCTCCATGGGCGGCAAGCCCCTGAACGCGCCGGTGGTGGCGATGGCGGCGTCGCCGAACGGCCCACCGAGCGGCGGAGGTGGAGGCGGCGGGGTGAACGCTCCCACGGTCAGCCGGCTGAGCCCGACCGGCGGCCCCGCAGAAGGCGGGACATCGGTGACCGTGACCGGTACGCATCTGTCGGGCGCGACCGCGGTGCACTTCGGCTCGGCGTCGGCCACGTTCGTCGTGAAGAACGCCACCACGATCACCGCCGTCTCGCCGTCGGGGTCGGGATCGGTCGACGTCACCGTGACGACGTCGGACGGCACGAGCGTCACCGTCCCGGCGGACCGGTTCTCCTACTCCGGTACTGCCATCGACGGGACCTTCCGCGGCGATATCGGCCGCAGCGGCTTCTACCCGAACGAGACCGTGCTCACCACCTCGAACGTGGCGAACCTCCGACAGCGGTGGACGGCCGGGGGCGGAGTGTCGACGTTCGCGCAGCCCATCGTGGCCAACGACCTCGTGTACTGGTCCGATTGGACAGGCACCGAGCACGCCACCGACCTGAGTGGCCAGGACGTCTGGACCACGAACATCGGGACGACCACGCCCCCGGCGAGCGACAACTGCCAACCGTCCGAAGCCGGGCCGAGCAGCACGCCGACGCTGTCCACGTTGGGCGGCACTCCCGTCATGTACGTGGGGGGCGGGAACGCCGTCTTCTACGCGCTGAACGCCCTCACCGGCGCGGTCATCTGGCAGACCCGTCTCGGCACGTCGCCCGACAACTTCCTCTGGGACTCCTCCGCTCTCTACAACGGCGCCGTCTACATCGGCGTCGCTTCGTACGGTGACTGCCCGCTGGTGCAGGGCAGGCTCGTCCAGCTCGACGCCGCCACCGGGACGATCACCGACACATACGACACCGTGCCGGCGAATTGCCCGGGCGGGGGCATCTCGGGCTCGCCGACCGTGGACACCGGCGACGGAAGCATCTACATCGACACCGGCAACCCCACCTGTGGCGGGCTGGCGCCGTCGATCATCAAGCTCGACGCCTCGAACCTGAGCGTGATGTCCAGCTGGACCGTGCCCGGGGCCCAGCAGGGCGGCGACGCCGACTTCATCGCCACCCCGACGTTGTTCACCGCCACCGTCAACGGCCACGCCACGTCGCTGGTCGGCGTGGCCAACAAGAACGGCGTCTTCTACGCCTTCGACCGCTCGAACCTGGGTCAGGGACCGGTCTGGCAGACGAGGATCACCACCGGCAGCGGCAACGGGGACCCCGCGGTGGGGTCGATCGTCTCGGCGGCGTGGGACGGGTCGACGCTGTACGTGGGCGGTGGGAACGTGTCCATCAACGGGACCAACTGCACCGGCAGCATCGACGCGCTCGACCCGGCGACCGGCGCATTCGTGTGGAGGAGCTGTGAGTCGAACCACATGTTCGCGAGCATCACGGTCGTGCCGGGGCTCGTGATCGAGGGCACGCTAGGAAGCGGTGTCCAGTTCCTCGACGCCTCCACCGGGGCCACCCTCTTCAGGTACACGGGCGTCAGCCAGATCCAGGGGGAGTGCACGGTTTTCGACGGCGTCGTCTACATCCCCTCCGCCGCCGGATCGCTGGTGGCCATCGGCTTGTAGCCGCACCGGACCGGCCTGTCCTCCCCGGCTCCGACCGGCGGTTCCGCTCAGGTCCCGGTTGGCGGCGGCCGATGACCAGAAGGTGAGGAGGAGGTCGTCGCGGCGCGCCCGTCGCGTGACCGGGCGGGGCGCGTTCGTCCGGGTGTCGGCCCTGTTCGCCACGGCGCTCGTCCTCGGGACGAGTGGAGGCGTCGTCGGTGTGCGGTCGACGGCGGCGAGGGCGGGGACGCCGGTGCCCGGGGCGGGGACCTGCCCCATGTTCCCGGCCGACAACATCTGGAACACCGACATCTCGACGCTGCCGGTCGAGCGCTACAGCCCCGCGTGGCTGTCCTCGATGTCGGCGTCGACCTCCAACCTGCACCCTGACTTCGGGCCTTCCGGCGATCCGTCGAATCCCTACGGCATGCCCTACACGGTGGTCCCCCCGGGCCACCAGTACATCAACCTGCAGTTCCAGTACGCGTCCGAGAGCGACGCGGGCCCGTACCCGTTCGGTTCGGACACACCCATCGAAGGTGGCGCGGGTGCGAGCGGGGACCGCCACGCCATCATGGTCGACCCGTCCACGTGCACCCTCTACGAGCTGTACGACGCGTATTACAACGGCCCGTCGACCTCGACGGCGGGCTCGGGTGCGATCTGGAACCTTCGTTCGAACGCGCTGCGTCCTGCGGGGTGGACCTCGGCGGACGCTGCCGGGCTGCCGATCATGCCCGGCCTGCTGCGCTACGACGAGGTGCGGTCGGGCCAGATCACCCACGCCATCCGGATGACCGCCCAGACCACCGACACGAGCTACCTGTGGCCGGCGCGCCACGAGGCCGGCGCCGCGAGCGACCCCAACCTCCCGCCCATGGGGGCGCGCTTCCGGCTCAAGATGAGCTTCGACATCTCGCGGTTCTCACAACCGGCCCAGGTGGTGCTGCGGGCCATGCAGCACTACGGGCTCATCCTGGCCGACAACGGCAGCAACTGGTACTTCGGCGGCACCGCCGATCCGAACTGGCCCCTTTCGCTCGTCGACGAGTTGAAGAGCATCCCCGCAAGCGCATTCGAGGCGGTCGACGAGTCGTCGCTCATGGCCGACCCCAATTCGGGACAGGCGCGAGTGCTCGACGCGCCCGGCCCGGGATACCGGCTCGTTGCCTCCGACGGCGGCGTGTTCGCCTTCGGCAACGCACCCTTCGAGGGTTCGATGGGTGGCACGCGCCTCAACGCGCCGGTCGTGGGAGCGACCGACACCGCGTCGGAGAACGGCTACTGGGAAGTGGCCTCCGACGGCGGCCTCTTCGCCTTCGGCGACGCCGCGTTCCGTGGCTCGATGGGCGGCACGCGCCTCAACGCGCCCATCGTCGGCATGGCGGCGACCCCCGACGGGGGCGGCTACTGGCTCGTGGCCTCCGACGGCGGCGTCTTCGCCTTCGGCGACGCCGCGTTCCATGGCTCGATGGGCGGCATGCGCCTCGACGCGCCCGTCGTCGGCATGGCACCGACCGGCGACGGGGGCGGGTACTGGCTGGTGGGCTCCGACGGGGGGGTGTTCGCGTTCGGCGATGCGCCCTTCCGCGGTTCCATGGGCGGCACGCACCTCAACGCCCCGGTTGTCGGGGCCGCGGCCGCGCCGGGAGGCGGCTACTGGGAGGTCGCCTCCGACGGTGGCGTCTTCTCGTTCGGCGCCCCGTTCTACGGGTCGGTGGGCGGCCAGCGTCTGAACGCGCCGGTCGTGGGCATGCGCCTGCTTCCGGGAGGCGGAGGCTACTGGTTCGTGGCCTCCGACGGGGGGGTGTTCGCCTTCGGCGGGGCGAACTTCCATGGCTCGACGGCGAACGACCTGCTGAACGCGCCCGTCGTCGCCATGGCCTGAGCGCCTCAGCGCGGCCCGAGGTTCGTGAGCTCGATGACGTTGCCGGCGGGGTCCGTCACGAAGGCCTGCCACACCGTCATGTCCGGGTCATGGCGCGACGTGGGCTCGCCCAGGAAGCCGACCCCGGCCGCGCGCAAAGCGTGCACGGTCTCCTCGTAGCGCTCGGTCGGTACGTACAGGGCGTAGTGCGGAAAGCCCTTCCCGGGCGTGGGCAATTCGTCGGTCTCGACGAGATGCAGCTGGTGGTCGCCGACCGCGAACCACATGCCCGGGAACCCGAAGTCGGGCCGGGGCAGCTGCTCGAACCCGAGGATCCCACCGTAGAAGTCCTTGGCCGCGCCGAGGTCGTCGACGGCGATGGCGACATGGCTGTAGCCGCTCACGTGCACGGTCGCCTGCACTGGGCTGTCCGACATCGGTGTCCCTCCGGAGCTCGAGCCGTCGCCGTGCCACTGTAGTGAGGCCCGGCGCGGGGGTTCCGGGCACGGGGAGGGAGGCCGCCCACATGGATGACGCCGCCGACAGCGCTTCGATCGCGCAACTCGGGTTCGTCGTCGACGACATCGCAGCTGCCATGGAGCACTGGGTCCACGAGCTCGACGTCGGGCCGTTCTTCTACCTGCCCAACCCGCCGGTGAACGACCTGCGGTACCGCGGCGAGCCCACGGGGGCGCGCATGGCGGTCGCGCTGAGCTATTCCGGGCCCATGCAGGTGGAGCTGATCCAGCCCCTCGACGACGAGCCGTCCCCGTACCGCGACTTCCGCTTGTCGCACGGCCGCGGGTTGCACCATGTCGCCCGCTTCACGACCGACTACGACGGAGCGCTCCGCGCCCTGGAGGACCGGGGGCGTCGGGTGGTCTTCCAGGGACGAGGCATGACCGAGACCCAGCGGTTCTGCTACTTCGAGCCCGACGCCGACGGCGGCCCGATGGGGGAGCTCGTCGAGTCGGCCGGCTTCCAGGCGTTCTTCGACCACGTCCGGGACGCCGCGGCCACCTGGGACGGCAGCGACCCCGTGCGCACCCTGTCGATGTGACGACCCCCCACGGCGACGCGTGAAGAGCCCCCGCGACAGCGTCCGCGCCCGAGCGCAGGACCTCGAGCTCGTCCGAGGTGAGCTGCTCTGGACGCTCGCGACCCTCGCCGGGGACATGAGTCCGATCGGTCCGGGCTGGAGTTTCCGCACACCGGCCCTACCCCTCGTGTGGTCGTTGAACCAGATCAGGATCACCGCGCCGGCGAGCGCCCCCGACGTGGTCGCCCTGGCCGACGAGCACCAGGCGGAGCTGCCGTACCGGCACATCGTCGTGGACGACATGCCGGAGGCGGCCGAAATCGCCGACGATTTCTCCCGCGCCGGGTGGCAGGTCGATCGCGAGGTGCTGATGTCGTTGACGGACCCGCCCGACCGCGTCGTCGACACCTCCCGGGTGACCGAGCTGAGCGAAGACCAGATGCTGTCGCTCGTGCGCCGATGGGCGTCCGAGGACCATCCGGGGGTCGGCGAGGACGCGCTCGACCAGCTCGACGAGTACAACCGCGGGGAAGGACGGCTCTGGCAGGAGCAACGCCTCGGCGTGCTCGACCGCGACGGGAACCCCGTGGCGATCACGAAGCTACGGGCGCACGGTCGGATGTCGTGGGTGGAGGACGTGTACACGGTCGCCGAGGCACGCGGGCAGGGCGCGGCGCGGGCGTTGGTCACCCATGCCACCGAGTTGGCGCGACGGTCCCCGAGCGACGTCACGTTCATCATCGCCGACGACAACGACTGGCCCAAGGAGCTCTACGCCCGGATCGGGTTCCGGCCCATCGGCTTCGAACTCACCTTCCATCGGGCGGTCGGACAGGACCGCTGAGGCCACCGGCTCAGGGGGAAGGCGGCCGACGGCCTCGCACGAACCCAGCGAGCATCTTCCCCACCTCGATGGTGGCGGTCCCCGTGGTCACCACCGGATCCCGGGCCGCGAACGCTCGTAGCTCGTCCTCGTCATCAGCTTCGACCACGCCGAGACCCCACGAGCCCGTGCCGTCCAGCACCGGCGCGAACACCACCATCTGACCCGTGTCGACGAGGGGCTGCCAGTGCGCCGCGTGCCGCGTCATGACCTCCCGCTCCTCTTCGGTCATGTCGAGGGCGAAGTTCGGCCGAGGAGCATGAAGTCGGAAGACGTAAGCGGGCACCAGGCGATCCTCGGCAGGTCGCTGCGCCGCGGCTGAGTCGCCGCGTGGCACCGCAGTGCCGCGTCAACCGCAGTGAATGACGTTGGTGAGGTACCAGCCGGGCTGTTCGGCGGGCGCCACCGTGAAGACAGCTTCGCCGGCTGGATAGCCCCCGGGATCGGGATAGGTCGTCGGCGACGTCGACGGGACGATGTCGTGAGTGAAGTAGCACGTGTCGTCCCCGGCCGGGTTCTGCGTGCAGGACTTGAACGTGAGGTGCGGCATCTGGGCGGCCATGGAGTCCATCTGGGCACGCCCGGCGGGATCGGTGACGTAGTCGATCTCCTGCACGTCGTGGCCGTTCCACGCATCGGCCAGGTAGGCCATCGCGGCCTGAGGCGTGTCGAAGTGCGGGGCGCCCGTCGACGAGCAGACGTTGTCGATCGGCACCGACTGAGAGGTGCCCGAGGCGCCGTTCAGGGCGCACACCGTCGTGGTGGTGGCCGCGGGCACCGGCGTCGTGCCGACGTGCCGGTTCGAGGCCGCCGCGCGGGCGGCTGCACCGCCGCCGGGCTTCGATGCGCATCCGGCCGACACGGCCCAAAGGACCGCGGCGGCCAATCCTGCGGACCTGGTCACCCGGCTCGGGTGCGCTCGGTGGTTCCCCACGTCCAAAGTCTACGGGCCGGGTCGCGGTGACTTCGGGGAGCCCACGCGTGTGATCGACGCCACGAAATGGAACGCGGTGATGTCCAAGCCCCAGCGCAAGTAGAGGCGATGGGCGGCATGGCGGTGCGTGGCCGAGTCCAGGTGGAGGTGTGCGCATCCGGCGCGTTCCGCCTCGGCGCGCGCCCAGTCGAGGAGCGCGCGCCCGTGACCCTGGCCCCGATATGCCGGCAGGGTGACGAGGTCGTCGACGTAGACGTGGTCTCCGAGCGACAGGTTCTCGCCGCGGCGCATCCCCATCGCCGCCACGGCTCGCCTCCTGCCGGCCCCGTCCATCGAGACGACGAGTCGGTAGCCCATGGGTCGCATCCGCTCCACGGCGGCGACGAACGAGGCTTCGTCGGCGAGCTGCGGGCGCAGCTCCCGCATCGCCTCGTACGCGAGACCGGTGTCGTGAGGGGCCAGCTCTCGGATCTCCATGCCGGGCATGATGGCGCGGGCGATCCGACGAAGCTCAGATGAAGCTGTCGTCGGCCGACAGGCCGAGGGCGGGGTCGCCGCCGGTGATGATCGGTTGGCAGTTCCCCCAACCCTCGCCGCCACCGGTCACGTCGGTGACGTGGACGACCGTGTCGCGCAGCTGGTGCAGCCGCCGGGCGGTGACGGGCTCGGTGCAGTCGGCGATGTGCTCGCCGTCGACCGACAGCTCACCGCGCCACTCGCCGTGATGGTGGCCGTCGAATCCGAAGTACAGGCCGGCTCCGAGATGGAACCCGGTGTCCGACACCGCCTCCATGGTGAGCGTGCGAGTGACGCCGTCTGCGGTGGTGGCGCCCAGGCGTCCCCCCAGGAGGCGACGGTTGGCCGTGTCGAAGCGGAGATCGGGCTCGATGTCGACGAAGCGCTCGACGCGGCCGTCGGGGTGCTCGACCCCGCCCATGACGACGTGCTTGTGCACGAAGCCCGGTGCCGTGACCATCTGGTAGTGGAGGAAGAGCCCGTAGCGCGAGCCGTCGGGCCGCTCCATAGCGATCGGCGACCAGATCATGCGGAACGACAAGCCCGCGAACGGGTCGCGCGGCTCCAGGTCGGTCGGGGGGAGGCCCACCTCGTAGCGCACGCCCCACGAGTGGTCGCGGGTGGACACCCACGCGTCGGGCGCGAGCTCGGTGCGCGTACCGTCGACCTCGACCCACCCCGAGGCCACACCGATCTGGTGGTAGCGGACGAGGTCGGAGCTGACGCGGTAGCCGTGGCGCATGTGGGTGCGGTCCTCGACCGAGGGAGGGACGATGGCCTCGAACGTCCATTCGAACGAAACGGGCTGGGCGGCATTCGGTTCCAGGACGAACCGGATGGCGCGTAGCGGCTCGAGCACCTCGTAGCGGAGGGGGCCCACCGCACACGACTCGGGGTCGGAGGCGAGACGTCGGCTCGCTCGCACCGTCCGTTGCTCGACGCCCACCGAGACGCCGCCGTAGCCGTCCATGACGTTGCGATTGGTGTACTTGCCGAGCCCGAAGCCGAGTTGGATGCGGCCGTCCTTGGCGGCGGCCATGGCGCAGATCTTCTCCGTCCACGACAAGTCGCTCGTCCCCACGACCGCGAACGTGTCCGGGATCTGGTGGCACAGGCCCTCGTCCGCGGCGACGAGCGGGCCGATCGGATTGGTCACGGCTGCGGTTCGGGTGTCCTGCGCCGTCAGATCCCGGCCCAGTACGTGCCGGCCAGCATCTGCTCGAGGGTGGCGCGGTGCATGATCATGTCGTCGGGATCGTCGGGCAACGTGATCTCGCCGAAGAGGATCTGCCGACGGGCCACCCGGCTCATCACCACCGCGTGGCGCAGCGCGGCGTAGAACGTGTAGAACTCGAGGTCCTGCGGTTTGTAGCCCGAGTACTCCTCGTAGGTCGCCACGACGTCGTCGAGTCGCATGAAGTGGCGCATTCCCGGAAGGCCGATCTGCAACGCCAGGTCGTCCAGGAACCGGTGCAGGTAGATCATCCACCCGAGGTCGATCTCGCGGGGGCCGACCGCCGCCATCTCCCAGTCGAGGACCGCCACGGGCTCGAAGTCCCGGAAGATCATGTTGCCGATCCGGCTGTCACCCCAGCTGATCGCCGGGTCGCCCTCCTCGGGCGGCCAATGGTCCTCCAGCCAGGCGAAGCCCTGCTCGATGAGAGGCGAGCGCGCGCCGTCGGAGACCACCCACTCGTAATAGGCCCGCTGTGCGGCCACGTGGCGCGCCAACGCGGTGTCGCCCGGGGCATCGAGTTCGAGAAACGCGATGTCGTCGGCGCTCACGTCCGCGCCGTGCAGCTCGGTCAGCACCTTGATCGTGGCGCGTTGCAATCGCTCCTGGTCAGTGCGGGACGCCTCCGACAGCCATGAACCGAACGGATAGGGCATGACATCCGGGGGCACCACCCCGTCGACGCGTTCCATCACGAAGAACGGCGTGCCAATCGCCGTCGGGTCGAGTTCGAGCCACAACGTTCGGGGCACGGGCACCGGCGAGCGTTCCCCGACGAGGCGCATCACGTTGAACTGGCGCTCGAGGTCGTAGACCGGGAAGACCGGGGCCGCCGCCGGGTCGGGGGCGAGGCGCGCCGCGCAGCGTTGGGTGACGCGCGGCGCGCCTGGGCGGGGCCGGCCTGTCTCTCGTGCCGCCGACTCTGCCCACGACGCCTCGAACAGAAGCGTCTCGCTGGACATGCCGTTGGACTCGGGCACGACCAGCTCGGAGATCTGCGGCTCCCCCACCTTCCCCCCGAGCCAGGCGACGAGACGTCGGTGAACCTCGTCGCGATCGCGGTTCGAGACCTTGGGCCGAGTGGTCGTGTCGGGGTCGGTCACCCGCCGGTCTCCGACACCGCAGGGGCCACCGCGCTCCAGTCGGAGAACCCCGACGGTTCGTGGCGTCCGAACGTGCCGTGCTCGAACATCCCCCAACCCTCGGCGCCGTCGCACACGGCGCGGGCGACGTGGTCGACCACCCCGAAGGGCACGCGACCCGCCACCGCCGGGTCGTTCATGTCGGTCACCACGGTCTCGGTCCAGCCCCGGCCCCGCCACTGCCCGTGTGACCATTCGGGGTCGCCGCCGTATCCCGGTCCGCAATTGAGAGCGACGAAGCCCAGCGTGTCGACCTCGACGGTAAGGGGCTTTCCTCCCCGGGCGCGGAGATGGAGCGCCGCTCCCTCGGGATGGCGGGATCCCGCGCGGTAGCGAACCTCGACCTCGGGCCATCCCAGTTGCTCGGGAGGCCGCCCCGTCGATGCCGGCCACACCCGCACGGCCTCGCTGAGCGTGCGGTGGCCGTCGCCGTCCTCGTGGGCGATGACGACCAGGGCGAACTCCTCGAACCTGAGCGGCGCGTAGGTCCACCAGAATCCGAAACCCTCGGCGGGTTCCGCCGCCGCCCGGCCTGGCGGGTCGGGTTCGCCCACCGGACGGATGCCCCACGAGCGGTCCCGGGTCCCGACCCAGCGCCCGGGCTCGATGGGAAACGTTTCGCCACCCGCCCGCAGGGACCCCGACCACGTGCCGAGCTGGGCGAAGCGCGCCGCGTCCAGGATGATCCGGCCCGACTGCCGCATGACGTGCGGGGGCTCCTCCACCGCGGGGAACGACGCCTGCCACGTGAGGTCGAACGCCACCCCGGGGTCATCCGCCTCGCACACCACCCGGACGCGCTCGAGGGGCTCGAGCACCTCGATCCGGTACGGGCCGACGCGCTGCCGCATCCGGTCGTCGCCGAGGGCGTCCGACGTCCGCGTCGTGAACTGCTGGTCGCCGCGGCGAACCGTTGCGTAGGCGTCGATGACGCCGAGGTTGGGGTACACGCCCAGGCCGGTGACGAGGAAGACCTCGCCGGTTCGGTCGTGAGCGTTGAAATAGCAGCGGTCGTATGCGTTGCGGTCGCTCGTCGCCACGTGCCGCATCGAGAGCGGCACCTGGTGCACCGGATACTCGTCGAGCGGCACGGGCATGGTGATCCTCCCCCTCGGACGCCCCGCACGAACGAGCGCTCAGCGCCGTGGCATGGGCAGCGATCCCGGCTCAACGTAGTCCGCCGCCCCCTTCGGGTCGGGTCTCGGTCGGCAACAATCGCTAGATGGCCCCAACGACCTCGGCCGGGGATCCGGCTGACGACGTCGTCGTCGCCGAGCCGGCCGCCCCCGGTCCCGCAGGTCGCAGCGCGACGCGGTCCGCGTCCCCCACGACGCCCAGCGAACGCGCCTGGGTCATGTGGGGCGTGGCGGTCGGTGCCTACTTCGTCGCCGTGTTCCACCGGACCAGCCTGGGCGTGGCCTCCCTCGACGCCGAACGCCGCTTCCACGTGGGGCCGTCGTTGCTCGCCACCTTCGTCGCCGCCCAGTTGGCTCTCTATGCCGCGCTGCAGATCCCGACGGGCGCCATGGCCGACCGCTTCGGTCCGCGGCGGATGCTCACCGCTGCACTCGCCTTCCTCGCCGCCGGAGAGATCGTCCTTGCGTGGGGTGGCGGCGTCCCCGCCGCGCTGACGGGCAGGGCGCTCTTGGGCGTGGGGGACGGCCTCACCTTCATCAACGTGCTGCGGCTGGTGCAGAATTGGTTCCCCGCGTCGCGTTACGGGATGCTCACCTCGCTGACGGCGCTCACCGGTGCCGTCGGGCAGCTGGTGTCGACGTTCCCGTTGCGCTTCGCGCTCTCCCACGCAGGCTGGGAGTCGACGTTCACGACATCCGCAGTCGTCACCGCGGTCGTCGCGCTCGTCATCGCGTCGTTCCTGCGCGACCACCCCGATGCCGGCTCCGCCCGCCTGCCGTTGCACGAGCGCCCCACCCTGCTGCGCACCGTCGCTCACGCCATGCAGACGCCCGGCACCTGGCGGGGGACCTGGGCGCACTTCGCGTTGACCGGCCCGTTCGTCGTGTTCACCGCACTCTGGGGCTACCCGTTCCTGGTGCGGTCCCAGCACTTCTCCGGGCAGACGGCGAGCGTGCTCCTGGCGCTGGTGGTGGTCACCGCCGCATGCAGCGCGCCGCTCGTGGGGTTGCTCGTGGTCCGGGCCCCGCGCTGGCGCGCCGGCGCGGTCACCGTCTGTGGACTGGCGCTCGTCGGCGCGTGGACCGCCGCTCTCGGCTGGGGAGCGGGCCGGGTGCCAGGGGTGCTGCTCGCCAGCATCGTGATCACCACGGGTCTCGGGGCTTCGGTCTCGGTGATCGCGTTCGACATCGCGCGCGAGGCGAATCCGCCCGAGCGGGGCGGCACGGCGACCGGCGTCGCCAACATCGGCGGCTTCGTGTGCGCCGTCGCCGGCGACCTCGTCGTGGGATGGCTCCTCGACGCGTTCGGCCACGGCGGGCAGGGCGCGGCGGGCTACCGGGTGGCGATGGCCGTTCTCCCGGTGACCGCCGGCCTGGGGCTGCTGTTGTTCTGGCGCCAGGGCCGGCGCGTCCGTGCACTGCACTATCCGAAGAGCATCCCGGCTCACCGCACCGTGTGACCCCGGGCACACGACGACGGCGCGGTGTCGGATGCGCCCCGCCGTGCGAGGTCATCGATGACCACCAACAGCAGCGCCACGCCCCGCACCGCTGAGGGGGCGCCGCCCGGGCCGGGGCCCGGGACTCAGCACCCGCCCCCCGGCACCGGGACTCAGACCACGAGCCCCCGGCCGGTGACGAGCGGTAGGTCGAGCGCGGTGAGGAGGCCCGGGGGGGCGGCGACGACGGCGGGCACAGCGTTGACCAGGCGCATGGCGGTGGCCTTCAGCCCCGCCGTGTTGTGATCGCCGTCGGTGCCGACCAACTGCAGGTCCAGCTGGTAGTTGGGCTCGCCCCGAACCACGACGCGGTAGCCACCTTGACCGGCGGGCTGCGGCCAATCGGGCGCCAGGTCGTCGGCGAGCCGGGTGACGTGCTCCAGCACCACGACCGGTCGCCCGCCGACGAGCCCCCGTACCTCGAAACGCAACGCCGCGGCGGTGCCCTTGGCGATGGTCCCCGAGCTGATGGAGAAGTCCTCCGGCGCGGGCAATCGCTCGTAGCGTTCGTCGACGGTGTCGAGCTCGACGCCGAGCCCGCTGGCCAGCTGGCGCACCACGCTTCCCCACGCCATGGTGAGCACGCCCGGTTGCAGGAGCATGGGGACGTCGTCGAGGGGTCGTCCGAAGCCCATGACGTCGAACATGATCATCGGCTGGTCGTAGGTGGCGTAGTTCAAGATCTCGAGGCAGCGCACCTCCTCGATCCGCTCGCTCACGGCCGTGAGGACCAGCGCCAGCCAGTCGTTGGCGAAGCCCGGGTCGATGCCGTTCACCCACAACGAGACGCCCGCGTCGACCGCCGCGGCGCGCAACGGGTCGACCATGCTGTCGGGCACCACCCCCATCGGGTACTGCAGGAAGACCGGGCCGCTGGAGACGACGTTGGCGCCCGAGCGGAGGATCCGCTCGAGGTCGGCGAGGGCCTCCCCGATGCGGTCGTCGGCCATGGCGGTGTGCACGACGCAGTCCGGCCCGGCCGCCAAGAGCGCGTCGGCGTCGTCGGTGGCGGCCACACCGAGCGATCGCCCGAGGCCGGCCAGTTCTCCCGCGTCCCGGCCCACCTTGTCGGGATTCGACACCCACACGCCGGCGAGCTCGAGGTCCGGACGGGCGTCGATGCCGGCGATGGCGTGGCGGCCGACGTTGCCGGTCCCCCACAACACGGTGCGGTAGGGGCCGGTCACGGGTCTGCCACCTCGGAAATGCCGCTCATAGATCGGGCAGACCGAGTTCGAGGTTGGGGTGGTCGAGTCCGCCGTCCACCTCGAGCACCTTGCCGGTGACGTAGCTGCCCGCCGGTGAGCACAGGTAGACGACCGCGGCGGCGATGTCCTCGGGATCGCCGATGCGCTTCAGGGGGGTCGCGTTTTCCATCGTGGTCCGGAGATCCTCGTTCGTCAGCACGATCTCGAGGGCGGACGTGGCGACCGAGCCCACGGCGATGGCATTCACCCGGATGCGTGGTGCGAGGTCGGTAGCCGCCAGGCGGGTGTAATGGGCCAGGGCGGCCTTGGCCGTGCCGTACGCCACGAAGCCGCGACCCTGCGTGCGCGACATCGCCGAGGTGATGTTGACGACCGCGCCGCCGTCGTGCTCGAGCATGGCGGGCACGGCGGCCCGCGTGAGCGCGTGCGCGGTGGTCACGTTGAAGTGGAACGCCCCTTCGAGAGCCTTGGGCGACGTGTCGAGGAAGGCGCCGGGCATGGTGCCGCCCACGTTGTTCACGACGACGTCGAGACGTCCGAACGCCTCCTTCGCCGTGTCCGCCAGGGCGGCGACCGCGTCGAGGTCGTTGAGATCGGCGGGCACCACCACCGCCTGGCGCCCCGTGCCCTGGATCCGTGCAGCCACCTCTTCGAGCTGCGACGCGGTGCGGGCGGAGATCACGACGTCGGCACCCGCTTCGGCGAGCGCGACCGCGCTCGCGGCCCCGATACCCCGCCCGGCGCCGGTGACGACGGCCACCCGGTCGGTCATCCGGAAGCGGTCCAGGATCATGACGGCCCGATCACGACTGCCCGATCACGACGGCACTGACCTCCAGAAGTGTTGCCACCTGGTCGTCCGGCGGCGCTGACGGGCGCCGAGAGTAGCCCCGAATGGAACGCGTTTCAGATCGAGGGCGCGACGAGGCGGGGCATGGGGCGGCAGACCGCCGGGCCGGGTCGGGTGCCGATCAGGAGGGGCGCGTCGGTGGCAGCCCGAGCTTGCGGTGGTCCCAGGTGACCGTGCGCTCGGGATGGAGCTTGATCACGACGCGCTTGTTGAGCATCGTTTCGACGAACGGCCGGAGGTCGTCGGTGTAGGTGCCGTAGTAGCGCTCGAAGAGGTTCACGCCGAGCTCCCACATGCGTTCGGGATCCTCGACGATCTCGGCCCTGCCGACGAGCTCGACGCCGCGGAGCTCTTCGTAGTAATCGCCGTCCTCGACCATGCACGTGATGCGCGGGTCGCGCCGGAGGTTCTGCACCTTCTGCGACTTGGCCTTGGTCTCGAATGCGACCCGGCCCTCCAAGAAGCCGTACCACATGGCCACGGCATGGATCGAGCCGTCGTGGTTGATGCTGCACAGCGTCATCGGCCGGCGCTCCGCCAGGAAGGCGTCGACCTCGTCCGCGCTCATCTTGATGAGGGCCCGCTGGTTGACGCCGTGACCCATCTGGGTCGTGACGGGCGCGCTCGAAGGCTCGCTCATGGCGGTGAACCTGCTTCCGGGGGCTCGTGCCGTCTCAAGCCGCCGCGCCGCCAGGCGTGAACGCGGCGGGGAGGTGCTTGATGCCGTTGATGAAGTTCGAGCGCAGCCGGTCCGGCTCGGCGCTGGCCTGAATGTCGGGCAGCCGGCGGAACAGCTCGCGGAACATGACGGTGATCTCCCGCCGGGCCAGGTGGGCGCCCAGGCAGAAATGGGGACCGGGTGCCCCGAAGCCGACGTGTGGGTTGGGGCTCCGCCGTACGTCGAAGCGGTACGGGTTCTCGAACACGTCCTCGTCTCGGTTGGCGGAGTTGTAGAAGAGGATGACCTTGTCGCCCTCGGCGAATGCATGCCCCGACAGGGTGGCCGGCGCGGTGAGCGTGCGCCGCATGAAGATGACTGGGGAGGCCCAGCGGACGATCTCGTCGACGGCGGTGGGGGCCACGCCCTCGAAGTCCGCCTTCCAGGCGGCCCGCTGGTCGGGGTGCTCGGTGAGCGCCCACAGGCCGTGGCTGATGGCGTTCCGCGTCGTTTCGTTCCCCGCCACGAGGAGCAGGATGAAGAACGACGCCAGCTCCTGCTGGTCGAGCGACTCCCCGTCGACGTTCGCGTGCACGAGCGCAGAGGTGAGGTCGTCGGTCGGGTGGTCGACGCGGAACATGCTGAGATCACGCATCATGTCGGCGAGGGTGCTGCCCGCGTTCATGAACGCGAGCACCGGGTCCTCGCCCTCGGCGACGTACTCGGGATCTCCCATCGACAGGATGATGTTCGAGCACGAGAACACGGTGTCGTAATCGCGCTCGGTCACGCCCATCATGTCGCAGATGACCTTGAGCGGCAGCCGGGCGGCCACCTCGGTGACGAAATCGCACTCGCCCCGGTCGCGGACCCGGTCGATGACGCCGTCGGCGACGGACTCGATGGTGTCCTCGATGCTCCTCACCATCCGGGGGTTGAAGGCAGCCGAGACGATGCGTCGCAGGCGGGCATGGCGGGGGTCGTCCATGTTGATCATGGACCCGAAGAACTCGAGCATCTCGGTCGGCATGTCGACGATGGTGGTGCCCGACTTCCCCGAGCAGTAGAGCTCGGGGTGCCGGCTGATCTCGACGATGTCCGCGTGGCGGGTGATGGCGTAGTAGCCGGGGCCTCTCGGGATCTGGATGAACGATTCGACATCGAATTCAGGCTCTTCGAAGAAGGCGATGGGGCGCTCCGCGCGCAACGTCCGGAAGGCGGCCTCGCGCACCTCCCACGGCTGGGCCCAGAACTCCAGGTCCGACAGGTCGATGGCAGTCACGGGCATCGTCACGGGGGTCATGTGCGTCTCCCTGTTGCAGAGGCAGGGTCCGAGCAGCACGGCCATCCTCGCACCACCGGGCTCGGGACCGCACGGCCGGCAGCGGAGCGCCTTGGAGGAGCGGCCTACCGAACGGCTGGTGAGCGGGCCAGGCCTCCCTGAACCGCGGCGTTGAGCTCGCCGGCGTCCTCGGCGTCCCCCGGCGTGCAGGGGTCGGCCCCGTAGCTGGCCCGTGAAGCGAGCTCGGCAAGCCGCCGGTACGCCTCGACGGCGGCGGCGATGGGGTCCGAGGCACCAGGATCGCCGGCGGGCGCCGCGCCGCGCGCGCCGCGCCCGGCGCCGAGCGGCAGCGCCGCAGGCGAGAACGACAGCCAGCGGGCGCCCGCCAAGGACTCGAGGCGCGCGGCGTGCTCGTGCAACGTCTCGGCGGGCTGCCGGCCGAGCCGGACGCGTTCGAGCGCCGACGCCGCGTCCCGCCACTGAGCGAGCACCTCGCTCCTCGGGTCGGCAACCGCGCCACCGCGCCGGTGCTGCGTCCACAGCCGCCGCCACCGGAGACGGAGGTGCGGCCGCCGCTGCAGGTACCGCCGTCCGCCCACGACCGCGCCGGCGAGGGCGGCGGCACCACCGAGCGCCAGGAGCACGAGCAGGGCAGCGGACGGCCCGCCCGATGAGGACGACCGGCCCGCGGCGAGGCGGCCGTGGAGGCTGAGAGGCACCGTCGAAGGCGTGGGGGGACGGACGAGCGAGGGGCGGCGGGCCGGCAGCACCACCGACGACGAGGACGAGCTCGCCCCGGTCGCGCCGTTGTTCTGTGCGCCGGCCCGGGCGCCGTTCACCACGCCGACGCCGTTCGGCTCGCCGGACGACGCCGGGGTGGGCTCGAACGAGGTCCACCCGGTCGCGGGACCCAGGTACACCTCGGGCCACACGTGCGCGTCGGCGCCGGTCACCCGGTAGTGCCCGCGGGCGACGGTGCCGGTCGTGAAGCCCACGGCGACGCGCGCCGGAAGACCGTCGATGCGGGCGAGCACCGCGTAGGCGGCGGCGAATTGCTGGCAGAAGCCCTGGCGCGTGGTGAAGAGGAACGACTCGAGCGCGTTGCCGCTCGCCGGGACGGGCGGCGTGAGCGTGTAGCGGAACCGGCCGGAGTCGAACCAGTGGGCGAGGGCGGCGGCCGCGGCGGCGGGGCCGTTGGTGCCGGCGACGATCTGGTGGGCGAGCGTGACCACCGACTGGGGCAGCGACGGCAACTCCAGGTACGGAGCGAGGGAGGCCGCGTCGGGCGGCGCCGGGGTGCTCGCCGCGGCGGTGCTGCGAGCACCCGACCGCGGCGCGGAGCGCGCCGGCAGCGCGGCCACCGCGTCGTAGATGGCACCGGGCGCGGCCTCGTAGGGCTGCACGGCGCCGAAGCCGGGGACGACGACGGCGTTGGCGTCCCCGATCGACTGGGTGTTGGGGGGCAGCGGGAGCAGCGTGCTCTGGAGGTCGGCGACGGTCACCGTGGTCGAGAACGTGGCGGCCGGCTTGGACTCGGGCAGGGCGGGGAGCCCGGGGTACGAACGGGACTGCGCGGGGAGCGTCACGTTGTTGATCGCCGCCACCGTGGCGGGATCGGGCGACCACGACCGCCCGTCGAAGCGCGTCAGCACGGCGAGCTGCCAGTACGTGGGCACCGGCGAGGTGGCCGAGAACATGAGCTCCGTCGTCCGGTTGGTGAGGACGGCCTGGAGGTCGTCGACGAGGTCGATGGCCCGTACCCCGGGGAACAGCGACGGGCCGCCGCCCCCTCCGAGCGAGGAGGACCCGGCGGCCCCGCCGGGGCCGGTGCCCGAGAAGCCGAGGCCGGCGACGGCGCCCCCGCGTTGCGCGAAGGGTAGAGCGCTCACCTTCATGGTCGACAGGCCCGGCGAGACCGCCAGCGCCACGACGACGGCGAGGCACGCCGCCACCGACGCGGGGGCGAGCGCGGATGCACCGGCACGCAGCCGGCGGCGCCCACGGGCGGCGCGCGAGCGTGCGGTGACCGGGCGGTCGGCGAGAACGACGAAGACCAGCGCACACACCAGGTAGGCGAACACCGCCTGGACGCGATCGACCTCGGAGCTGAGCAGCGACGCGTAACACAACAGGCCGAACGACGGAACGAGCGCGACAAGCGGACGTGGCGACCGGTTGGCGCCGCGCCTCGGCCGGCTCTCCTGCCAGGCCCACAGCGTCGCCCCGATGACGGCGGCGAGGCCCCCGCCGAGTGCGATGCACAGCACGACGCCGGACGTCGCGGGCACCGGCGTGGGGTTCGACCGGATGACCGAGCCCGCGGCGTCCAGTCGATCGACGAAGACGCGCCAGGTCGTGGCCGTGGGCAGGCCGTGGAGCGTGGCGGACCACAGCTGCCCCCAGGCGGTGGCGAGCGCCACGGTGACGAGGCCTGCGGCGAGGACGATCGGTACGGGGGTTCGCACCCGACGCGTGAGCGTCGTGGCCAGGTGCCCGACGACGACCATGGCGACGATCGGCACGACGACGTGCGCCGCGGTCGGAGCCTGGGTGAGCCGGCCGACGCCGACAGCGGCGGCCATCGAGGTGGCGAGCAGCGCCAGGTCCGGCGTGAGGCGCATGGTCGACACGCGGGCCACCGACGATCGCCCGTCCGGAGCACTCATGACACGAGCACCGTCTCGGCCCGGTGGCGGAGAGGTTCGGGAAGGGCGCGCCCGGTGTCGCCCGCCGCGGTGGTGACGAGGACGACCGTGCCGGTGTCGAGGCGGCCGGTGGCCCACACCGCGCCCGCACCGGGGCGGTCGCCGTACCGCATCGCGACCGATGGAGGCGGGTTGGCGGGGCCGAGCATGGCGAGGGCGCGCAGCAAGGTGCCGTGGCCCGCGGTGCCGGGCGTGATCGACACGCGATCGCCGGTGCTCGTGCACAGCTCGACCGCCTGTCCACGGGCGAGGGCGGCCACCCCTAGGCCCGCAGCGCGTGACACGGCGTGCTCGATCGAGTCACCGGAGTGCGACGTCGGCCGCAGGTCGACGAGCAACGCGAGCGCATCTGTCTCCGCGTCGACGAACTCGCGCACGACGAGATCGCCCGAGCGGGCGAGGGTCTGCCAGTGCAGGCGGGTGAGGCGGTCGCCCGGGACGTAGGGGCGGAGACCGGACAGCTCGTCGCCCGACAGGGTGGCCGCCGTGGACGGCGCGCCCGCGTGTCTGTCCGGCAAGGACGCGCGACGCGCCCGGTCGGCGCGGCCGTGCCGTCCGGCCGCGGCGTCGGCCTGGCTGTGACGGGACGGCGCTGCGGGGACGGGGTACACGACGACGTGTGCAGGTGGCGCGGTGGTGGCGCGCCGGGAGAAGAGGCGCAGCGGGTCCTCGCACCACAGCCCCACCTGGCTGAGCGTGAGCAGGCCGCGAGCGGCGGTGGGCGCCGGGACCCGCAACGTGACGCTCGCGCCGGCGCGCAGGTCGGGGAGGCGCACGACGCGGGAGAGCAGCTTGCGGTCGTCCCCGTGGTAGTCCCGCCCGTCCCTGGCGCGCTTCGGGCGTGGCTGGGCGACCCGACGCCCGGGATCGGTACGGTGCTCGCGCAGCCCGGGATGCGACAGTCCCCAGTGCCCGGCGGCGTCCTCGACCGAGATCGGCGGCAGCCGGCGGGCTCCCGCGTTGGTGACGGTCATGTCGATGACCGCCGGCGTCCCCGCTGCCACCTCGGGCACGGGCACGGTGACCACCACTCGCAAGGCGGTCCGCACCGCTCGTTCGCGGACACGGACCCACGCCGCGCCGAGGATGAGCAGGACAGCTGCCGCCACGGCGAGGAGGACGAACTCCTCGACGCCGTAGGAGAACCCGGCGATCGCCGCCGCGGCTGCGCCCACGGCCAGGACGATCCCCCGGGTCGACAGCACCTCCCGCGCCCCGGCGCGCCGCTAGCCGGTGCCGGCGATCGGCACCACGATGCGCGTGAGGATGTCCTCCACGACCGCCTGCTGGGTCACCCCGGCCAGCTCGGCGGCGGGATGGACGACGACGCGATGGCCGAGGGCCGGCTCGGCGACGGCCTTGACGTCGTCGGGCGTGACGTAGTTGCGGCCCATGCCGACCGCCAACGACGCCGCGGCGCGCAGCACGCACAACGTGGCGCGCGGCGATGCGCCCACCGCCAGGTCAGGGTGAACGCGCGTCTCGGCCACGAGGTCGAGGACGTAGGCGCGCACCTCGGGCGCGACGAACGCCTCCCCGACCGCGGCGGTGAACGCCGCCAGGAAGACGGGGCCACCGACCGGTCGGAGCTCCTCGGGGACCGGGCGGGTGCGTGCGGACGCGAGGAGCTCGTCCTCGGCGGCGCGGTCGGGATACCCGAGGCTCAACCGGAGCAGGAAGCGGTCGCGCTGGCTGTGGGGGAGGGGGAAGGTGCCGGCCGCGTCGAACGGGTTCTGCGTGGCGAGCACCATGAACGGCGCGGGGAGGCGGTGGCTGATCCCGTCTGCGCTCACCTGGCGCTCTTCCATGGCCTCCAGCAGCGCCGACTGCGCTTTGGGCGACGCCCGGTTGAGCTCGTCGGCCAACACCACGTTCGTGAACAGGGGGCCGGGGCGGAAGAGGATCTGACCACTTTCTCGATCGAAGACCACGGCGCCCGTGACGTCCGCGGGCAACAGGTCGGCGGTGAACTGGATTCGGCCGAAGCCGAGACCGAGGGAACGGGCCAGCGCCTTGGCGAGGGTGGTCTTGCCCACCCCCGGGTGGTCCTCGACGAGGAGGTGGCCTTCGGCCAACAAGCAGCACAGCGCGAGCCGCACGGTGTCGTCGCGTCCGATATAGGCAGTGCGCACGTTGGCGAGCACCGCCTCGAACGTGGCGCGGAGGTCGGGGCCTTCGGTGGCCGGGGCCGGTTGTTCGAGGGTGCCGGTGCGGGTGCCGGCCGGAGCGTGGGCCGTCGGCGTCCGCATCGGCGCTGGTGCGTGGGCATCGCCGAGGGTTGGCAGGGCTGTCGTCGGTTCCATGTCGGCCACCTGGTGGATACGAGGGATCGCGGGCACCTCGTTCACGAGCGGAGGAACCGGGTGGTTGTCATCGCCGGTGCGAGCGGCGCTGACCGCAGGGTCGACCGTGCCGGCACGGTCGGCGGCGTCACGAAAAGAGGCGGGTGCCTGCCGGACAGATGTACCGGGAGGGCCATCCAATGGCCCCAACCCCTCGTCCATGCTGGACGACTCCATGGTCGGAGCCTACGTGCCCCCTTGTCGTCCGTTATCGCGGCGCCGACGTCATCGCACGGGCTGGACGATCGAATAGACGGGAAAACCGTTGTACTCGAGCGAGTTCGACGGCAGGAACGGCCCGTTGATGACGACGTTGTACTGCCCGTTGGGCGCCGGCCCGGCGTCGCCCTCGACGGTCAGCACGGCGCCGTCGGGCCACACCTGCACGACGATGCCGGTGTGGACCGACGTGTCGGTGCTCTGGGGCCCGGTGCCGTACAGCAGGGCGTCGCCCGGAGCCGCCACCGCCGTGGGCGCCAGGAGCTCGCCCGAGGCTCCACCCCAGGAGAACATGCTCCCGGTGAAGGCGTAGGAGGGGATCGGGATGCCGACCTGTCGCCAGACCCACGTCGCAAACAGCGCACACCACGGCTCGCACGGCCCGTAGGGGTTGCAGAACGAACCCCGGTTGTTGTCCGGGTCGGGCCCAACCTGACTGGCCGCCACGTTCGCAATGGCCGCCGACACCGGGAGGGCGTAGGGCGGCGGGTCGGAGAACGAGTACGTCCAGTCGTCCGGCTCGAGCAGCCAGTAGCCCTTGCCATCGGGGGTCGCCGCCATGCCGATCACCGGGGACGGGGGCTTCGTACCCGATGTGGACCCGTACCCGTGGGCGCTGCCGAAGCTGAACACGCTGCCGTCGTTGCCCGCCATCCAGTACCCGCGCCCGTCGGGCGACGCCGCCATGCCGACGACCGACGCCGGGGTGGACTGGCCCCCCTTCGACCCTTCGAACGGCGCGTCGCCGAACGCGAAGATGCCGCCGTCGCCCGCCACCAGCCAGTAGCCCTTGCCGTCGGGCGTCGGCGCCATGCCCACCACCGAGGACGCCAGGGCCTTGCCCCCCATGGAGCCCTCGAACGGCGCGTCACCGAACGCGAAGATGCCGCCGTCAGCGGCGACGAGCCAGTAGCCCTTGCCATCGGGCGTCGGCGCCATGCCCACGACCGGCTGGTCGAGCCTGACCGCGCCCATCGAGCCGTGGAACAACGCGTCGCCGAAGGCGAAGACCCCACCGTCGAGCGCCACCAGCCAGTAGCCCTCCCCGTCGGAGGTGGCCGCCATGCCGACCACCGGCCCGGTGAGGCGGAGCGCGCCCAGGGAGCCGTGGAACGTGGCATCGCCGTAGGAGAAGACCCCGCCGTCGGTCCCGACCAGCCAGTAGCCCTGGCCGTCGGGTGTCGGCGCCATGCCGGTGATCAGCGATGACAGCGTGCCGCTCGGCGTCCCATGGACGCCGGCGTCGCCGAACGCCATGACGCCTGTTCCCGCGTACGTGCCCGACGAGGCGGCTGCCGTTCCGGGAGCGGCCAGGGCGGCAAGTCCGCACACCGAGACGAGTGCGACGAGCCCGACGGTGGTGCGCAGAACCCGCGGGGGGACCGCCTTCGCGGATGGTGCGCTGCGGTGCGTGGAGACGGCGTGGCGCTTGCCGAGGGGCGGGCTCGAAAGGGACGTGCGGCCGCCGGCAGTCAGCACCGACAATTTGTCGGACGGGTCACGGCGGACCTGAAGAGGAGATGGTCCCAACGTTCCCCCCACTGCCGTGACCCAACGGGGCCGCCCGCCGAAGCGATCGACCCCCTACCCCCGGACCCCCCCGCCCTCGCCTAGACCCGCGCTTCGTACGGTAGGCCCCGACGGGGCTGCGATCGCGGTCGCCCCGAAAGGGCTGCCACTCTCAGCCGGCCGGCGTGGCCGGCGGAGCCGCGGGCGCAGCCGCCGACGCGGTGCGACGGCGTTCGTGGCTTCAGGAAGCGGCGGCCCCGACGGCTGCAAC
>Ga0070735_10001449_pt1 | contig 22987 bp, 23 predicted proteins | sample Coa_R1_FD_66443 | JGI IMG/M metagenome (GOLD analysis project Ga0070735, IMG submission 66443) | Surface soil microbial communities from Centralia Pennsylvania, which are recovering from an underground coalmine fire - Coalmine... | ecosystem: Environmental > Terrestrial > Soil > Unclassified ...
CGAGGGCCACCGGCTGGTGCGCGAGCGCCTGGCCGCCGGCACGGCTCCGGGCCGCTACCAGATCCTCGCCGCGATCGGCGCCGTGCACACCTCCGCCCGCGACGTCCGCGACACCGACTGGTTGCAGGTCGTCGCCCTCTACGACCAGCTCGTCCGCCTGGATCCCTCACCGGTCATCGCCCTCAACCGCGCCATCGCGGTCGCCGAGCTTGACGGCCCGGAGGTGGCCCTGGCGGCCGTCGACCGGCTTGAGTCCCGGCTGGCTGGCTATCACGCCTACCATGCGGCCCGCGCCGACCTGCTGCGCCGGCTGGGCCGCGGTCAGGAGTCGCGCGCGGCGTACGACCAGGCCATCGAGCTGGCGGGCAACACCGCCGAGACCGTCGCCCTGACCCGCCGCCGCGACCAGCTGGGCTAGCGCCCTCCTGATCCAGGGATAGCCTGGGCGAGATGAACGAACAGTGGACCGTCGAGCGCCACCTGCACGGCAAGCCACCCGAAATCGTCGCGCTCTATCACCGGTTCATCGAGCTGGCGCAGGCCTGCGGCCCGTTCACCTACGCCGTCTCCAAGAGCGCGATCACGCTCAAGGGCACCCGGCGCGGGTTCGCCGGAGCCAGGCTGGGCCAGCAGGCGCTGCGCGGATACCTCGACCTTCCCAGGCGTGTGGAAGATCCCCGGATCACCCGGTCCGACCCCTACACCAAACGCCTCTGGGTCCACCACTTCCGGGTAGCTAGCCCCGGCCATCTCGACCAGCGGTTCGCCGGCTGGCTTGGCGAGGCCTATCAAGTCGGCGCCGGCGCGCATCTGGACCCCCCGCGAGGTGGGCGATGACCAGTGGAGGCAGCCCGTTGCTGTCGGTCCGTGCGGAATCCCGGCAGCTGGTGGCCCCCGACTATGCCGTCGTGGACGGCCTGATCGAACACACCGCACGGTCCAAGGCGGAGGCGGTGCAGTCGGTCACCGCCAGCCTGGATCGTCTGACCGCTGGCCTGGCTGTGCTGGGTGCCGTGCCGTTCGACGCGGCCGCGGGGCGTCACCCGCTGACGTGGTCGGCGTATTCCTCGGCTACCCATGAGGAGCTCCGCCACGATAAGGAAACCGGGCAGATGGAGCGGACCGGGCTGGTGACCGCCACGGTGTCGCTGCGGTTTACCGTCCGGGACCTGGACCGGCTGGATGACGTAGCAGGCGTGCTGGCGGCTCAGCCGGACCTGAACGTACACGGCGTGACCTGGCACGTTGACTGGGACAACCCGGCCTGGCCGCAGATCCGTGCCGCCGCGATCGGCGCGGCCATCGGCAAGGCCCGGGATTACGCCGCCGCGCTGGGCGCCGCGGTGAGGCACGTCGAGCACATCGCCGACGCCGGCCTGCTCGGCGGCGACACCACCTCATACCAAACGGCCTACAGCGCGGCGTTCAGGGCCACCCGCGGCGGCCAGTCAGGGACCCCCGCGCTGACTCCCGTACCGCAGGAACTCGTCGCGACCATCGACGCTCGCTTCCGCACCACCGACGTGTCCCTGCCTGACGCGTAATTCAAGCCCGCGGAAGGGTCCTGCGCAGGCCGTCGCGCCCCGCGATGGTGGTGCCGGTGAAGCCGTGCCCGGCGCGCTGGGCCCATTCCGCGTCGGTGATGGCGTGCGGGTCCGCGGGGAGGTAGTGGCTGAGGATGAGCTCGCCGACCCGTGCGCGTTCAGCCACCCCGCCGACCTGGCTGACGTCGGTGTGCAGCGCGGCCATCCGGGCCAGTTCGGCATCGTCGGTGCCGTGCCGCTTGAGGTACTCCAGGTCGACGACCTGGTGGACGAGGATGTCCGCCCCCCGGGCCAGGGCGATCAGGTCCTCGTTCACGGTGGTGTCCCCGGAGAACGCGACCGAGCCGTCCGGCGTGTCGAACCGGTAGGCCAGCGCCGGAACCGCCCGGCCGTGCGTCACCGCCACGGCGGTGACCAGGACGATCCCGTCGTCGAAGACGACAGCCGGGACGTGCGGAAAATCCTCGGCGGGCGCGGGCGCGGGCGCGGGGACGGCGATGTCGGTGGCCCGGACCAGCGCCCCCGCGTCCGGCATGCGGGCGTCCAGCGGCATGACATTCAGGTGGTAGGCGTAGCCGGCCAGGATGTGCTCGACCAGGTCCGCCGTGCCGGGGGCGGGCAGTTCCGGGTGGATCGTGGTCTGGCGGCGGAAGATGGCATCACCGGCCGGCAACGTCCCGGGTCGTGCCGGTCCGTAGACGCGGACCGGCGCCAGCGGCCAGTCGTCCCGGACGCGGGCCCCCCAGCCGTACAGCAGCATGCCGGGCAGGTCGCCGGCGTGGTCAGCGTGCAGGTGGGTGAGGAACACCGCCTCCAGGCGGGAGAACTCCAGTCCCGCCTCCGCGAAGGCGGACGGCGCGCCGCGGCCGCAGTCGATGACGAAGACCCGTCCGTCGATGACCAGTGCCGAGCAGATGCCCGCCCGCCCGGCGACCGGCAGCGGTGCGCCCGCCGTGCCCAGCAGCACCAGTTCGGTCGTCATGCTCGCCTGCCCTTCGCGGCCCGGCGTTCAGTACATCATTGACGGCCGGGACGCACGCGCGACAGCCCGTTCGGTGAAGAAAAGATCGGATGCGGCCCTGTTTCGATCCCGCCCACGTTAAGGACGGGCAGGCCACACCTCGATGACCCCATACGCGATTGCGCCGGACGTTTCCGCGGAAACGTGGGACGCGGCGTACGTCAGGAAGTCCTCCCAGGCATCGGGGTCGGAGTGGATGCTTCGCACGCCTGGCTACTCGCCCGCCAGAGCCTGGAGTTCCTCCATCTTTTTGACGACGTCGGCCCGGCCTGCCTTGTCCCGGGAGACGGCTTCCATGAGCCGCCGGGCGTTGGCAGGCGACCGCAGCAGGTAGATAGTCTCCTGCCAGGAGTCGAAGTCCGCGCCGGACATAAGCACGACATCCCCGCTCTTGGAGCGAATTCTCACCGGCACGTGGTCGTCGTTGACCTGCTGGATGAGGGGGAACAGGCGCGAGCGGGCCTCGCTGGCGCTGATCGCCACTGTCCCACCTCCTCTCATTCTGGTACGACAGTGTTGTACCAGGCACGTACTTGTTTTCGGTGCCATCGTGCGGCTGAAGAGCGGGCTCATCGACGGGCGGCACCGGCCTGGCGCACGGCCCCGGCGGCCTGCCGTGCCGCGACCAGAATCGGATCCCAGACCGGCGCGAAGGGCGGTGCGTACGCGAGATCCAGGGCGGTCATGTCCTCGACGGTCATCCGGTTCCACAGTGCCGTCGCGGCCGTGTCGATCCTCTTGGCCGATCCCTCGTAGCCGACGATCTGCACGCCCAGCAGGCGCCCGGTGAGGAGTTCGGCGATCATCTTGACGGTCATCTGCTGGGCACCGGGGAAGTAGCCGGCTTTCGTGCCGGACTGCACGGTGACGGTGACGTGCTCGAACCCGGCGCGGGTGGCGTCGCGCTCGCGCAGCCCGGTCCGGGCGATCTCCAGATGGCACACCTTGCTCACCGCCGTGCCGATCACCCCGGGAAACATGGCGTAGGAGCCGGCCAGACTGTGCCCGATGACCCGGCCCTGCTTGTTGGCGTGGGTGCCGAGCGCCACATGCTGGTACTGGCCCGAGACCAGGTTGAGGACTTCCACGCAGTCGCCGCCGGCCCAGATGCGGTCGTGGCCCAGAACCTGCATCTGCACGTTGGTGCGCAGGCCACCGTGATCGCCCAGCGGCAGGCCGGCCTGCCGGGCGAGCGCGGTGTTCGGGCGTACCCCGAGTCCGAGGACGACCACGTCGGCCGGGATCGGACCGTCGGCGGTCAGCACCGAGCTGATCCTGTGGTCGCTGCCGGTCTCAAACCCGGTGACGGCGGTACCGGCGCGCACGTCGATGCCGATGCCCTCCATGGCCTGGTGTACCGCCGCCCCCATGTCCGGGTCGAGCGTGGTCATCGGCTGTGCGGCGTGATCGATGACGGTGACCGCGACCCCGCGCCGGACCAGCGCCTCGGCCATCTCCACGCCGATGTAACCCCCGCCGACCACCACGGCCCGCCGGGGCTGGACGCGGTCCAGATCCGCCAGCAGCGCGGCGCCGTCATCCAGAGTCTGGACGCCGAACACCCCGGCGGCGTCCGCGCCCGGCAGCGGCGGCCGCACCGGGACCGCGCCGGTCGCGATGACCAGGGAGTCGAAGCCCTCCCACGACGACCGCCCGGCGGCCAGGTCACGGGCGAGCACCCGGCCGGCCGCGAGGTCGATCTCCGCCACTTCGGTTCGCATCCGCAGGTCGATGCCGTTGCGCCGGTGTTCGTCCGGGGAACGAGCGACCAGACGCTCCGGCCCGTCGACATCGCCGGCCACCCAGTACGGGATCCCGCAGGCCGAGTAAGAGCTGTACGCCCCCCGTTCGAACGCGACGATCTCGATCGCGTCGCCGGCGATCCGCTTGGCCTGCGAGGCTGCGCTCATCCCGGCCGCGTCCGCCCCGATCACGATGATCCGCTCGGTCATGGGATCAGTACACCCCATTACCCGGGTCGCCCACGGCCTGACCCGGTTGTCCCTGCACGTGCCGGGGCGGCGGCATCCTGGCCCGTCACGCCCGTGTCATCACTGGCCGGTCCCTTGGTCTGCGGTCCGGACCGCACCAGTAATCGCTCGCAACCCAGGTAGGCTGGCGGCCGGGCGTTGGTGTCTGGCTGGAGGCCGTGTGAGCGCTCATGCCTGGCCGGGACCCCGCGGATGACGGCGCATTCTGGTGTCAGGGAGCCCGCGGGGCTGACGGGCCGGCTGAGCGAACGTGACGTGCTTGACCGCTTCGTGGCTGACGTGCGGGCCGGTGAGGGCCGGGCCCTGGCGGTGCGCGGTGAGCCCGGCGTGGGCAAGACCGCGCTGCTGGACTACCTGGCCGGGCGAGTCACGAGTTCGGGCTGCCAGGTAGCACGGACCGCGGGCGTGCAGTCGGAAATGGAGCTGGCGTTCGCGGGGCTGCATCAGCTGTGCGCGCCGCTGCTGGAGCACGCTAAGTCGCTTCCGGATCCGCAGCGTGCGGCGCTGCGGGCCGTGTTCGGCCTCAGCGCCGGCCCGGCGCCGGCCCACGGCGACCCTGCGCCGGATCACCTGGAGGGCCTGCCCGAACTCCGGCTGGGCGGACTGGATGAGCAGTCGGCCCGGGCGCTGCTGGCGACCGTCATCCCAGGACCCCTCGATGACCTAGTCCGCGACCGGATCCTGGCCGAGACGCACGGCCATCCGCTGGCCCTGCTCGAGCTCTACCGGGGCCGGAGCGCCGCCGACCTGGCGGGCGGGTTCGCCCTGCCGGACGCGGGAGATCTGCCCCGGCGCATCGAAGATCGGTACGCGGTGCGCCTGGGTGAGCTGCCCGCCGAGGTCCAGCGGCTGGTCCTGCTCGCGGCGGCCGATCCGGTCGGGGACCCGGCGCTGATCTTCCGGGCGGCCCGGGTCCTCGGCCTGGACGCCGGGACCGTGAACCTGGCCGCCGCGGCCGGCCTGCTGGAGCTGGGTGAGAACGTGCATTTCCGGCATCCCCTGGTGCGCTCGGCCGCCTACCGGGCCGCTGCCGCCGATGACCGGCGGGCCGTCCACGAGGCGCTGGCCGACGTGACCGATCCGCTGGCTGACCCCGACCGCCGGGCGTGGCACCGCGCCCATGCCACGGCCGGGCCCGACGAGGCGGTGGCCGAGGAACTCATCAATTCGGCCGGCCGGGCCATGCGCCGGGGCGGGGCGGCCGCCGCCGCGGCCTTCTGGGCGCGAGCCGTGGCCCTCACCCCGGAGCCGGGCCAGCGCGCCGCGCGGGCTCTGACCGCGGCCGAGGCGAAGTACGCCGCCGGGGATTTCGAGGCCGCTCAGGCCCTGCTGGTCACGGCCGAGGTCGGACCGCCGGGCGAACTCGGCGAGGCGCGCGTGCAGCGGATGCGGGCGCAGGTCGCGTTCGCGCTGCGCCGCGGCGGCGACGCGCCGCCGCTCATGCTGCAGGCGGCACAGCGGCTGCAGAGCCTGGATCCCGAACTGGCCCGGCAGACCTATCTCGAAGCCCTGATCGCCGCGATCTACGCCGGCCGGCTCGTCCACGGACAGGACGCCCGGCAGGTCGCGCACGCCGCGAGATCCGCGACGTCACCCGCGCAGCTGCTCATCCACGGCCTCGCCGTCCGCCTGGCCGACGGGTACGTCGCTGCTGCCCCCACGCTCAAGGAGGCACTGTGCCGCTACCGGGCGCAGCCGCACGAGCTGGACTGGCTGTCCGTCGCCTACGACATCGTCGCCATGGACCTGTGGGACGACGAGGCGTGGTTCGAGCTCGCGGCCGGCCAGCTCCGGCTGGCGCGCGCGAACGGCACCCTCAGCTGGCTTCCGTTCACGCTGGACTATCTCGCCGAGCTCCACGTCCAGGCTGGTGAGCTGTCCAAGGCGGCGGCCTTGGTGACCGAGCGGGAGCGCGTCGACCCGGGCACCAGAGAGGCCACCTTGCCCTACGTCCCGCTGCTGCTCGCCGCGTGGCGCGGCGACGCGCCGGGCGTGGCCGAACTGGCCGGGCAGATGACCCGCGGCGCCTCGGACCGGGGCGAGGGCGCGGCCCTGACCTACACGGACTACGCGCAGGCGGTGCTGGACAACGGCCTCGGCAACTACGGCACCGCCGCCGAGGCGGCGCACCGCGCCAGCGCCGTCGACGAGCTGGTTCTCTCGCCGTGGGCCCTGTATGAGCTGACCGAAGCGGCGGCCCGGAGCGATCAGCACGACCGTGCCTGCGCGGCGGCCGATCAGCTGGCCCAGCCGGCCGCCGCGAGCGCCAGCAACTGGGCGCGCGGCGCGGCGGCGCGGTCCCGGGCGCTGGTATCGGGGGGACGCGCCGCCGAAGCGGCGTACCGCGAGGCGATCGACCTGCTGGCCAGCACCCGGATGGCGACCCACCTGGCCCGCGCCCGCCTTGTCTACGGCGAGTGGCTGCGCCGCGAGAAGCGGCGGGTCGAGGCCCGCGACCAGCTGCGGTCCGCGTTCGACGCCCTCACCTCCATGGGTGCCGAGGCCTTCGCCGAACGCGCCCGGCGTGAGCTGCTGGCCACCGGCGAGACGGTCCGCAAGCGCAGCGACGATACCCGCACCGACCTGACCCCGCAGGAGGAGGAGATCGCCCAGCTGGCCAGCGAGGGGCGAACCAACTCCGAGATCGCCGCCCAGCTGTTCATCGGCCGCCGCACCGTGGAGTGGCACCTGCACAAGGTGTTCGCCAAGCTGGACATCGGTTCCCGCATCGAGCTCAACCAGGCCCTGAGAAAACGGAGCATCCGGTCATGAGGACAGCTGCCCGGCGAGGGTGGCGGCGTCAGTGAACAGGTGGCCCTGCATTCCGCGGGCCCGCGCCGCGCGGACGTTCTCCTCGCGGTCGTCAACGAACAAGATCCTGGCCGGTTCGACGCCCAGGGTCCTGACGCACCAGTCGAAGGCGGCCGGTTCGGGCTTGACGTGCCCGATCCGGCGGGAGAATCCGAGGGCGGCGAAGCGGCCCAGCCACGCATGTCGCTGGAGGAACTCGTCGGCGAGCTCCGGCGGGATATTGGAGAGCAGGCCGAGCGTCAGCCCGGACCGGGACAGGATATCGAGGAGGTCGAGCATCCGCGGGTCCACCGCGCGCCAGCTGGCGCAGTCGGCGGCGATCAGCTCGGCGATCCGGGCCTGGGTGAACGTGATGCCGACGGCGCCCGCCACCGATCTCCAGTAATCGGGCCCTGACCGCCGGCCGCGGTCGTAGGACGGCCGAAGCTCCCAGTAGGCGAGCGCCGCAGAGCAACCATGCCCGGCTGACGGCGGCGGCCGCCGCGCGGCTGGGTTTGCGCTCGGTGCTGGTCCTGCAAGGAGCAGAGCCGGAAGTTCCGGCCGGCAACCTGGTGCTGGATGTGCTGGCCGGCGCCACCGAGGGCATCTTCCTCGACCCCACCTATGCTGCACGTGCCCTGGCCGGCCTGGCCGCGCGCGTCGCCGGCGGAAGCATCAAGCGCGAAGACCGAACGGTTTTCCTGCATACCGGAGGACTGCCGGGATTGTTCGGCCATCCGGGCTTCCGCGGCTGACCGTTCCCGCGACTGGCCTGGCATCGGCCGCTTGCCGTCAGGTCTCGGCGATCTTGGCCCGGACCTCGTTGGCGACGGCGGCCAGCTCGGCCACGAGCGCGGTGTCCTGGGGCCACCAGGCGAGGGCCACCGAGCATGGCGGCAGGTCGCGAATCGGCACGAATCGCACGCCGGGGCGCTTGTACCACTGGCCGACCGCTTCGGAGGTGATGCTCAGGCCCGCGCCCGTCGAGACGAGATGGGTCTCGGCGTCCAGGGTCGAGGCCTCGGCGACCACCGGCGCTGGGCCTGACCGGTAGTCAGTGAGCAGCCAGTAGTCCCGCCACGGGCCCGGGGACGCGGGCGCGGCAATGATGGGTTCGGACAGCACGTCGGCCACGCCGAGCGAGTCCCGGGCGGCCAGCGGATGGTTGTCGGGCAGGCAGGCGACGAGGCGCTCGGTGGCCAGCTCGACCGATACCAGTCCCGGCAGCCCGAGCGGCGGCCGCACAACGGCGGCGTTGACGAGGTTGTCGCGCAATCCGGCCGAGGGATCGGTGAAGTCGAACTCCTCGGTCTCGATGGCCGCGCTGGGCTGGCGTTCGCGGTGAGTGCGCAGCAGTTTCGGGACGATCTCCAGGCCGGCGCCGATCGTGTAGCCCAGCTTCAGCGTCTGCTGCGGCGCGGCGCCCATGCTCCGCACCGTCTTGATCGCCGACTCCAGTTCGGTGAGGACCTGGCTGGCCAGGCCGGCGAGCACCCGGCCCGCCGGGGTCACCTCGACGGTGCGCGTGGTCCGGATTAGCAACGTGACGTGCAGCGCCCGTTCCAGATCGCGGACGGTGTGACTCATCCACGGGGCAGAGACGGACAGGCGCTCGGCCGCGCGGCCGAAGTGGCGTTCCTCGACGACGGCGAGGAACGCCTCAAGCTGTCGCAGTGTCACATTCTGCACCGCTGCCTCCTGCCAGGACCCCGGCACGGCCGGTGCCCAGGCTATCTCATTATGTCGCTAGTCAACATAATGGTGGCACTAATTCGTCCTTCTCCCTGGTTATTCATGTCCGTAGCATGGCGGAAAAGGAAATAGTTAGGAGATCTGCGATGCAGCCGAGCTATGCGGAAGACGACCTGGCCGACGGACGGGCCGCCTTGCTCAGCGGATGGTCGACCGGCAGCGAGCCTGGCGTGGTCATCACGAAGGCCTCCGGCGCGCTGGTCTGGGACGCCAAAGGCAACGAGTACATCGACTGCACCTCGATGGCCTGGTCGAACAACATCGGGGCCTCGCATCCCGAGGTGGTCGAGGCGGCGTTCGCGCAGGCGCGCCAGCTCAGCCACCTGCGGTCCAACTTCGACTCGGTTCCGCTGCTGCTGCTGGCCAAGGCCATGACGGACGCGGCTCCGGGCGACCTCAAGCGGATCGGGTTCACCCTGCACGGCAGCCTGGCCGTGGAGATGGCCATGAAGCTGGCCATGGCGAACCGGCCGGGCCACACCGGCCCGTGGCTGGCCCTGACCGACGGCTACCACGGGCGGTCCCTGGCCAGCATGGGGCTCGGCTGGCCGCACCCGAACCACGCGTTCGACCGCGCGTTCCCCGCGGTGCTGCGGATCCCGCAGCCGTACGCCTACCGGTCCGGCCGCAGCGCGGAGCGGGAGATCGACTACTGCATCGGCGAGCTTCGCGACGCGATCGGCCGCCGGGCCACCGGGCTGCCGCCCGCGTTCGTCATGGAGCCCGTCCAGGGCAACGGCACGCAGCTGGACTTCCCGCAGCGCTACTACCACGAGGTCCGGCAGGTCTGCACCGAGCAGGACATCGTGCTCGTGTTCGACGAGGTGCAGACCGGGTTCGGCCGGACCGGCCGGATGTGGGCGGCCGACTACTACGGGGTGACCCCGGACATCTTGGTGTTCGGCAAGGGCGTCGGCGGAGGTTTCCCGCTGGCCGGGGTCCTGGCCAGCACCGCGCTGGCCGGGTTCCAGCCCGGGGACGAGGCGCTGACCTTCGGTGAGTTCCCGGTCAGCCTGGCCGCCGGGCTGGCCGCGCTGGAGGTCCTCCAGCGCGACGGCCTGATGCAGGCCTGCGCCGACCTGGGCCAGTACGCCTCCCGCGCCCTGCACGAGATGAAGGCCAGGCACCGGCTCGTCGGCGACGTCCGCGGGCCAGGCCTGCTCATCGGCGTCGAACTCGTCCGTGACCAGGAAACCAAAGAGCCGGCCACCGCCGAGACGCTGGAAGCGTACCGGCGGGCGCTGGACCTGGGCGTCATCTTCGGCACCACCAGGTACGCCGGGCTCGGCAACGTCCTGAAGGTGAAGCCCCCGTTCACGATTACCCGCGCCCAGCTGGACCGGGTCCTTGACGTTCTCGATCAGGTCCTGACCGCCATCGAGGCCGGGGGAGCGGTATCCGGCGCCAGCGGCCGACCCCGGTAACGGCCCCCGAGAAAGAAGACCAGAAATGTCCTCCAACGTGGAAACCAACCTGTCCGACGTGGCCGATGTCGGCGACCTGCACCAGTTCGGCTACGCCCAGTCCCTGCGGCGCACCCTGGGACCGTACGGATCCTTCGCCATAGCCTTCTCGATGATCAGCATCACCACCGCGATCTTCTTCCTGCTGCCCAGCCTGTTCGGCACCGCGGGCGCGGCCGGCGTCTGGCTGTGGATCCCCTGCGCGGCGGGCGTTTTCCTCATCGTGCTCGTGTACGCCCATCTCGGGGCGCGCATTCCGATCACCGGCTTCGCCTACCAGTGGAACAGCCGCCTGATCAACCCGCACTACGGCTGGTTCAGCGGCTACACCGCGCTGCTGGCCTTCATGGCGGGCACGGCCGCCACCGCGGTCGCCCTGGCGAGCGTATTCGCCAGCGACATCTGGAAATCCCCGACCCACGGCGACATCGTGCTCTTCGCCACCGTCGCGATGGCCGTGGCCGCGCTGGTCAACATCATCAGCATCCGCGCGGTCAGTGCCGTCAACAACACCGGGGTCTTCTTCGAGATCACCGGATCGGTCGGCGCCGCGGCCCTGCTGTTCTTCGGCGCCGTCTTCTTCTTCCACCACGACGCCGGCTTCGCGATCCTCGCCTCCACCCAGCGGACGACAAGCGGGGCGCTCTGGTACGGCTTCGTGCTGGCCGCCCTCCTGCCCCTGTACTGCTTCATCGGCTGGGAGGGCGCCGCCGACCTGGCCGAGGAGACCAACGACCCCCGATCCGTCACCCCGTTCGCCATGATCCGGGCCAACTACGTGTCTGTGGCGGCCAGCCTCTTCATGATCGTCGGCTTCCTCATCGCCATCCCGCACGGCATGGCCAACCTTCTCGGCCAGCCCAAGAACCCCCTCATCTACATCTTCCAGAGCCACTTCGGCGCCGTCGCCGCCGGGATCTTGCAGGTCGTCGTCTTCCTGGCCATCTTTTCCTGCGTGCTCGCCAACATGGTGGTGGCGACCCGGCTCACCTTCGCGCTCTCGCGCGACAAGATGCTCCCCGCGTCGGCGCTGCTCGGCCGGGTGAACACCACCACCCGGACACCCATCGCGTCCATCCTGCTCGTCGCGGCGGTGGGAATCGGGATCAACCTGCTGTCGGCGGGAGTCGCCGCCAACGTCGTATCCATCTGCAGCGTCGCCTACTACTTCATCTACGCGCTCACCGTCGGCGGGGCCATCTACGCGTACCAGAAGCGGAGGATGCCCGGCCACCGTCCGGGCGACTTCTCCCTGGGCCGGTGGTTCGTCCCCGTCGCGGCCGCGGCCTTCGTCTACACCGCTGCCGTCATCGTGATCGCGCTGACTCCGCACCAGGGCCACACGGCCGGCCTGTACCTGCTCGGGGCCGAGGTCGTCGGGACCCTGTGGTACCTGCTGTACCTGCGCAAGCGGATCGCAAATCAGTCCGCGGGCGTCCTGCGCAAGGAGGTCGTGGAACTGGAGAGGTCGGCGGAGGCCTCCGCATCCGCTGAGGTGCTCACGCAGCCCGGGTGAGCTCCGCCGGGCGAATCACCATAATCCGGTGACGCCTGCTCACCCCGCCGGCGGCCAGCCTGGTAGCGGCCCGTACCGTAACGTGTCCGGTCATCGAGCGGAGGAACACATGCGAGCGGCAGTAGTTCACCAGCCCGGCGCCACTCCAGTCCTGGAACAGTTCGCCGATCCGCGGCCCGGCCCCGGCGTCTCGGTCGGTACCCTGCTCGCGGCGGCGCTGAATCCGCTGGACGTGGCGTTCGTGAACGACCAGTTCCCGCTTCGCCGGCTGCAACCCCCCTGCGTCGCCGGCTACGAGGCAGTCGTCCAGCTCGCCGACGGCACCCGCCAGTACGTGACCGCCCCGCCGTCTCCGTACGGCACCCTGGCTGAGCTGGTACCCGTCCCGGATTCGGACCGCTTCCCGGTTCCGGCCGGCCTGGACCCCGCGCTGGCCGCCGCGCTCGGGGTCGCCGGCCTGGCCGGATGGCTGGCGCTTGAGGACCGTGCTCACCTCCAGCCCGGTGAGACCGTCCTGGTGGTCGGGGCAGGCGGCTCGGCAGGCCAGCTGGCCATGCAATCGGCCCGTGTCCTCGGCGCCAGCCTGGTCGTCGGGGCCGCCCGGGGAGAAGCCCTCCGGCAAGCCGCCGCCCTCGGCGCCGACGCGGTCGCCGACCTCGCGGACGAGCAGGCCATCGACGCCGCGCTGGCCGCCGCGGCGCCCGGCGGCTACGACGTGATCATTGACTTCCTGTGGGACGGGATCGCCCCGCACGCGATGAACCACGCCAGACGCGGCGCCCGGTACGTCCAGGTCGGTAGCGCCGCCGGGGATGCGTCCACGATCACCGGCCTGGTCCTGCGCAACAAGCTGCTGACGCTCATGGGTCACAGCCTGTTCGCCACGCCCGCCGAGGTACGCCGTACCGCCTACGCGCAACTGGCAGGCCACGCGGCCGACGGCAGGTTCATCCTCGACATGGAGCAGACCCGGCTGGAAGACATCAGCCAGACCTGGGAGCACCTCAAGACCGGCGCCTCCCGCAAACTCGTGGTCACGCCCTAGGCAGCGGGCCGGTCAGGCGGCCCGCCAGTCGCCTTCGGCGCGGAATTCGATGTTCAGCGCGCCCAGGTTCCGCCGCCCGAAATCGTCCAGCGGCGCGAGCTCGTTCTGGCCGCTCGGATCGTACAGCCGCCCGATGGCCAGTTCGCGGCCCTGTCCGTCAACCAGCCTGAAGAACCGCCCGGCGGTCAGGGCCTCAGTGACGTCGCCGGCGACGGCCTGGCCGGGCCCGGACTTGCCGACCGCGGACGGCTCGGCCCCGTCATAGCCGGCGGCCGCGTCTTCGGTGATGACCCAGCAGTACGGCGTGGTCAGTGACGAGAACTCCGAGACCATCGAATCGGGGACCTCGTCGGTCTCCAGCTCGTCCTGCGGGGCCAGCCCCGCGGCGACGGGTCCGGACTGCGGTTCTCGGAGATTCTCGCTTTGACCGTCCATACCGGGTCTCGTGTCCATGACCAGCCCGATTATGCCTCCGGCCGTTCCCGTCCCGGCCCGTCAGGACACAATCTCGATCTCCCGGATCCCTCCCGACAAGGCGACAGCTCCCATCCTCCGGATCGGATGAGAGCTGTTGGTGAGCCTCTGACCTGCAATTTCTCGGTGGAGCTGAGGGGATTTGAACCCCTGGCCCCCTCGATGCGAACGAGGTGCGCTACCGGACTGCGCTACAGCCCCGAGAACCTGAGACAGCGTAGCAAACCTCAGGGGCGGTCCGCGCATCGCCGCTTGCGCCCGGCACCCAGCGCAGGAGTGGCCCGCCCGTCCGCCGCCCGCGGCTGGCACCCGCCGCAGGCACGATCCGCGCATCCGCCGCCCGCGGCCGAACACCCCTCGGATGACATCATGGGCATGCGGCATCCCGCTCCCGAGCCGCCGAGGAGGCCTGCGATGACATCGACCTGTCCCGTCGACGAGTCGTTCGACCCGCTCTCGCCGGAGTTCCTGGCCGACCCGTTCGCCGTCATGGCCAAGACCGAGGCCCCCGTCTTCTTCGCCCCGTCGATCGGCTACTACGTCCTGACCCGGTACCAGGACATCGAAGAGGTGTTCAAGGACCCGGCCACCTACTCCGCCGCGACCGCCCAGGCCCCGCTCGCGCCGCTCGATCCCGAAGCCCAGCAGATCCTGCTGGCCGGCGGGCACAAGCCGCAGCCGTCGATGTCCGCCCTGGACGAGCCCGCGCACGCCCGGCTCCGCAAGCCCGCGGCCCGGGCGTTCAGCATGAAGCGGGTCACCGCGATGATCCCGGCCATCGAGGCCACCGCCGCCGGGCTGCTCGACGCGGTTCGCGACGAGCCAGAGTTCGACCTGGTCGCCGCGCTGGCCTTCCCGCTGCCCGCCAACCTGGTGTTCTCCCTGCTGGGCGTGCCCGAGCAGGACTACGGTCAGCTCAAGCAGTGGTGCGGGTACCGGGCCGCGCTGAGCTGGGGCCGCCCGGCGCCGGAAGACCAGGTGGAGATCGCGACCAGCATGGCGGCCTACCGCCGTTACATGCGCAACCTGGTCGACCTCAAGGTCGCCACGCCCGGCGACGACCTGGCCAGCGACCTGATCGCCATCCACGCCGAAGCCCCGGACCGCCTCACCCTGGACGAGATCGCCTCGATCCTGTTCTCGCTGTCGTTCGCCGGCCATGAGACGACCACCGGTCTGATCAGCAACACCGTCCGCCGCCTGCTCGAGGACCCGGCCCGCTGGGACGAGATCGCCGCGGCGCCCGGCCTGATCCCCGGGGCGGTGGAGGAGACGCTGCGCTATGACCCGTCGGTCGCCGTCTGGCGACGGGTCACCACCCGCCCGGTCACGCTGGCCGGGGTCGACCTGCCCCAGGGCGCCAAGCTCTACCTGTGGCTGGCCTCCGCGGGCCGCGACGAAGCAGCCTTCACCGAACCAGACCGGTTCGACCTGCGCCGCCCCGACGCCGAACGCCATCTGGCCTTCGGCAAGGGCCTGCACTTCTGCCTCGGCGCCAACTTCGGCCGCCTGGAAGCGCAGATCGCCATCGCCGAGCTGGCCCGCCGCTACCCCCGCCTGCGCCTCGCCCCCGGCCAGACGTTCACCTTCCACCCCAACATCTCGTTCCGCGGCCCCCAGACCCTCACCGTCCGCCCCCGCTAACCACCGCAACCACACCCACCCCACCCGGAACAGCAGAGCGTCATCCCTTCCGCGATGCCGGACTTACGGAAGCAGGCCCGCGCATCAGCGTGGGTCAAAACCTGCGCTATAACGACCGTAACGACCCACAATGACGGCCGACGCCCGGTATGCCTGAACCAAATCCGGACATAAGCAATATAACGGACAAAACGAAAGCAGCGGACCGACGAGTAAGCCCAGTCCTCAGCTGAAGGCGCGCTCGCCGCTAGTCGCCCACCGCGCGCAGCTTGGCGTCGGTGTACTGGTCGTAGATCTGCTCTTCCGGCGGCGGCAGGAAGGCGATGATCTTCGCGGCAGGCGCCGGCGCAGGCGCAGGCGCCGCCGCAGCCACAGGCACCGCAGGCGTCACGTGAGCCACCGGCGCCGAACGCCGTTCTGCTGCCTCGCGAGCCATCCGGTACCGCGCCATCTCCCGCCGCTCGGCGTCGGCCCTGGCCGCCTCCCGCAGCATGAGCAGGTAGCCGAGCAGCATCACCGACGGCGGAACGATCACCCACCACGCCGCCATCCGCGCCCCCGCCAGCAACCCGGACGCAGCGGTCAGCGCGAGCAGCATGATCAGCAGCCGCCGCCGCGCCGACAGCACCCGCCGGTGCCCCGGGTCACCCGCCAGCGGATCGCCCGCAACCCGCTCAGCCACGACCGGCCTGTCCGGAACCGCCCGCCGCTCCCGTCCGCCAGACGCGAACACAGGCGCAGGCCCCCCCGCGACCCCCAGCTCCTCAACCCCCGGATCCACAGCACCCGGATCCACAGCACCCGGATCCTGCGCCTCCGTCGACCCGGCCGTATCCGCGTCCGGAACAGCGGAGGAGGAATCCCGCTTCAGCCAGCGGGGGATGAGCACGCACGCCCAGATGGCGACGATCGCGACGTACAGGATCGCGCTGCTCAACAATCCTCCCCTCGCTGAGCTGGCCGCCAGTGAGCTGGCGGCCAAGAGCTGGTAGCCAGGAGCTGGTAGCCAGGCGTAGCGGCAAATCCGGGCACAGTGCTCCCGTCGAGCGTGCCTCTGTGACGCAACGTAATAGCTGACCCCGGCTCAACACGAGCACCCCGCCCGGTGTGTCACAAGAAAACCAGCAAAAGAAACCAGCAAAGAAACCATGCAGAGAAGAGCAGCAACACCCCGTCAGGCGGTCCCCGACCGCGACGCCATCACCATGCTCCGCCACCGGGGCATCAGCCCCTGCGGAACTTCCTCGGCCGTCAGGGCGTAACACACGTGGTCCCGCCAGGCCCCGTTGATGTGCAGCTGGCGCACCCGGACGCCCTCCTCGCGGAACCCGAGCTTCTCCACCACCCGCCGCGACGCGTGGTTCTCCGGCCGGATCGACGCCTCGAGCCGGTGCAGCCCGATCACGCTGAAGCAGTGGTCCACGGCCATGGCCAGCACGGTGGGGATGATGCCGCGCCCGGCGTACGCCTCGTCGATCCAGTATCCGACCTGCCCCGACCGCGCCGAACCCCACGTGATCGACCCCACCGTCAGCTGCCCGACGAACTCCCCGCCGTACGCGACCACCCACGGGACGGCCTGCCCCTGCCGCGCCTCCCGGCGCATGGCCCGGACCATCGAGATGTACGGCCCCAGGCTGGACCGGTACAGCGGCGTCTCCGGGTTGGTCGGTTCCCAGGGCCGCAGCCACGGCGCGTTGCGCACCCGGATCTCGCGCCAGGTGCGGGCGTCGCTCACCCGGACCGGGCGCAGCTCGACCGTATCCCCGAGCAGCGCAGGCTCGGTGAGGGTCACCGGCCAGCCACGCATGCGTCCCACATTCCCATCATTCCCTGGTCTGGCCGCCGGCGTCACGCGGAGCAGCGTAACCGTTAGGCAGAGGAAGCAGAAGGACGCACATGATCCCCGCCGTGGATCTGCGAGACCGCATGCTCCAGGACCGAGCCCAGGACCGCCATCCCGTCCCGCACCCCGCCCGTCGACCCGGGCAGGTTCACGATCAGCGTCCGGCCCGCGACCCCGGCCACCCCCCGGGACAAGATCGCGGACGGCACCCCGGCCGCCGCCCCGGCCGCGCGCAGCGCCTCGGCGATCCCCGGGATCTCCCGGTCCAGCACCTCCCGAGTCATCTCCGGCGTCAGGTCCAGCGGCGTCAGCCCGGTGCCCCCGGTCGTCACCACCACGTCGTACCCGGAAGACACGGCGTCCCGCAACGCCGCCGCGACCGGCTCACCGTCGGCCACCACAACCGGCCCGTCCACCGCGCACCCGGCCGCCTCCAGCAACGACACCAGCACCGGCCCCGACCGGTCCTCGTAAACCCCCGCCGCGGCCCGGTTCGACACGGTAACCGCCAGCGCCCGGATCACGGCAGTGTCTCCCGCTCGCCTCGGGGCGCCTCTAGCCGCTTCCTTCCCTCGTCGCTTCGCTCCTCAGTCCAGTCCGCGGCGCGCCCCTTCGGCTCGCTCACAGTGTCTCCCGCTCGCCTGCAAACCAAGGCTCGCTCACCGCGCCCATCGCCCGGTCTTCCCGCCTTCCTTCCATTCCACCCGCACGTCGGTGATCGCCGCGGCCGGGTCGATGGCCTTGACCATGTCGATCAGCGCCAGCCCCGCCACCGCGACCGCGGTCAGCGCCTCCATCTCGACCCCGGTCCGGTCCGCGGTCCGCGCGACCGCCGAGATCGACACCCCCGAGTCGGTCACGGTCAGCTCGACGCTCACCCCGTGCAGCCCGATCGGGTGGCACAGCGGGATCAGGTCCGGCGTCCGCTTGGCCCCGGTGATCCCCGCGATCCGCGCCACGGCCAGCGCGTCGCCCTTGGGCACGGTCCCGGACCGCAGCGCCGCGACCGCCTCGGCGCACAGCAGCACCCGCCCGGACGCGCCCGCCGCCCGCGCCGTCACGTCCTTGCCCGACACGTCCACCATGCGCGCGTGACCCGCGTCATCGACGTGGGTAAGCCCGGTTTCCGTCATGACGTCAACATTATTTCTTCCGAACGGCCCCGGGCACCCGCACCACCCTCACGGCAAAACCAGTACGTCCGCGGTATCGCCCGCCGCCATCGTGACCGCCCACTCCGGCACCACGATCAGCGCGTTGGCCTTGCCCAACGTCGCCACCTGGTGCGACCCCTGGCCGGTCAGCGGGGCCACCCGGCCCGCCGGGCGGTCGAGCACCGCGCGCAGGAACGAACGCCGGCCGGGTGGCGAGCGCAGCGGCCCGGTCACCTCGGCGCGAACCGTCTCCAGGCTCAGCCCGTCGTAGCCCTGCAGCGCGCCGAGCGCGGGCCGGACGAAGATCTGGAACGAGACGTACGCGCTGACCGGGTTGCCGGGCAGGGTGAAGATCGGCACCCGGTCGTGCTCGCCGAGCTGGATCGCTTTTTCGGCCACCTCGCCGCGGTCCGCGAGCCGCGACAGCAGGCCACCGCCGCGCTGACGGCCTTCGGGCGCCGCGGCGGCGGGCAGCGCCACCGTGCCGAACCCCTGCGGCATCCCCGGCTGCATCGCCACCTTGCGGAACTCGATGGTGCCGAGCGTCCGCAGGGCGGCCTTGACCACGTCGTGCTCGCCGCCCATGCTGACCCCGCCGGTGGTGATCATCAGATCGGCGCGCGCCAGCTGGTCCTCGATCGCGGGCAGCACCTGCTCGGGGTTGTCCGGCACGATCGCCTGCCGGTAGGCCAGGCAGCCCGCCTCGCGGGCCGCCGCGGCGATCATGAAGCTGTTGGAGTCCCAGATCCGCCCGGGGATGATCGGCGTGCCCGGCTCGGCCAGCTCGCTCCCGGTGGACAGAACGACCACCCGCGGCCGCGGCCGGATCAGCACCGTGCCGCGCCCGGCCGCCGCGATGACCGCGATGTGCATCGGGCGCAGCCGGGTGCCCGCCGTGACCAGCACCTCGCCGGCCTGGGCGTCCCCGCCGGCCAGCCGCACCGCCTGGCCGGACTCGGCCTTGGCCCGGATCGCGACCCGGGCGCGCCCCCCGTCGGTCCACTCGACCGGCACCACGGCCTCGGCCCCGTGCGGCAGCATCGCGCCGGTCATGATCCGGATGGCGGTCCCGGCCGGCAGCGCGTACGCGCCGGTGTCGCCCGCCGCGACCTCGGCTACCACCGGCAGCGTGACCGGGTGCTCCTCGGTCGCCGTCGCCACGTCCTCGACGCGAACCGCGTAGCCGTCCATGGCGGAGTTGTCGAACGAGGGCAGCGGGCCCGCCGCCGAAACGTCCTCGGCCAGGACCAGCCCGTACGCGTCGTTGATGCTGAGCTCGGTGGGCGCCAGCGGGCGGATTGCGGCCCGGATCCCGGCCAGGTGGTCCTCCACCGAGGTCAGGTCCTCGGCCTCCAGGATCTCGCTCATGGCTGTGTCTCCCGCTCGCCTGCAGACCAAGGCTCGCTCATGGCAGACTGTCCAGGTACTTGCGCAGCCAGGGCACGATCTCCTCGGCCAGGTCGGACCGCTCGCACGCGAACTGGACCAGCGTGCGCAGGTAATCCAGCTTGTTGCCGGTGTCGTAGCGCCGGCCGTGGAACAGCACGCCGCGCACCCCGCCGCCCTCGGCCGGGCTCATCCTGGCCAGGGTCAGCAGCGCGTCGGTGAGCTGGATCTCCCCGCCCCGCCCGGGCGGAGTCCGCTTCAGCACCTCGAAGATCGCAGGGTCGCACACGTACCGCCCGATCACGATCCAGTTGCTCGGCGCCGAGCCGGGCACCGGCTTCTCCACCAGGTCGGTGACCGTGACCACGTCCTGCTCGCCGGTCGGTGAGATGGCCGCGCAGCCGTACTGGGAGACCTGCTCCGGGTCGACCTCCATCAGCGCCACCACGCTGCCGCCGTAGCGCTTGCGCACCTCGACCATCCTGGTCAGCAGCTGGTCGCGGCTGTCGATGAGGTCGTCGCCGAGCAGCACCGCGAACGGCTCGTCGCCCACGTGCCGGTCGGCGCACAGCACCGCGTGGCCGAGCCCCTTGGGATCGCCCTGCCGCACGTAGTGCACGGTGGCCAGCTCGCTGGACTCGCGGACCTGGGCCAGCCGCTCGAACTCCTCCTTGGCGGCCAGCGCCTCCTCGAGCTCGTAGGCCCGGTCGAAGTGGTTCTCGATGGAGACCTTGCTCCGGCCGGTGATGAGCAGCACGTCGTCCAGGCCGGCCGCGACCGCCTCCTCGACGACGTACTGAATGGCCGGCTTGTCCACCACCGGGAGCATTTCCTTGGGCGTCGCCTTGGTCGCGGGCAGGAACCGGGTGCCCAGGCCGGCCGCCGGGATCACGGCCTTGGTCACATCAGCCATGTCAAGAACACTAGCGAATCCCCAGGAGAGCCCAGGCCGTGCTAGCCCCGCTCGCCTCCGGCGCCTCTGACCCGCCTCCTTCCCTCGTCGCTCGTTCCTCGCTCCTCAGTCCAGTCGGCGGCGGCGGCTTTGGCTCGCGGTACGGTGGCCAGGTGCACCAGGAGAAGGCCGCCCTGCGCCGGCAGCTCCTCACTGCCCGGTCCGCCCTCACCCACGATGACCGCCGCGAGGCCGGCCGCGCCATCCGCGACGCGCTGCTGGAGCTGCCCGAGCTGCAGATGGCCGGCACCGTCGCCGCGTATTACTCGGTGGGCGCCGAACCCGACAGCCGCGGCCTGGTCTACGCCCTGTGGAAGCGCGGCACCTACGTCTTGCTGCCCCGCCTGCAAGAAGACGGCGACCTGGACTGGGCCTCCTACGAGGGCCCGGACTCGCTCGCCCCCGGCCCCCGCGGCCTGCAGGAACCAGCAGAAACGCCCCGTGGCGTGACCGCGATCGCCCGCGCCGACGTGGTGCTGGTCCCCGCGCTGGCCGTGGACCGCGCCGGGAACCGGCTGGGCCGCGGCGGCGGCAGCTACGACCGCGCGCTGGCCCGGGTCGGCGCGCTGATCCCGGTCATCGCGCCCCTCTACGACGCCGAGCTCCTCAGCCACCTCCCCGCCGAGCCCCACGACACGCCCGTCCGCGCGGTCGCCCGCCCGGCGACCGGGATCACCTGGCTGCCAACCTAGGAATCGCAGCCTAGGAATCTAAAGCAGCGCTGCGTGGTTGGATATGCTTAGCAGTCTGATACCGCGAGTGCTAACCTGAGGCCCGCGTCGAGGAGGGTCCGTGCCCACATATCAGTACACCTGCACCGATTGCGGTGAGCCGATCGAGGCTGTGCAGAAGTTCACCGACGATCCGCTGACCGTCTGCGCCGCGTGCGGCGGCCGGCTGCGCAAGGTGTTCTCCCCGGTCGGGATCGTGTTCAAGGGCTCGGGCTTCTACCGCACGGACAGCCGCAACGGCTCGGTCGCCGCGGACGCCAAGAAGGACAAGCAGTCCGGCGAGGCCAAGACCACCGCGGACAGCAACGGCTCCGGCGACAAGACGGACAAGGCCGACAAGACGCCGGCCAAGAAGTCCGAGCCGGCCAGCACCGCGGCCAAGTCCTCCCGCGAGAAGGTCGCCTGACCGGCATGGCCGCGCTGGCGGATATCGCCGTCCTCGGCGGCTCCGGCTTCTACGAATTCCTGCAGAACGCCGAGGAAGTCAAGACCGACACCCCGTTCGGCCCGCCCAGCGACCCCATCGCGGTCGGCGAGGTGGCGGGCAAGCGGGTCGCGTTCCTGCCCCGGCACGGCCGTGACCACCGGTTCCCGCCGCACAAGATCCCCTACCGGGCCAACCTGTGGGCGCTGCGCTCGCTCGGCGTGCGCCGCGTCCTGGCGCCCAGCGCGGTCGGCTCCCTGACCCCGTCCTACGGCCCGGGCACCCTGATCATCCCCGACCAGCTGGTCGACCGGACCCGCACCCGGGTGCAGACCTACTTCGACGAGGGCGCCTGCCACGTGCCGTTCGCCGACCCGTATTGCCCCACCCTGCGCCCGGCCGCGATCGAGACCGCCCGCGCGTCCGGCTGGATCCCCGCCGGGTCCGGGACCCTGGTCGTCATCGAGGGACCGCGGTTCTCCACCCGCGCCGAGTCGCTGTGGTTCGCGGCCCAGGGCTGGACCCTGGTCGGGATGACCGGCCACCCCGAGGCGGTGCTGGCTCGCGAGCTCGCCCTGTGCTACGTGCCGCTGGCCCTGGTCACCGACACCGACGCCGGGGTCGAAGAGGGCGAGGGCGTGACCCAGGCCGAGGTGTTCGAGGTCTTCGCGGCCAACATCAAGCGCCTGCGCGACCTGGTCGCCCGGATCATCGCCGAACTCCCCGGCGACCGCGAAGACGATCTCTGCGCGCACGCCGTGGATGGCCTCCCCCTCCCCTTCGACCTGCCGTGACTGACCTGAACCTGACGCCGGGCGGCTCCGCCACGGTCCACGTGCTGCACGACGGATACGTCGGCCGCGACGGCGACGACGAGCGGGTGGCCGGCACGGTCACCCTGATCATGGACGGCGACGCAGTCATTGTTGTCGACCCCGGCATGGTCGCCTCCCGCGAGGCTCTGCTGGCCAAGCTGGCCGAGCACGGCCCGTCCGCCGCCGACGTAACCGACGTGGTGTTCAGCCACCACCACCCCGATCACACGGTCAACGCCGCGCTGTTCCCCGCGGCCCGGATCCACGACCACTGGGCCACCTACGTCGGCGACCGCTGGATCGACCGCGACGCCGACGGCCTGGCGCTCGCGCCCTCGGTCCGCCTGCTGCGCACCCCCGGCCACACCGCCGAGGACATCTCCACCGTCGCCTCCACCGCCAGCGACCTGGTCGTGTGCACGCACGCCTGGTGGGCCGC
>Ga0070735_10001450_pt1 | contig 22980 bp, 17 predicted proteins | sample Coa_R1_FD_66443 | JGI IMG/M metagenome (GOLD analysis project Ga0070735, IMG submission 66443) | Surface soil microbial communities from Centralia Pennsylvania, which are recovering from an underground coalmine fire - Coalmine... | ecosystem: Environmental > Terrestrial > Soil > Unclassified ...
GACTGGGCAGCCAAAGGCCCGATGCTGCTCGGCGTCAAGGCGGTCCTTGCCGAGAGCTACGAGCGGATTCACCGCAGCAATTTGGTCGCCATGGGCGTTCTGCCGCTGCAGTTCGCGCCGGGGCAGAGTCGGGAATCGCTCAACCTGACCGGGACCGAGTCGTACGATATCACCGGTCTCGAGGAGGGACTGACGCCGGGTCAGACGGTGCGCGTGACGGTGCGCGGCGACGGCGAAGACCGCACCTTCGAGGCACTGTTGCGCATCGACAGCGCCGTCGAGGTGGAATACTATCGGCACGGCGGCGTGCTGCAGATGGTGCTCCGCCGTCTGCTGGGCGACAGGAGCGACGGCTAACCGGCCGTACGGAGTCCCTCGCCCGCAAGGCGGTAGCGGCACCGGTACGAATCGTGAAAGTCACACTGCATCGTCGTGCTCGCGTCTCGATCATACTGGTGTCGTTCAGCACCGATGGCAGGAGGTAGCGCCGTGGTTGTCTGGGCGATTTCCTTGCGCTCAGCTGCGCGCAGCATCCGTAACTCGCCGTGCCGTCGGATGGCTCGCCACGGTGTATTGCGCATCAGGCAAGATAGAGGCAGGGCGATCTCCCTTCCGGTCCTCGTTCCGAGATCTGAGCCGGCACAGGGCGGGGGAAGACTCTGGACGGGCGCCGGTGTGGTCGCCATGCGGTCTCTCAGCCAGCGGGAACGGAGGCGGTCATGTACTTCAAGCAGATTCTCGACGAGCATTGCGGGTGCGCCTCATACCTGATCGCGTCGCGTCAATCGCACGAGGCGGCGATCATCGACCCCGCTCTGGAGATCGAGCAGTACCTGGCGCTCCTGCATGACCGTGACTTCCGGCTGCGCTACATCATCGACACGCATGTGCACGCCGATCATGTGTCCGGCGCGCGCCGGCTGGCGAAGCAGACGGATGCCGAGCTCTGCCTGCATGAATCGGCGCGAGTCGAGTACCCGTTCCGTCCGCTGCACGACGGGGAGGACCTCGCGCTGGGACAGCTTCGCCTGCACGTGCTCCACACGCCCGGTCACCGGCCGGAGCTGATGTCCATCCTCCTGGTCAATCCCCCACGGAGCCCGGAACCGTCGCTGGTGATGACCGGTGACTCCCTGCTGGTCGGCGACGTCGGCCGGCCGGACTTTGGTGGAGGTGACGCCGCCGCACAGTACGAGAGCGTTACCCGCCTGCTGCGCCTCCCCGACTGGGTCGCCGTGTTTCCCGGTCACTTCGAAGGGCCCTGCGGGAAGGGGATGTGCGGCCGCCCCAGCACGACGATCGGCTTCGAGCGGCTCTACAATCCGCTCGCGCGGCTCGAGCGAGGTCCCTTTGTCTCGACGCTGACCAACGGCGTTCCGGCGCGGCCACTGAACATGGTGGCGATCGAGGCGACCAATCGCGGTCGCGTCGACATGAGCTGGGCGATGCTGACCACCTCGCCTCGGGTAACCGAGATCGACGTCGACTCGCTGGAAGTCGATCGGCCGGACATGGTGCTGCTGGACGTGAGGGAGCCGGAAGAGTACGCCCGCACCCACGTTCCCGAAGCGATCAACCTGCCGCAGGCCGAGCTCGCCTCGCGGCTCGACGAGATTCCCCGCGACCGGGACATCGTGACGATCTGCCAGGTGGGATCGCGATCTCTCCGATCCGCGCAATTCCTCAAGCAGCTTGGTATCGAGCGCGTGGCCAGCGTGCGGGGTGGAACCGAGGCCTGGGAAGCGGCCGGTAAGCCGGTAATCCGGGGAGAGCACGCCGGCGAGCCATCGCCCATCGTCGAGACCGAATGGACCCACGCCGGTGGCGTGGCGATCGCGCCCGCCCGCGAGCCGGCACAGACCTAGCCCCCCGGCGACGGTACGTGGGACGACCACCTCTCACAACGTTCTACCTGATCCGCCACGGCGAAACCAGCTGGAACGTGCAACATCGCTGGCAAGGGCGGCACGATGTACCGCTCAACCCTGAGGGTGAGCGGCAGGCCGAGGCGCTGGCCCGGCGGCTCGCCGCGGAAGCGGCCGGGATCGACGCCATCTACACCAGCGATCTCTCCCGGGCGGCACGCACCGCGTCGATCATCGGCGACGCGCTTGGTCTCGTGCCGATTCCGGAGCCCACGCTGCGCGAGATCGACGTCGGCGAATGGACCGCGCTGGGCAGCGACGAGATCGAGCAGCGCTATCAAGGCCAGCTGCAGGTATGGCGCGAGAGCGGTCACACTTTCCGGTTCCCGGGTGGGGAATCGGTACCGGAGGTACGGCGTCGCGCGCTCCAGACCTTCGAGCGCATCGCGCAACGCCACGCCGGCGGGACGGTCGCCATCGTCAGCCATGGTGTCGTCCTGAACACCCTGCTGACCGAGCTGCGGGGATGGGATGTCGCGGAGGCGTGGCGCGATGGACGGGGCCGCCTCGCTAACACCGGCCTGGCTGTCGTGGAGTGGGACTGCATGGCAGATGGGCCGCCACGATTCGACGTATTGCAGCCGTGAAGAGCGTCCACGCGAGACGGCAGCGCTCGCCGGCTCGGCGCCTGCCGAACACGCTCAGTCGGGCACGAGCTCCCGCCACTCGCCCGTGCCGGTGTCGACCTTCAGGGAAAAGGGCTGCTCGGAGAGGACCCAGACGACAGGCATCCGCTGCCGCCGGGCGAGCTCCACGATCTCGGCGGTGCCGCCCTGGCCGCGGGATGGCCGGCCATCCCAGATTGCAATGATCGCCTGGCTGTGATCGACCACGTAGCGGCCGGCCGCTTCGTACATCTCCTCGCGCGTTCGAGCCGGCGCCATCGTCACACTCAGCGTGGCGCGCGCCAGCAGTGCCAGGAACTCCTCCTTCGACCGTGCCGTGTCAAAGTCGTCCAGGTACGCGTCGCACGGTACGGGCAGGGGCACCTCGAGCATCGCGCTCCCCTCCTTCAACACCTCGCGGGCAACGACCCGATCGGCGCCCTCGGCAAGCGGCGAGACCACGGTCAGGCCGGCTTCCCGTCCACCGGGAGTCATGGAGCGGATCAGCGCCAGAGCGTCCCTTACCCGGGCGGCCAGACGGGGATCGTCGGGAAGCCGGCGGTGCCCGGTGACACCGACACGCAGCCGCTGCTCCGGGGACTGGCCCGGCTTCACCGCCTCACTGGACACGCTTGGCCTTCCAGGCGCTCTCTTCCTGCGAGATCACTCCCTCCGTCTCGATGACCACACGCTCGACGCTCGCCTCGTCCATCGAGGCCTCCAGCCGTCGGCGAAGAATCTGGAGTGAGTGGGCGACCCGGGCGTAGCCGTGGGTGAGCTCGTCATGCTTGATGAGCTGAGTCCACGCGGTCACTGCAACCGTGAGATTGACGAACACGCCGACCAAACTAGCGGCGGTTGCTACCCAGAAGCGCAGTATCGCGAAAACGAAGGTGGCGGCCCGAAACACGAGCCCGGCGCGGCGCCAGCGTCGCGCCGACACGCCGTGGCCTTCCGCTCTGGACTCGTAGTAGCCCAGCTGGTCCTCGAGCCGCTGTCTCAGGTAGCAGGACTTACGGCCTTCGAGAGGAAGCGCCCGCACCGCGCGCAGGTAGGGCGTGATCTGCCGCTCATCCACCCGGGTCGCGGCTTCGGGCAACACGGCGAGGCTCTCGTCTCGCAGCACGGAGTGCAGCGCCGTGAGGAGCTCCTCGTCAGCGCTCTCTCCTTGAAAGGGCGACACGTGCATCATGTAGCGCCAGGAGATGCTCTTGACCGTCTCCGCGACCGACCGGCCCTCGAACCAGCTGCGGGTGAACGGAAACCTTACCGACGCCGTCTTCTCGGCCCAGGTAATCAGGAAAATGACGGCGGCAATGGCTGAGAGGGTGTTCTGGGCCGCTGCGTTCGCGGTGAACGAAACCGCCGCGGTGAAGATCGCGCCGACGAGAACCAGCAGAATGTCGAAGACCGTGAAGCGGACGCTCGCGCGCTCGCCGCCAATCGCGGTACTGTCCGCTGCCGCGAAGAGCGGCGGGTACTCCGGTGGGCCGGCCGGAATCCCGGCGGTGCCCGGCTCGGCTCGATCGCCGTCGTCCGAATGCCCCCCTGTCAGCGGCCCAGGTGGCGACGTGGTGTCGCCATGCCCGCTTCCAGGGCGATCGTCTCCCTCCATTTGCTGCCGGCTCCTCCATGCCCATCCGTCTGTACTCGATACCATACCGTGTGGTTGCGAGGAAGGGACAAGCTCATCACCCACCACATCCGATCTGTAACCAAATCGCAACCCACACCCATTGTCCGCCGCGCGGTTCTACCGTAAGGTAGACGCGACACAGCAAGTTGTCTCCTCCGATAGCCCGAACAGGCTCCTCGCGTGCGAGGAGCCTGTTCGGTGCATATGCGCGGTATGACCAAAGTCCCGGGATTCTCGGGTCCAGCGCCTCTAACGGCGGCCGGCACGGCGCCGCTATAAAGAAGTACCTCTCCTTTCTCCAATACGCATAGCCGGGTCCAGATGCTCTGAACTGGACCCGGCTATGTGTCTGTTTGCCGGCGACGATCCCTGCCTGGGGCGTTCCCGCGGCGACGGGAACAGGAAGGCGGTTGCTACCCGCTGGTGGGCGTCGGCGTGGCCGTGGCGGCGGGCTTCTTCAGGTGCGCCTTCTTGATCGCCGCCTTCAGCGAGAGGATATACGCATCACTCGTCATGGTGGCCCCAGAGATCACGTCGATCCTGGCGCTCTGGGCGTGCAGGACCTCTTGTTTGAGCAACGGCAGCGCCTGCTCGTTGATGATCGCCGATCGGGTCCGCTCCGTCGGCGCGGTTGCCTTCACGGTCTTGATCTTGTTGCCCTTCACGTAGATCGATACGCGCACCTGGCCCCACATCATGACCTCGGCAGGACCCGTGTACTTCTTGGTGGTGCTGGACGCGGCGTGGGCCGTGCCCCAGGCGGTGCCGATCGGGAAGGCCACCATGGCCGTCACGATGGAGCCGAGAATCGAGCGCGCAATCCGTCTGTTCGTCATAATCCCTTCCTTTGACACTATTGTCGGCGATCAGCGGCCGGGCTTCCTGTCCGGCCGGCGGAGTCAGGGCCGTCCCGCGGCCTCACAACGCAAACTCCTCGGTGTGAATGAACTTCCTGGGCACACCTGCTCCCCGGACGTTCCCGGCGAGCAGCCGCATCATTGCCGGCGGTCCGCAGAGATAGACCTCGCGCTCCGCGATGTCGGGAACCAGCTCGGGCAGATGGCGCGCCGAGAGCAGATGCCGGTGCTCCCGCAGCCGGTGATCGCCGACGACGTAGTGCACGGTGAACCCGCGCTCGGCGGCGAGCCGGTCGATCTCGTCGCGGAACACCAGATCGTCCTCGCTCATCACGCGGTAGAGGAGGATCAGATCGCCCGCCATGGTCTCCAGCAGCGCCCGGACAGGAGTGATGCCGATGCCGCCCGCGATCAGCAGAACCCGGTCGCGCCTGCGAACCGCCTCGGTGAACGTGCCGAACGGACCCTCGGCCACGATCGGCGTACCGGGACGCAGCGCTCCGATCTTCCCTGAAAAATCACCCGCGCTCTTCACGGTGACGCGCAGCGACCGGCCGTCGGGCGCCGCGGAAAGTGAGAAGGGATGCGACTCCCACCATCGTCCCCTCGAGAGGAAGCGCCAGAGGAAGAACTGTCCGGGCTGGGCGCCAAGCCGATCGAGGTGGCGGCCGGTGATCCGCAGAGACACGACGTTGTCACTCTCCGGCAGGACCTGGGCGACCCGCAGGCCGAACCAGAGCGACCGCAACGCGGGCTGCGCGATCCGGAAGAGGACCAGGAGTGCGAGCGTCGCCAGATAGAGCGCCGTCCAGTAAGCCGCGGCCGTCGGGTTGACGACGAGCTCGTTGCCGGTGGGAATCTCATGGAACCAGCTCAGCCCGATGCCCGCGTACGCCAGGAGATGGACGAGGTACCACATCTCGTACCGCATGCGGCGCCGCACGATGACGAGCGAGGTGATCACCACCAGGATCAGCAGCCCGGTGCCGATGGTGGCGGCGATCATGCCGGGGTACTGACCGAGCAGGGTCGACGCCTCGCCGGAAATCGACAGCTTGTCCAGCAGCGCATAGCCGGCGGTAATGAAGACAACGTGCGCGATGATGAGGTAGAGGCAGAGCTTGCCGTTGCGCCGGTGCCAGACCGTCAGACGGTCGAAACCGGCGAGACGTTCGATCGGCGGGATACGGGCGAGAAGCAGGACCTGCACCAGGAGCAGGTACGCACCCAGCAGGCCGGTGATGCGGCCGACACCGGTGTAGAACGCCGGCCAGGTCTGCAGCATCGCACTGTTGTTCCGCGCCCACAGCCAGACGATGACACCGGCGTTGGCGGCCACGCCCAGCCAGAACAGCCGGCCGGGTAGAGCCGCGCGGGCGTGCCGCCAGTGGCGAATGCGCTGTGACTGGGGTACCGCGGCCGGCGGCGCCGGCTCGCGCCGCGGCCAGTCACGTGAGGCGCCACCCGCCGGGTCGTCCAGGCTTCGATCTGTCGCGCTCATTGAAATCGTCTCGTAGACACTCTACCCGGCAAGGGCTTAAGAGCGTCTGGGAAATCTATGAACATTCTCTGACCTGAATCTGAACGCCGACATTCCGCCGCAGATTCACAGCAGCTCGGCGGACATGGCGCGGGGAACGAGGAGAGGCGCGCCTAGCCGCTTACCACAAACGACGTACTGGCCGTGGCCTGCTCGCCGTTCGGTCCCACCGCGAGCGCTTCCACCTGGACCTGCGTGCCATTGGGGAGGGTCGGGACCGGCGTGGAGGCCTGGGCATTCCCGTTCTTGTCGGTCACGACGGTCAGTCCCACCGGTTTGGTTGGGAAGTGGAAAGTCACGAATACCTTGGTACCGGCAACCGGCTGGCCCCCCTGCGTCACCTGAATCGACACCGTCGCCGTCTGTCCGGGCTGATAGGAGGGGCTACCCATCGCCGCCGTCACGGTGAGTGGGGCCGGCGTGGGCGTGGCGCTGGGAGACGGCGTAGCGGTCGGCGGAAGCGGTGTTGGCGTCGACGTGGCGGTGGGAGTGGGGATCGGCGATGGCGTGCTCGTCGCAGTGGCGGTTGGAGCCGTCGTCGGGGTATCGGTCGGACGCGGGGTGGGCGTGTTCAAACGTCCGGCACTGAGCAGCCGTATCACGTGCGCGAGGTGCGATCCCTGCCGGCTGAACGTGTGGCGCAGCAGCTGCGACACGGCGGCCGACGCGACGCCGGGATACTCGTAGTATGCTTCCACCTCGATCGACTTGTAGGCGAAGAAGACGAACACCAGCGTCTGACGCGCGTCGCTGCTGAAGAAGCGCAGCGCTCGAAGGTGGGCAACGGTGTACGGCTGGGTAGGAAGCTTGACGTCGGCGAGCGCGCGCTGCGCCGCCCGGGCGTTTCGAAAGACGTTGATGGCGTAGCCGAGCTCCGTCAGGTGATCCTGCCGTGTGTTTCCCACGCCGGTACTGAAGTGCCACATGCCGAACTGCAGCCAGCCGGCGCCATCCACGCGCCGCAGCATCTCGAACGTCGACCGGTGCACGGGCGAGAGGTACCGATCGGCCACCGCGTCGGTGGCCGGGAGCACGACGACCGTGGCGCCGGGAGGGTAGTCCGAGCGGGGTAGCGCCAGCGAGGCGGCTGCCGACGACACGCCACGCACGCCGATCAGCACCACCAGGAGGGCGCCAAGCGCTAGCGCGACGTGTCGAATGGTCCCGTTCCTTCCATACCGCATGTCATGATAGCCGGTGGTTCTGACGACCGCCTTTCACGCCCGAAATTATCGCCTTGACTTTGAAAGACCCATGGATGCAGAATCGAGTGAGGACACGACCGAGTGTCCCGGAGGCTTACTGATGGCGGCAGTTGCCGTGATGGGACAGCTTCGAGCCGGAAGGTGAGGCCCCTCCCCGACTGAGGAGGGGCAGGCGCCGGGCGACAGCTACGTTTCTGTCGCAGGTTATGCTCCAGCCATTACAAGGAGCTGGCTTTACAAGCCGAAACATGCGCTAACCAAAGCGCGGGGCCGCACTCGATGCGGCCCCTTTCTTTTTCAGGCGCCGACCATCTCGGGCACGTCGCGTGCGATCACGGAGAAGTACCGGGCGTCGGGATGGTGTGTGGTAATCGCCGCGGTCGACTGCTCGGGCACCAGCTGGTAGGCAGAGGTAAGGTTCACCCCGATAGCGCGTGAGGCATCGAGCAGGCGAACCACCTTGGTGTGGTCCTCGAGGTCGGGGCAGGCGGGATAGCCCCAGCTGTACCGCTTCCCCTGATTTGGCCGCAGCCCCAGCTCCTCCCGGATGCGATGGTGGACGTATTCCGCCAGGGCTTCCGCCCCTTCCACCGAGAGACCGTGCGTGTAGTACGCCTCCGAATACTCGCCGGCGGCCTGCAGCGCGGCGACGCGATCGGTTGCCCGGTCTCCCATCGTGACCAGCTGCAGCGTCACCACGTCCCTGCGCCCACTCTCGAGCGGCAGGAAGTAGTCGGCAATCGACAGCTGCTCGTCATACTGCTGCCGGGCGAAGCGGAAGCGCTCGATCTCGCGCAACGGATCGGCGGGATCGAAGACCACGACATCGTCGCCGTCGGCATTCGCCGGGAAGTAGCCGTAGACCGCGCGCGGCTCGAGATATCCGTGCTCTTTCGCCTCCCGCTGCATGCGACGCAGCCGCGGCAGAAAGTCCTCGCGCAGCAGCGTGACCCATTCGTCGCCGTGGACGCCCTTGCCTCCCCACGACAGCCGGAACAGCGACCGCTGCGCCAGATGCTTGAACACGTCGTCGATGGGAAGCGCCGGCAGGGTCCTGGTTCCCCAGAAGGGCGGCGCCGGTATGGGCACGTCATCGCGTACCCGCTTGACCACGATCTGGGGAACGGGGGTCGCTGGCCGGTCATCGCCGCCCCGCTTCGTCTCCTCGGCTTCGCGATTGACCCGCGCCACGAGTTCCGGACCGAGCACCGAGTCGGTCAATCGATCCATCGTCTCGAGCCCCTCGAACGCGTCCTTGCAGTAGAAGACGCCAGGCGCGAAGCGCGTCTCCTCGTCGACGTACGCGATACGGCGGCCAAACGCGCGATTGATTGCGGCCCCGCCCACCAGGACCGGATACCGCAGTCCGCGGTGGTGCAGCTCCTTGACCACCAGCGGCATCTGCTTCGAGGTGGAGACCAGCAGCGCGCTGAGTCCGATCGCAGTGGCATCAACCTCGACCGCCTTGTCGATGATGCGATTGATGGGCACCTGCTTACCCAGATCGTGCACGGTATAGCCGTTGTTGGTCAGGATTGTGTTCACCAGGTTCTTCCCGATGTCGTGCACGTCGCCGAAGACCGTGGCGAGCACGACCGTCCCCTTGGTCGTTCCCTCCCGCTTCTCCAGAAACTGCTCCAGGTGCGCGACCGCTCGCTTCATCACTTCGGCGGATTGCAGCACGAACGGCAAAATCAGCTCGCCCGCTCCAAACTTGTCTCCAACCTCCTTCATCGCCGGCAGGAGGACATTGTTGAGCACGCTGACCGCGTCCCGGTGCTCCAGTGCCTGGTCGATATTGGCTTCGATGCCGTCTTTCTTGCGGTGCAGGATCTGGTAGTGAATGCGCTGCTCGGCGCTCATGCCCTCCATCGGGTCGGTCGTGGCATCGTCCTCGCTCGCGCTCGGGCCGTGCTGCTCGAAGTACGCGAGGAACCGCGCCAGCGCGTCGTCGCGCCGGTTGTAGATCAGATCCTCGGCCAGTCTTCGCTGCTCCGAGGGAATCTCGGCGTACGGGATGATGTCCTTGGGGTGAACGATCGCCAGATCGAGCCCGGCCTGGACGGTGTGGTACAGGAAGACCGAATTCAACACCGCCCGCGCGTGCGGCGCGATACCGAAGGAGACGTTGCTGATGCCGAGCAGTGTCAGCACGCCCGGGCACTCCGCCTCGATGCGTGTGATCCCCTCGATAGTGTTCTTCGCGGTGTTCGCTTCCGCCGGATCACCGGTGGTGAGCGGCAGGGTCAGCGGATCGAAGATGAGATCCTCGGGCGCGAGCCCGTACTCGCCCACCACGATGTCATAGATCCGCTTTGCCGCCCGTACCTTGTGGTCCAGCTCGCGCGCCATACCATCTTCGTCGATAGTCAGCGCTACGACCACCGCGCCGTGCTCCTTCACGTGCGGGACCACCGAGTCGATCCGGCCGCGGCCGTTCTCCATGTTGATCGAGTTGACGATGGCTCGGCCCGGACAGCGCTTCAGCGCCTCGGCGATCACCTCGGCGTCGGTTGAGTCGATCACCAGCGGCGCTTCCACGCCGAGGCTCAGCTTCTTGGCCAGCGCGCACATCTGCTCCGTCTCGTCGCTGCGCTCCGTAAGCGCGACGCAGACGTCGAGCACATGCGCGCCCCCGTCGACCTGGTCGCGGGCCACATTCACGATCGCCTCGTAGTCGTCGGCCAGCAGGAGACGCTTCACCCTGCGGCTGCCCTGCGAGTTCACCCGCTCGCCCACCAGCAGCGGCGCCGGCACCTGGTGCAGCGCAATGGAACGCACGCCGCTCGCCACCGACGGAACGCGCGTCGGCTGCCGCTCGACCGGGGCTCGCCGGCCGATCCGGGCGATGACCGCCTTCAGGTGCTCCGGCGTGCTGCCGCAGCAGCCACCCACCACGTTGACCCCGAGCTCCTCGACGAACTCGGCGAGCGCGTCCGCCATGGCGTCGGGAGTGAGCGGGTAGACGGCGCCTTCCGGCGTGTTCAGCGGCAGGCCGGCATTGGGGATGACCGACAGCTGCTTCGGGCAGTACTCGCTGAGATACCGCACCGGCTCGCGCATGTGTTCCGGTCCGGTGCCACAGTTCAGTCCGACGATGTCGACATCCAGCGCGCCCAGCGTGGTGGAGATGGCGCCTATGTCGTTTCCGAAGAGCATGCGCCCCGCGGTGTCCAGCGTCACCTGCACCTGAATCGGCACCCATCTCCCTGAATCCCGGAAGTAGCGATGGATTCCGAAGACGGCCGACTTGAGCTCGAGCATGTCGAACATCGTTTCGACGATCAGCAGATCGACGCCGCCTTCGATAAGAGCCGCCGCCTGCTCGCGGAAGACATCGGCCAGCTCGTCGAACGAGATATCGCTCAGGGCCGGATCTTCCGAGGAGAGCAGCTTTCCGGTCGGCCCCATCGAGCCGGCGACAAAGCGCGGATGATCGGGCGTGCTGAATTGATCCGCCACCCGCCGGGCGATCTGCGCCGCCTGGAAGTTGACCTCCCGGGTGCGGTCGGCGAGGCCGTACTCGCCGAGCCGGAGACGGCTGGCGTTGAATGAGTCGGTCTCGAGCACATCGCAGCCAACCTCCATGAAAGAGGTGTGGATCCGCTCGATGACGTCCGGCCGGGTCAGAACCAGATAGTCGTTGCAGCCTTCCTTTCCACCGAAATCGTCCGCGGTGAGCGGGACACGCTGAATCGACGTTCCCATCGCCCCGTCGAAGAACAGCACGCGTTGGGCGAGCGCATCCAGATATGGCGAGCGACGAAGGGCGCGGTCATCTGAGATCAAGGGAGCATCCTCGCGACAGCAAGAGCGAATACGCCTGTGTCCGGCAGACAGGCCATCATGATACTTTACCTACTTTATGGCGCGTCGGAGAAGATATCTGGAGCGTCACGCCCCGCGCGCGTGGAGTACATGTCCCGGCGATGCCGCCGGCCAGCACCTCGAAATGTATATCTCGACACGTATATTGTGTAGGCAAGCGCGTGTAAAGATGGAGACAGCACTGCGCGGTCTCCAATGGCGCGAGCGGCGTTACCAACTGGTGATGGTCGGGAACGGGCGACGTGGTCAGCGTGACCCATCTCGGTTGCCTGATGGAGGAGTGACGTGAAGCGCCACCGTATCGTGTTCGTTGGTCTGGTCTCCGTGAGTTTGGCCATCGGCGTTCTCCTGACGCTTCCCCACCGAGCGGCAGCGGGGACGAGGAGCGGATGGGTGGCATCGGCGTCGCTGTCGGTCTTCTCACGAGGCAAGTGGCTCACGCCCACCAACAGCAACGTGGATTCGCTGGGTCTCCTACGCGTGCGTCTGGTGGTGAAGGGCCAGGGGGCTGCCGGACCAAACGTCGAGGCGCATGTGTCCATGAGCCATCTGTCCTGGCAAGGCTCTCGGAAGGTCATCATGCCTCCGAACTTGGTAGCCACAATGAAACGGACCTCCGCCTCAGGCTCGACGGCGACGTTTGAGACGGTGGTGCGGATCCCAACAATGCTCCCCGGGGGGTGGGGCGTGGTTGATGTGACGGTCATTTATGGGCACAACCCGGCACACGTGCGAACTCGCGTATTCATTGACCTACCAGCGATACGAACGGACGGGAATAGCGTGACTATTCCCACGGCGGCCAGGTTTTGCGCCAAGGCTCCGCGCCTGCACCACATTCCCTACGCCGTCTTTATGCATGGCTACTACGTGACCTTGGACAACGCTGACGGCCCGCCCACCGGAATCACGCTCGATCGTCCGAGGAGACTGCCGGCCAACATTCTTGCCGTTGTGGGAAGCTATCCTCACGGTCTTTTAACCGGCGGGGGACCGCCCGCTGGCGTGGAGGCTAGCCTGGGCCCGAAGGGCAGCGGCTGGTACACGAGTGCCGGTGAGCTAGATTGTGATATGGGTCGACCGTCCGCTATCGTTCTCGACTAGACACAATGACTTGCATCACCATCCGCGCGTCGTGAATAGAGGTTTCTGCCGCTACGCCCTCAACTCTCTGGGGCGCCTCCATGCTGCTTCGTGTCAGCAGGCGCAACCTTCTCATAAACGACGGAATGATCAGCACGCGACTGTCTCCTGGCATTTCACGACTGCACATGCCAGAGAGAAACTGGAACGCTTCTACCATTCGTGATCTGTGCGCTGGGCGGCCGAGAAGGGGCAACGACTCCGGTGCTTTAGGCGCGCGGCTTCTGCCCACGGTTCGGTGCGAGAGGACCAGCGGCCGGATCGTGGGATAGATCGTGGCCCTGCTGCACCGGCGTAACGACGAGCTTCCCGTCTTGTATAGCCTCGTCACCGAACCCAACGTCCTTGAACTCGAGCACGCTGCCGAGCTCTGCGTTGATCACCATGGAATACACGCGCACTGATTCCGGCGCGGCATGCGGCCCTCCCCGTATGGTGGCTTCCGCATAGACAGTGACCACCCAGGCAAGCCGATCGGGATGAACGAACGCACTCGCAGCCAGTGCCGGGTTTGCGGCAGCGATGTCCCCGTACCGTGCGAGCAGTGCGGATGCAGGAGCATCACTGTAGACACCGCGCGCGTGTTCTAGAGCTGCAGCCTCCGTCATGAGCATTGAGGTGGTATCGAACCGCTCGGCTTCATTGTGGTGGCCTGAGTCCACGCCTACCTCCTGAACGACCGGTGCGGGACCATACTGTAGCAAACCACTCAGCTTCCCTGTGGTCGTGAACTGGCCCTCTTGGAGCTTGGCAACGGGGAGTGGCTCAAGGTCGTTCGTGTGCAACCGGCTACTCCCAGGCGACGACTGAAGGACGCTCTTCATCAACAGGCTCTATGGGGCGAGCTGGCATGAGCGGAGAGTCCGGCCATTCGCGCGTTCTCTTGTTGCTGACGTTCATGTCAGACTGAACCGATGAAGCAAGGACCACTCTCATCCCTTCTTCTCGTGCTGATATCGGGCCTTGCCCTACCACATACCGCAGTGGCCACGGCGGAAAGCGGCCAGCACACTGCGCCGACCTGAACCGCGGAAACGAGCCTCTACACGCTGCGCCACGGAACCTGGACCAAGACGAACCGAGTGGAGGTGCTGGACTCGCTGCGCGGCGTCTTGGACTTCTACGCAGGCAGCACTCGGTGGAAACGTTGTAAGGGCCGGTCTGCAAATGGTTCTCCCGCAGGTTGTGGGATGCGGCCATAACCTCCCCAAAGCCGCAGGGGCGGCGTTTCGGGTAGCTGCAGCTATGCGGCGACAATGCGCCGCCGGAGCAGGGTGAGACTCGATCGCCTGTAGCCCTGCCGCTTGATCAGCTTGACCCGATGGATATGACCCTCAACCATACTGGTCGACCAGGGCATCGTCAGCGCTGCTTCGTCCGCAGCGCGGTCGTTCGCGATCCCGTTTGCCATGCCTGCAAACGGTGCCAGATTGCTCGCTTGCGCGTCCCGGAGCCAGGTGGCAAGTGCTGCGACGTCTCGCTCAGTGAGTAGCGCCCGAAAGCGCTGCAGGAGGTCGTACCCAGTCGCCAGTCTGGTGTCCTCTTCGAGAATCTGCTGGAGAGCGAGGGACTCCTCGGACTTGAGCTGGTCTGGCGGGCGCAAACAGAGCCACCGAACACTGAACCGCTGCATCTTGCAACGCCGGCGTTCCTTTGGCGGAGGACGAGGCCCACGCCAGCCATGGAGCGCGGTATAGAGGAGGGATCGACGCCCCGGGTAGCCCTGCTCCCCGATCTCGCGGAAGAGCTGCGTGATGTTGTGGCAGCCCTGCTGCCACCGATCCTGGAGATAGCTGACGTACGGCTGGAGGGATGGGGACGTCAGCCCACCGGGCCGAGGGTGGACGATGTGGTTGCGGGGCGGGATGGGCGTGTCGATCAAGCGACGAACCGTGACCCGGCTTATCCCCATCTCCCGCGCACTATGCCGGAGTCCCTCTCCTTCCTTGTGCCGCCGCTGCACTTCCTCCCACCGGGCCACCCGCGCTGCTCTGCGATCAGCCATCCGTTGCTTGGTCGGGCTGAGCGGCTTTGCTGCCGGAGCTGCTGGCGGTGGCTCGGAGACCTCCACCGCGATCTGTCGCCTCTGTCCCTGGAGCAGCTCATCCATGGCCGCACTGGCGTTCTTCACCAGATGGAAGCGATCGGCCACCTGCACAGCGTTCGGTGCGCGGGCTTTGGCTCCTGCAGCATAGGCTTCGGAGCGATCGCGCACGATGACCTCCACTCCGGGATGTGCTCGCAGCCACTCGGCCAAGGGCCCCGCTTCGCGCCCCGAGAGGAGATCGACGGGCTCGCTCGTTTCCAGGTTGACCAGAATGGTGGCGTAGCGCTGACCACGGCGCAGGGCCAGATCATCAACTCCGAGGACGCGTTGTAGGCGATCACGAATTGGGCTCTCCCCCCGGCTTGATGACGCCTTTAGCCACGGTGCGAGTACAAGAGAGGCATCCTCATCAGGAGCCTTGCCATGCCCGCCTCCCCTCTTGCGGCCCTTCTCCCCGGCTTCCGGATCGAGTCCGCCACCGCGGATGCAGAGTGCCTCGTCATCAAGGTAGAACCCCATCGCCGAACGGCGTCCTGCCCGCTCTGCTCGCATCGCTCACGCCGGGTGCATAGCCACTATTCCCGCACGCTCTCCGACCTCCCGTGTTTCGGCGTCCCGACCGTCCTGCACCTGAAGCTGCGCCGATTCGTGTGTCGAAATCGATGGTGTCCGCGGCGGATCTTCTGCGAACGCATTCCCACGTTGGCCGGTCCACGGATTCGCCGCACTGATCGACTCCGCCAGGCACTGCAGCAGGTGGGATTGGCGCTGGGAGGTGAAGCTGGTTCTCGTCTGACCCGCCTACTTGGCACCCCGAGTAGCCCCTCCGGCCTGCTCCGGCTGGTTCGCCTCGCCTCTGATCCTGAGCCGGCGGCCGTACGGATCCTCGGGGTCGACGATTGGGCGCGACGGAGGGGACGCAGCTACGGCACTATCCTCGTCGACCTCGAACGGCATTGCCCGATTGACCTCGTGGACGGGCGGACGTCGGAGGATCTTGCTAGCTGGCTTCGGGCGCACCCAGGGATCGAAGTCCTGAGCCGAGATCGGGCTCAGGAGTATGCGGAAGGAGGCCGCGATGGGGCACCAGATGCGATTCAGGTGGCTGACCGCTGGCATTTGCTCAAGAATCTCGGCGATGCCCTGGAGCGTACCTTGGCGCATAACCCTCAACTCCTCCGAGCAGCGGCAGAAGCGATACCGGTGGCCGAGGAGCCGACAACTCCCAATGAGGGGGAGTTGCCACGGGCCGAGCAGGAGCGGCAGGCACGGCGTGCACGGCGGCTGGACTGCTATGAACAGGTGAAGGCGCTCCAGGCCGAGGGCATGAGCATCAGCGCGATTGCCCGCGCACTTGGCATCAATCGCCGCACGGCTCAGAAGTTGGTCCATGCCGAGGCGTTTCCGGAGCGCGTGCGCCGCGTGGGGTCGGCAAGCCCACACCGGTACGAGCAGTACTTACGAGAGCGATGGGAGGCGGGATGCCAGAACGTACAGCAGCTCTGGCGGGAGATCTGTGAGCAAGGCTATGGCGGCTCGTCGCAGGCAGTCAGACGCTTCGTTTCGCTCTGGTCGCGCACGCCTGCGTCTCGACCAGAGCCGCTTCCCCACCCTGCCTCACCGCGGCACGCCGCCTGGCTGCTCATGCACTCCGACGACAAGCTGACGGACGAGGAGCGAGCGGAACGCGATGCACTCCGGCAGCAGGACGCCATCCTCCAGGAACTCTATGACATCGCACAGGAGTTCCGGCGGTTCGTCCGTGAGCAGGACAGCCAGGCGCTGGACGATTGGCTCCGCAAGGCGACAGCGACCAGCATCCGGGAGATCCGTGGCTTCGCTCGTCACCTCCAGAGAGACCTGGCAGCGGTGGAGGCGGCCTTGAGGCTGCCCTGGAGCAACGGGCAGACTGAAGGGCAGATCACGCGGCTAAAGCTCCTCAAGCGCCAGATGTACGGTCGGGCGAAGCTCGATCTGCTCCGCATTCGCGTCCTTCACCGGGGCTAAAGGCGTCATCAAGCCGGGGGGAGAGCCAGTTTTCGTGATCGCTTACACGCGTGGCGTCTCGACCTCGTGATGGCCTCGTCGCAGCAACCGCAGGAGCGTGTCCGGACTGACCGGGAGACCGGCAGCGTGTGCCAGGCGCGCTCCTGCTTCCCCGCCCATCATCCAGGCGAGCTGAAAGAGGAAGTTGCGATCATCGGCGGTGCGTTGAGCGCGCCGGGGCAGTATGGGTGCGAAACCCTCCGCGAAGGTGCGCCTGGTGCACCGCTGATTGGTACAGCGAAAGCGGCGAACGCGCAGAATCAAGCGCACCGGACAACCGTGCCAGGGAAGATCGGTGGGATGGCGGTCATAGCGATCGTGGATCTGGTGCGAAGTGGTACCGCACGTGGGACAGGCGGCGGCGCTGGTCGTCGCCTCCGCTTCCAAGGTGATCGTGGTGCGGTCGAGCACCATGCGGCGAATGGCGAACGGCGAGGCGGGGAGCAGGGGAGGCATGACCATCTCCTTGCGGGAAGGGTCTACCTCTATCTATACGCCCGCTTCTTCCACCCCACAACCTGCGGGAGAACCACTTTGAAACCGATTTTCACAAAACGTGCCTCAGCGGTGATGCAAATCCGGCACATTACCTGGCAAGGGTGGCACCTGGTCGAAATGCCAGCCACCGTTTCTGTCGGGATGCGGAGCATTGCAGCGATCGGAGGAAGCGTCACGTACGCTGCTACCGTGCGTCTACCGATCACCCTACCGCTCTCCTACTCGCGCGCTGTGTTCATCATCTCTCATGGACGATTACGCGCGCAGACTACCGAGCTCGTAAGCGTGGATGCGCGTCACGCGGCGTCTGCGCAAGTGTCCACCCTGTCGGTGCATCAAGCGTTCTCATTCTGCGCCCAGAGACCTCATCTCCGAGGGCTGCCCTATGGAGTCAATGTCAGGGGGTGCCTGGTGCGCTGGGACGCGTGGGGAGGAGGAGGACCGGTGCCAACCATACTCCTCGACAGCCCCGGCCCGTCGATTGGTCCAAGCGGCCCCTGTCCTCGTCGGGGATGGAATCGAGTTCGGCACGATAGGAGGTCCACCAAGCAATCGGTGGGTGACGATTCGTGGATCTCTTCTTTGTGATCGCGGCAGTGTCATGGGCTACGCCCTCGGCAATTTTCACGGCTAGCAGGCTGACAGGTGAATAGCAATATCGTCGGTGAACGACGGGAGGGAGATACGGGTAGTCCCCTTGCTAGACAGGACTCTCGACGTCCGCAGCATTTGAGCGCTCCGTGTGTTCAGTATCTTTGCCTGCCAGCATGCAGAATGCAGCCCCGATAGCGAAACTGCGGCACTTGACACTAGGACATCTTTGTGGTGGTACCACTGCACACTCCTACTGCGAACCCAGACGAGCACGTCCATTTGACCCGATAGGCCCTCAGCGGAGAGAGGTTCGCCGCGTGAAGTGGCGCTCACCCGCGCGGACACAAACGCCTCGCGGTCCCACGGGACATCGTGCACGAATTTCGCGAGGGAGCCGAGCATGTCGTAGAAGCGCGCTCCTGTTCGGTCAATGTAAGTGTCCCACCACCAAGACATGGCGGTCCCGAAGGAGCCGCTTACCGTCGTAGCCCAGAGCCCGTCGTGGAAGACTATACCGGACGGATCGTCAAGGGCGGTGGCTCGAGCACTGCGAGAGTCTACGCCCAGTTCTCCCACAAGCCATGGCTTTATCGGCCTCGTGTCGGGGAACTCATGCGCCAATCGACTCAGGGCTGGCACGAGGTGTTGACTGGCTGACGGAACCTGGTTCAGGTAGAGGTGACTCTGGCTGAAGTCGAGAAGGGTGTTCGCGGTGCGAGCGTAACTGCTCGTGATCAGGTGGCGGGGACCATCTAGCGAATTGATGAACGCATACATATGCTCCTGCCAGGCGTTCGCTGCCTTAGCAGGGTAGCCATCGACTAGATCCGCTTCGTTCCATAACTCCCAGGCCAACACATTCGGCGACCAACCCCACCTGGCAATCACGTACGCAGCAAGGCGCTCGAAGAGAACACGTGCCCGTCCGTCGGTGAAGACCTCACTGGGACTTTTGAGGGGACCTCCGTTGCGCGCGTTGTAGGGATTCTCTCGCCACCCGCTTCCGTTATGGCTCCGATAGACGTCCGAGTTCAGGAGCGAGATGACGAGATAAATGCCGTAGTGCGTTGCGGCATTGAGGACGTAATCCAGCTGCCATGCCCGCGCTAGGCGTCTCCGATAGTTGCCTAGCCCAGTGGAGCGGGTTTCGAGAGCGAGAGACCAGGGGGACAGCGTGACCCGGGCATAAGTCGCGCCCGCGCTGCTGAGTCGGTAGAACCACTTGTCGTAATCGTACGTTCCACCCGCGTCGTACCAGGCAACGTTTTCTCCGACAGCGAAGTAGGGCGAACCATCCTGGAAGCTGAGGTAGCGGGAATCTCTAGTACTGATATTCAGGAAGCCGTGGTTGCGACTGGGAAGAATCGAGAGTGCGTGCTTAGGGGTGCTGATTTCGCCTGTTGGAACCGTAACACGCCACCACCAGCTCCATGTCCCGGGAGTCGGCGGTGCGAACCTCACATGCCAGTTGGGGAGACCTTGGGGAGCTAACTCCTCATGGCCATTCTTCAGGTGTCGAACGTAGTTTTGAAAGAAGAAGCCGGACCGGCGATACAGCCGCCCCGTAGGGTCCACAAAGTACCCGACGACGGCTATGGCCGCCGGATCAAAAGGGTTACTCGGCGTCGGCGTAATGCTGCCTTCGGTGTCCACTTCCCCGAACGCTGGAGCGGACGTGGGTCCCGTAAGGTTACGCACGATCGGCGTTCGCGATTCCGTGACACTAGCAGCTTGATAGTCAATGCCGAGCGCAGCAGGGAACACAAAAACAAAGACCCACGCGAGATGTGAAAGCGGTCGGCGGCGCGAGCGCGTCAAGAGTTCGCCGTCGTTGGAGGGTGCGGCGAGATTGCCTCGCGGGTCTTCCGGATAACTTCAAACCGTCGTGGGTTCCCACGGCACAACGAGATAATGACGACGCCGACAGTGACGCATGCCGTGACCCATGCTAGTGTCAGAGCGAACAGTACGTGCAATGAGTTGCGAGGAATCGGCCGTCCCATTCCAGACGAGCTAATGAGCCCACTTGCTCCAAACATGGCTAGCCAGACGCCGAGGGATACCAGAAAGTGCGATGCGCCTCCTGCGCCCGCAGGGTTGCCTCCAAGGACTCGGATCACCAAAGCTGCACTTGAAATGAGAAAGATACTGACGCCGGTGAACCACTTAACTCCGATAAGCACGGCGGCAGGACGGGGCAGCACATGACGCATTGCGTGAATGTTCCCCCAGAGCCATCGGCGGCGTTGGGTCACGAAGTCCTTCCATGACCAGGGAGACGTGATCTGAATACACTCCCAGAAGAACCCCCAACTGAACCCCATGTGGGCCGCCATCTGCCCGAAAACGAGATCCTCGGAGGCGTAGATTGGATAATCCCAGCCGACCGCCGCCTCAACCGAAGCGCGGACACATAAACCCTCTCCGTGTACATGAATTGGGTGCCCAAACCCCTGGAACATCGCACAGAACGTGATGCAATTGATCGTGCGCAGGTTATCCATGTGGCTGAGTAACCGGCCATAACCGAGCCGAGGCGTGGTTAACCCCTGGGATAGGTCGTAGCGCGAGGTATACGCGGCCTCGATGTAGTTCTTCGTGGGAAGACTGTCATCGTCCAGAAACAGGAGCCTGACATCCGGTTTGTCTAGTCCCAACCGTGTCCGGCAAATTTGGGAATATTGTAGTGCTCGGGCCTTATTGCGCGCCTTGCACACAAAGTCAGCTGGAACGGCAACGACTGCACCGGCCATCGGGTAGCTCGGGTCCGTGCCCTCCTCGATGACGACCCAAATCGTGTAGGGGATTACAAGTCCATAGCCGCGAATTTGCTCGATGATCCAGTTGACAGTAGCATGATTGCCGATGGTTGTTATCTGAATGAGCAGCTGAGAGCACGTGTCGGGCGATGAGGGAGGAGCGGTCTGTCTCCAAGCGCGCACGAAACCACACACACTCAATGCTGGCAGGACAAGTGGCGAGAACCATGCGACAGTCACTATGGCGTGGAGCGCAGGTATCACCCATGATCCCGGCTGCATTATGATTTCAGCCTTTGGCAATGCGCGACGTCAAGTCGAAGCCTCAGTGCGTCATCATTGGGATGACTGCCGCAGGGCTTCGGGTGCTGCGGACGGAGCACGGCTACCATAGTTACCGACTGCTACGAGGGCACATTGTTGGCCCGCACAGACGAGATCGTTGGTCAGGTGAATGAAGCAGGTCTCGCGGTTGGTGGCGTACGCTCCCGCGGCGTGGTCTAAGCAAGCCATCTGCCACCGCCGAACTCAAGGTCGGACATAGAACGCCGCTGTTGCCAGGTGGTACCCGGGGTGCGTGGCGTAGATTCGGATAGTCCCGGCGGAGCGCGGGAGGAGCCGATTGATCGTACTTGTACCTGCGCGTGTTGTGCGGGCTTGCTGGTAGACGCCGTCGCCCGACAGTCGGATCAACACGCCTCGTATTGGTGTCCCGAGGCGGTCGTGTACTGACACAGTAATCGAGCTGCTGCGACCCCTCTGGAGCGAGCCCCGAAGCCATAGGCGGAGCGGGTTACGCTCTGCTCGACAGTCAGGGGTAACTGCCGTCCCGACAGTCCAGGCGAGCGGCCCATATCCCGTTCGTTGCTGGCGTTGCCCGCCGAGGTAGATCACGGTACAGTAACCCGCACTCGGCCATGAGCCGACCGTCGGGTGCAGAGCAATCGTGATCGGCGCACTCACGCCCAGAGGGAGAGCTGCCCGCGACACAGGAGTTCCAGTGACCCCACCGCGATACGTTATGGCCTGGCCGCGCTCAGCGCCCGCTGGTGTCACCACAGAGTAGTGAAGGTAGACGTTCCTCGTGTGCGCGGGGTAGGCAGTTGTGCCGCCCATCGATGCCGAATGGAGCGAGTTCAGGCGGATACCCGCCAATTCTGCGGCGGCCGTCGGCGCGCTTGGTGTATACGTCACTTCTGCGTACGCGGGCTGGCCCTGGTACTGGATGAGGGCGGCGACGATATTGACAGCCCACTGCACCACGTTGGCGGCAACTGCAGCGACTAGGCCGCTAGGGCCGCCAAGGTCTTCAACGATCGCTTGGGCGAGTGCACTCGCGCACCCAGCGACCATCTGGCCGCTCTGGAGTTCATCGACTACACTATTGATCACAGTTGGCACGACATTGCTCACTGTTGCCGCTGCCGCCAGCCAGCTGGGAGGCCCTTGCAAGTAGAGAGATGCGGCCGTTGTGAGTTCAGTGTATTCGTTTACAACGATAGTGATTACGTCTGAGTTACCCAGTGCACAGCTTGCTCCGGGCACAGCGTCAATCAGGGCCTTAAGCGCTTGGTATGCGAGATCAACGGCAACTGACCCTGCGTTTATCTCTCCCGTAACCCCAATCTGAGCTGTCTGGCTTGAGTCGTTCGGCGACACTTGGACATCAAGGTCTATCCCCGGGAGGATAAAGTCGAACGGGTAGGGCAAAGGGCCTAGGCGCCAACCCGAGGGGCTCACGTTGGTATTGCTCGTGGTGAGCTCAAACGTATAGCCGGTAGTGTTTGCCACCTCTACCTGTCCAGCGCACCCAGGTGCATTGCTCCCATCAGCAAGGACGTTGATGCCAAGGCGCCCGTCTCCGCCTCCATAAACATCCCCCCACGATCCGCAGCTGTCCGCTCGTGCGGCGGGTGCGCTCAGCGGTCCGAGGGAGGAAATCATTGAGAGAGTGAGTACTGCAACTATCGTTACGACCTGGCGGGCAGCCATCTTCCATACTCCTTCGGGGCTAGGAGGCAATATTGCCACGCGAGACGGCATAGTAGATACGCGAAGCGAATAGAGCGAATATATCGTATCATCACTGTCAAGTGGGTCGGAGTAGTACCCGGAGTAGTAGCGCGATCCGCTTCAAGCCCGATCAGACCGTGGGAAGCGACACACGGCCGCTGGCCTGCGCCTGCCACCGTTCCGGGGGGAGCTCGAAGGGTATGCAATTGCGACGCCAGTGCACGAGAACCTGTCGTTCGTCTACTCGCGTCGGTGGTAATCCCATCCGGACTGTGCGAAGGATA
>Ga0070735_10001451_pt1 | contig 22979 bp, 17 predicted proteins | sample Coa_R1_FD_66443 | JGI IMG/M metagenome (GOLD analysis project Ga0070735, IMG submission 66443) | Surface soil microbial communities from Centralia Pennsylvania, which are recovering from an underground coalmine fire - Coalmine... | ecosystem: Environmental > Terrestrial > Soil > Unclassified ...
CCGACTTCTGGGCGACGGCGCCGGCCGCAAGGCCCGCGCAGAGCGCGGCGCTCAGTATGGCAGTTGCTGCCAACCGCGCGTGCGATCGCAAACCAATTCTCATTTCTATACCCTCCAATCGTCACGCAAGTAGCGCGCACAACGCAATCGTGCGGGCTATTTTGGATCGATTGGAAGAGCGTTCTTTCCGCAGGTTTGTTCCCGAAAAATGATGAGGCTCGTGATTTGTGATTTGTGGTGCGTCATTCACAGATCACAAGCCACAAGCCACAAGCCACAGGGTACAATCTCCCCGTCGCGCGGAAGCGCGGAAATGAATTCAGGAGATCAGTCTTGGCGCAAGTCTGTCCCTTCACCGGTGTGCACTACGATCCCGCGCGCGTTCCGATCGACCGAGTGGTCGCGCCGCCATACGACGTCCTCTCGCCGGAACAGCAGGAAGCGCTGTACGCGCGCGACCCGCACAACATCGTCCGTATCATGCTGAACTGGGCAACGCCCCAAGACACGCCCGCGGACAACCGGTACACGCGCGCCGCGGCGTTCCTGGCCGACTGGCTTGCCGCGGGCATTCTTGTGCGCGACCGCGAGCCGGCCTTTTACGAATACGTCCAGCGGTTCGCGCATCCGGGCGATCCCTCACGGCGCGTGGAGCGAACAACTCTCTTCGTAGCGCTCAAGCTGGAGCCGTACGAGCGGGGCATCGTACTCCCGCATGAGGAGACGCACCCCAAAGCGAAGGCGGACCGGCTGGACCTGATGCGCGCGACGCGGTCCAATCCCGAGCCCATCTACGCGCTGTACGAGGACCCCGGCCAGGAGATACCGGAGCGGCTCGCCGCCGCGCGGGGCGCCGGTCCGATCGTCTCGGCGTCCGTTCCGCCGCCGTTCGGCGACGCGCCGGACGAGCACGTTCTATTCCGCCACGTGGACGCGCAGCTCGCGGCGGACATCCAGGCTTTCATGAGCGCCCGTCGCGTCTGGATTGCGGACGGCCACCACCGCTACGAGACCGCTCTCAACTACCAGCGCGAGCGGCGCGCGGCGGACGGCGACCCGGCGGAGCTCCAGGGCTACGATACGATGCTCGTTGGACTGAGCAGCTTCGAGGACCCCGGACTGATCGTCCTGCCGACCCATCGCCTCGTGCGCAACATCTCGGCGGACCGCATGGAGTCGCTGGCGCCGCTGCTGGAGCGCTATTTCGAGGTCCTCCCGATGACCGCGGCGGCCGCCGCAGAGTGGATTCGCGACGAGCAGCCCTCGGAGCGGCGGTTCGCGCTCGTCCATGCCGGCGGAGCGTACGGGCTGGTACTGCGCGACCTCAGTCAGGCCGTCGCCGGCGCCGCGGAGGGCCACTGCGACGCCTGGAAGCGGCTCGACGTGACGATCCTGCAGACCCTTGTGCTGGACAGGACCTTCGGCATCTCCTGGTCCGCGCTCGCGCACACGCCCGACGTCGCCTACACGCGGGACGCCGCCGAAGCGCTCGCCAGGGTCGCCTCCGGCGAGTTCCAGGTCGCCTGCCTGCTGCAGAACCCGACGGTGACCGAGGTGCGAGACGTGGCCTCTGCCGGCGACAAGATGCCGCAGAAATCTACCTTCTTCTATCCCAAGCTCTGGAGCGGCCTCATACTGAGATCGAACCTATAGCAGCCCCGTCCGCTTACGCACCAGCCACTCCAGGCTCAGCGTGGTAACGAAGATCACCAGCAGCAACGGCGCGTCCCAGAGCTCGATCTCCTGCTCGGTGCGCACCGTGAGGCCGTTGTCCGGCAGGGAGCGCATCCAGGCGGCGAGCTGGTCCGGCGCATAGTACTTGCCGCCGCCCGCCGAGGCTACCTTGCGCAGCAGCCCCTCGTCCAGCTCCGGCCGCTGCCGCTCCAGCGCCTCCGTCTCCACCACGAACCCGGCGGACGCCTTGGCGCCGGGCGTCACCGGTGAGTTCAGCGTCACCTCGTACTTGCCGATGCGGTCCGGCAGAAGCTGCGCGGTGAAGAGCCCGGGCGAGCCCGGCGTCGGCTTCATCGCCAGCTTCTGCTCCTGGCCCGTCGCCGTCTTCACGATCGCCGTCGCCGCGTCCGCCTTCACCGGGTGATAGTACGCATCCAGGAGCCGCGCGTTGAGGAGCACCTGCTGCCCCAGCCGGTAGGAACTCCGGTCCGCGTTCAACTGGACGAAGCGGCTGTTTCCCGGCAGCTCCTTGGGAGTCAGCGTGCGGAACACCTGGCCCCAGTAGCGGTAGAAGTAGCGGTCGCCGACGCGCCATCGCCATCGCCACGTGCTATCCACGAGCTGAAGGTAGCACTTGCCCGCGCCGAACGGCTGGTAGACCACGATCGGATAGAGCCCGTCCGCATTCCGGCGCGTCGAGTGCGTGGTGAGGATGGTCGCGCCCGGCTTTACGCGCGGCACGCCGGCGGCCCAGAACATGCCCGGCAGCGTAGCCCAGATGCGGGCGTTCTCCGTCTCGTTATCGTCGAGCTGCATGATGGGGCTGCGCCGGCCCTCCGGCGTGAGCTGCCACTGGAACGGCTCGTCGGTCAGGACGGGCTCGGGCGACGCCGTGATCACCGCCGGCAGTACGGCTTCCAGCGGCGTACCGGCGTACTCGTTCGGCATGTGCTCCTCGCCAGCGATCACCAGCATGCTCGCGCCGCGGTCCTCCACGAATCGGCGCATCGCCTGTAGCTGCGTCTCGGTAAAGTAGGAGCGCGGCACGTCGCCCAGCACGATGATGTCGTAGTCGAACAGCTCCTTTTCGGTGTTCGGGAATCCCTTGACCGGGAAGTTGCCCTCGCCACCGCCGTTCAGGTTGTCGCCGCTCAACAGAAGGCAGCCGAAGTCGAGCGTGGTGTCCCGCATGATTGCGTTGCGCAGATACCGGTACTCGTAACGCGGCTCATTCTCCACGTAGAGGATCTTCAGCTTCTTGCTGATAACCGTCTGCGGAAACGAGCGCTTGTTGTTGTCCGAAGCGATCTCGCCCGGCTGCACGGCGGTCTCGACCGTGTAAAAGAACTGGCCGCCATGCGTCGGCACGTAGTTGAACCGCACCTCCTGCTTCTGGTCGTCCGGTCCGAGCTTCAGCGTCTCCGTGCCGACGGGGACCCCGTTGCGCTTCAGCGTGACCGTGATCGTCCGACCGGCGTAGCCGCGCTGCGAGACGGCCGCGAAGACGGTCACGGTGTTGTTCACGCGCACCACGTCGTCGGCAAGAACGCTCAGGATCGCGATATCTTTCGTCTTCGTCGGATCCCCCAGGCCGAGCGTGCTGACCCGGACGCCTGCCAGGCGCACTGCGTCGGCGGCAGTAACCGGGTCCTCGCCCAGGTTGCTGCCGCCGTCGCTCACGACCATCGCGCCCGCGATCGGCTGGCCGGCCAGATCGTCCAGCGGCTGGCGCAGCGCGCTGCCCATCTGCGTCGAATCGCCGGTCTGCGCGTCCGGCCCGAGCGCGAGCTGGTAGACCTTCAGCTTCTTCGGGTCGGTCGGCAGCCCAATTTGGTGGGCTTTCGCCGCGAACGAATAGAGGCGCACATTGAACCGCTTCGACAGCTCCTGCACCGCCTTCGCCCTATTGAGCAGTGCGTTCGCCCGCTGGAGCCGTGTCAGGCGCGCGACGCCCCCGGGATCGGCGCCTGTGGCGGCCGCCTCGAGCGCGGCGCGGCCGCCGGGTAGGCGCGGATCGGGACGGATCATACTGTCGGAGTTGTCGACGAGGAGGATGACGTTGGGCCGCACGCGATCGGCGTGGCTCAGCCGAAGGACCGGCTGCGCGAGCATCACGAGCAGGGCCGCGACGGCCGTCATGCGGAGGACGACGAGAGGCGACTTCACCCACCAGGAGGGGCGGGTTCCGTCCGCCCAGTAGTGATAGATGAACCAGACGGCCGCGACGGCGACGAAGCCGGCGACGGCAAGCTGTGGCCAGCGCGCCGCGAAGGAGAGATGCATGCGCTGGATGTTGTGCGCCGTGTCCGGCGGAATCCCCAGTAGCCACTGAACCCAGCGCTGATCGACCAGTTGTTGCAGCGTCCTGATCCTTCCATGGGGCCGCGTATCGGCGGCTCAACCTATTTGACGATACGAACGGTCCGGTGTTTCGCGCCTCCCTACGCGTTGGTCTTGTTGCGCTGCTGCAGCGCCGTGGTCAGGACCGCGAGCAACAGGACGCCCCCGACGACCGTTCCCTCCCATAGAGATGGGTTTGCAATGGTCAAATTGATGCCGCTCAGGATCACGTTGAGCAGGCAGGCGCCGAGCAGCGTTCCCGCGATGCTTCCCTGGCCGCCGCGCAGGTCGGTGCCGCCGATCACGGCGGCGGCCACCGCATTCAGCTCGTAACCGCCGCCGCTCAGCGGGTCGCCCTGGCCGCCGTATCCCGCGTAGAGGATGCCGGCTACACCGCCCAGCAGCGCGCTCGCCCCGTAGGCAAACAGCTTCACGCGGCCCACGTTCACGCCCGAAAGGCGCGTCGCCTGCTCGTTGCTGCCCACGCTATATAGATACCGGCCGATGCGCGCATACTTGAGCAGCAGATGCACGACGATGGCGATAAGTCCCACGATGACCACGGGAACCGGGATCGGGAACACGGAGCGCTCGAACAGCCGGCCGTTCGCCAAATTCGTCAGGAACGGAAAGTCGGACAGCGATATCGGAAGCTGCCGGTTCATAAGCAGCGATTGGCTTCGCAGTATCGTCAGCGACGCGAGGGTTACCACGAACGGCGGCAGGCGGAGACGGTGCACCAGCGTGGCGTGAAACGCGCCCACCGCTACCGAGACGAGCAGCGCAATCACGATTGCTCCGCCAATGGCTACGCCCGTGTACATGCGGGCGTTCATCTGCGTGACCGCCAGCGCCAGGACCATGCCGCTGAACGCGATCAGGGAGCCGAGCGACAGGTCGATGCCGCCCGTGATAATGACGATTGTCTCGCCGATCGCGAACACGGACAACAGCGCGATCTGGAGCAGCAAATTCTGAAGGTTGGCCCGGCTGTAGAACGTCGCGTGTGCGGGCGAGAAGTAGAGCGCAACGCAGAGCACGATCAGGACGAGGACGACGCTGCTCTCGCGATAGCGCTGCAGGGCCGCCAGCAGGGCGAGGCCGCCCTTCGGTCGAGATGGCGCGGAGGGGGCGGCGGGTGGGGCATCCATCGGCGTCCGCTCCTTTCAGGCTGGGAATGTGCGAAGCTCCGCGGCCGGACCCACACGCCCGGCGAAAGCGCCGCCGGCTCCGTCCGCCGGCGGAAACGGGCCGGCGGATGGGGCGGGGCGATGTGCGGGACGCAGCGCGCTACGTGGAGGAGAGACCACGGTCCTTGAGGCTCTTAAGGAAGGGCGCGGCATTGGCCGGGGTGATGACGTCGACGCCCGTGTCGATGACGTGCTTCGAAGTGTCCACCTTCATCTGCTGCTTGTCCAGCTCCGGCTTGATATCGCCGATCGCCTTGTCGATGTCCTTGTTCTCCTTCTTCAGCGCATCGAGCAGCAGGACCGAAAGGCGGCCGAACTCGTACGGCTTCTGAACCACCGTGACGTCAACCAGACCCTTGCTCAGATTGTTGAGCGTCTCCGGCTCGCCATCGAAGCAGATGATCTTGATCTTGGACCGCAGACCCTGCGCCTGGACCGCCGAAACGATCGTCGGCCCGTTATAGGAGTAGAGTCCCACGAGGCCGGTCAGCCCCTTGGCCTGGTACCGCGTGATCGCGTCTTCGACGTTCTTTCGCGCCTTGCCCTTGTCCTTGTTGTCTTCAAACGGCTCCTGAAGAAACTCGATATTGTGACCCTTGACCGCGTCCTTCATACCGTTGTACCGCTCCTGGGCGTTCTGCGCGCCCATGTTGCCGACGAAGGCCACGAGCTTGCCGCCGTTCGGAAACAGCTTTACCGTCTCCTGGCCGGCGATCTTGCCCGCCTCGTAGTTGTTCGTGCCGATGTAGGCGTACCGCTTGCTGTCCGGCGAATCGGAGTCGAACGTGATGACAGGAATGCCCTGCTGGATCGCATCGTCGATGACGGGCGCCATCGCCTTGGCCTCGATCACGGAAACGGCGATTCCGTCCACCTTGGCGGCGACCGCGGTCTTGAACAGCTTCACCTGCTCGTTGTTGTCCGCGGGATTGGGAGCCTGCCAGTCGGCGTTGCACTTTAACTGCCCCTTGGCGGCGTCGAGCCCCTTGCCCATCGAGTCCCAGAAGGGCGAGATCCCGTTGGTGATCACCTTATACGTCCCTGCGCCGGCAGGGGGCGCGGTAGGAGGCTGTTGGCCCGCGGAGGTCGCGGGGCCGGACGTGCCGGGCTGGCCGTTTGCGGCGGGCTGGTTCTTGTTGGGGTCGCAGCCGGCGAGCGCGGCCGCCGCAACGATCGCCGCGATGCCTCCAAGCAGGCAGTATCGAGGTTTCATAGTCGCAATTGCTCCCTTTATAGATTATTTAGGAACACTTACAAAATGCCGGGGTCGCAGCATTATACCTGCTGGATGCGGTCAACTGTTCGCTTCCGCGGGCGGAATCTCCTGCGTCAGCGGCCCTGGATACGATTCTGCAGCTGCGAGAGCGTGAGGAATTCGAGGAGGTTCTCCTGCGTGATCATGCCGATCAGCGAGGAGTCGATTGGGAGGCCGTCGCTAAGGACCAGGATCGGGCCGGCGAGCCGCGGCGTCAGGAGGCCCTCCAGCGCGTCGTCCGGCCGGGCGGAGGCGAACTCGCGGTCCATCACGCTGGTGACGTAGGTATCCGGCCCCTGGCTTGCCATCCCCTGGAGCAGGGCGGAGCGAGAGAGCACGCCTACGATGTCCGTGCCGTTCAGGATCGGAAAGTCTTGCTGGCTGCTGGCCAGGAGGAGATCGGCGGCCTGGCGGAGCGTGCTGCCGACCGGCAGCGTGTGGAACTCCCGCAGCATCGCCTCGCGGACGCGGTGGCCGACGAGGAGCGCGCGGGTCTGAAAGTAAGCCGCCTCCTGGCCGGCGCCGAACCAGATGAAGACGGCGATTATCAGCGTAATGAACTGGCCCGTCGCGAGGCCGAACAGCCCGATCAGCACCGCCATGCCCTTGCCGATGAGGGCCGCTACCGTGGTCGCCGTCACCTCGTCCGTGAAGCGGGCGATGATGGCGCGGAGCACGCGCCCGCCGTCCATCGGAAACGCGGGCAGCATGTTGAACGCCGCGAGAAGCAGGTTGGCCACCATCAGGTTAGCGAAAAAGCTGCGGCTCGGCTCGATGTTGAACGAGATTGGCGGTAGGCGATGTGAAAGCGCCAGACCCGACCAGATCGCGACTGCGATTACCACGTTGACGGCAGGGCCTGCCAGCGCGATCCACAGCTCCTGTCGCGGGCGCGGCAGCTCTTCGAGCGCGGCGACGCCTCCGATCGGGTAGAGCGTGATGCTCAGCGTGCGTATTCCGTAGCGCCGCGCGACCAGCGCGTGGCCCAGCTCGTGGAGGATGACGCAGAAGAAAAGCGCCAGGATCAGCAGGACTGCGGCAGGAGACTCGTTTCGGTTGGCGAGAAATGGCAGGCCGATGAAGGCGAGAAGCAGCAGGAAGGTGACATGAATGCGAATCGGAATGCCGGACACGACCGCAACCAGGAACGAACCGCCATCGTGCTGCGCGGGTCGGCCGGGCCTCCCAGGCGTGGCGCGCTGTAGTTCGGGCGGTTCTGGCGCCTCGCCGCGGTTATCCGGTATGTCCGTTGGCATTAGCCGGTCAACAGGTGCCAGAGCCGCAGGAGCCACGCCTGCACGCGCGCCAACGGCCCGGACCGCACCTCCCGGTAGGTGTGTACGTCCGTGAGGTCCTCCAGGTCGAGCGGCCCGTACCGCTGTGTCGCCACGATCATTGCGGTGCGGACTACATCGTAGCTCTGCTCGAAGTGGCCGGTCCATCCGCAGATGAAGCACTCAGCGTTGCTGGCCAGATTGAGGGAGCTGCAAAGGTCGCATACCTTCAGCTCGTGCTCCTGAAACGTTCCGGTCCTCTTATATCCCTGTGGTCCGGTCTGTTTGGCCATGGCCAGCCTCCGTCTCTCCGCCGCGCCCCCAATTACCTATCTGACCGTTGCTGCTCCGCGATGGGTTCCCGCTTATTTCGACGGCGTCTCGCGATAGATCGTCGCCGCGATCGTATCGCCGACCGCCTTCAGCATCTCCGGGCTGCACTTGTCCGGCGTGTCCTGCAGCGTGTGCCAGTAACGGTATGCGTCGTCCGGTCCGTCCACGCTCGGCAGTGGATGGATCAGGTCGATTGTCGGGATGAACGCCGCGTTCATGGATACGTGATCGTCGCCGACATCCTGCTGCGGGCCGCGCCGGAACACGTTATCGTAACCCAGCGATCTCCCGATGTCGAACACCCGCGAATTGATGGTCGGCGCGCTCTCCTCCGAAAGCTTCTCCGGCGTGAAATACCCGTTCTTGGCGCCCACCATGTCCAGCAGGATTCCGTAGGCAGGCTGTCCGAACGATTTCTCGCTTCGATAGTTCTTCGCGAAGTAGCGCGCGCCCAGCTCCACGCCGTCGCCCGCGCCACTGTTCCCGCGGAAGTCGCCGTAATCCTCGCCATCGTCCAGCAGCATCAGCACCCCGACTGGCGGATGCTTCGCCTTGAAAAGCCGGGCCAGTTCCAGGAGCACGCCCGGGCCGGATGCGCCGTCGTTCGCGCCCATGATCGGCGCCTGGGGATGCCAGCCGGTTGGACCGTAGCGGAACTGGACGCCCTTCGCGATCTCTGACGAGTAGGGGCCATCTGCGATCGGCCGTGTGTCCCAGTGCGTCATCAGGACGACGGGCCGCGCCGCCGGTCTGTCCGATCCCTCCGGATAGAAGACTCCGACGATATTCGTCACAGTCATGCCGCGATACTTGAACTGCTGAAGCTTTACCTCGTCCGCGTAAAGCTTCATCTGCGATATCAGATACTCCTTTGTTTTTTCGTGCGCGTCCGAGCCAAGCGGCCGGACGCCGAAGTCGCACTGCTTCTTCAGGATCGCCATCGCCCGCTGACCGTTGAACGGCTCGTGATCGTTGTCCTGTAGCTTTACGGTGGACGCCGCGACCGGGATCGTTGTTCCGGCAGTGCCGCCCGACGCGGCGGCCGGAGTCGCCGGCGTTCCGGATACCGAATTGCACGCGCCCAATCCGCACAGCGCCAGGACCAGGAGGCTCGTCGCGCTCCGCCCGGGCGATCTACTTGCCTTTAGCAACGAGTCGCTCCTCGCCTTTGTAGATGGTCTTGTGGTCGGCCAGGTAGCCGTTCACCGCCGTCTGCAGCGTCTTGTCGGTCTCCTTCGAGATGTCTGAAGCCTTCCAAATCTTAAAATAGGCGAGGCCGCCCTTGGCCAGCGGCGTCGGCATTGCGACCAGATAGTTCTTGTTGGGCTCGATCGCGTCGCCGTTGATTTTGATTGAAATGACGCGCTTGTCCGCATCAGCGTCCGGCCGGAAGGTGACCACCATCCCGGAGACCTCCAAGAAACCGCTATTGAACTTCGGATAGAGCAGCAGGCTGCGCTCCATTCCACGCTGGATCTGGTCGCCGGTCAGCTTGACGATCGAGATCGAATCGCCCGGCATGACCAGCGCCCGCAGGATGTCCGCGTTTGTAATGGCGCCCTTGGGTATCGTGACCTCGGTGAAATAGTCCGCCGCAATGAACGCCGCGTCGCACTTGACCGCCGAGCGGATCGAATCCGCCACGAGGTTGCCGACGGCGCTCTCTTTTGAGCCGATATCCTTGGTGGTCAGCTCGATGTCCGCCCGCAGTGAGTCGGCGCGGGCAGACTGCGCGCCTGAGAGCAGCGCGATGGCGCCGATCAGGCCGGCCAGGGCGGCGGATCGCCGCCCGAGGGGTTTCATTATGTGGCTCTTGTTCTTTCCGAGGGGTCTCAGGCCCGGCGGGGCGGCCCTCTGCATCGGCGGCTCCTCGTTACTCGCGGCCGGTTCGGCCGGAGGCTCCCACGGAGAACCGCTCGTGCGCACACTCGTTACAGTTGTAATACATGCGCACCGCCGCGCGAAGTTTCGGCAAGTGGGCTATTCCGGCGTCGCGGACTGCTTCCACTTCAAATAGGCCTCGATGAACGGCTGGATGTTACCGTTCATGACGCCGATCACGTCGCCGGTCTCGTAGCCGGTCCGCAGGTCTTTGATCAGCGTATAGGGCTGAAAGGTGTAGGAGCGGTCCTGGCTGCCCCACTCGTTCGCCTTCGATTCGCCGCGCAGCGCGGCCACTTTGTCGTGCTGCTCTCGCTCTTCGCGGTCCAGCAGGCGCGCCTGGAGCACCTGCATCGCCATCGCCTTGTTCTTGTGCTGCGACCGCTCGTTCTGGCAGGTGACAACAATGCCGGTCGGCAGGTGCGTGATGCGGACGGCGGAATCGGTCTTGTTCACATGCTGGCCGCCAGCGCCGCTGGACCGATAGTAGTCGATCTTCAAGTCGTCGGGATCGATGTCGACCTTGACCTCTTCGCCCACGTCCGGCGTCACCTCGACCCGGGCGAACGATGTCTGCCGCCGCTTGTTCGCGTCGAACGGCGAGATGCGGACGAGCCTGTGAACGCCCTTCTCGGCTTTTAGATACCCGAATGCGTACTTGCCGTGCACGATGAACGTGGTGTTCTTGAGGCCGGCGATCTCGGCCTCGCTCTCCTGCAGAATGTCTACCTTGTAGGCGGCCGATTCTGCCCACTTCAGATACATCTTCTGCAGCATCGTAACCCAGTCGCAGGCGTCCGTGCCGCCCGCTCCGGCTTCGATCTCCACGATCGCGTCGGCCTTGTCGTGTTCGCCGGAGAGCAGCGTCTGGAGCTCCATGCGCTCCATGTCCCGCTGTAGGCGGCGCAGGTCGGCCTCCTGCTCGGCGGCCGCTTCCATGTCCGACGCAGGCTCTTCGGCCAACAGCTCGATCATGGTCTCCAGGTCGCTGATGCGCCGGTCCATCTCGTGGTACGGCGCGAGGCGGTCGCGCAGGGCGTTCGCCTCCTGCAGCGTGCTCTGCGCGGCCTGCGCGTCGTCCCAGAAGCCCGGCGCGGCGCTCCGGGCCTCCAGCTCCGCTATCCGTTTTTGCGCGTTGGCCTGGTCAAAGATGCCCTCCGAGCTCCACAAGTCGGCATCTCAAATCCCGCGCCTCGCGCCGCAAATCGTCCAGCACCGCTCTATCTCCCGTCTGTCTTCACTCTTGGAACTTTGCCAGATTATACCACGGGAAGCGCGCCCAAGACGGATGGCGCGATCAGGTAGATCGACCCATATCCGAACCCAGATCACGTCGCGATCCAATTCGGGCTCCAGCCGCGCCTTCGTCTGCCGCAAACTGCCAGAACGTGCCGGTTGGGCTGCGACGGGAGAGCATTACCGACCGGCACGATCGCGCGTTCCCTGTATGGGCCGGCCGACACGTGGATTTCAGGCGTGATGAACCAACCGAGGCGCCAATCTGGAGCGTCCGAAGCCGCACTCGGAGCGCAGTCCGGTGAAGAGCGGCGTCTCGCCGTCCTCGCGGATCGGGTCCTCGCCGCAGGTATAGACCGGGGCAGTGGCCGATCCCCGCTCTCGCCCTCGCCCCGAAGCGCCACCACCGCGACGTAGTGGTCGCCATGCACCCATGCCAGCGCCGGAGTAGGCAGCTTCGAGAGCGCCTCCCGGCCGGCCTGAACGCCCTCCGCCCTCAGGTGCAGCCCCTCCGGCGCCCGCTTCAGGCCAGCCAGCGTCGTGCCCGACACGCCGGTCCCCGCCGGCCGCCGCAGCGCCGGCAGCGAAGCCCTCACGCCAAGCCTCTCGCAAGCCAGCATCAGCGCCCGCGGACCACGGTCCGCGTCACCGTTCCGCCTCGCAGGATCAGGCCGAGCCACAAGTCCCCCAGAATTGGGGGGTAGGGGGGCCTCACCGTTCCGCCTCGCAGGACCAGGCCGAGCCACAAGTCCCCCAGAATTGGGGGGTAGGGGGGCGACGCGGTTCCGTGTCCCATCTCCCCCAGAATTCGAAGGGAGGTGGGCGAAACCCCTCCGCACCAAACGGCTCGGGCAGATCGCCTCCTGCCGCCGGCAGAACTCACGCCGCGCGTCGCTGAGCTTCGACGAGCGCTCCATGCCGGCCAGGATGTCCGCGGCCTCGCGATGCCTGCCGCGCCTGCACGCTCGCCACCGTGCGGGCCACCGCCTGCGGAACCGCGCTCTCCCGCGCCGCAGACCGGATGCGCGCCGAGGGACGAGCATGTGGAGAGATTCGCAAGGCTCTCTCCTCTCGGTTGGCGGTGCGCCGGCCGCAGGAATTCCTTGGGGCAATCCGCCGCCGCGAACCCCCGGATATCGCCCAAAACGAAAAAAGAATTCGCTGCCCGGACCTCGCCTCCCAGGCGCCCGCGGCGTGCGCGATAGGGCGCGCCGTCCGCTTTCTCAAGAGCCTCACCACTAGAAACGCCCGCCCGAAAGTCCTCTCGCCCTGGACCGGTTGGCTGTCGCGTTGACCGGCGCCGGTTTAGACGCTATACTATAGTAGACAGCCGAGCCGTTCTTTACTCTTGCCAGGAGCGCATCGATGCAATTCCGGGGCCTTCGCTCGCACCTTCGTATACCGTTTGCCCGGGCTGCCGCAGCCGGCGGCCTGCTCGCTCTCTTGTCGCACGGCCCCGCGCTGGCCGCAGCGCCGCCGAAGCCCGCGTCGCGCCCCGTCACGCCCATCAGCTATCACCGCCAGATTTGGCCGATTCTCCAGGCCAGGTGTCAGGGCTGCCATCAGCCCGCGTCGCCGGGCGGCAAGCTCGTCGTCACCAGCTTCGCGGACCTGATGCGCGGTGGCGAGCACGGCGTCGCGGTCGTTGCAAACAAGCCGGACGCGAGCGCGGTGCTGGACTACCTGACCGGCAAGAAGACGCTGATGCCGAAAGGCGGTCCTGCGCTCCCCGACGCCGACATCGCGCTCTTCCGGCAGTGGATCGCCCAGGGCGCGAAGGACGATACGCCCGCTGTTAAGGACCCCATCGACGCGAAACATCCGCCCACCTACCTTGCGCCGCCCGTCATCACCGCGCTGGCCTACTCCAACGACGGGACAGTGCTTGCCGTCTCGGGCTACCGCGAGATTCTCCTCCACCATGCGGACGGATCCGGCCTGGTCGCCAGGCTCGTCGGCGACGCGCAGAAGATTCAGTCGATCGTCTACTCGCAGGACGGCAAGCTGCTCGCGGCCGTCGGAGGCTCGCCGGCCCGCTTCGGCGAGGCGCAGTTCTGGAACACCGCCGACAATACGCTGATCAAGGCCGTGCCCGTCGGATTCGACACGCTGTTCGGCGCGGCGCTATCCTCGGACGGAAAGCGGCTCAGTTTCGGCGGCGCGGATAACTCCGTTCGGGTCATCACCGTGCCGGACGGCAAAGAGGTGATGCGGCTCGACAACCATAGCGACTGGGTGCTCTCGACGGCCTTCTCGACCGATGGAAAGAACGTGCTCAGCACGGGCCGCGACGAGGCGGTCAAGCTGACCCTCGTGGAGGGCGGCTCCTTCGTAGACGACATTAACACACACCTGACGCCGATCCGCTGCATGGCGAAGAACCCGAAGGCCGACCAGGTCCTCGTGGCCGGCGACGACGGAATCCCGCGGCTCTACCAGATCTACCGCACCAAGCCGCGCACGATGAACCAGGAGGACCACAACCTCCTCCGGGCCTACCCGAAACAACCGGGCGTCGTCTCCGCGGTCGCGTTCAGCCGCGATGGCGCGTACATCGCCACCGGGACCGAGTCGGGCGTCGTGAACATCTATAAGACCGACAATGGCGGCCCGGCCGAATCGGACAAGCCGGTCATCGGGGGCAAGCCGCTTGCCTCGCTCGGCGGCGCCGAGGGAGCGATCTTCGCAATCGCCTTCCGGCCGGATGGCGGGCAGGTCGCAGTCGCCGGCCTGGACGGCATCGTGCGGCTCTACACGCTTCCCACCGGCGCGCTGGCGAAGGCGTTCGTTCCGGTCCCGATTCGGCCCTCCGTTCGCTCGGCCCGTAAGTAGCGCGACAAACCTGTAACCTCGCGGCGTGCGGGGCCTCGAAAGAAGTATGCGGCGGGACCGGCCGAACCTGGGATTCGGAACGCGGGTCAAAACGCGCGGCTAACGCGCGGAATCCGCTCGTGCCGAACGGCGTCCTACGCAGGTTAGTCCGCGCCGCCGCCCGGCGTGTGAAAACCCGCGGCCATGTCGCCAAAACCGATCTCGCGAGTTAGTCCGCGCAGGCGGACTTTGCATTCCAGCAACGGGTTTCAACCCGGGCTATCCGGCCGCCAGCGCGATACCGTCCAGTTAAGGATGCCTGTTCTATGAACTTCCACCGCCAACCCAATCGGCTCACTGCGATAGGCCTCGCCCTCGCCGCGCTGCTCTCCGTCCCGGTGCTTGCCGCGCCCGCCGCGAAGTCAGCGAAGCCGGCCGCGCCGCGCATCGTCGGGCTGAGCGTCCTTCCCGCCCGCCTGGTCCTGACAGACGGGCGCGACGCGCGGTCGATCGTCGTCACCGGTCGGACCGCGGAGGGCATCTCGATCGACCTGTCGCCGGTCGCTGCGGTTCGGGCCACTGCGCCCATCGTGCGCGTAGGCCGCGACGGCTTTGTCGAGCCCATCCGCGCCGGGAAAACGGTGCTGACAGTTACCGCGGGCGGCCAGCGCACGGTCGTGCCGGTCGAGGTGAAGAGCGTTGCCCAGCCACCGATCAGCTTCGTCCGCGATGTGATGCCGATCCTGAGCAAGGCCGGCTGCAACGCTGGTACGTGCCACGGCTCCGCCAAGGGCAAGAACGGATTCAAGCTTTCCCTGCGCGGCTACGATCCCGACTTCGACCACCATGCCCTGATCGACGACATCTCCGGCCGCCGGTTCAACAGGTCGGACCCCGCGCAGAGCCTGATGCTGCTTAAGCCCACCGGAGCGGTCCCGCACCGCGGCGGCGTGGTGATTACGCCCGACTCTCGCTACTACGCCGTGCTGAAGCAGTGGATCGCCGAGGGCGCGAAGTCGGATACGGCGACGGTGAAGCGCGTTTCAAGTCTCGAGGTGCTGCCGGCCGTCCCGAACGTCACGCTCCCGAAAATGACCCAGCGCACGGTTGTAATCGCGCACTACCCGGACGGCGGCACGCGAGACGTAAGCCGCGAAGCCGTTATGACGAGCAGCCTGCCGGAGGTCGCCACCGTATCTCCCTCGGGAGAGATCACGGCGGTTCGGCGTGGCGAGGCCGCGCTTCTGGTTCGCTACGAAGGGACGTACGCGACGAACAATATCACCGTGCTCGGCAACCGCGACCACTACCAGTGGGCTGCCGCCCCGGAATATGGCTACATCGACAAGCTGATCGACGCGAAGCTGCGCAAGCTCAAGGCGCTGCCGTCAAGCGTGTGCGACGATGCCACCTTCCTGCGCCGCGCTACGATCGACCTCACCGGCATTCCGCCCACGCCGGATACGACGCGCGCGTTCCTTGCGGACATGTCGCCCTCGCGGGAGAAGCGCGCCAAGCTTGTCGATGCGCTGCTCGCTTCGCCCGAGTTCGTGGACCGCTGGACCAATAAGTGGGCCGACCTGCTGGACTGCAACAGCAAGTTCCTCGGCCCGCAGGGTGTTCGCAAGTTCCGCAACTGGCTGCACTCCGCGGTCGCGGAGAACATGCCGTACGACAAGTTCGTCTACAGTCTCGTCACCGCGTCCGGCGACACGAACGAGGACCCGCCGGCAAACTACCTGCGCGTCATTCGCGACAGTTCGACCGCGACGGAGAACGTAACGCAGCTCTTCCTCGGCGTCCGGTTCTCCTGCGCCAAGTGTCACGACCACCCGTTCGAGCGCTGGACGCAGAACCAGTACTACCAGTTCGGCGCCTTCTTCGCGAAGGTCGGCTACAAGCCCGCGTCGAACGGCGCGGAGGTGGTCTACAACAAGGACGACGGCGAGGTGATGCACCCGAAGACCGGGCTGGCCGTCGCCCCGTACGTTCCGGTCGGCTCGAACCCGAAGATCGCGGTCGAATCGGCCCGCCGGGACGCGTTTGGCCGCTGGCTTACCGATTCCAGCAATCCGTTCTTCTCGCGCGCCATGGCCAACAGGCTCTGGAGCTACTTTTTCGGCAAGGGAATTATCGACCCGGTCGACGACATCCGCGCGAGCAATCCGCCTGTCAACCCGGAGCTGCTGGAGGCGCTTAACCACGATTTCGTGACGAGCGGCTACGACCTGAAGCACATGATGCGCGTCATCGTCCTATCACGCGCCTACCAGTCGTCGATCGCCAGCAATGCATGGAACGTGGACGACAAGACGAACTTCTCCCACGCCCTGCCGCGACGGCTCGAAGCGGAGCAGCTCCTGGACGCGATCAATCTCGTGACCGGCACGCAGTCCACGTTCGGCGGGCTTCCGGCCGGAACGCGCGCGGAGCAGATCCCGGACGCGGCCGCCGCGGGCGCGGATGGCTTCCTCGATCTCTTCGGTCGGCCCGCGCGCGATACGCCCTGCGAGTGCGAGCGCTCCAGCAGCGTCAGTCTCGGCCAGGCCATGGCGCTCATCAACGGACCGACGACGGATACCATCTCGAACAAGCAGGGCCGAATCGCCAGGCTGATGGCCACCAACCCGTCGGACGATAAGATCGTCGAGGAGCTGTTCCTTGCCGCGCTCTGCCGCATGCCGAGTGAAAGGGAGCGCAAGGAGAGCCTGGAGACGCTGCGCACCGCCGCGACGAAGACCGAGGGCGCGCAGGACCTGATGTGGGCGCTGCTTAACAGCCCGGCGTTCCTCTTCAACCGGTAGTCTGGATTAGCCGATAGTTCGGACGCGGCTGACGGCGCCAAAGACGCCGACGGCGGCCATGAGGTAGGTCCACGGGTTTCTCAGGTGGAGCAGGATCAGGGTGGCGGGCGTTGCGGCGTCCGCCACCGTCCCGTTTGGCTCGGACGGCGCCGCACCGGCGGACAGCGCGACGACCATCCCGAAGCCGGCAATCAGCCCGATTAGAACGCACGCCCCGACCATGATCTCCATGGGAAGGCCGCGCTTACGACCGGTCAGCCGCAGCGCCAGCTCCCCGATCCCCATGCCATACAGATAGGCGAAGAGCGCGGCGAAGAAGCCCATGCTGCCGATCGTTACCATGAGCCAGCCGCCGAACACGGCCGCTGCAAGCGTGATGGGGAATGCGATGGCGAAGCTCTTGGGATCGATCTGGTAGAGGTGCGAGGACGTGCCGCGCGCGCAGGCGTTGCAGAGCATTCCGACCGGAGCGGGACGCGAGCAGTCGGGGCAGATCGGCACGAAGCAGCGCGAGCAGCGGAGGCCGGTCTCCGCCTGCTTCCTGCACTTGCATCGCAACGGCGCGGTCGAAGTCATCGGCTCAGCGCTTCGGAGCCGTGTCGTCGTCCGCCGGATCGGTCACGTCGGTCAAGCGATCGTTGACGCCGGTCGCGAACTCGGCAATCGCCCTGCTCAGCTCGGCTCCGGTTAGCGGCGCGCCATCCGGCTTGAGGAGAGGGGAGTCGGGCTGGATCATGCGGTACCGCGCCAGATACTTGAGCGCTTCGAGGCTCGGGCCGGCCGGCATCCGGGATGCGGGGACAGGCGGGATCGCCTCGGACTTTCCGACGGGCGCGCTCGGCGCGGGGCGCTTGAGCGCCACCTCCACATAGTCCGCCATCCGCTCCAGAACCGCCGCGAGCGTATAGCGCCGCACGGGCGCAGTCTTCCAGTCGGTCTTCTCCCATACGGCGGCGACGCCATCCGGCACGGCCTTACCCTTGCCAGGCGCGCTCCATGTTCCCTGGAGCAGCCCGCGGCCCAGGGCAGCGAGGGCAATCGCGGTCTCCGAGCGCGAAACCCGCGCTTCGCCATGGAACCGCCCGTCCTGCTGCACGCGCAGGACCCCTGCCTTTAAAGTCCGGCTTACCGGTCGCGCAGCCCAGGAGTCGGCGCGCACGTCCGGCGGCAGGGGCGCCGCCGCGCACGTCCCGCAGAGAACCGCGGCAAGAATCAGCGATAACCCCGCGGCGCCACGCGCCGACGTAATCTTCGCCCGCTGGGCATTGTCAGGCGCTTGAGGCGCCGGCCGCGCGATCATGGTCTTGTCCTCGCCGGACCCATCTGGGCACGGCAGCCCGGCGCGGCGCCTACCGCCGACCGGCTGCAAGTCCTGCACTATCGCTCTCCGCCCGTGCTATCCTTTGATGATCGCGCTCTCCCGAACGGACGGAAGCTCCTCGAGGGCGCGGCCGGTACCGATGGCGACGCAGGAGAGGGGATCCTCCGCGACAACGACCGGGATGCCGATCGCGGCCGCCATGAGCCGGTCCAGGCCCCGAAGCAGCGCGCCCCCGCCTGTCAATACGACTCCCCGCTCCATGATATCGGCGGAGAGCTCCGGCGGCGTCTTCTCCAGAACGCGCTTCACCTTCTCGACGATCTGGGTGACCGGCTCCGCGAGCGCTTCGCGGATTTCGCCTGCGCAAATCTCGATCGTCTTCGGCAGGCCGGCGACCATGTCCCGGCCCTTGACCGTCATGTACGTCTCCTGGTCGGTGGGATAGACGGAGCCGATCCGCACTTTGATCTCTTCGGCGGTCCGGTCGCCTATCATCAGGCCGTAGGTGGACCGGATGAACCGCATGATCACCTCGTCCATCCGGTTCCCCGCGACGCGCAGGCTCTCGCTTGTGACGATTCCACCGATGGAGATCACAGCGATATCGGTCGTGCCGCCGCCGATGTCGACGACCATGTTGCCGCCAGGCGCGGAGATCGGCAGGCCCGCCCCGATCGCGGCGGCCATCGGCTCCTCGATCGTGAAGGCTTCGCGCGCGCCGCCCTCGATGGCGGCCTGGATGACCGCCCGCTGTTCGACGCTGGTCACCTGCGAAGGGACGCACACCAGCACCCGGGGCCGGAATATCCGGTTGTGCCGCACCACCAGGCCGAAGATGTACTCCAGCATCTTTTGCGTGGTGGTGTAGTCGGCGATGACGCCGTCGCTCATGGGCCGGACCGCGACGATATGTTCCGGCGTGCGGCCGAGCATAAGCCGGGCCTCTTCGCCGACGGCCTTGACCTTCTTGCTGATACTGTTGATGGCTACGACGGAAGGTTCGCGGAGCACGATACCCTTCCCACGGACATAGACCAGGAGGTTCGCCGTTCCAAGGTCGACGCCGAGTTCGGGTATCGGGCTCCACATTACGGGTCTATTGCGATCCTGTGCGCACGATGTCCGCTCCGAGACCCCGCAGGTTCGGGACGATGTTTTCGTAGCCGCGATCGAGGTGGGTAAGCCCGTCGATCTCGGTCTCGCCCTCTGCCGCGAGCGCCGCGCAGACCATGGCCGCTCCCGCCCGCAGATCGGTGCAGGTGACCTTGGCGCCGCTGAGCTTGTCGACGCCGGTTATTTTCGCCGTCCTTCCGTCCACGCGGATGTCCGCGCCCATTCGCTCCAGCTCGGTGGTGTATCGAAACCGGCTCTCGTAGAGCGTCTCGGTAATCATCGAGACGCCGTCTGCCAGACACATCAGCGCCGCGAATGGCTGCTGCATGTCGGTGGGAAAGCCTGGGTGGGGCATCGTCTTGATGTCCGTTGGCACGATCTTGCCCGCACGGCGAACACGAAGCCCGCGGGAGGTGTTCTGAACCTCCACGCCAGCCTCCCCGAGCTTCGAGAGCAGCGGCCGGGAGTGGTCTGCAACGGCGCCCTCGATCAGCACGTCCCCGCTGGTAATGGCCGCCGCGACGGCGTAGGTGCCGGCCTGCAGGCGGTCGGGGATGACGCTGTAGGTAGAGGGGTGGAGGACTTCGACGCCCTCGATGGTGATTGTGGGAGTGCCCGCGCCCTGGATTCGCGCGCCGCAGCCGTTCAGGAACTCCGCGAGGCTGACGATCTCCGGCTCGGTGGCGCAGTTCTCAATCACCGTGGTGCCGCAGGCCCGGCTGGCGGCGATGAGGAGATGCTGCGTTGCGCCGGCGCTTGGAAACTCAAGGTAGAGCGGCGCGCCGACGAGCCTACGGACCGATCCATAGTAGATGCCATGCGCAAGATCGAGGCGGCAGCCGAGCTGCTCCAGCCCGCGGACGTGGAAGTTCACGGGACGCGCGCCGATATCGCATCCGCCTGGCATAGCCACTTCGGCCTGGCCGAAACGGGAGAGCAGCGCTCCCAGAACGTAGAACGAGGCGCGCATCTTGGAGACGAGCGCATTCGGAGCTACGTGCGTGGTGAGATTCGTCGCGTCGATTTCAAGGGAACCATCATCGTGGAAGGTGGAGACCGCGCCGAGGCGGCTGAAAATCTCGATCAGGGTCTTTACGTCGCGTATCTGAGGAACGTTGCGAAGGATGGTCTTGCCGGGAACCAGAAGAGCGCCCGCCATGATTGCAACCGTATCGTTTTTGCTTCCTCCGACCTTGACGCTTCCATGCAGCGGCTTTCCACCGCGTATTCTGATGGTCTCCAAAAAGTCCGCCTCTCTGCTCCGGATATAGAGGTTGGTTGTCGGCGCGCTTGTGATCGATCGAATCGTCGCGGAACGTCGGCGCAGCTCACATGATGATCGGCAACAGTATACGCATTTGCCGCGCCGAAGTCAATCACGACCCCGAAATTACGCGGGCTCCTGGCGCCCGGAAACCGGGTAGTGAACGGTATACTGCTAGGGGATGCGGCGGGCGGTCCGTTCTGCGTCGGGGCCGGAATCCGGCCCTCCGCCAGCGCCGCAACGGTGCACCAAGGAGGAGTTGTGTTCTCAATCTGCGACCTAATGCCCATGGGGTGGCTCCAGGCGATTCTGCTGGGGCTGCTCCAGGGGCTCACCGAGTTTCTCCCCGTCAGCAGCACCGCGCACATGGCGGTCGTGCCGCAGCTCTTCCACCAGCGGGACCCCGGCGCGGCCTTCTCCGCGATTGCGCAGCTCGGACCGATCTTTGCGATCATCTGGTTCTTCCGCGCCGAGCTGATACGGTACGTGCGGGGCATCATCCGAACAAAGCTTCCGACGAACGTGGCCAAGGACGATCTCGATGCGAGGCTCGGCTGGTACACCCTCCTCGGGTCGCTGCCAATCGTCGTGTTCGCGCTCCTCCTGGAAAAGCGGATCGATCGCGAGTTCCGGTCGCTCAACGTGATCGCGTTCAGCATGATAGCGCTGGCCCTCGTCCTATGGCTTGCAGAGTGGATCGGCAGGCGCAAGGTCTCGCTGGACAAGATGACGCTGCAGCAGAGCCAGGGCATCGGATGGGCCCAGGTTTTCGGCCTGGTGCCCGGCGCCTCGCGGTCCGGCTCTACCATCGCCGCCGGCCTGCTGCTTGGCCTGGACCGTGAGAGCGCCGCCCGGTTCAGCTTCCTGCTCGGCATCCCGGCGATTACCGCCGCCGGCCTATACAAACTTTACAAAGTCGCCAAGGCGACCGATTTGAGCGGTCCGATCGGTCCGTACCTCCTCGCCATGGTGGTCGCCGGCCTGTTCGCCTACGTGGTCATCAAGTGGTTCCTTGGCTTCATGAAGACGCACGACACGCGGATCTTCATCGCATACCGCATTGTTTTCGGCGTCGCGATTCTATGGCTCCTGCACGTCGGCGCGATTAAGAAAGATATCCCGCAGAGCGAAGACACACCGAATTCCGCCCCGAATGCCAGGCTCGGTACGCCTGTCTCGCAAAGCGGACGCCCAAATCCGTCAACATCACCCACCAAGGGTATCGCCACGCGCCCGCTGGCGACATCGCCGGCCCGGCGGCGGCCAGCGCCTCCGACGAGTCGCAAGTATGACAGCGTTACATCGCTGCTGCCAACTAATCGCGAGGTCGCGCTGGCGTCACCGGAGCTGGCGGCCATGCCCGCCCCATGAGCGCCGAGCCGGGAGGAGACACGATAGACTGCGACGTCCTGGTCGCGGGAGCGAGCGCCGGAGGGACGGCGGCCGCGCTCGCCGCGGCTGAGAGCGGACTCACCGTCTGCCTCACCGAGGAGACGGACTGGCTCGGCGGCCAGTTGACAGTACAGGGCGTCTGCACGCCGGACGAAAACCGGTACATCGAGTCGCTCGGCTGCACGCGCCGGTACGCGGCGTTCCGCGCGGCCGTTCGCGGCTACTACCGTGAGAACTACCGCCTCTCGGAAGCAGCGCGCGGGCAGCAGTTCCTGAACCCCGGGAGCTGCTGGGTGAGCGGCCTATCATTCGAGCCGAAGGTCGGAGCAGTGCTCCTGGCGAACATGCTCGCGCCGCAGCAGGCCGCGGGACGCCTCCGAATCTTCTTCCGCACGCGCGTCACCGCGTGCACGATGGATCGGGACCGCCCGGAATGGATCGCCGAGGCAGCCGCATCGTGTGACGACGGCACGGCGCTGCGCATTCGGCCGCGCTTCGTGCTGGACGGTACCGATTGCGGCGACCTGCTTCCGATGTGCGGTGAGGAGGGCCCCGACTGGGTCATAGGCGCCGAATCTTGCGCCGATACCGGGGAGCCGGACGCGCCGGCCGAGCGCCGCGCCGACTGGGTACAGCCGATCACCTTCCCGTTCGCCATCGACTGGTCGCCGGAGACCGCGCCGACGAACCTGGTCGCGCCGCCCGCCGACTACGCGGAGCTGCGCGAGCTCCAGCGGTACCACATCAAGCACGGCGCCATCACCGGCCTCTTCGCGGGCCGCGCGCCCTGGTGGACCTACCGCAGATTCCTCGCCGCGGTCAACTTCGACGATCCCCGCATCCCGGCCGACGTGGCGATGATCAACACGGCCGGAAACGACTACTACGGCGGCAGCATTCTGGGCTCCGACGCGGGGGATGCCGCTCAGCAGGCTGCGACGCTGGCGCGCGCGCGGCGGGCGGCGCTCGGCTATCTCTACTGGCTGCAGACCGAGTGCCCGCGTGAGGACGGCGACGGCATCGGCTACCCTGAATTCCGGTTGCGGCGTGACGTCTTCGGCACGGAGGACGGATGCGCGCTCCGGCCCTAC
>Ga0070735_10001452_pt1 | contig 22976 bp, 27 predicted proteins | sample Coa_R1_FD_66443 | JGI IMG/M metagenome (GOLD analysis project Ga0070735, IMG submission 66443) | Surface soil microbial communities from Centralia Pennsylvania, which are recovering from an underground coalmine fire - Coalmine... | ecosystem: Environmental > Terrestrial > Soil > Unclassified ...
ACGAACGCTGGCCCGGCATATCTTTTCCACAACGAAGGCGGCAGCAACCATAGCCTACGAGTGAAGTTGATCGGGACAGCGTCAAACCGGGATGGCATAGGAGCGGTGGTTCGCATCAGCTCCGGACAGGACAAACAATGGAAGATGGTCCATTCCGGGTCAAGCTATCTGTCCCAGAGCGAGTTGGTCCTGACATTTGGTTTGGGGGCAAAGTCGGTGGCAGACTCTTTGGAAATTCAATGGCCTAGTGGCCACATCGAGCGGCTCGCAAATGTCAACGCCGGACAAACTGTGACCGTCGAAGAAGGTAAAGGCATCACGGATGCCCGGCGGTACGAGGCTACGAAAGACTACGGAAGGAATGCGGCGCGTGAAACTCGCATGGCTTCCGTATCGGCCCCCGTTCCCTAGGCATTTCCTTTTTCCCTGTACATACGAGGCTTTCCCACGTTCGACTCAGCACTGCAGGAGAACGCTATGAAAAACGTGTCGCTGTCTGCATCGATTCCCGTGGTTTTCACACTGGCTATAGGGATGACATTCGCTCAGCAGTCCTCTCTCGTACTGCCGCCGAGCCCCACTTCGACTTCGAATTCCAACTCGGCGGACTCCTCGAACATTATGATTCAACCCAAGACATCACCGACGGTTCCTCCTCGTCGGGGCTTCTTTGCAAGCTGGGAGAAACGTGTCCACAAGACAATGTCCCAACAACCTGCGTGGCCGATTCCTTTAATCACAGCTTCTTCTGGGCTCATTGAGTGTTTTCGCTCCGATTTTGCTCGTCAAATCACTCCGGCAGGAACCGATACCTGGATATACGGCAACTCCAAGGGGACCAATCTCGTTCCCTGGTACAACACGGAATTCGACGTTGCGGCGCCACCGTATATTCAACACAACTCGACAGCCGAGGATGGCTTCGGAGATTTTTCCATGCTGTTGAAGTATCGTTTGGCAGCTGGTGACCGGAACAATGGGAATTATTCGCTCAGCGCTGGCATTGGTAGCACTCTGCCAACCGGTAGCTACAAAAACGGCGGTCTGGACGCCACAATCGCACCTACCGTCTTCGCCGGCAAAGGTTTTGGACGATTCGACGTGCAATCAACATTCGGAGCGACCCTTCCCTTTGCAGACACGGCCAAGGTGGGGCGCGTCATCACATGGAATACTGTGGGTCAATACCATATTGCCAAATTCTTCTGGCCAGAGCTCGAAGACAACGCATTTTTCTATCATGCGGGCCCGAACGACGGTAGGATCCAGAACTTTGTTACCCCTGGTCTGATCTTCAGCAAAATCAACTTCAAACGCGATTCCCACAACAACAGCGCGCTCATTCTCGGAGGTGGGATGCAGATCGCGACCTCGCATTTTCACACATACAATCACGGCCTGGTTCTGACGGTGAGGACGCTCTTCTGAAGGCCAAGGACACCGTCTTATTCACTGCCTCACAAGTTCGCGGTGAGATCCCCGCAAAATGTGATCGCAAAACTGTCCCTTCAAATGAAGAGCCAAGGTCTACCGGTTGGGACTATGATGACTCACGGCCTAGAAGAGAATCTCGCCGCAATTCATGAGCCATCCGCATCGGAGGCGGTGCCCCCGGATCGCTCACCAGCCGGACTGTTGCTCGTCACGGAGTGTATTCCAAACGGGTGTCACCTCGAACATCTCGGGCGCCTGAGGATAGCTCAGGTCAGCAAGACGGCGGAGGCACTTACCTTGCCTTGGATTGAAAAGCTGCCGGGGGCAAAGCGGATTAAATTGCTACATGGGCAGGTCTTCATTCTTCAGGATTATCTCGGCTGTAAGCTGATTCGTGCTCACATCTGTCGTACAGTCACCTGCCAGGAATCACGCCGGCATTTTTCTGCGAGAGTGTAGATGGCTTCGTACTTGGAAGTACTGTGAGTTGCGCACATGTACTATAGGTACTGGTTGCTAGGATACGTATGGCTTATTCCGATTTTAGCGGCTGCGGGGGCCGGAATCTTGGTTGCGATTCGAGAGGATCTGCTCCATGTCCGGAGCAGCAGTAAGCTGTCCGTATGCGACGTGGCTTCCAGGGAGGCGCGAGAGTCTGAGATTATAGAACCGCAATCTTCGGCGCTCAACCCCATAACTGGTCAGACCATGGTTGATCTCAATATGGTGGCGATTGCTAAACGAAGGATCGGTTGCAGATGCTCGAGCAATGGATTGCACGGTGACAAGCCGCGCAGAGAGTAATCAAATTTAATTCGTCGTCCTCGCCCGCTTGACTGCGAAACTGTTGATGATGCACTTCGAGATTTGACATGCTTCCACAGAACTGACATCGCCAACTGTCGCGTCGCAAGATTTCCTGCCTAAGCAGTTCGTACGAAGCGGCGTCTAATCGGATCGGTTTTCCATTCGGATCAGCCCACTCATGCGGCTTGCCCGTCGATCTCCGCTAAAAAGTTCTGCTTCTGTGCTGGGGAGAGGAAGTGGAAGAATCGCTTGGCAGAGAAGAGAAGCGTTTCGGGATCGCCGTGATCGAGGTTCGCCCCCGCCAAAAAATCGGCGCATATCATCTCCAGGCAGTATGCTCGCGACTGATCGCTACCGAGCATTCGCGCTGCAGTTTCAATGGCGCGTTCGATGACGGGAAGTTGATTCTCGTAGAATTTGAAATAGACAAGTTCCCAACGCTCTGCGATCTTCCCAGTAAGCTCTCGTTCTACGGCTCTCTGGGAGTCTTCCCTGGGCAACGTGCGAGCTACGTGCAACCAGGTTGCACATTGGAACTTCTCCCGGTCCCGTCGGGCGAGTTTCGCCAACTCCACACCTTTCGCCCACCCAATCTTCTTGAGTTCTTTTCGCGCTCGTGGAGGGAGGTTCTCATGAATTGACATGAGATAGTACGCCTTTCTTCGTGAATCTGGGAAGCGTTTTTCAAGAAATTCATCGAAGGTATTCACATTCTCCAGGCTTCGACCTTGTCCCCTGGTACAACACCGAAGTCGATATGAACATCCCTCCGTACGTCCAGCACTATTCAGCGGCAAAAGATGGCTCTGGAGACTTCAGCATGGTGCTGAAGTACCGCCTGGCTTCCGCTAACAGCCCGTGGTGCAAGGATCTGATTTCCTGCAAGAGGGGCGGGGCAGCCGGGTGCGCGATCTTGTGACGGATTGGGCAACGGGCGCGGAGATACGGCTGCTACCCAATCGCGGCTGACCGTTTCCGTGCCAGAGCAGCCCCAGAACGCACCCAATGAGCTTGATGAAGCGGCTTCTCAGTTCCCGCGGCGTGCCCGCGCCCAGTAGTTGGCGCAGGATCAGGCTGAGATTGAACGCGCCGACATGGATCAGTTGGCGCTTCAGGATGTTTTCCTGTCCGCGCAGATGGCAGCGCCGCATCCCGTTTCAGCGAGATGGGCGTAATTCCGAGTGCGGATGGCCCGGAGAAGCCTCCAATCACGCTGTCGGCGCTCGCCATCTCAGCGCGGACGCAGAGTGCACCGAAGATCTTGCGATCCTCTACGCCGATAGATCCCTCGACTTCCTGATCCTTGCTGCTGTATTTGAGAAGAACGCCGTTGGGCTGCTTGGATGGAAGGTCGCTTCAATAAGGCTAAGTCTTTTGTGACGGAACTAAGATTTTCCGCCTAGCTGCATGGACGTGAGGACCATGACTTCGCGTCAGTTTTCTGCACTCTGCGTCGGAAGTCCAGCAATAGTTGACCTAAAATTGTTGCAGCTGGTCGGGCCGACCTACCAAGCAACCGCGAAGGTGGCATCAACCTGTTTCCGATGAGTCAAAAAGCTCTGTTGGCACTGGGTAGCGGCTTGCCGCAGTTCTGCGAACTCCTGGCGCTGGCGAATGGAATCGAACAGCGGATCTTGGTCCATAGCCGGGTACGAGCAGTAGTTACCTTTAATTGCCTTACCTAGTTGCCGGATCGCGGGGTCCGATTGACCGCAAAACGCCAGGGCCTCGGCGTTTTGATACAAGAGTTCGGGGTCGCGGGAGGAGACCGGATCACCTTCCACGTCAGCTACGGCCTTCGCCAACTCTGCTGCAGAAGCGTGGCTCAGGTAAGCTCGGACCAGCCCGGCGTTTACGCTGCGATAGCCACGTTGCTCTGCCGCGTTAATCTCTGCCAAAACGGCAGCCGAGTCTCGCATGCGGAGTGCAATAACCATACGCATGAGCGCTGCGACACCAGAATCCTTGTCAAGATTGATATATTTCTTTGCGTGGGCGTACTCCCCACGCAGAATGAAAACGGTAGCGCACGACCTGTATCCGTTCACGGGATCCAGCGCGAAAGCCTTATCGCATTCTCTTCCGGCTTCCTTCAAAAGCCCGGCGTAGCGCAGCACATAGCTCATGCCGAAGTGTGCCCCAGAAAAACCAGGACGTTTTTGCAGAAGTTGCGCGAGCTGATTGTAGGCGCCATCCAAGTCGCCTTGCTCGACACGAATTGTAGTCCAGGCTGGTGCGTTCGGATCCAGTTCGTATAGGCGCTTGAAGGCTTGCAGGCATTTGGTCTTTGCGTCTTCACCCCCTTTTCCATATCTATAATCCAGGTAATAACGCCAGCCCATTTCACCCCAAGCTGGAGCATATTGGCTATCCAGAGAAACGGACTCCTCCAGCTTCGTGATTGCCGTCTGATTCGGCACTGGATCAAGCGGAACGGTCACAGCATGCAGGAAGAGGTAAAAGGCCTCTTCGTTCTTCGGCGAGGGTATTTCGTCTTTCGTAGCATCCGATATGTCCAAGGCCGGGAGCAGTCCCTTGGTTGCGGAAACCACCAGCTTGTCATGCAAGGTAATGAGTTCTTCAGTCCCGACTGTGACTTCGTCGCGCCAGACCACTTGGTTCCGCGCAACATCCACCAATTCCAGATTGACGCGCAGGCTCTTTTGATCCTTCAGGAAGCTCCCCTCCACAACATGGCTGACACGTAACTCTTTGCCTGAGGTCGCCGGATCGAACGGTTGTGTTGCGTACTTGCTGGTGGAAGCAACTGGGCGCACGTTAATGGACGGCGTATGGCTGAAATCTGTCACCAGGTCATTCGCGATGGCGTACCGCAAATAGTCGAAATCAGAGCCTGCTCCCTCGTTAGTAAATGGCAAAACGGCAATGGCCTTCGGTGCAGCGTGGACGACCGATTGGTGTCGAAGGAAATACCACCACCCACAGCCAGCGACCAGCAGCACTCCTACTGCGAGGGCTAGCGTCATCCCCCAGGTTACTTTTCGTGGGCCCTCGGTAGATAGGGTCACCGCTGAAACGGATCTAAATTTCGGCCCAGAGTTCCCAACGTCCAAAGCCGGTACGGGCTGATCGATCGAAACTGGAGCAATAAACCGATATCCGCGCCGGGGAACAGTTTCTATAAATCTTGGATTATCAGAATCATCGTCAATAGCTGCACGCAGCCTTTTAAGGATGACATTCAGGCTGCCGTCAAAATCAACATAAGTACCCTCCGGCCAAAGTGCCTTGTGTAATTCCCCCCGGATGACAATTTCTCCGGGCTTCTTCAAAAGAAGGACGAGAACTTGAAAGGATTGATCGGGGATTCTGACACGCACACCCTTACACGTGAGCGTATGACGAGCGACATCCGCTTCAAATAAACCAAATCGAAAAATTGGCCCAGAGGAAACAGCCGACCCCATATTCCATCGACCGGCAGAAGAGTGGCTGAAATCATAGCATGGCGTATCAGGCATGTCAGCAATCGTGCTAACCGCCTCAATTTAAGGCTCTTACGATGTCAGACTGATTTCAGAATTAGTTCCTTTGATCTTTGATGCCAACCTGCGGCAGCCTGTTTCACGTTTCGAACGGATGCGGCTGGAGCGGTTCGCCAGGCTAACCATAAGGTCCAGCCATAACACGCTGGTGGCGACCAGAGAAGAGCGTGCGGGGGAAAAAATGAAACCGACTGAAACCGACCAGATGGGCCGCCGTTAACCGTCTATTCGGTGCTGACGGTTGATGTCCACTGCGGTTGCTGATCGGGCTGGTGATTTTTGGTCTCTGGCTCTACGTGATGTTTCAGGGCTATAGCCAGCACGAGTACCGCATCCCCAGGATCGGTGACATCGCTGCGAAGCGGATGCACTGATTCTGGCCTTAAGCACGTTGAGATTTCCCCGACGCAATGTACGTGAAGGAAGCTGTCCTGTTTTTCTAGTTTCGAGTTCTGGATTCGCTGAGGTAAATCAAATTGAAAGAGAAAACCTGCCACTGGGGTTCTCACGAAGTTACGAACGGTCTGCTACAGATTTAGTCACTATTTGCACGAGTTCCTGCGGAGGATGGAAATGAAAAAGTCTTTGGTACTTGTCGGTTGCCTGGTGATTTGTGCGGCGGTTCTTTTCGCGGTCACAGAGCAACCGCTCAACGTAAAGCCTGGGCTCTGGCAGGTGGAGCGAACCCTAACTTACAGCGGGCTCCCGCCGCAGTATCAAGCCATGCTGGACCGACTGACGCCGGAGCAGAAGGCGGCCATGGGCATTGACACGCCCCATCCATTCAAGACCTGCAGAACGGAAAAACAGGTGAACACTTCATGGGTCCAAGGCGACAACAATTGCAAGTGGACTGTGCTGAAATCCACCAGCAGCGATCTTGAAGTGCACGGAACCGCTTGCCAGGAGGGCAAGAACGAGGGCCGGGCCTCGAGTGTAGACGTGACAATTCATGTCCTCGACCCGGAGCATCTGCGCGGCAACATTCACGGCACTGAAACTGGAAATGGCATCAACGCCACACTCGACGGGACTTACACCGCGAAGTGGATAGGTGCAACCTGCTCGGCTGACGGGAACTAAGCAGAAGAAAAGCCACCGTAATAGTCCTATTAGTCGTTAGTCGCAAGAGGCGGACGGAAATTCAATCCTGGCTCCGGAGGTGAGGGTGAATTGGCAAAACCATCCCAAGTTCTCACGCAACTTGCGCCGCCTCGTCCTGATGTGCGCTGCTGGTCTCCTGATCGCGTTAGCGGCCTGCACGAAGAAGACCGCCGACTCAACTTCGAAATTGAACAATGCCGGCATATCCGGAGGTTCAAGGTTGGTTCCCGGCATGCGCAAAACCTGGGTGCTTCATCCTATGGATCAGCCCCGCAGCGTATTTCACGTGGAGTATTCGCCTAATACTTCGATCGTGAATCTTGCGACCGTCGGGCGCACTCTGCGGGGCGTCAGTGAAGATCGCAGCATTTTCCTTTTTGAAGATTCTCCGGAGCTTCGCGCCAAGCTGATTCCCGGCAAATTCGTACTTTTCGAAGGCCTTGATTTGCGCAAGGTAGACGCGCTCGCTATTGATCCGAAGACAAAAAACCTGATTGTGGGCACGGAGACGGCTCCTCTAAACCAAGCCTTGAAGAATGCTGACATTCAATGGAAAACTGCCGTAGATTTCGGCGAGCTCTTCAGCCAGCTTGCTGCGCAATCCACTTCCACTGAAGGGCAGCCCAATTGGCTGACGCAACTGGCTTCACCCAGCGCCTGGTTGGACTGGCTGCAACCTACGGTGCACGCCGAAATCAGTTCGGACAGAATCGAAGGGGATGTCCCAGTCACCGCAGACGATTTTGTGACCTGGAACATTCACTACCTTTATACGCAAAACCCCGATCACAGCTTAAATCTGGACTTGCACATAGTACGGCAAGCCAATGGCCTCGATGCGGATCTTAGTATCAAGGGCAAGGTGAGCAGGTTCATCCAACAAGTCTCCTTCGAGCTCACACCGGAGGGAAATATGAGCGAGCACTTCAAGAATGGCGACTTGCACGGCGACTTGGATTTCGCTTGGGTGATTCGGACAGACGCAAACAAGACGCCGATGAACGAAGTGCGACTCAAGCTTCCAGGCAGAGTGAAGATTCCGCTTGTGAACTACACCGAGCTCCCGATGTCGCTAGAAATCGGAACGGCGCTATTGTTCCATCCCGCATTCACCACCAAGGACCAGGTCGCCAAGGGCACTTTCCACGTCACGTACGGGGGAGATGAAGGTTTGCAGGCGGCGGGGTCAGGTATTCAAATCGACGGTCAAGCGCAGGGTGACGGTGCCATTCAGAACACGTTTGCTTTCTCACCCATGGCGTCTTTCGGCCTTGTCGCGGCCATAGCCGCTCCTCGAATCGAATTGCGAATGGGGACCGAAGAACTGTGGGACATGGCCGGAATTCCTTTAAACCAAAACTTGACGACGACGTTGTCCGACGTGCTCCTCAATAACAGCTTCGCGGGACAATGGCTTAAGGGAAAGTTGGGCGGCAATCCACTCGCTATCGAAGGTGCCGCCTATTTTCAGTTGGTCGTCTCCACCACGGCAGCGCACTCCGGAATGCTGAGCCTCGTGCCCTGCCAGCAGTTCACCATGATTTCAACCGGCCAGGTCGGAGTGGATGCTCAATTGTTCGGAAACAACACGAATTGGCCGCCTAAGGACCTCTTCAGCAAAAACATTGTTCAGCGTAATCCGGAGAACAAAATCTGCGGTGGGGGGTAATCGAGGCGGCGAGGATCGTGGAACGAGCGAGGGAAACCATGAACTTTTCATGCCAGCAATGCGGGGCGATGCTTGAGCGCTCGGATGCGTTTTGCACGAAGTGCGGAGCGCGGCAAAGCGTGGTGCCGCAGGCGAGCCCTCCACGACGGTTCTGCATCAAGTGCGGCGCTCCTCTGGAGGGCGCAAAGTTCTGCACGAAATGCGTGGCGCCGGTTGATCTTCCATCGGATACATTGACGACATCTCCGGTTCCGCTCGCAACCAGCACTAGCGGAACAGAAGTATCCCCAGTGACCAATGCTAGCAGCAGCGCAGCTCCAGCGGCTGAGCCTTCGCGTACTCCTGTGGTGCAATCGTCAGACTTCCCGAAAGTTGTGATCGTTGCCATTGGCGTTGCGGCGTCTTTGATACTCGCTATCGTGGCGGGCGGCATTTATGTGGTGCACCGGGCACGGCAGAAAGCAGCGACGATTGAAGCTCGGTCGGAGATAGAACGTACCCTCGCTGACCGGCGCGCGACCATAAAACCAGCGCCAAACGGCAACAATCAGGCAGCGGTGGAGGATCTCAAAAAGAAACTGGCCGCACTGGCCGCAGCAGCGCAAGACCCGAACACCCAGGCCGCTGTCCAGGATCTCAACAGGAGACTGGCGGAGCTGAGCTCCGCAGCGCAGGCCTCGAAGCAAAATCCAAATAACACCGTGGATTTGGACATCAATAAGCGGCTAACGGCACTGGCTGCAACCGCGAACTCCATTTCACAAAACTCAAGCAATCAGACGACGCCGGCGGGCATGGCTGGCCTTGCTTCTGCCGAAGCCGGGTCCCCAGCAACTGCCGAGCCAGTTCCTATAGGGCCGGTTGCAGCCACGGGCGACCAGGCGCACGACTGGGCATTGAAGTATGAACGTACAGTGGGCGGGCCGGAGGCGGACCTTGTCGTTCGCACGGGAGACATCAATAACCTTGGTTTTGGCTGGCCGAAGGGATTCGACCCATTTTCCGGCGAGTCAACCCCACCTCACCGGTGGCCAGATTCCCACCGGCCGCCGTTGGGAGAACCAGATGGCACAGATCGCATCATGATTGGGTCGGGAGTGTTTCCGGGACTGCTCGCGAAAATGGGCGACAACAACATCCAAGAGGAGCTCGTTGCTGGCCGAGTCGCGCTCGGCCCCCCAAGTCCCGCTTCGCATCCCGATGGGTACAGCGGGGCCTTTGCATATTCCTGTCCCTCGTCTGAGACACGAACCTCATATTCAAGTGCTGTTGATGCTGATTTTCGGGCCCGCATGGCGGCCGACTGCGTGCATCTTCGGCAGACAACGATGCCGCAGGCAATTGTTCTGCCTGTGGGCGAGTTGCCGAGCAAGATTAATGCCGTTTTGTTTCAGTTGTTCATCGACGACTTCCAGGCTCCGTCTTTACAGTCGCATTTCCAGGTGTCGCTGAACGCTACGCGCATCCCCACTTTCGAGTACGCGATCAATTCGCTCGATCAGTCTGGTCCCGTCGGCAAGCTCGTAAGCCTAAATCTCCTGCCCGAATACTGGCCGCTATTGCGCTCGGGCACCGTCAAGCTCTTGATTGACGATCCGACGACGCACGTGGGGGATGGCTACGCCGTGGATTTCGTGCGCATTCTGGTAAATCCCCGCCAATCGAAGTATCAGGTTTCGCTGACGGCCACGGTCACAGACGCCGACAAGCACACTCCGATCGCAGGCGCAACTGTAAGCGCAGCGCTCGAATCAGTAGCAACCGACCGCGATGGAAAGTGCGAGCTAAACGGAATACCGGCAGGACTGGTGGTTGCCATCGCGACCGCTCCTGGATACGACGAAAATTCAGTCACCGCTAACCTCCCGGCAGGCCAGACAGGACATGCTGATATCCAATTGCATGCGCACCAGGAAAGCACCGCGGCTCTCGAGCAATCCATCGCGCAAACCGGGACCGCAACGATCTACGGCATTCACTTCGACACTGATTCGTCGAAGCTTCGGCCAGATAGCTTGCCTGCGCTCAATGCTGTGATGGGGTTGATCAACAATCATCCGGGCTCACGGTGGATGATCGCGGGGCATACCGACAATCAAGGAGGCACCAGCCATAACCAAACGCTTTCGGAGGCGCGTGCAGGCTCCGTTGTGAAATGGCTGACGGCGCACGGTGTAGCCGCAAGCCAGCTCGCCCCGCAAGGCTTCGGTGCAAGCCGGCCGGTCGCTGACAATGCTACGGCCAACGGGCGTGCATTGAATCGGCGCGTGGAGGTTTCGCTATCGAAGTAAGGGGCAAAGCTTCCATTGGCAGCGAAAAAGCTTTGCTCTCCGGTTTGTGCATTTTGGGGAGTCGCATGGGGGTGCGGAGATCGTGGCCCGTTCAAATTGCACACAGCCGGTGTCTACTGAATTCTGGTGAACGCGGACACCGCCGCTCGCTATTCGTTCAAGATCGGTCGGCTGCCAATTTCCAGGAGGTGACTACATGAACTCGAAACTAACAGTGCGAGCAATAGTCGGAACCTTTCTTTCCTTGATGCTATGCAACTGCCAGCCAGCGTACGCGGGTGGTCCTGCAGCGGATCCGTGTTCACTGCTTACGGAAGTGCAGGTAAGCGCGGTCCTCGGCATAAACGTCGATCCAGCCAAACGGTTCCCAAGCATGTGTGGATGGTCCGCGAAACAGCCGAACTCGAGCGCCACCAAAAAAGTTGCGCTACTCATCATTAACGCAAACGCATTCGGTTTTGCAAAAACGCCGATCGTCAGCGGCGAGTCAGTTGCTCCGGCTAGTGGCATTTGTGACGACGCGACCTACTCCTTTCCCACCGGAAACAAGTCCGGCTCGGCGACAGTTTTATTTGTGAAAAAGGGCAACACTTACTTCACGGTTCATGTCAACGGCTTCCCCGATCAGGCCACAGCCATGAAGACGGAAAAGGCGCTCGCGCTCGATGCATGTTCGAAACTATAAATACCGAGGACACTTGCTCGCGATTGCGATAATCGCCACTATCGCGCGCTCCGATTCCGAGGGCGTTTAGCGCTGCTATTTTACGCCTAGAGCATTCGAACCGGAGAAACGAACTGGTTCGAGGATTCGGCAGCTCGAAGCAGCGCAGAACCTTCTTGGTTCTTTGCTTGGAATCCACTGCTGCAAGACAAGCAACAACATTGTTGCTCACTTGTTGATAATTTAGATGTCTTTGCGAGCTGCTTGAGGTTCCGCACACTAGTGCTGCCCTTGCCGAAGTTCTTACGGTGGGAACTGCGGATAGAACAGACCAATCGACGAAATTACACTGATTTCACCGGCCCTCTAATATCAGGGCAGCGGCGCTTCGACCTCCTCCAACATCCATCTGTTGGCAGTTGTGTCGAGGCAGATATATCCATAGAACCGACCGTCGAAAATGTGCTGGAACAACCAGGCGCGCGGCCCACGCATGACAGGATAGCGGGCTACCGGCTGGAAATCCCCATCAGGGTGCTCCGCGACGAAGATCTTGACCTGCCATTCGCCTTCAGGATCGTCGGTGTAACGATGCGGATAGATCTCGGTCGCAAGATAGTTCACGCCATGCCCTCCCGTTGGATTCTTTGCGTTTCTTACCCAGAGGAGTGTTGGGGCTGCAACGGTTTCGGAAGAGCGCAGCAGAACTTTCTCTGGGCTGAATCCAGATCTCCGAGGGTGTTCGCGCTCTTGCTGATAATTTCGAAGTGATCTTTAATCGTTACCTCGGTAAAAGGTCAGGTAAAAGCGCCCGGACTGCCGGGTGGCACAAATCTATTTCGAGCGCAGCTCATTCCGGTCTGGCCTTGCAGCTGGGATAAGTAAGGAGTAATATAGATGTAATGGAATTATTTTTGGTAAGGACATAACAATGCTGCATTCCACAGTGACGAGTAAGGGACAAACGACCATTCCCGAGAAAATTCGAAAGGCTTTGAGAATTAAGCCGGGTGACAAGTTGGAATACGAAGTGGAGGGAGACAGAGCTACCATTCGTGTGCATCCCGGCATTCGATCCCTCAAGGGCGCGCTCGCCAGCAACAAGGGGAAGGGGATGTCCTTCGCTGAAATTCGTGAGGCCGCTGCCGAAGCAACGCGTCACGAGGGTACCCGGTGAGTGAGCAGAGACTTGTCGACAGTAATTTAATTATCCGCTATCTGGTACAAGACCACGACAAACATGCACGAGCAGCCGAAAAGCTGTTCGATGCCTGCGATCGGGGCGATGTGGTTATCGTGGTGTTGCCGGTCGTTCTGGCAGAGTGTGTGTTTGTGCTTGAGTCTTTTTACCGGCATCCACGTGCGGCTATTGCCTCCGCACTCGGAGGCTTGATCTCCAGTCCTGGCGTCGAGATCGATGAGGTAACGGTCCAGCTGGATGCTCTGAGTCGCTATAAGGGAACGAAGGCTCACTTTGTCGACTGTCTGATCGCTGCCACAGCGGTGGCTAATAACGCACCAGTCTCGACTTTTGATCAGGACTTTCGAAAGTTTGGCGACGTGCGCCTGGAAACCGAATAGTTGCACGCGAATCGCTACTCTCGCTTTTCGCCAGTCGGCTGCCGCGCAGAAGTTCCGGACGCAACGGCCGTTCCTCGATCCGACGTTGGCCATCAATACTCCCGCTGCTGACACAGTTGTTTCGTACGATCTCCTGTCACGGAGCATTCGTCGGGCGTCCCATCGGGCTGCGCGACTCCCACGACATGAGCATGCGCCTGGCGAGTTACGAAACCAAGCCAACAACCCGCAAGATTTTCAACAAGGTACAATTTCGGCGTGGCCGGACAACCCTCTCGAGACGGGAGGCCTCTGTTCCTCGGTCTCTGTGGTCGTGGTTGGTCCTAGTTGGGACGGAGGGATTGTGGCGATTCAGTCAATTCACCCCTGGTGAGCATCTGGCAGAGGAACTTTAGGAGTTAGGCATGAGCGCCGCTGAACTCGCTCGACGGCTTGATGTCCCAACGAATCGTGTCACAGAAATCCTGAACGGCGGGCGGGCTATCACAGGATCAGAGAATCAAAATCGCACCTGGTTCCGTTCCACCTCACAATCTGTGCATAGGCGTCTGAAGTCTTCGAACACTTGAAGCTGACTTCTGATTGATGGAATGGACCGTAGCCTGGGCGCTCTGGTCTGGCCCCCACGAGCCCGTCAAGACAGCTATCGAATCGTCGTAAGAGGCCGCGCCTTGATGAAATCCGAAGGCGGGAGCTTCATCGCTTCTCGAAACCAAGAGATGATAGCTACCCAGCAATGATCGAGATCTTCAGCCGAAAGCCGGCGGCGATCGAAATTGCCGAAGGGCAACGCGTTGTTCCAGCGGTGCTTGATGAAGGGACAGCGAGTCTCTCCGCAGTCCTTTTGGACGACGATTACTACTCATTAATCATGACTCAGCGCACGCAAGGCGACGATTTGCCGCGGGTAAATCCGGCTGCGTTGATCCCCCTCAAGGCTCGGGCTTGGCTAGACCTCACGAAGCGTGAAAAGGAAGGACAGAAGGTGGATGCGAAGGACATCGCCAAGCATCGAGCCGACGTTTTCCGAATTGCAGCCACGCTACCTGGAGAGGCCGGTCCAAAGATTCCTGGTGCGATCCGCGCCGACTTGGAGGCGTTCTTAGAAGCGTTTCCACCTGAAACGCAGCCTGGCCAGCAATTCTGGATTCGTTAAAGACAACTTTCGGCGGAACGAAGCTGAATTCAGCGGATCTCATTGCGGCAATTCGCACCTATTTTCTTATCGATGATGCTGATCGCTTAGTGAAACACCAGGTGTTCATACCGGATGGTTCTAGCGTAAACGTCTGGTGCGGAGCTGTTTGCGGAATTGCGAGGCCCTAATCCCGAACCAGATTCAGCCATTTGTGGAACATTATCATTGGCGAGGGCGGATACGGCGCTCTTCAACCGTGACAGTGAATGATCGAGTGACAATCGGCGCACAGAGTAATCAGGTTTGACTCGACATCGGCCCCCGCCTGGCTGCGGAACCGCTGATGATGGACTTGAAGATTCGACATCGTTCCACAGAACTGGCATCGCCAACCATCTCGCCGCAAGATCTCTTGTCTAAGCAGTTCGTACGAGGCGGCGTCCAATCGGATCGGTTTTCCATTCGGATCAGCCCCACTCATGCGGCTTGTCCGTCGATCTCCGCTAAGAAGTTCTGTTTCTGAGCTGGGGAGAGAAAGCGGAAGAATCGCTTGGCAGAGAAGAGAAGCGTCTCGGGTTCGCCGTGATCGAGGTTCGCGCCAGCCAGGAAGTCGGCGCAGATCATCTCTAGGCAGTATGCTCGCGACTGGTCGCTTCCGAGCATTCGCGAAGCAGTTTCAATCGCGCGTTCGATGACGGGAAGTTGATTTTCGTAGAATTTGAAGTAGACAAGCTCCCAACGCTCTGCGATCTTCCCGGTAAGCTCTCGTTCTACGGCCCGCTGGAAGTCTTCCCTGGGCAACGTGCGAGCTACGTGCAACCAGGTTGCACATTGGAACTTCTCCCGGTCCCGTCGGGCGAGTTTCGCCAATTCCACACCTTTAGCCCATCCGATCTTCTTGAGTTCCTTTCGGGCTTGTGCGGGCAAGTTCTCATGGATTGACATCAGATAGTACGCCTTTCTGCGCGAGTCCGGGAAGCGTTTTTCAAGAAATTCATCGAAGGTATTCACATTCTCCATTCGCCAGTACTGGCCCGCTCGAACCTCGCACAGATACTTTCCCAACTCCACGAATTTGGTGTCCCGGTCCGTCTCCTTCTTTTGCTCCCACCCCAGGATCTGGTCAATCTTCGCTAGTACGAACAGGGCGCGAGTTCGATTGAGTTTCGGAGGCATAGGCGGAAAATCAGTAAGCAAGCTCGTCAAGCCAACCAAGATCTGCTCCTGGACGTCGCACAAGATTTACGTCAACCATATTCTGCTTTCCTAAACAGAGCCCCACGTAGGGACAAGTCGTGCATGGGTTCTGAGGGAATCGAATGCCGCTGTGTGGCAAGAACTCCGCGGCCTCAATTCTCCGAATCGTGTTGCGCACGAGTCGCTCGAATTGCTGCCGTTGGGTATCGGTAATCACGGTTCTCAGATATTGGATTTCAACGAGCCGTTTGCGAATGAAAATCACCTGAGCCACTTCTGGAATACCAGTCAGCCAGGAGTAGCAAACCAGTTGCGGATCAAGAGCGAGCAAGCCGTCTGGCTTCTCGGCGTATCGATTCGCCGAAGTCTTCCATTCCAAGACACAGTGGGTTTCGTCCAGTCTGCCGATGGCGTCTACGTAGCCGACAAAGTTGCTTTCCCCCACGCGTCGCGTGAATTTCACCTGCAGGCTTCGGCGTGGCCAGGGGACACGGACTCGATCGTCTTGGCAGAATCGGGTCAAGAGCATTAGACCTTGATCGAACATGCGATCCCAGGTGTCGCGGTTGCCGTATCGCAGTTGCTCCTTCTTGGCGGCCGACCATTCCCGGAATAGAGTCTCGCCTGGATCTTCGCGCCGGAAATAGGCGTTGAGGGCTTGTTCAAATGCCCGGCCGAAGAGCATCGACGCTCGTTTATCGTGCTCGACCCATCCGTCGAGGTAGCGATAACGGTACCGCCGCGGACAAGTTAGAAACTGACTGATCTGGCTGTAGCTGTAAACCATCAGGCCACCTGCGTAGTGTCGAGATTTGCGGGGGAGAGTTCTTCCCAGCGGCCGGCAGGAGCGAAGCCATCGAAACGGAGCAGGGAAGTGCCGTTAAAGACGATATGGCTGATCTTCACGACTCCAGATAGCCCGACCAGTTGACGCTCGTCGACTTCATCACGGCTCAACAGGTCCGAGTCGTAGCCGAAATCGCGCAGGAACCAGTTGAGCTTCCACAGCGCCTTCGGATTGCAGTACAGGCGGCTCGAGATGGCATGCTGGGCAAAACGGTGTGGCTCGAGAACCACCATGCTCACACTGTAGTAAGGCTTTTGCGCCTGTCGGCGGTACGAGACCCGCTGGACGCGGACAAGGAAGATGCCATCGGGTACCTGGTCTGCGGCACAACGATCAGCGGCGTTGAGGCCTGTGATCTGACGCTTCATGCGGCACCTTCTTTCTTTTGGGGAAAGTAACTGTTGAGCTGGCAGAGGAGGGCATTGCGGTCTTTCTGGGCCCAGTCGGAAAGGTGGATGACGAAGTTCTCGACCTGGTCGCGGGTGGCTTCGCGCAAAGTCTTCACGCCGCAGAAGTCGATCGCGTAGGACTTGACCAGATCGGGATCAAGCTGACGCTGGCGTATGACCTGGCAGAGACGATCACGAACGGTGCCGCTGTTCGCCGGCTGCGGAGGCAGCTTCTTTGGCTCACGAAAAACCCCAGATGGTTCGGCTACTGACCCGATCTCTTCAACCGAACAGATACCGATGCCGTATGCCTTGCGGAGAGCGCGATTGACAGCACGTGTCTCAGCCACACGCATCTCCGCCCCGTGGACCCGCGGGGACACATTCGAGGGGTCGGCATCTCCATAACCGACGAATCCGCGACAGGTTTTCGACCTGAAGACAGTGGCTTTGAATGCCCATCTACCCAGTTTAGGATCGGAAACTCGCTCCGCAAGCTCGGTGGTAATGCCACTGCACCGTCTCCTTCTCGCCAGTCGCAACAACCCCGAGTGAGTGACGTACCACTTCGAGTTCAACAGCAACAGGTCGCCCCTGCGGACCGACAGTCGGAGGTTTACGCTTAGGTCGCGCAGAACAGCCAGTAGCGAACTGGTGACATGTGGACAAAGTTGCTTGACTGTACGCAGGTTCTCACGTAATAGCTCTTCCTTGGACCCGGCTGTATTGATCGGCATGCGCGAACACCTCCGATGTCTGATATCTAAATGATATCACATCGATATCATAAATCAAGATCTTAGGTATGGAACTGGTGAGGAAATGCCGGATCAGAAGGTAGCGACATTACTCAGGCTTCGGCCGGGGCTCAAGGAAAAACTAGCCCAGCTTGCAAAACGAGAGCATAGGTCTTTGAATCAGCAGATTGAATTCATGCTCGAGTCGCTTCTATCTAAGGCCGATATCGTGGAAAGCGAGAATCAAAAAGAGAATCTCCAGAGTAAGGCCCGTAAAAACTCGTAGAGGTTCCGCACTGAGTTTCACCTACCAGCACCCCCGGGCTCGCAAATCCCTACCAAAAGTGGGCCGCCCGATTCTCCTAGGGTTACGCGACACAACCTCCTAACCGAGCACATTGGAAATTTCCGGACGAACCCACCGCTTGCTAACCTTTATTCAATGGTCTCCGCAACAGCAGCCGGAATAACAAGGTCCGCCGCACGGAGCTCGCGCGCCTGGCATTTCCGGAGGCCGTGTCCGCTAGCTCGCTTTAAGGAGGGTCGGTGGCCGCCCACGCGCGACGCGCTGCTCCCGTCCGCCGGAACGGTCCAGCCCGCTAACCTCAACTCAACTCGTACGGCGACAGTTTGACCGCGCGGCCCCCCGGTTCCTCCCAGAAGTACCACTTGCTCGGCGGCAGGCCCAGTGCTTGACTGGGGGGAACCGTCTTACCCGGCAAGAAACTTCCAAACGAACCCACCGCTCGTTAAGTCCTTCCAATCCAGCTCCTTAAATAGGACATCCACGGGACCGCAGCACCTGGCGGCGCTTCGCTCAAGGAGGACTGCGAGTCCGCGCTCCGCACAATCACCCTCCCGTCCCCTTTGCCAGGGCGCCCGACGTCTTCCCTTACCTTAGCCGGCAGGTCCATCACCGGACCCGCCTGGCGGATTCCCCCTTCGAATCAGTGTCTGGCACCCAGGGGCGGCACTCGAAAAAATAATTTCGCTTTTAGGCCCAAGAATCGACGCAACGTCAGTATTGGCATATAGGGGGATACCGCCACGAGCCCTGCTCGACCGGCCGGATCCTTGGGTGCGGATACTTCGTGCCCGAACTCGCTCGCCAACCTTATTTAATGCTGCCTCCGCACAGCAGCAGGGATAACAAGGTCCGCCGCACGGAACTGCCGCGCCTGGCATTTCCGGGGGCCTACGTCCGCCAGCGCGCTTCTGGAGAGCCGATGCCCGCCCACGCGCGACGCAATCTTCCAATCCGCCGGACCTCGATCAGCCGTACCGCTTCGACTCGCGAGGAGCAGGCACTGTGGCAGTAGGAGGGACAACCTCGGTTGGACTGCGGTAGCGGCCAGTGTGTTTCTGAACTTCAGAAATTAAGGGTAGAGTGAGATTTTTTCAGCGAAATACTGCGGAATCTCTCCGAATCACAGTATTGATTAGTGAGAGGTAGATACACAGACAATGTTGGACAAAGCGAACAAAGACGAGGAACAAGACCAGGCGGGCGCACCGCAAGCGCCTGCGGAAGCACCGCAACCGACTCCTGCGGGTAATGATGGGTCATTACTTCCAACCGGCGCGTTTGCCGGTGCGGATCAACAGCAGGGCACGGGTTGTGATGGCGCTACGCAAGACGGCGAACATCAGACCGACCCCGCAGGCGCCGTCGAATGCGATAGCCCGGGTAGTACTCCTCATGCGCAGGGTGAAGGCGACAGTATGTTGTCCAGCCCCGGGCAAACGGAGCAGAAACTGGTCTCGGCTGATGGGACACCCACGCCCCAGGACGAAGTAAGTCCGGAAGACGATCCATTTACCGTCACGAACGAGTCAGAGGAAGATAAACGTACGCACGCGCGGATAATGGCTGCATACGATGAGTATCTTGGTCGGGGAGATATCCGTGAACCCGGGGATGGGCCTGACGTTCCGGACCTGGAGCCCGATTCCCCAGAGTTGGAGTGCGACGACTACAAACCTCCGCAGACGCGGGGCCTCATCCGTCGTGAAGGACGGATCCATGTCGCTCAGATCGAATGGCGGGGGCTACGTCCAGCGCTTACCGTTGTCGATCGCGATTCGCCGCCTTACATGCCCTCCGTGGTATACAACTCAATCCATTTGCCAGAACAGATCGCCGAGTACCAGTCCGCGCGCCAAGTCTTCGATGCAGTCTACGAGGTCCTTCAGAACTGCTCCGCTTTGTCGCGGCAGCAATGCGAGCTGCTTACCTTCTGGTCCATCGCAACCTGGTTCCAGGATTCTTTGGACTGCCTTCCGCGTATCACGATAAGCGGGCCTCGGTACGCGGCGAATTTGCTTTTTACCCTTTTGAGCTATGTATGTCGTAAGGCGATACGGCTTGCAGGAATAAATGCGGCCGTATTGAAGCAGATCGATATCGAGCAGTTGGGGCCGACACTGTTGATCCTTCAGGCCAAACCCAGCAGGAGCGCAATGGAGTTTCTCGATGCTACCGATTACACGGGATATATCTTCCTGAGCGGGGGTGAGCTTCGTACGTTTCGCTGCGTAAAGGTCGTTTATATCGGTGAGACATACGACCCTAAGGAGAGCATCAGCGGCTTGCACATTCATCTGGGCCGCAATGCACCAGTTCCGACGGCGCCTTACCATTCCGCCGCGGGGGTCAAGAGCCTACAAAACCAGCTCCTATCCTATTTCGCCTTCAACCGCAAGCGTACTGACTTCTTAGAAGTTGCACCTGGGGAGCTTCAGCCTGAACTTGATTTGATCGCTCGCCGGCTTGGTGCGGTCATTATCAATGACCCCGGGCTTCAGCGTCGGCTTGTCGAACTCCTCAAGGCATGGAGTGATGATATGCGTGCGGAACGCGCGAACGGCATCGACGGAACTACGTTAACGGCAGCTCTGAATTTCGCGCACAACGATGAACCGCAGGCTTATGTGTGCCAGATTGCGGCGGGAACAAACCAGATCAGAAGCGAACAGGGTGAACCATCGAAGCTGAGCAACGAGAAGGTGGGACACGTGCTGAAAAAGTTGGGCCTCCCCACGCGCCGTGACATGAAAGGTAGCAAGCTTGTCTTCGATCAAGAGACGCAGCTTCTCCTCCACGAATTGTGTTTCGAGTATGACGTGCTGCCGGCCGCGCCGGAATGCGGATACTGCCATAAACTGCAAACGCCAGAATCGGAATAAGTTATGTAGGGCATGGCGGTTATGTAGGTTGTTTTGCAGAGACATCCACGTCCCCGTCAGAAGTCCTCAGCGCTTCTACATCATGTCCGCGCAGATCCGACAAGAACGCGACGACTGCAACGTCCTCAAGCAAACGCAAAAGGCGAAATGGATGTCGCCCGCTCGATACACTGGTCTCTGGGGTGCCTGGATCGTGCTATCGACGGCGCAAAAGCCGTGCTCGGCACCCTTTTCGCCAAGGAAGAATTTTGGAAGCAGGTGTGGCATTTCGATCAATGATCGTCAGAGCCTCTTACTGAATCGGCTGGCCCAGAACAGGCAATTCAGGTCGCGAGTCCCCAGACAGAAGAATTTCAATCGCAGGCGAAAGCAAGTTTTCTGACTACCGGACATAGGGTAGAGGCACCCGTGAACGGTGCCTACGAGGAAAAACCTTATGTCCAGAACCAAGAAGAGACTGAAGATCAAGACCGTGATTCATCGCACCCGTAGTATGTGCAGGAGGGGAACAAGGCAGAAGCGATGAACACGATCGTGCACGACGCGCACTATACGCCGAAGGAAGCCGAAAGCTTGGCCGAGTTTATGAGAGAGTTCTCCGACGTCGAGTCGGATCGGCAGAAAAAGAAAGCTTCGTAGAGAACGAGAAGTCGTGGCTTGTACAAAGCTGAGCCGAGGAATGGATTCAAGCGCCATCCCTTCCTCGGCGCTCCATCCCTGCTTTTGCTTGGATGGCACTGGCTATTCGGTTAGTCAAAAGGAAAGACGTTATGACCTAAGCGGGGCCAAATCAGACGGCCACGGTGGGTCCAAATCAGCTTGCCAAAAGCATGGAATCAGCGATCAAAGCCGGAACTCGATAAGATAGGAATCTTCATGGATGTTTACATCATCGCCGGACCAAACGGTGTCGGAAAGACTACCTTCGCACGAGAGTTTCTTCCCCACTTTGCCGCTTGCAAGAACTTTGTGAATGCCGACCTGATCGCCCAAGGTGTGGCACCATTCTCTCCGGAAGCTGCTGCCTTCCGAGCCGGAAGAATGATGTTGAATGAGATCCAGTCATTTACCAAAAAACGGGAATCCTTCGCATTTGAAACAACGCTCTCGGGGAGGAGTTATCTGAATCTGATACGACGGCTGAAGAGAAAGGGCTACAAAGTTCACTTGTTCTTCCTCTGCGTTGATAGTGTCGATGTGGCTTTATCGAGGATCGCGCAGCGCGTAACAAAGGGCGGACACGATGTACCTGAGGCGGTTGCGCGTAGACGGTTCGATCGCTCGGTGCGAAACTTCTTTCGGGATTATCAGGCAATCGTCGATTCGTGGCATCTGTTTGACAATACTGGCTCTACGCCAGTGACAATCGGGTTCAGAACGGGGAGCAGGCCCCGTATAATAGAACATGAGAAGTATCTGCGACTGATTAGACAAGATGCCGACAAAGACACAAACTCTTAAAAGCATTCTCCGGTTGCCTTTGCAGAAGCGCGCCGAACTGGCGCTTCACAAGGCGGTTGAAGGGGTGATCGAAGAACATGCCCGCCTCGGGTTGCCTCTCTACATCGGCCGCGCGGGCAAGGTCGTGAAACTGTCCCCGCGCAAGGTGCGCGCCCTCTCCAGATCAACCCACCGCAAGTAGTGTTTTCTGGCAAATCCCTCGCTCTTTGGGTCGTGTCTTCTACGGCTGCGGATTTTTTTCGCATTTCCTATCAAACCCGCCTCATGTCAGTAGAACGCAGCTGATATCACCGGGAGCCCTTTCAGCGAGCTTCGGATGTTCTCGCGACTTCTGCGAATGGGTTTTCTGACTACCGGACATAGGGTAGATGCACCCGTGAGAGGTGCCCTCAAGGAGACCTTATGTCCAGAACCAAGAAGAGACTGAAGATCAAGACCGTGATTCATCGTGCCCGTAAGTACGTGAACGAGGGGAACAAGGCAGAAGCGATGAACACGATCGTTCGCGACGCGCACTACACAGTGGCGGAAGCGGAAAAGTTGGCCGAGTTCATCGGGTACTTCTTCGATGTCGAGTCCGATCGCCAGATCGTTTCCCGCTGGTGTGATGAGCACCGCATGTCGGGCTTTCTCTGTCGAGACCAGCACGCCCCGGAAGAAGACCCTTTTTTCATAGTTCCCGCGGCAGCGCCGGCAACTCCCGTTCGTCGCCCGACTTGTACCTGCGGCGCGGCCGCATGCGACAACAAGCGGCACCGTCTGGCGATGCGGATCCGTGATAACCCACAGGAGTGGTTCCGTCTCTGCGAAGAACTCGAGCAGCGTGCCGACAAGTTATTCGTTCCCGATGTCTCTTAGCTGCTCTATTCGTCGTCATTGAAAAGAGGTCAGATGCGCAGAAGACGATTTCTCAAGCTCGCCGCCACGCTAGGTCCATCGTTCCTTCTACCCTACCCCAGCGTCGC
>Ga0070735_10001454_pt1 | contig 22966 bp, 21 predicted proteins | sample Coa_R1_FD_66443 | JGI IMG/M metagenome (GOLD analysis project Ga0070735, IMG submission 66443) | Surface soil microbial communities from Centralia Pennsylvania, which are recovering from an underground coalmine fire - Coalmine... | ecosystem: Environmental > Terrestrial > Soil > Unclassified ...
ATCATGGAAGACGTGAAGTGGCTGGGCTTCCACTGGGACGGCCTCTTCTACGCTTCGGATTATTTCGACCAGCTCTACGAGTGGGCGATCAAACTGATCAAAGATGGCAAGGCTTATGTGGATGATCTTTCGGCAGAGGAAATTCGCAAGCATCGCGGCACGCTGACCGAGCCCGGCAAAGACAGCCCGTACCGCAACCGGACGGTCGAAGACAATTTGAATCTGTTCGAGCGGATGAAGGCAGGCGAATTCCCCGATGGCTCGCGCGTTCTGCGGGCGAAGATCGACATGAGTTCGCCCAACTTCAATATGCGCGATCCCGTCATGTACCGCATCCTGCACGCCGAGCATCACCGCACCGGCAGCAAGTGGTGCATCTATCCGATGTACGACTTCGCGCACGGGCAGTCCGATTCGCTCGAGCGCGTGACGCACTCCATGTGCTCGCTTGAATTCGCGGATCACCAGCCGCTCTACAACTGGTTTATTGAGCAGCTGGGAATTTTCCCCTCGCAGCAGATTGAATTTGACCGCCTCAGCCTGACCTACACGCTGATGTCGAAGCGCAAGCTGCGCCAATTGGTCGAGCAAGGGACGGTCCGCGGCTGGGATGATCCCCGCATGCCCACGCTCTCCGGCATGCGCCGCCGCGGCTACACGCCGGAAGCGATTCGGAATTTCGTGGCGGCCGTTGGAGTGTCGCGCACGAATGGCATTGTCGAATTGGCCATGCTCGAACACTTCGTCCGTGAGGACCTGAACAAGCGTTCGCCGCGGGTGATGGCCGTGCTGCGCCCGCTGAAGATTGTGATCGACAACTATCCCGAGAACCAGGTCGAAGAGATGGACGCGCAGAATAATCCCGAGGATGAGAGCGCCGGATCGCGCAAGGTGCCGTTCTCGCGCGTACTCTACATCGAGCAGGACGACTTCCGCGAAGTGCCTCCTCCAAAATATTTCCGGCTCTCGCCCGGACGCGAGGTGCGCCTGCGCTACGGCTACTTCATTACCGCCAACAGCGTGGTGAAAGATGAGAAAGGCGAAGTCGCCGAGGTGCACTGCACGTACGATCCCGCGACGCGCGGCGGCAACGCTCCCGACGGACGCAAAGTGAAGTCCACCATCCATTGGGTCTCGGCGCAGCACGCGGTGAGCGCTGAGGTGCGCCTCTACGAACACCTGTTCACCAAAGAAAATCTCGCCGACGTGGAAGAAGGGGAAGACGTTCTCGACTACTTGAATCCGAATTCGCTGGAAATAATCCCGCACGCGAAGCTCGAACCGTCGTTGGCGAATGCGGCGGCAGGCAACCGCTACCAGTTCGAGCGCCTCGGATACTTCGGCGTCGACCCAGATTCGAAGCCGGGAGCGCCAGTATTCAACCGCACCGTGGCGCTGAAGGATACCTGGGCGAAGGTGGAAAAGAAGCAGGTGAAGAGCTAAGCTGCAGCGGGACAAAAAGTGAAACCCCGGGCGCAACTTCCACTCGGGGTTAGCACACTAGCCTGTCAAGCTCAATACGATTATCAGAATGCGCGAAGCAGAGGTCAAGATTACCTAAGGAGCTTCCACTATTCTCGCCACATTATTTGAGTTCTCGCGCACCGTGACCTCGATGTGTTTCGCCGGCATCGCGCTGGTGTTGATTGGCCTGTGGGCGGCCAAGCGCGACGTCGCCAACGCTCGCGGCCCCGCCAAAGTCGTGGCCTTGGCTAATCTATGTTTCGCGGCGCCGTTGGCGGTCTTCGGGGCGGAGCATTTCGCAGCCGCCAGAGGCATCATGCAGTTGGTGCCCAAGTTTATGCCTTGGCCCCTGTTCTGGACCTATCTTGTCGGCGCCGGCCTGCTGGCCGCCTCATTGAGCATCGCCACCAAGATTCAGGTGCAATGGTCCGGCTTGCTTTTCGGGATCATGATGTTTCTCTTCGTGGCAATGATGGACCTTCCGGGAACGCTGGCCAACGTGCACAACCGGATTTCCTGGGTGCTGTTATGCCGCGAGATGTCGTTCGGCAGCGGCGGATGGATACTCGCGGGAGATGCGATGGCCAGACGAAACGCACAAGCAGGAAGCAAGCTAATCACCGTGGGCCGCGTCGTGATCGGCATTGCCGCGATATTTTACGGAGTCGAGCACTTTCTTCATCCCATCAATGCCCCGGGCGTTCCTCTCGAGAAACTGATGCCCGCGTGGATTCCCGGGCGCCTGCTCATTGGCTATCTGACGGGAGCAATTCTGCTCGTCGCTGGAGCGGCCATTCTGCTGGGTAGAAAGGCGCGGGTGGCGGCAACCTATCTCGGCAGCTGGATCTTCCTGCTGGTCCTGTTCGTTTATGGTCCGATCCTGATCGCCTCGTTATTGGACCCAAGTACCGATGTCAAGGTCGAAGGGCTCAATTACTTTTTCGACACGCTGCTGTACGCCGGAACCATTCTGGCGCTCGCGAATGCGACCCCACGCCCGATTGATCGGTTGGGATGACACGAAACTCTACGTAGCCCTTGTGGTGGAAAGTCAGCCTAAGGCTGGTTCGCCGCTTTTTCCACCCCCGCCAGCATCTTGTCCAAATCCGCGCGCGAAAAGTAGCGCCCGTTGGCAACCACCCCAGCGATCCTCTGTGTGTTGCGGATGTCCTCGAGTGGGTTCGCGTCGAGCAACACCAGGTCGCCCCGCTTCCCTTTCTCGATCGTTCCTGTTTCACTCTCCAGGCCAAGAAACTTCGCGGGATTGATGGTTGCGGTCTGCAGCGCTTCCACTGGAGTGAATCCGGCGGCCACGAAGCGTTGCAGCTCTTCGTGCAGGCTGAAACCGGGGAAGATGTAAACGCCGGGCGGCGTGTCGGTTCCGGCCAGAAACGGAACTCCCGCGCGGTGCATGGCCAGAACGACTTCCAATTCTTTTTGCACGAAGCGCCTGCGGGTCGCCAGATCGTCGGTGTTGAATTCATGCTCGATCTGCCCGGTGAACCGTTTCCACGTCACGTCTTTCCAATAAGCGGGAACATACTTCCCCCGTGGATCGTGGGCAAAGTCGCTCAACTCAATGAGGTTGCCGCCCCGCTCCCACACCAGCGTCGGACACTGCCAGGTCTGATTCTTTGCCAGCAGCGCAAACAGCCTGGCCGCGCGGTCTTCGTCATACGTGGCTAGGAATTTCCCCGGCCCCTTCGGCCCTTTCAAGAATTCATCTTCATGCGGCGAGGCGCCTTCGAAAATTCCAATCAGGTGTTCAAAGCTCTTTTGCCCGGCATTCGAAGCCTCCGAAGCGCGCACTGCATCGGGCACATGCCCGACAAACGTAATCCCCTGCTTATGCGCCTCGTCAGCAATAGCGAAGACGGCATCGCGCGGAATCAACGATTGCAGCTTGATGAAGTCGGCGCCACGTCGCTTCAGATCGTCGACGGCGCGGCGGCCATCTTCGGGAGTCTTGATCGCAATCGAACTGGGAAAGCGCGGCTGCGGCCCGTCGAGCATCGGCCCAGACATCACCATGCGTGGCCCGATCAGCGTTCCAGCGGCAATTTCCTTGCGCCACTGCTGCAGCACTTCCAGTTCACCGCCCATATCGCGCACGCCGGTGATGCCGTTCGCGATGAAGAGCGGCAGCGTGACTTCCTTCCCCCGCGGAAACCAGTCGCCAAAGACCATGTGGACATGCATGTCCCAAAGACCGGGGATCAAAAATTTGCCGGTACCGTTGACCTGCACTCCCGGCGGCTTGCCTTTCACATCCGTGGAGTAATGGATTTCGGCGATCTTTCCATTTCGCACGATCACGGTGCGGTGAAGTTGCGGGGGGCCTCCTGTCACGTCGATCAGCGTCACATTGACAATGCTGACTACTGGAGTCTGGGATGACTGCGCCCAACAGGTTGCACTCAGCCCCGCGATCAGGAGGAACAACACGGTCCGCTTCATATGGAGACGCATGTTAGGACGCGCGATTGATGTTCGTCAAAGGGACAAGCTTTTCTAAACATCCGGAGTGCGCTACAGTTCTGGCGAATTCGCACCGCTCACCCAGGAGGAACTATGGCTCGTCGGGCATTTCTCTCGCGAATGGCAAAGCTGGCAGCCCTGCCGTTTCTCACTTCCATCGCTCCACTAGCGGCGCAAGCCGGGAAGAAGCAACTCAAGATACTGATGAAGAGCGCGTGGGGTTCAGACGATCCCACGAAAGCCGCATTTCCGTTCTCCCACGGTTTGGCGCTCGCCGAGGCGGGACATGAAGTGCAAGTCTACCTATTAGGCGAGGCCGTGGTGCTCATGCGCAAGGTTGTTGCCGACGCGGTCACGCCCGTCGGCTGGCCCGCGGTCGGCGATTTCCTGAACAAACTCGCGGCCAAGCACGTGCAGATCTATGCCTGCGGCGCCTGCGCCCGCGCTCGCGGCGTAACCGAAACCGACCTGGCCAATTACAGCGCGAAATTCGGCAGCCCGCTGGTTTTCGTCTCGCTCATCGAGTGGGCGGATCACATCATCACGGAATAGGCTGTGAGCTGATGGCTGACAGCTGACAGCTGACAGCTGATGGCTGACAGCTTCCTAATGCACGTGCGGGCTTTGCGCCGGATTCTTGTGCGGGCCCGGCGGTTCCTTCACCACTTTGATCTCGAAGTTCACCGGCAGAGTTTTAGGCGGGAAACACTGTGCATTGTCGCAGGCTTGATAACGCAGCGTGCCATGCAATCCATACTTCGCCGGAACCACCGCATGCAGCGGGTGCACGCTGACATCAATGGAGAAGTCCCCGCTGTACACGCTCAACTTCTCGTCGGGGGAAAAGGGGAATGAGAGGTCCTTCCCCTGGGGATACTGAGTTTTTCCCAGAACAATGTCGGTAGGCGGATCGATCTTCAGCGTGGTAGGAATCAGGAACTCGGAATGCGGTGCGTTGGAGTTGATGTGGAATCCCGAAGCCACACGAAAGTTTAGAGTGACCTTGGTCTGCGCCGCGCGCTGCACCTTCGTCAGCGGCACCGGAGCCATCGAGACCGACGGAGCTTTGCCGGATTGCCCGACGCCAGTGGCCGCCAGCAATGCGAGCACCCACATGGCTTTCAGGTTGGGTCTTGGCGAATTCATAGGCGTGGTGCCAAGAAGCTACACCAAATAGTAGAAGCAACAACGTGCCGTTCCTAGTGTCACTTCTGAGCCTGCACGGCGGCTGGCACGGAACCAGCCTGGGTTGATCCCGACTGCGTGTTGAGCGCCTTGCGGATGGCTTCTTCGATGTCGCCCCTGCCCTTCAGGCCGATGATTCGGTCGACGATCTTGCCGTCGCGTCCGATGAAGAAACTCTCGGGCAGCGCCGGAACTCCGCCGTACTCCTCGCCCACCGCTTCTTTTCCCAGCAGCACGGGATAGTTGACGCCCATCTCTTGCGCGAACTTGGCGATATCGTCCTTGCCGGAATCATCCATGGCGACGCCGATCACCTGCAGGCCCTGCGCGCCGTATTGCTTCTGCAATTCCACCAGCCATGGCGTCTCGATCTTGCACGGCCCGCACCAGGTTGCCCAGAAATTCAGCAGGACGGCTTTGCCGCGCAGCTCGGATAAGCTCATGCTCTTGCCGTCCAGCGTTTCCAGAGTGAAATCCGGCGCTATCCCTGACTTGGTAATGCTCATTCCCGGATTCGAATCCGAGCGCCGAGCCATGTGGAAGCCAAAATAGAGCATGAGCGCCGCGACCACGGCCACGACAACCAAAGCCATCGGATTGCGTCCACTTCCCCCGGGCGCCGTATTCTGGGCATTGGTAGGAAAGTTGCCGCTATCGAGCGGCGGCTGGGCCAGCGGCTGGCCGCAAGCGTCGCAGCGCGGCGTGCCCGGCGCAGGCTCAGGGCTGAGTGCTTCACCCTTACTAAGTAGCGCCCCGCATTTTGGACACCACTGCGACGGCTCTTGGCCGTCCGGTTTTTCAGAAATAGACATAAGAAGCTAGATTCCTCACAGCGCAAAACGGTTCAAGAACGATAGCCAGCTCGAAATCAGCGTGAAGCGCCCCATCACGAGCAAGATTCCCAGCGCAATCAGCAGGCCGCCGCTCGCCACTTCAAGCGCGTGCATGTGCGAGCGGAAGCGGCTATAAAACTTCAGGAAGCGCTCCATCAGCAGCGACGTCAGCAAGAACGGCACGGCCAATCCCAACGAATAGACGGCCAGCAACAGAATGCCCTTCACCAAAGTGTCTTGCTCGCTGGCCAGCGTCAGAATGGCGGTCAAGATCGGTCCCAGGCACGGAGTCCAGCCGAACGCAAACGCAAATCCAATCACGAAGGCGCCAATCGGAGTGCTGCTGCCCTTCACGCTGTGCAGCCGGGCATCGGTATACAGCCACTTGATCTTGAAAATTCCCGTCAAGTGCAGCCCAAAAATAATGATGACCACCCCGGCGACGATGGAGAGCGTGTGCTTGTAACGCGCCGCGACCTGGCCAATCTCGGTCGAGATCGCGCCCAGGGTCACAAACACGATACTGAACCCCAGGATGAATCCAATCGAATTGATCATCACCCGGCGCATCAGCTGCGCCTGCGGAGCCTTCAGCTCTTCGACACCGACGCCGGAGATCAACGAAACGTATCCCGGAACCAGCGGCAGCACGCATGGCGACAGGAACGAAATCAGCCCCGCGAAGAAGGCGGCAATCGGCAGTGGAAGGCTTCCCATTCGTTCTTATTGTACCTGCTGGTTATCCCCTATCTGAATCAGACGCGCCGCGGGGGATTAAGTTACAGAACTGCAGTTGGGATGTCTCAACGAGCTGGGGACTGGTGGCTTTTCTCCGGGGTCGCAGCGGTGGGCGGCGTTGCGAAAGACGGCGTCTGATCGGAATCCACCAGCTTGCGAAAAACTCCCGTTGGCAAGGTCGCCATCAGCACGGCCCGGCTGTCTTCCTGGCGTACCTTCAGGCTGTCGAACAAGGTCTTCAAATCCGCATCGGTGCCGGGTGATCCCACCGAGGCCTCCGCGCTGTGAAACATCGACAAAAACACACTCAGCTTGTCGGCAATCGCTTTCGCATCGTCGCTGCTGGCGGCCCAAGCCTCCGCCCGCACATGCAGCACCCCGGCACGCAAGGGCAGATGCAACGGGTTGTAGCTGGCGGAGAGCACGATGTCGGCTGGATGCGGCAGCAAATCGCCCCATCCGCCGAATTCGGGAACCGCCGGGTCAACATGCGCAATCACCCAGACCGGGCTGGCCAGCTGCACTCGCTTGTAATAACGACGCAGCATCGCGGGGCCTCCGAAGGGGGAAGCCAGCCGCCGGGCCCGGTCCACCATCCCGCGAATGACGCCCGGGTCGTCGTGATTCGACGCCGCCACGGTGTCGACGCCGAGAATCGCGATTCGAAAGTTTCGGCCCGCCAGCGGAATCGTAAAGATGTCCACCGAATGATAGTTCTCCACCGACTTTGCCGTGCGCTTGAGGTACGCCACGCACTTGCCGGTGTCGAAGTGTCCGATAAAGACTTCGGAATAGCGAGGCTCAGGCGCGGAGCCACCGGTCCCGCCTCCTGGCCAGCTCTGCGGGTAATGGATGGCGAAGGCGGCAGCCTCCAGGTCGCGCTCGTAGTCAAAACCGGTTTCCTGGATGAACTCGTCGTAATCCGGATCGTGCATCACGGGGAAAAAAGATTTGCCGCTGTTCGCCTTCCGCGCCCAAGTGAAGTTGCCGTAGAGAAACGCGTCGGCGCTGGGCAGCAGCCGTGCCGGTTCCGGCGGCGCATGCTTGCGCAACTGGACAGCCAGCGTAAGTGCGGCCGCAATGATTACGACCGCCAGCGCAATGGGGAAGGTGGCTCTAATTCGCATGAAATGCGGTCAGAACCTAAGAATCATAGCATTCTGGAGCCTTGGGGATATTCAAGCGAAAGGTCACTCATGCCTTAAGGCCGTCATCGGATCAATGTGAGCCGCCCGGACGGAAGGGACGCATCCCGCCAGAAGCGCTGCCGCAATCAGGACCATGACCGCCGCCCCGAGCGCCAGCGGGTCGTTCGGCTTCATCCCGAACAGGAAAGATCCGATCAGGCGCGACGTGCCCAGCGCGACCGGGATGCTGATCGCGAGTCCCACCGATGCCAGCACGCAGACCTCGCGCAGCACCATCCACACAACCGGGCCCCGCCGAGCGCCAAGGGCCATGCGAACTCCGATCTCGCCCGTGCGCCGCGCCACGGTATACGAAATTGTGCCGTAAAGGCCCACGCAGGCGATGATCAGCGCCAGTATGGCAAAGGCGGAACACAGCTCGGCCAGCATCGTCTCCTGTTGGAGGGTTTCTGCGATTTCCGCTTTCTGGGTTCGGATGTCGGAAACCGGCAAAAGCGGATCTGCCTGATGGACGGCTCCCCGCACCGCGTTCACGACGGCCGTTGGATCGCCTGCGGTGCGAAGCACGAACATCATCTCGTTCGGCAGCGGATACCCTTGGTCATAGGCAAAGTAGACAAGCGGCAGGGTCTCTCTCTTCAGCCCACCGTAGGTCGTGTTTCGGGAGACGCCGACGATCTCCATATCGCGTTCCAGATTCTTCTCTTCGTCATCTTTCCACAACATCAGGTGTTGTCCGACGGGGTTGTGGCCTGGGAAGTTGAGGCGCGCGAATTCTTCGTTAACGACGGCCACCGGCTGCGATCCGGGACGGTCGCGCTGTTCGATCTCGCGCCCGGCCACAAGGGGAATCTGCATGGTCGACAGGAAACCCGGTCCGATCCTGGCGAAACGCGTGTCGTCCCTGGGCCGCTGTCCGGGCAGGCTGATCGGCATGCTGCTCTCGCCGCGAATCAGGGACTCTCCCGTTAACGTGGCGCTGCGCACACCGGGAATTGCGGCGAGGCGCTCTCTCAGATTCTCGTAGAACCCCGAGATGTCGGCATCCTGGTGACCGGACTGGCGGGCGTTGACCTGGAACAAGAGCAGGTTTTCCCGATTGAAGCCAAGGTTTAAGGATTGCAGATTGGAAAGAGTTCGCACGAACAGCCCGGCGGCCACGAGCATCAACAGCGAGATGGCGATCTGCCCGACGACGAGAACCTGGGTTGCGCTGACGCGCCACGTAGAAGTGCGCCGCCGCGTCTGCACGGTTTTTGTTTCTTTTAACGTCTCAGCCAGGTTCAGATCGGTAGACTGCAGCGCCGGTGCCAACCCGAACAGCAGACCGGTCAGCAACGACAGCCCCGCCGCCACCGCCAGAACGTGCCAGTTCAATTCGGCGTGAAAGTTGGTGTCGGCCGGCCCCAGCGAGATCAGGATGCCGAGAAAGCGAATCCCCCAGCTCGCGAGTAACACTCCCAACGCACCGCCGGCGGAAGCGAGCAGCACGCTTTCCGTCAGGAGCTGCCGAATTACCCGCATGCGGCTTGCTCCTTCGCTCAGGCGCAGAGCGATTTCTCGTCGTCGCGATGCGGCGCGCGAGAGCAGCAGGTTGGCGACATTGGCGCAGGCGATGGCGAGAATCAGCGCGACCAGAGTCATCAATACGTAAAGCGGCTTGGAGAACCGCCGCCGCAGAGTGTCGAGCCCGCCCGCGCCTTCCCGCAGAAAGAGCATGGGAAGGTTCGCGCGCTCCTTGTCATTTTGCGCTGTCGTTGTCACCCACTGCTGGAAGCGCGGTGCCAGCTTTGCCTGCGCTTGCGCAATGCTGATGCCGGGGCGCAGGCGGGCCATGATCTCCAGCCAGTAAAAGTTCCCGTCCAGGTAGTCCGCGGCCGAGAAGCCGAAAGGAATCTGAGCTCCCAGCAGAAGATTGGCATGCATGGGAAGGTACACGTCGGGAGCCATGGACGGGTCGACGCCGAAAAATTCCGGTGGCGCCACGCCGACAACCGTGAAAGGAAGATTGTTGATCAGCATCGATTGCCCGGCGGCGTTGGCTGGGCTGCCGAAGTGCGCTTCGCTGAAGGCGTAGCTCAGTACAGCGACCGCGGGCGCGCCAACGCGGTCGTCGTCGTCGACAATCAGGCGACCCGCAGCCGGGACTACTTCGAGGCCGTTGAAGTAATCTCCCGAGACCAGTTCACCGCTCGCGTTTTCGGCCTGCCCTTTCATAGAGAGACTGAGCGTGCGGACTTCGCGCGCGTGCGCGTAAGAGAAAACGTGCGAGAACACCGAGTAGTCGCGAACGATCGCAAAGGCGGGATAGGGAAAGTTTCCGCTGACCGCCCCCAGTTTGGAGTCTGGGTCCACGCTGCCGCTCATGCTTTGCATGACGAAATTCCGGTCTTCACCACGGCGCCATGGCTTGGCGTGCCAGCTCACGACCACCAGAGACTTCGGATCGGAAACCGGCAGGGAACGGAGCAGGAGTGAGTCCAGGAAGCTGTAGATCGCGGTGTTGGCGCCGATGCCCAGCGCCATCACCAGCAAGGCCACCAGAGTGAAGCTGGGAGTCTTGACCAGAATCCGTGCGGCATAGCGCAGGTCGCGCAAGAAGTCTTCCGCCCAGGCGATGCGGTTGGCTTCCCACACACTGTCCCGGATGACCAGCGGATTTCCCAACTTTACGTACGCTTGGCGCCGCGCTTCTTCGGGGCTCATGCCGCGAGCCAGGTTGTCGTCAATCTCGTGCTGCAGGTGCGATTCGAGTTCCTGTGCGACCTCGGTGTCTTCTTGGGACCTGCGGAAGAATCGTTTGAGATTCACGATGACCTCCTAGTCCGCGGCTTCGCCCAGCACGCGGCCAATTGCCGCGACCAATGATCGCCAGCGGTCGGTCTCCGCCGTCAGTTGCTTTTTGCCAGCGGCGGTGAGCTTGTAGAACTTCGCCTTGCGGTTGTTATCGCTGACTCCCCAGTACGAACTGACCCATCCTCGATGCTCGAGCCGGTGCAGCGCGGGATAGAGCGACCCCTGCTCCACTTCCAGCACGTTGTCGGAGGTGTGCTCGATGACGTGCGCAATGGTGTGCCCGTGCGCCGGGCCGGTGATCAGCGTGCGCAGGATCAGCATGTCCAAAGTGCCCTGCACCATCTCTCCACTAGGCTGCGAGTTCTCCACCATCGATTCACTCCACTCGAACGTCTATGGGAACATAGCATACTCCACTCGACAGTCTATGGGAAGCGCTTTTTTCCAATTGGACGAGCTATCGGCTGGGCATTTGCGCCTTAACTTCTCGCACCGCGTTCACGACGGCGTCCGAGCGCTCGGAAGGAATGTCATGCCCGCTGTCTTCGACGAGCTCGCGTTTCCCGCGGCTGGAAAGCCGCGCCAGGCGCAACTGTAAATCGTCTGCCCAGACGCGCTGATACTCATCCCAATCTTGCTCGCTGAGACCGAGCGTGCCCGCCGCGGGCTTCGTCCCGGCAGTGAGTACGACAAGAGGTTTATCACCGAGACTTCCTGCCGCCCGCGCCTGTTCCGCGCTGATCTGAATGTGCTCGAGTTCATCCGAGCGCGCGGCTAGATACTTCGATTGCAGGTAGAGATAGGAATTCTCCGCCTGCCCTCGAGCCTGCAATCTCACGCGTTCAATGCCAAGACTCACCAGCACCGGAGCCCACCGCGCCTGACTTCGATAATGAGCCCGCAAGTCAGAGCCGACCCGATTCCACACTGGAGGCAGCAGCTTGTACTGATCCTCCTGCACGGAATCCACGAGAACCATGCCCGCAACTTCATCGGGAAAGTGCCCGTTGAAGACCCGCACGTTGTAGCCGCCGAACGAGTGTCCGACGAGAATAAACGGCGGTTTTTCGCCGGCATTCTTCAGAAGCGAGTGCAGTTCTTGTGCGATCTGCTGGCTGGTGCGCGGCTTCGGTCCGGCATCGCTGCCCCCATAGCCCGCACGGTCGTACGAGCAAACTCGGGTGAATCTTGCGATGCCGGACTGCACCGGCTCCCACTCAATGGAGACATCGCCCAGCCCTGACTCCAACACGACCGTGGGGCTTCCGGCGCCTGTGCAGTTGAGTTTGAGACGAAAGCCGCCAACGTCTACCGGTCTGCCCGGCTCGGGAAAGCGGCGGGCATCGGCACGGTGGGCAAGCCCCTCATACAATGCACCGGCGATCGCCAGCAAAATTAACAGCCCTCCTACGATAAGCGCGAGATTGCGTAGTAAGCGCATGCTTCTGCCGTGGCAAACGTGATGAGGTTAACCCTTTCTTGCGCCCCAACTTGGCCTTATGGTACTTTATATAATTGTCCCGGACATCTGGAAGGGATCCGAGGGATCAGTTTGCGCGAAGGCGCATCTGTCCCCAGAATTGCTGGCGTAGCTCAGTCGGTAGAGCATCTGATTTGTAATCAGAGGGTCGGGGGTTCGAATCCCTTCGCCAGCTCCAGGAAACGAATTTTACCGGTTTATTCCGGCAGGCGGATCGGCGGTAGCGGCGCGACAGGTTTTTCCAACGCACTCCTTTCGGAGCTTTATTCCCGGCGTGCAGTGATCTTCGCAGTTGTCTTGTGCGCGACCTTGGTTTCCCTGTTTTGCGAGCGTGAATTGCAATTTGTGCTGCGCCAGTTTGCGGGTTGGTGTGCCAATCCCGCCGGACGCGAAACGCAGTCTGCCGGACGAAGCGCGACGGCCGCATCGCCCGTAAGTTTTTGCACAGGTGGGTGAGTGGTTAAAGCCGACAGACTGTAAATCTGTTCCTCCTAGCGAGGTACGGAGGTTCGAATCCTCCCCTGTGCACCAGGATTTATCGTGAATCGCCTTGCGGTAGCTTTGATCGCCTACGCAGTGCTGGGAGTCATGACGTGGCTGACGATCAGCGACCCGCGGGTTCGAGCGGTCCCGCTGGCGATTCTGGCGCTGTTCGCGGTCAAAAGCTGGTTGCGCCGGAACGACGTGATGCACCCGGACAAGAGCAGCGACGCGGAAGGCTCAGAGGAAGAAAAAGTTTCGCTGAGAGCTGACGGCTGAAAGCTGACAGCTGGGTAGGGCCGATGTAGCTCAGTTGGTAGAGCACTCCCTTGGTAAGGGAGAGGTCATCAGTTCAATCCTGATCATCGGCTCCAGAGTTTGTTGCAAGCTTCGTGGAAGAGCGGTCGGAAGGTTTGGTGGAAGGGCACGGCTTCGGCCGTGCCGTTTCGAGTTACAAGTTGTGGCGGCTTCAGCCGCTGAGGTTTATAGCTGACGGCTGATAGCTGACAGCTGGGTTTCGCGGGAGTAACTCAGTGGTAGAGTCACAGCCTTCCAAGCTGTTGGTCGCGGGTTCGATTCCCGTCTCCCGCTCCAGAATTTGGATGTCGCGAGGATGACAGTGGCGTTTGAACAGGCTGCCATCAAGGTTCAGAAGACGCAAGAGTTCGCCAGGCTGCAAGGCGCCATTGAGCAGGCGTTCTTGCCCGGGAAGGTTGAGCGGTTCCTGAAGCAGCTGGATCGCAAGGGAATTCGCATCCGGGACTTCGATGCGCTGCTGGCGCAACGCGTTCTCGAAGGCTTCGGCGAAGCGGGACTGGACGCTCTGCAGCTGTATCAGGCGCTGCCGCTGTCGGACCAGGCGCAGATGCGCGAGTTTTACCTGTCGAAGCTGGAAGGCGTCGACATCGCGCTGCGGCACAAGTTTAAGAAGCTGTACCAGTACTACTGAGTTGGCACCGACCTTTTGGTGCAGAGGTTTTGAGCTAAAAGCTTAAGAGCTAGGAGCTAAGAGCTGCATTATGGCGAAAGAGAAATTTGAACGGACCAAGCCGCACTGCAACGTAGGCACGATCGGACACATCGATCATGGCAAGACCACGTTGACGGCGGCCATCACCAAGGTGTTGCAGAAGCACAACCCCAAGATTGTGTTCCGGTCGTTTGATTCGATCGACAACGCGCCGGAAGAGAAGGCGCGCGGCATCACCATCGCGACGGCACACGTCGAGTACGAGACGGCGAACCGGCACTACGCGCACGTGGATTGCCCCGGCCACGCCGACTACATCAAGAACATGATCACGGGCGCGGCGCAGATGGATGGCGCGATCCTGGTGGTCGCGGCCACCGACGGCCCCATGCCGCAGACCCGCGAGCACGTGTTGCTCGCCCGCCAGGTCGGTGTGCCTTACATCGTGGTCGCGCTCAACAAGTGCGATGCGGTGGACGATCCCGAGTTGTTGGATCTAGTTGAGCTCGAAGTGCGCGAGTTGCTGAAGAGCTACAAGTTCCCGGGCGACGATGTGCCGGTGATCCGGCTGTCGGCGCTGGGCGCGCTGAACGGCGAAGAGAAGTGGGAAAAGCAGATTGACGCGCTGATGGAGGCGGTAGACAAGAGCGTGCCGCAACCGGCGCGCGAGCTGGATAAGCCGTTCCTGATGCCGATCGAAGATATCTTCTCGATCTCTGGCCGTGGCACGGTGGTGACGGGCCGAATCGAGCGCGGCAAGGTGAAGGTCGGCGAGGAAGTGGAAATCGTCGGCTTCCGCGATACGCGCAAGACGGTGGTCACCGGCGTCGAAATGTTCAAAAAGCAACTCGACGAAGGCATGGCGGGCGACAATGCCGGGTTGCTGCTGCGCGGCATTGGCAAAGACGATGTGGAGCGTGGCATGGTGCTGGCCAAGCCCGGATCGATCACGCCGCACACCAAGTTCAAGGCCGAGGTCTACATCCTGACCAAGGAAGAGGGCGGGCGGCATACGCCATTCTTCAAAGGATACCGTCCGCAGTTTTATCTGCGAACGACGGACGTGACGGGCGTAGCGGAGTTGCCGGCAGGCACCGAAATGGTGATGCCGGGGGACAACGTCAGCCTGGTGATCGAGCTGATCACGCCGGTGGCGATGGAGAAAGGCCTGCGCTTCGCCATTCGCGAAGGCGGCCACACTGTCGGAGCCGGCACGATCGCAGAAATTGTGAAGTAAAGAAGCTGTCAGCCTTCAGCTGTCAGTGAGACCAGTTGTAGCGCAGAAGTGAGAAGTAAGAATGCAGGAGTAAGAACGAAACAAGAGTTCTGCATTCTGAATTCTTACTTCTGACTTTGAAGACGAGTTGAGCTAAGAGTTAGGAGCTGTTGCGATGCCCCGAGAAATTGTGACCTTACAATGCGGTGACTGCAAAGAGCGGAACTATTCGACGACCAAGAACCGGAAGACGACGACCGAGCGGCTGGAATTCAAGAAGTTCTGCCGCCGTTGCCGTAAGCACACGCCGCACAAAGAAGTGAAATAATTGAGTAATTGGGAAATTTTGTAATTTCGTAATTGAAAACCTCGGGGTTCGGAAGCTTTTCAAATTACCGAATTACTCAATTACCAAATTACTCAATCCGAAACAGGGGCGTAAGCTCAACGGTTAAACTGTCGGTCTCCAAAACCGAACTTGGGGGTTCGAATCCCTCCGCCCCTGCCAGAGCTTTTGGAGAGAAGGGCCAGAGCCAGGAGTTGTGATGTCAGTCGAGACGAAGAAAATGGCAAATTCAATTGCAGCAGCCGGCGGCAGCTTTGGAGACCGGCTAAAGTCCTGGCCGGAGCGAATCAGGTCCTTCTACAACGACGTACGCACCGAAATGCGCAAGGTGACCGCGCCCGCGTGGAAGGAAGTGCAGGCCACCACCACGGTCGTCGTCATCACCGTCGCCATTTTCGCCTTCTACTTCTGGGTGATCGACTTCCTCATCCAGCATGGCGTGAGCTATCTGTTCAGTCTGTTCAAGGCGCGTGGTTGAGATGACATCCGTACGCAACGTTAAAGAAGAAGCACTTTCTATGCCGGACGAAGAAAAAAACGAAGCCACCCCCAGCCCGACCAGCGAGCCGCAGAGCGCCGGCCCGGAAGGCGCTGCCGCTACCGCCGAGGCCCCCCGCAACCCGAACATGAAGTGGTACATCATCCACTCCTATTCGGGATTTGAGCGCAAGGTGAAAGAGTCGCTCGAGTCGCGCGTTGCAGCCTTCGGGCTGCAGGACAAGATCGGCAAAGTTCTGATCCCCACCGAGTCGGTAACGGAAGTGCGCGGGGGCAAGAAGTACACCTCCGAGCGCATGTTCTATCCCGGCTACGTGCTGGTCGAAATGGATATGGACGATCACGTCTGGCACGTGGTGAAATCCACGCCGCGCGTGACCGGATTCGTCGGAACCGGGCAACAGCCGACGCCGCTTTCGGATGAGGAAGTTCAGCACATCGTCTACAAAGTCGCCGACAGCCGCGAGAAGCCGAAGCTCAAGGTCAAGTTCGAGAAGAACGAATCGGTGCGCATCACCGAAGGCCCGTTCGCCAGCTTTACCGGCGTGGTCGACGAAGTGAACGAAGACCGCGAAACGCTGAAAGTGATGGTCACGATTTTCGGGCGTTCGACTCCGGTGGAATTGGAATTCAATCAGGTCGAGAAAGTGGCGTAGGTATGGGAAGTTTCAGTGCCAAGTTGCGAGTTTGGAATCCCAGCGCCCCCGAGAAGACTGAAGAGATTCAGGCAATGGTGGACACGGGAGTCGCATTCTCTTGGATTCACCGAGAGCGTTTGGAGCGGTTAGGGGCGCAAGTATTGCGTCGGATTGGATTCCGCGCGATTGACGGTTCGATTATCGAGCGTGATACCGCCGCAGTTTGGGTGGCGAGCGACGGCTTCTCCGCACCCGACATTGTGGTAATGGCCGAGCGGACGGATATGGAAGTGATCGGAGTCCACACGATCGAAGGACTGGGATTGGCTGCCGATCCCTTGCAGAAAAAGTTGATTCCTACGGTGATGCCGGCGCTGACGGCGATCGGAATTTAGTGAAGGCCTTGGCCAAGAGCTAAGAGCTAGAAGCTAGGAGCTAAAGAAGTGGCAAAAAAAGTTACAGGTTTCGTAAAGCTGCAGATCGCGGCAGGCAAAGCAACTCCGGCGCCCCCGGTGGGCCCGGCCCTCGGCCAGGCGCAGATTAACATCATGGAGTTCTGCAAACAGTTCAACGCCAGAACCAACCAGAAGGAGATGGAGGGCCTGATCATTCCGGTCGTCGTCTCCGTGTACAACGACCGCTCGTTCACCTTCATTACCAAGACGCCGCCGGCGTCGATTCTGCTGAAGCGTGCGGCTGGCATCGCTAAAGGATCAGGCACGCCGAACAAGGACAAAGTCGGCAAGGTGACGCTCAAGCAGGTCGAAGACATCGCCAAACAGAAGATGCCAGACCTGAATGCGGCTTCGATTGACACCGCGATCAAGAGCATTCGCGGCACCGCGCGCTCGATGGGAATCGAAGTCATAGGATAAAGATTGAGTAATTGGGGAATTTGGTAATTGCGTAATTGGAAACCCGTGCGGAAGAGTTTTCAAATTACCCAATTACTAAATTTCCCAATTACCAAATTGTCAAACGCACCACGGTCGCTCACACCCGAGCGAGCGGTGGGAGACAAGGAAAAGCAGATGAATAAAAAAGAAGGAAAGAACATCGCCAAGGCGCACTCGGCAGTCGAGAAGCGTCCTTATGTCCTGCAGGATGCGGTTCCGCTCCTGCAGAAAGTGAAGTACGCCAAGTTTGACGAGACCGTCGAGGTCACGCTGCGGCTGGGAGTCGATCCCAAGCACGCCGACCAGATGGTGCGCGGCACCGTGGTTCTGCCGCATGGCCTCGGCAAATCGAAAAAAGTTCTGGTCATCGCGACCGGCGACAAGATTAAGGAAGCCGAGGCTGCGGGCGCCGATTTTGCCGGCGGCGAAGAGATGGTCGAGAAGATCACCAAGGAGAACTGGACCGACTTCGACGCCCTCATCGCCACGCCCGACGTGATGAAGTCTGTCGGACGCCTCGGCAAAGTTCTCGGCCCCAAGGGCCTGATGCCCAATCCGAAGACCGGCACCGTGACCTTCGACGTGGCCAAGGCGGTGCAGGAAGTGAAAGCCGGCAAGGTCGAGTTCCGCACCGACAAGACCGCGCTTGTGCATTGCCCCGTCGGCAAAATTTCGTTCTCGCCCGACAAGCTGATTGAGAACGCCACGGTGCTGATCACCAGCGTGATTAAGGCCAAGCCTTCAGTCGCCAAGGGCAAGTACATCAAGGGCTGCTACCTGAGTTCGACGATGGGTCCCGGGATAGCGCTCGATGTTGCCCCGATCGAGGCTTCGGCCAAGGCATAGCGGCGCTGGCGCGCTGCGGACAGCCGAGGCGGCTGTCCCCACATACACAAGATTGCGAGGATTGAATCATGGCGGTTACCAAGGCAAAGAAGACAGAGCAGGTTGAGAAGCTGAGCAAGGAACTGAAAAACGTTTCGAATGTCGTCGTCGCGACCTACACCAAGCTAACCGTGACCCAGGATTTTGAGCTGCGCAAGGCTCTCCGCGGCGCGGGCGCGAAATATCAGGTCGTGAAGAACACTTTGGCGGAGCGCGCGGCCAAGGGCACCAAGGTGGAAGGCGCTCTGAAAGATCTGGCGGGCGTCACCTCCATCGCCTACACCACGGGCGATCCGGTGGCGATGGCCAAAGCGTTGACCAAGTACGCCAAGGACACTCCCGATTTCACTTTCAAGGTCGGAGTCGTCGAAGGCCGCGTGGTCTCGATCAAGGAGATCGAGTCGCTGGCCACCATGCCTTCGAAAGACGAACTGATGTCGAAGCTGCTGTTCCTGATCAACGCTCCGGCGCAGCGTCTGGCGACGGCGATCAATGCTGTCCCGCGGAATCTGGCAGTGGTGATCGATCAGGCAGTGCAGCAGAAGAAGTTCAAGGAAGCCTAGGCTTCCATTGAGTAATTGGAAATTGAGAAATTGTGTAATTGAAAACACACTTAGCGATCGTGCGGTTTTTCAATTTCCAAATTACAAAATTACCCAATTACTCAATGATTTGAGTTTGGTTATCAGCAGGGCAGGGGTTGCGCGGTCCGTCCAAGCGTTGTCTGGCGCGAGGAAAGAGGGCCTTGTCGCACTGGAAACCTGGCTTGCGGATGGCGAAAAAAGAAAAGACTAAATACTGGAGAATCAACATGGCGGATCTTGCACAGTTAGAAGAGTCAATCGTAGGCCTGTCGCTTCTGGAAGCGGCGGAGCTGGTCAAAAAGCTGGAATCGCGTCTCGGCGTGTCGGCGGCAGCGGCAGCTCCCGTGATGGTGGCGGGCGGCGGCGGTGGTGCGGCGGCAGCGGCTCCGGCTGAAGAGAAGACCGAATTCACCGTCGTCCTCAAAGAGGTCGGTGCCAATAAGATCAATGTAATCAAGGCCGTACGTGAAGTCACCAGCCTGGGCTTGAAAGAAGCCAAGGAACTGGTGGATGGAGCGCCCAAGAACATCAAGGAAGGCGTTTCCAAGGAAGAGGCCGAGACCATCAAGAAGAAGTTCACCGAGGCCGGTGCCACAGTCGAAGTGAAGTAACGGCTGGGGTGACGGTTCGATGTGGCGCGGGCGCCCTCGCCCGCGCTGCAGCAACAATTCCGAGTGCGGACGGGGGCGTCCGCGCACCAGGTTTCAGGTTGCACCGAGGGCAGTGCAAAATCGATTTGGTTGCACTTTCCTACTTGTGAAGCTTTGGCGGCGATGTTAGCATCTATATAACGTCGCTTCCTGGGTATCACTCGAGCGCGAGCGAGTCTCGCGCGGGAAGTTTAGGCAAGCGCTTCGCGGGCAGGCGGAGCGGAAACAGGCCGACGAACTGGCGCGAAAGAGTTCAAATCAGAAAATGGCAATACGCCCTGAATGGCGTCTGCGGGAACCACTGTCCCTGCGGGCGCCCACTGTCTTTTAGGTTCTAAGTTGTTCCGGCTCTGCACCTAGCGTGTCCCGCGGCGCGTCGACTATGACCCGCCCCACACATTCCGCTGTATGCGCGCGGCCCTCGGCCTCGCCTGTGAGATTGGGAGTTTCTTAACGATGAAAAATGCCTTCCGTAAACGCTTTGATTTTTCCAAAATACCGGCCACTATCCAAATCCCGAACCTGATCGAGGTTCAGAAGCGCTCTTACGATCGCTTCCTGCAGATGGACAAACTACCCAGCGAGCGCGAAGACGGCGGCTTGCAGGCGGTGTTCCAGTCCGTGTTCCCGATCACTGACTTCCGCAACGTATCACAACTTGAGTTTGTGGATTACGCCATTGGTAACTGGGAGTGCAAGTGCGGCCACCTCAAAGGGCTGCATCACCTCCGTACCACTTGTAAGAACTGCGGATCCACCGTCATCACCGATCCGTTCCATCCCGGCGAAGTGCTCTGCGGCAAGTGCGGAACCTACAACGCCAACACTCCCGACTTCTGCAACAAGTGCGGCGACCCGGTTGGCCTGCAACTGAAGTACGACGTGGCTGAATGCGAAGAGCGTGGCATGACGTACTCCGCGCCGCTCAAGGTCACGATGCGCCTGACGATTTTCGACAAGGACGCCGAGACCGGCAACCGCTCCATTCGCGACATTAAAGAGCAGGAAGTGTTCTTTGGCGACGTTCCGCTGATGACCCAGAACGGCACCTTCATCATCAACGGAACCGAGCGCGTTATCGTCAGCCAATTGCATCGTTCGCCCGGCGTGTTTTTCGAGACTGCCAACAACCGCACCTACTTCTTGGGAAAGATTATTCCCTACCGCGGCTCGTGGGTGGAATTCGAATACGACCAGAAGAACGTGCTCTATGTCCGCATCGACCGCAAGCGCAAGTTCCTGGGCACGATTTTCCTGCGTGCCCTCGGCCTGCGTTCTGGCGAAGACATTCTGAAGACGTTCTACACCACCGACCGCATTGTTGTGCGCGACAAGAAGCTTTACTGGACGCTTGATCCGGCCAGCGAGAAGGCGACGAACCTGCTCGGCATGAAGCTTGCCCACAGCATCAAGAACAAGTCGGGCGACGAAATCGTGCACTCCGGCCGCAAGATCAATGCCCAGGTGCTCAAGGATATTCAGAAGGCGAAGATCACCGAAATCGAAGTCGACATCACCGATCTCGAAGGTGCGTGGACCGCGGGCGATGTCGTCGACACCACCACCGGCGAAGTCATGCTCGAAGCCAACTCCGAGCTGACCGCCGACAAGGTTTCGAAAATTCTCGATTCCGGCGTCGTGGAAATGTCGCTGTTCTTCCCCGAGCGCGACGACGTAGGCACGGTGATCAGCCAGACGCTGAAACGCGATTCCATCAAGACTCCGCAGGAAGCGCTGATCGAAATCTACCGCAAGCTGCGACCCGGCGATCCGCCGACGCTCGACACGGCCACCGCGCTGTTCCACGGCATGTTCTTCGATCCGCGGAAGTATGACTTCTCGCGCGTGGGCCGCCTGAAGTTCAACATCAAGCTGTTCGAGAACCAGGAAGCCACCTCGCTCGACAAGCGCACGCTCGATCCGGACGATTTCTATGCGACGATTTCGTACCTGCTCAAGCTGCGCAAGAACATCGGCGCGGTCGACGATATCGATCACCTCGGCAACCGCCGCGTTCGCGCGGTCGGCGAGTTGATGGAGAACCAGTTCCGCATCGGCCTGGTCCGCATGGAGCGGGCGATTAAAGAAAAAATGTCCGTGTACCAGGAAATGTCCACGGCCATGCCGCACGACCTGGTCAACGCCAAGCCGGTGATGGCTGCCATCCGCGAATTCTTCGGATCATCGCAGCTCTCGCAGTTCATGGATCAGACCAACCCGCTCTCCGAGATCACGCACAAGCGGCGTCTCTCGGCGCTTGGGCCGGGCGGCTTGTCGCGTGAGCGCGCCGGATTCGAAGTCCGCGACGTTCACCCCACTCACTACGGCCGCATCTGCCCGATTGAGACGCCGGAAGGTCCGAACATCGGCCTGATCTCGTCGCTGAGCTGCTACGCCCGCATCAACGACTACGGCTTCATCGAGTCGCCCTATCGCAAGATCAAGGGCGGACGCGTCATCGACTACGTCACCATCGTCAACGTTGGCGACAGCGACTTCAAAGTCGGCGACCACATCGAGAAGCACGAGATCGAGAAGCTCAACGGCGAGCTTAAAGACAAGCGCAAAAAGCCGGCGCAGATCGAGCCTTTCTCGTTCTACCTCTCAGCTTGGGAAGAAGACCGCCACACCATCGCACAGGCCAACGTGGAACTCGACGACAAAGGCCGCATCGTGGCCGAACTCGTCAATGCCCGCAAGGCTGGCAACTTCGTGCTCGTCAGCCGCGAGGAAGTCGATTACGTCGACGTCAGCCCGAAGCAGCTTGTGTCAGTCGCCGCGTCGCTGGTTCCGTTCCTCGAGCACGACGACGCGAACCGCGCGCTGATGGGCGCGAACATGCAACGCCAGTCTGTACCGCTGCTCCGCGCGCAGGCGCCGATCGTCGGCACAGGAATGGAAGGCGTTACCGCTCGCGACTCTGGCGCTGTGGTTCTGGCACGCCGCAACGGCATTATCGATTCGGTCGACTCCGAGCGGATTATCGTGCGCGTCGAAGGCGAGCACCATCCCACGCAGCTGTCGCGTGAAGTCGGTAGCGACATCTACCAGCTCACCAAGTTCAAGCGCTCGAACCAGAACACCTGTATCAACCAGAAGCCGGTCGTGAAAAAAGGTCAGCGCGTGCTGAAAGGCGAGATCATCGCCGACGGCCCGTGCACCGATCACGGCGAGCTGGCGCTGGGACGTAACGTCCTGGTCGCCTTCATGCCCTGGCGCGGCTACAACTTCGAAGACGCGATCCTGGTCTCCGAAAAGATGGTGAAAGAGGATTACTACACCTCGCTTCACATCGAGGAGTACGAGATTGAAGCGCGCGACACCAAGCTCGGTCCGGAAGAAGTCACGCGCGACATTCCCAATGTCAGCGAGTCCATGCTGCGCAATCTGGACGAAGCGGGCGTGATTCGCATCGGCGCCAGCATCAAGCAGGGCGACATTCTGGTGGGCAAGGTTACGCCCAAGGGCGAAACTCAGCTCACTCCGGAAGAAAAACTGCTGCGCGCAATCTTCGGCGAAAAGGCCGGCGACGTACGCGACGCTTCGCTCTACTGCCCGCCGGGCATTGAGGGCGTCATTGTCGACGTGAAAATCTTCTCGCGCAAAGGCCAGGAAAAGGACGAGCGCGCGAAGTCGATCGAGGCCGCACAGATTGCGAAGCTCGAAAAGAACCTTTCGGAC
>Ga0070735_10001455_pt1 | contig 22965 bp, 22 predicted proteins | sample Coa_R1_FD_66443 | JGI IMG/M metagenome (GOLD analysis project Ga0070735, IMG submission 66443) | Surface soil microbial communities from Centralia Pennsylvania, which are recovering from an underground coalmine fire - Coalmine... | ecosystem: Environmental > Terrestrial > Soil > Unclassified ...
GCAGCCCCGTCGGCCCCCGAAGCTCAAGTTGACTATTGCAACTTACGTATCACAAATCGGTTTCTTTGTCTTAGCGGACATTCTGTTAAATAGCGCCACAACAGGTCGGTAACCGCCTTCCCGGCCACCCGCGGCCGGATGGTGCGTGTCGCCAGTCATGGGTTTGCGGCACGCGGCAGCATCCGTCCGGTTCATGCGCCCCGTCGGCCCGACTTCTCCCCGACTTCTCCCGGGCGACGGGCCAAGATCCGGAGAGCGGATGCTCCAGGGACTCGTGTTAAACGAGTTACCTGCTGGGTTCAGGTCCGAACGACATGGTTGTGGCAATCATGTCGTCCTGGCGACATGGGTGTGGCAATCATGTCGTTGGCACCGGGTTGGATTCCGGGGCGCGGTGTGGGCGGGAGCGGGGACTGGGCGGCGGGAGCGGGTACTGTGGCGGGCGTGACCGGGGCGCGCGGCAGGCGAACCTCCGCGGGCCGCGAGGACGCGAATCCGCCGCTGGTGACCACGGGGGTGGCCAGCCTGGCCGTCCGCGACGTGCTGCGTGGCCCGCGGCGGCCCGGCAAGGTTCTGGCGGCCTTGCCGCACGCGATCTACCTGGAATTCCCCGAGCTCGCGGCGGAGCCGCGCGTGCTGGCCATCTCACCGCCGGACGCGCTGCGCCTGCCGAATGCGATCGTGTCCGGTCCGGTCGAGGCGCGTCCGTCGGCGGACTGCTGGGCGGGCGAGGGCCGGGTGCTGGCCTGCGGGCTGGACATCCGGATCATGCGCTGGTGGGACCCCTCCCCCGTGTTCGGGCCGCTGTCGCGGGCGCGGCTCGACCATGGCTGCAGCGTCCTGGCCAAGTTCTGCTCCTACCCCGAGCAGCCGCCGGGCCTGGCCGGGCACGACGGGCCGGTCCAGCTTGCCGCCTGCTGCGGCCGCGGCGACCTGGCGGGCGCGGTGGAGACGGTCGACCAGCTGGTCGGCCTCGGCCCGGGACTGGTCCCGAGCGGTGACAGCGTCATCAGCGGCGTGCTGCTCGGGCTGCGGCTGCTGGGCGGGGCGATCGCCGACGGGACGCGGGCGGTGTGGCTGGCGAACTGGCTGAGCGCCTCGGCGACCTGCTACGCGGCGCAGCGGACCACCACGCTGGCGGCCTCGCTGCTGCACTGCGCGGCCAGCGGGCAGGCCGCAGCGGAAGCATCCGCGGTCCTGCTCGGGATGGCCGGCCAGGAGCCGCTTGAGCCGGCGGCCGCCAAGCTGCTGGCCACCGCTCAAGGGACCGATCTGGCCTGGGGTTTGGTGGCGGGCTGCCGCGCGGCGCTGCTGCTGTCCGTATCCTGACGGGGTGAGCGTTCCGCTGACTGGACAGCAGTTCCACATCGAGGCGGGCCCGTACCGGGCCACGGTCACCGAGCTGGGCGCGGGGCTGCGCGAGCTGCTGTTCCGCGACGAGCCGGTGATCGCGGGCCACGAGGCCGACGAGCTGCCGCCCGCGGGCGCGGGTCAGCTGCTGGCCCCCTGGCCGAACCGGATCGACGGCGGGCGGTACTCCTTCGGCGGCGCGGACTACCAGCTGGGCCTCACCGAGCCGGCCCGCGGCAACGCGATCCACGGGCTCACCCGGTGGACGGCGTGGACGCTGGTCAGCCACGACGCCGGGTCGGTGCTGTTGCGCAGCGCCCCGCACGGCTATCAGGGATATCCGTTCGGCCTGGAGATCGAGGCCGGCTTCCGGCTGCACCCGGACAGCGGACTGCACGTCGACATCACCGCGCGCAACCGCGGCAGCCGCCCGGCCCCCTACGGCACCGGCTCACACCCGTACCTCACCGTCCGGGTCCCCCTCATCGACAACTGCGAGCTGTCCCTGCCCGCGGCGTCCTGGCTGCCCATGGACGACCGCGGCATCCCGTCCGGACCGCCGGTGCCGGTCGAGGGCACGCAGTACGACTTCCGCCGGCCGCGCACGATCGGCGCCACCCGGCTCGACGACGCGCTGACCGGGCTGGAGACCGACGGCGACGGCCGAGCCTGGGCGCACCTGACCGCCGACGGCGGCGCGGGCGCCCGGGTCAGCCTGTGGGCCGGGCCCGGCTACCGCTGGCTGCAGGTGTTCACCGGCGATCCGCTCGGCCCCGACCGGCGCCGCAAGGCGCTGGCCGTCGAGCCCATGACCTGCCCGCCGAACGCCTTCGTGACCGGTGACGACCTGCTGGTGCTCGAACCCGGCGAGGCGGTCACGCACAGCTGGGGCATCCAGGCTTCGTAGCTGCCGCTACTCGTAGCCAGCGGTGAGCACGCGCTGCACGAAGGCGGCGTTCGGGTGGCGGCGGCGGTGCAGGTCGCGGACCACGGCGTCGACGTCGTAGGGCACGCGGTGCTGCTCGGCGACCAGTTCACCGGGCCCGCTGTCGTCAAGGAGCAGCCAGCAGGCCTGGCCGGGCGGGCGGGGCATCCCGGTGCTGCCGGGGTTGAGGGCACGGACGCCGGCCACGGTCCGGTCGGTCTGGTAGTGGGTGTGGCCGCCGACGACCACGTCGGCGCCGCATCCGGTCAGCAGGCCGCGCAGTTGCTCGTCGGGCAGGGCGGGGTCGATGCCGGCGCCGTCGTCGGCGCCGGGTGAGGCGTGCACGCCCAGGACGGTGATCCCGCCGGAGAACGGCAGGCGCAGCAGCCCCGGCAGGGCGGCCAGGTTATCCAGCATCCCGGCCTGGTCCAGCACGCCCCGGGTCCAGCCGATGCCGGCCGCCATCGCCGCGTAGCGTTCCACCAGATCGACGCGGCCGGCGGCGTCGGCCGCGGTGGCGTGCGGTGCGGGCTGCTCGCCGGTCAGGACGTACCGGTCGGTGTTGCCGCGCAGCATGGCGACCCCGGGCAGGCCGCGCAGCCGGTCCAGGGCCTCAGCCGGGCTGGGGCCGAACAGGACCAGGTCGCCAAGCACCCACCAGCGGTCGACGTGGAAGCGGGCCGCGTCCTCGAGCACCGCCCGCAGCGCGACGTCGTTGCCGTGCACGTCGGCGACGATGCCGAGCCTCATCCGCGCTCGGCCGCCTCGGCGGTGATCCGGGCCAGGTCCGCGGGTGTGTCGATGTCGTCGGGGCGCCCGGTGTCGCCGCATTCGACGCGGGTGACGAGCTCGGGCCGGGTGCGCAGGAAGGTCCGGGCGCCCTGGTCGCCGGTGGCGGTCGCGATCACCTCGGGCCAGTGTTCCCGGGCCAGCAGGACCGGGTTGCGCGGCTGCCCGCCGTAGGTGGCCACCGCGACGGTGGCGCCGTCCCGGTAGGCGGCGATCAGGCGGGCGACCGCCTCGGCGCCGACCAGCGGCTGGTCGGCGAGCGCCACCACGACCGCGCCGATCTCGGACTCCCCGGCAGTTTCGGTGGGGGCAGCTTCGGTGCGGGGCACCGCGGTGAGAGCCTGCAGGGCGGCCTGAAGCGAGGAACCCATGCCGGTGCGCCATCGCGGATTGTCGACGGTCAGGGTTCCCGCGAGCTCGAGGGGGACGGCGCCGGTGACGACCACCACAGGGTCGGCGCCGCCGGCCCGCAGCAGGCTGACGCCTCGTTCGGCGAGGGTCTGGCCGTTCAGCTCCACCAGCGCCTTGGGCCGGCCGAACCTGGACCCTTCCCCCGCGGCCAGCAACACCCCCGCGATCGTCGTCTGCACGGCGTATAAGCATAATAAGGCAAATGACCGAACGGGGGCTGGCGGCGAGCGGCATCGACACGAACACGCCGAACGTGGCCAGGATCTACGACTACCTGCTGGGCGGCAAGGACAACTTCGCCGCCGACCGCGCGGCCGCACAGCAGCTCATGGCGGCTACGCCGGACATCGCGGGGATCGTCCGCGACAACCGGGCGTTCATCGGCCGGGCGGTCCGTTACCTGGCCGTCCAGGGGGGCGTCCGGCAGTTCCTCGACCTGGGCGCCGGCCTGCCCACCCAGCTCAACGTGCACGAAATGGCACGGCGGATCGCGCCGGACGCGCGGGTGGTCTACGTCGACAACGATCCCGTGGTCTTCCGGCACGGCCAGGCGTTGCTCGCGCGCGGCGACGGGGTCGCCATGGTGTGCGCCGACCTGCGTAAGCCGCAGGACATCCTGCGGGACGCGGACGTCCTCCGGTTGCTCGACCTGACCCAGCCGGTGGGCGTGATCTGTGCCAGCGTGCTGCACTTCGTGCCCGACGAGGACGAACCGTACCGGGTCATCGCCGAGTACCGCGACCAGCTGGCATCCGGCAGCTTCCTGGCCATCAGCCACGGCACCAGTGCCACCGCGGAAGAGGATCCGGCCGGCGTCGTCGGCAGCGTGACCAGCGTCTACCGCCAGGCATCGGCGCAGCTGCACGTGCGGTCACAGCCGGAGATCCAGCGCTTCTTCGACGGCTTCGAGCTCCTCGAGCCCGGGGTGGTCTGGATGACCGAATGGCGGCCGGATCCCGCGGTGCCCCCCACCGGGCAGCCCAGGTCACTGCGGGCCGGCGTCGGACGCAAACCCTGATGGGCAGGACGATGACCCAGGACAGCGGGCCAGCGGGCGGCCTCGACACGAATACGCCGAACGTGGCCAGGATCTACGACTACCTGCTGGGCGGCAAGGACAACTTCGCCGCGGACCGGGAGGCGGCGCAGCAGCTGATCGCCGCGGTACCGGACGTCGCCGCGATCGCCAGGGACAACCGGTCGTTCCTCGGCCGGGTCGTGCGCTACCTGGCCGGGCAGGCGGGCGTCCGGCAGTTTCTCGACCTGGGTGGCGGCCTGCCCACCCAGGCCAACGTGCACGAGCTGGCCCACGGCGTGGCCACGGACGTGCGAGTGGTCTACGTCGACAACGATCCCGTGGTGGCCTCGCACGGCCGGGCGCTGCTATCCAGCCGCGACAAGGTGGCAATGGTCCTGGCCGACCTGCGTGATGCGGCCGGCGTGTGCCAGCACCCGGACGTGACCGGCTTGCTCGACTGGACGCAGCCGATCGCCGTGCTGTGCACGTCCACGCTGCACTTCGTGTCGGACGAGGACGAGCCGCACCAGATCATCGCCCAGTACCGGGACCGCCTGGCGCCCGGCAGCTACCTGGCCATCACCCACGGCACCATGGAGGAGGATCCCGCCGGGGAGCGCGATAAGGCGGCCGGGGTCTACCGCCAGGCCTCGTCGCAGCTGCACGTCCGGCCGCTGGCCGACGTGCGGCGGTTCTTCGACGGCTTCGAGCTCATCGAGCCGGGGCTGGTGTGGATCACCGAGTGGCGCCCCGAGCCGGGCACCATGCCCACCGGGCGGGCGCAGTCGATGCGCGGCGGGGTCGGTCGTAAGCAGCGGTAACGATCTCAGCCGGTCAGCTGGTGGTGGATGCGGCCCTCGGTGGCGGTCAGCGGCTGGCCGCTGCCGCCCCAGCGCAGCTGAATCAGCTCGGCCGCGATCGAGACCGCGGTCTCCTCCGGGGTCCTGGCGCCGAGGTCCAGGCCGATGGGCGAGCGGAGTCGGGCCAGTTCGGCTTCGGTCAGCCCGACCTCGCGGAGCCGCTCCAGGCGGTCATCGTGGGTCCGCCGGCTGCCCATCGCGCCGATGTAGCCAGCCGGGGTACGCAGCGCCACCTCGAGCAGCGGCACGTCGAACTTCGGGTCATGGGTGAGCACGCAGATGACGGTCCTGCTGTCGATGCTCGTCCCGGCGAGGAAACGGTGCGGCCACTCGACGATCACCTCGTCCGCGTCGGGGAATCGCGACTTGGTGGCGAACACCTGCCGGGCGTCGCACACGGTGACGTGGTAGCCGAGGAACTTGCCGACCCGCGCCACCGCGGCCGCGAAGTCGATCGCGCCGAAGACCAGCATCCGCGGCGCCGGGGCGAAGGAGTTCACGAACACGCTCAGCTCGTCGCCGCGCCGCTCGCCGTGCTCGCCGTAGCGGCGGATCCCGGTCAGCCCCTGGGCCAGCATGCCCCGGACGTCGTCGTCGACCGCGGCGTCCAGCCGCGTGCCCGAGCCGAGCGTGCCGGACGCGGTCTGGCCCCAGATCACCCGCCGCGCGCCGATCCGGCCCGGGCCGCCGATCACCGTGGCGACCGCGACCGGCTCGCCGCGCTCGACCGCGGCGGCGATGTCGCCCAGTTCGGGGAAGCTGATCTGATTGACCGGCTCGACGAAGATGTCGATGATGCCGCCGCAGGTCAGGCCGACCGCGAACGCGTCGTCGTCGCTCACGCCGTAGGTCTGCAGGACGGGGGCCCCGGTCTGCGACACGTCCATCGACAACTCGTAGACGGCGCCCTCCACGCATCCGCCGGAGACGCTGCCAATGACCTCGCCGCCGGGCGAGACCGCGAGCGCCGCGCCAGGGTCACGAGGCGCGCTGCGGTACGTGCGCACCACGGTGGCCAGGCCGAACGTCTCGCCGGCGGCCCACCATTTGGTGACCTTGTTCAGGATGTCGCGCACTGCGTCACCTCGGCCTACATCCCCTCACGTGCTTGTCCACGGAACCAGTTTCCTTACCGAGACTATTCCCGGCGGACGCTGGCCGCGGCGGCGCGGATCAGGCCGGGCAGGGACGGGTCCACCGCGGGCATGTCGGGCCCCAGGTCGTCGGCCGACAGCCAGCCGTACTTGTCGGTGGTGGCCCGCTCCCAGGAATCCATGCCGTCGAGGGTCACCTCGGCGGATTCCACGAGCACGGCGTAGAACGTCTGGTCCTGGACGATCTCGTAGCCGGCCCAGGAGAACTCGACGGTGTTCTGCGCGATCGGCTCGCCGAGACGGTCCGGGTCGATGACGATGCCGGTCTCCTCGCGCAGTTCGCGGGCGCCCGCGTCCCGCAGGGACTCGCCAGTTTCGGCCGCGCCGCCGATGGTGAACCAGAAGGGGCGGTCCGGACGGCGCGGATCCCAGCCGTGCAGCAGGAGGACGCGCCCCTCGGGGTCGACGGGCAGCACCCGGGCGGTCAGCCGGCGCCACGGGGCCACCGCTACTCGACGATCTTGGAGATGGGGATCTCCAGGATGTCCTGGGCGCCGGCCGCCTTCAGGGCCGGGATCAAGGTGTTGACGCCGCGCTTGGGGACGACGGTCTCGACCGCGTTCATGTCACCCCGGGCCAGCGTGGTGATCGTCGGGGAGGACAGCGCGGGCAGCATCTCGGTGACGGCGGCGAGCCGGCTGGCGGCGACGTTGAGCTTCAGCAGGACGTTGCCGCGGGCCTGGATGGCGCCGCGCAGCAGCAGGGCGATGTCCTCCATGGCGGCCCGCTTGGCCGGGTCGGCGAAGGCCGGAGCGGACGCGATCAGCTCGGTGTAGCTGGTGAGCAGCGTTTCGAGGATGCGCAGGCCGTTCTTGCGCAGCGACGAGCCGGTCTCGGTGAGGTCCACGATCGCGTCCACGATGTCGGGCACCTTGGCCTCGGTCGCGCCGTAGGACGGGATGACCATGGCCTTGACCCCGTGCGCGTCGAGGAACCGCCTGGTCAGGGACGGGAACTCGGTGGAGATCCGGACGCCTTCCGGTAGGTCGGCAGCGGACTGCCAGGGCGCGGAGTCCGGCACCGCGAGGACCACCCGGACCGGCTGGGAGGTGGCCTTGGAGTACTGCAGTTCGCCGAGCGAGACCACGTCGGCCTCGGTCTCGCTGATCCAGTCGCGGCCGGTGATGCCGAGGTCGAACAGCCCGCGCTCGAGGTAGGACGGGATCTCCTGGGGGCGCAGGAACCGGACCTTGTCGATGCGCGGGTCGTCGATCGAGGCGTGGTAATCCCGGTCCGAGGACCGCCGCACGGTCAGGTCGGCCGCGTCGAACAGGTCGAGGGTGGCGCGCTCGAGCGAGCCTTTCGGCAGTACTACTGACAGCATGGGAGTCCTTGGCGAATAGAGCGGAGCAGCAGCGCTACCTCGAGCGCCGCGACCACGGCCTCCCAGCCCTTGTCCTCGTGGCTGCCGGGCAAGCCGCATCGGTCACGAGCCGACTCTACCGTGTCACAGGTGAGCACGCCGTTGCCCACCGGCGTGCGGGCGTCCAGGGCCACCCGGGTCAGACCCGCGGTCACCGAGTCACAGACGTACTCGAAGTGCGGCGTACCGCCGCGGATGACCGCGCCCAGGCAGGCCACGGCGTCGTGGTGCAGGGCCAGTTCGGCCGCCACGACCGGCAGTTCGATCGCGCCCGGGACGCGCACCACGAGCGGGTCGGGGATGCCGCAGGCCGTCGCGGCCGCCACGCCGCGGCCGACCAGCGAGTCGGTGATCTCCTGGTGCCAGCGGGTGGCCACGATGGCCAGGCTGAGTCCCGCGGCATCGACCACGGTCCCGTCGGGACGCCCCGCGCCGCTCATGCGGACTCCGCTTGTGGCACCTCGCCGGACGCACGCGCCACGGCCCGTTCGGGATCATTGAGATTTTGGATCTGGTGCCCGAGGCGGTCCCGTTTCGTGGTCAGGTACCTCAGGTTGTACGGGTTGACGGCGGCGGGGAGCGGGACGCGGGCGGCGACGTCCACGCCGCCATCGGTCAGCCCGGCGACCTTGGCCGGGTTGTTGGTGAGCAGGCGGATCGAGCGTACGCCCAGGTCGGCCAGCATCTGCGCGCCCGCGGAGTACTCGCGGGCGTCGGCGGGCAGGCCGAGTTCCAGGTTGGCGTCCACCGTGTCGGCGCCGGCGTCCTGCAGTTCGTAGGCGCGCAGCTTGCTGAGCAGGCCGACGCCGCGGCCCTCGTGCCCGCGCAGGTAGAGCACCACGCCGCGGCCTTCGGCCGCGATGGCCGCCATGGCCGCCTCGAGCTGCGCGCCGCAGTCGCAGCGCAGCGAGCCGAACACGTCCCCGGTCAGGCATTCGGAGTGCAGCCGGGTGAGCACCCCGGTGCCGGCGGCGACGTCGCCGAGCACCAGCGCCACGTACTCGGTGCCGTCGATCTCGTGCCGGTAGCCGTAGGCCTGCCACAGGCCGAAGGAGTTCGGCAGCTTGGTCTGGGCCTCGCGGGTGAGCTGGCGCTCGGTGCGCCGGCGGTACGCCACGAGCTGCTCGATGGAGATGAGCGCCAGGTCGTGCTCGTCCGCGAACCGGCGCAGGTCGGGCAGCCGGGCCATGGTGCCGTCGTCGTTGACCACCTCGGCGAGCACGCCGGCCGGCGGCAGCCCGGCGAGCCGGGCCAGGTCGACCGCGGCCTCGGTGTGCCCCGGCCGGCGCAGCACGCCGCCCTCGGCGTAGCGGAGCGGGAAGATGTGGCCCGGGCGGACCAGGTCCTGCGCGGTGGTTTCGGGGTCCATGAGCCGTGCGATGGTGGTGGCCCGGTCGGCGGCGGAGATGCCCGTGCTCACTCCCGCGCGGGCGTCGACGCTGATGGTGAACGCGGTGCGCATGTGCTCGGTGTTCTGCGAGGTCATCAGGGGCAGGTGCAGCCGGTCGAGTTCGGCGCCGGGCAGCGGGACGCAGATGACGCCGCTGGTGTAGCGGATCATGAAGGCGAGCAGCTCGGGGGTGGCCAGGCTGGCGGCGAGGATGATGTCGCCCTCGTTCTCCCGGTCCGCGTCGTCGACCACGACGACCGGGCGGCCCTCCGCGATGTCCTTGATCGCGCGGTCGACGTCGTCGAATACCTGGCTCACTGGTGTGCCTCCCGGTTTAGAAGCCGTTCCACGTACTTGGCGATCACGTCGACCTCGAGGTTCACGACGTCGCCCGGCTGCCTGGTGCCCATGGTGGTGCGCTTGAGCGTCTCGGGGATGAGGCAGACCTCGAACCACGTCTGCTCCCCCTCGTGTCCCCCTTCGCCCGGCGGGCCGAGCGCGGAGACCGTGAGGCTGATCCCGTCGACGGCGATCGAGCCCTTGTGCACCACGTAGCGGGAGATGCTGGCGGGGAGGCTGATCCGGACCTGATCCCAGTGCTCGGCAGGTGACCGGGAGATGATCGTGCCGGTGCCGTCCACGTGGCCCTGCATCAGGTGACCGCCCAGGCGGTCGGCCAGGCGGACCGACTGCTCCAGGTTGACCGGCGCGCCGGGGGTTGCTGTGCCCAGGCTTGACCGGTCCAGGGTCTCGGCCATGACGTCCGCGGTGAACGTGCCGTCCAGGATGCCGGTGACGGTCAGGCACACGCCGTTGACCGCGATCGAGTCACCCGGCGATACGCCCTCGGTGGAACCTCGGATGGTCAGCCGTGCCGCGTCGCCGCGGTGCTCGATGCTGGCTACCTCGCCGAGTTCGGCCACGATCCCCGTGAACATCCGCGCTTACCTCCTCGAAGCCTGCTGTACCGGCTCCGGGGGCTGCGCGAGAACGCGCGTCGTGCGGCCGACTTGCGCCGACCGCGTGCGTGCTGCCTCCCATCCGGACTTTAACCGTCGGTCCCGGAATTTCACCGGGTCAACCGACCGCTGGCAGCGGACGGGTCGCGGACTTTCACCGCCGGTTCGGAGTTTCACCGACCCCGGAGCACGCTCTGCTCGTATAGCCAGTGTGCCACACCAGTTATTCCGTGGTTATGGGGCCGACGGGTGGGCTGCGTCACAAGTCTTCGTCACGGGGCGAGCGGCCGGAACTGGTAGCCGGCGCGGTGCTCGGTGACCAGGCACTGGCCGTGCACCGGGCCGAGCTTGCGCCGGAGGCGGCTCACGTGGACGTCGACGGTGCGGCTGTCACGCCGGACGTTCCGGCGGTCGGGGCCGTCCGGCCAGACCCGCTGCACCAGGTCGGCGCGGCTGAACACGGTGGCCGGGTGCGCGCTGAGGAAGGCCAGCAGCTCGAACTCCTGGTAGGTCAGCGCGACCTCGGCGCCGTCGACCCAGGCCCGGCGCTGGACATGGTCGACGAGCAGGCCGGACGCGGGCTCGGCCACCAGGTCGGGATGGCTTGCTGTGGGGTCTGGCTCAGGCGCCTCGGAGGTGGTGATCGCGTAGCCGACGATGGCCAGGAACGTGCGGGTGCCCGGAATCGGCACGATCGCGAGCAGCGTTGCGTCCCGTCCGGGCGGCGGAACGTGCTCATCCCACGGGTGGCCGGGTTCCTGCGCGGCCGGCTGGTTGAGCAGTTGCGTTCCGATCGTGACGTAGCCAGCGGACACAGCCCTATAGTCCATTTAAATGGTCGCTTTTGTCAAGAAGGCGGCGGCGTTTGGGGCGCGTGGGCCACAAGCCTCGTCTATCGGGGGTTGTGTGCCACAAGCCCCGTTCCCGGAGGCGATCCGATCGGGGCACGTGGGCCACGAGCACCGTCTATCGGGGGTTGTGTGCCACAAGCCCCATTGCGGGCGCCATGCGGGCGGCGTTGCTGGCCTAGGCCGGTCGGGGGGATCCGATCGGGGCAGGTGGGCCATGGGGCCGGGTGGGGCGCATGGGATTGTCGGTGGGGCGACGTAGCATTTTCGGGTGGCGGTCAGAGCGGTGATTTTCGACTGGGGCGGGACGTTGACACCGTGGCACTCGGTCGACCATGAGGAACTGTGGCTGGCGGTGTGCGCGCGGCACTACCCGGCCGCCGAGGCAGCCGCCGCGGCCGCGGCGGCCCGGGCCGCCGAGATGGAGCTGTGGCGGCTGGCCGAGAGCGCGCAGCAGAGCGCGACGATGGAGGCCGTGTTCGCGCGGGCCGGGGTAACCACGTCCGAGGCGTTCCTGGACAGCTACTACCAGGCGTGGGATCCGCACACGCTGACCGACCCGGACGCGGCGCCGCTGCTGCGCGAACTGCGGCGCCGCGGGATCAGGATCGGCGTGCTGTCCAACACCATGTGGCCGCGCGCGGCCCACGAGCGGATCTTCATCAGGGACGAGATCTTCGACCTGATCGACGGGGCGGTGTACAGCAGCGAGATCCCGTGGGTCAAGCCGCATCCGGAGGCGTTCCGGGCCGCGATGCTAGCCATCGGCGTGACCGATCCAGCCGAGTGCGTGTTCGTCGGCGACCGGCCGTACGACGACGTGCACGGGGCCAAGCGCGCGGGCATGCGCGGCGTCCTGGTGCCGAACTCCGACGTGCCCGCGTTCGCCGGCATCGAGCCGGACGCGGTGATCAAGCGGCTGGCGGACCTCCTCGGTCACGTCGACCGCTGGTCGGCGTGAGGCACGAAAAACTTTCCCGGGAAAAGCGTTGGCGGATGGCCGTGCCGCGACTCATACCGGTGGGGAGCAAGTGGGGGCTGGCCGGCTGCCGGGAACTCGCTACTGAGGGGGGGCGGGTTTCCGGCGCCCGGTCAGTCGCGACGACGTGCCTGGCGAAGGAACCAAATGTAGTAAAGAACACACTTGCGGTGTTACATAGCAATATGCGCGACAGCGAGGTGGTCGCTGCCGTCGTGGCGGGCAACCCCGAGGGGCTGGCCGAGGCCTACGACAGGTACGCGTCACCGCTGTACACCTACTGCCGCTCCCTGCTGCGCGAGCCGGCTGATGCCGCCGACGCCGTGCAGGACACCTTCGTGATAGCGGCGTCCAGGTTGGCGGAACTGCGTGATCCGAACCGGCTCCGGCCGTGGCTGTACGCTGTGGCCCGCAACGAGTGCCACCGACGCCTGCGCGCGCGCACGGTCCAGGTCAGCACGCCGCTGGATGAGATGCCGGACGTGACCGATACCTCGGCCGACGTCAGCGGCGAGGCCGAGCGGGACGATCTGCGCAGGCTGCTCCGCTCGGCGGTGCGCGGCCTGAACGCCGGCGAGCAGGACCTGATCGAGCTGCAACTGCGGCAGGGGCTGGACGCCGCCGAGATCGCGGCCATGCTCGGCGTGTCCCGGAACCACGCCCACGCGCTGCTGTCCCGCGCCCGCGATCAGCTGGAGATCTCCCTCGGGGCGCTGCTCGTGGCCCGGTCCGGGCGGAAAGACTGCACGGCGCTGAACACGATGCTCGCGGACTGGGACGGGCAGCTCGACGTGTTGATGCGCAAGCGGATCAACCGCCACATCGAGAACTGCCCGACGTGCGCCGAGCGGAAGAAGCGCGAGCTGGCGCCGGCGCTGCTGCTCGGGCTGGCCCCGCTGGCGGCGCTGCCCACCGCCGCCGTCCCGCCCGGGCTGCGGGAGCAGGTTCTCCGGCTGGCCAGCAGCGACACCCCCGACGCGGCCGCCCACCGGGCGAGCGTGGCGCAGCGTACCGCGCCGTTCGGCCAGCACGGGTTCCCCAAGCCGCTGGACCCGCCGAAATCGCCGTGGTGGCGCAGCCGCTCCGGGCAGGCGGCGGCCGCGGCAGCCGCGGCGGCGGTGGTCGCGGCGCTCACGCTGCTGGCCGTGGCGCTGGCCGCCTCGGGACATGGCCATCCGGGCGGGGGCGCGGCGGCGCTCGGGCCGGGGGCCGGCCCGGGGACGAGCATCGCGGCGGCCGGCGGGACGCCTGGCAGCGGCGCGCCCAGCGCGGGGCCCAGCGGGGGGCAGAGCAACCATCCGCAGCCCACCGTGCCGGCCAACGGCGCCGCGAACGTATCGCCCGCGCCCGGGGCGGGCGGCGGTGCCGGGGGCGGCGGCGCCGGGGGCGGCGGTGCTGGGGGCGGCGGCGGCTCGCCGAGCAGCGGGACGGCCACCAGCCCCGGCTCACCTGGCCATAGCGGCCATCCCTCGCCCACGACCTCGGTGCCGTCGTCCAGCTCGAGCACGAAGCCGAGCTCTCCCGCCCCGTCCACCAGCGCCCCGTCGACGGCCAGTTCAGCACCGCCGAGCCGGGGGCTGCTATCCGTGACGCCCACCACGATCGTGCTCGGCGCCAGCAGCGGCTCGCTGACCCTGAAGGCCTCGTTCGGATCGGTCACCTGGTCCATCGCCGAATCCGCGAGCCTGGCGGGCCTGGTCACGGTGTCGCCGACGGCCGGGACGCTGGCCTCGGGACAGAACACCACGGTCACGCTCACCGTGGCCGCGGGCGGGCCGACGGCCGGCCTGCGTGCGGCCGGGCTGGCCGGCGGCGCGCCGGGCCAGGGCGGGTGTGCCGTCGGCACGCTCACCGTGAACCCCGGCAACATCACCGTGACGGTTACGCTGGACACCGGCGAATGCGGCAGTTCCAGCCCGCCGCCGTCGAGCCCGCCGCCGGAGGATTCGGGACCCGCCGCCGGCCGGCTAGTGAACTGAGCCGGTGCGCTTCAGGGTCCGGATGACCGGCGCGGTCTCCACCGAGCGCATCCCGGGCAGGCTGGCCAGCTCGCCGGTCAGGTACTCAAAGAGATGCTGAGCGTCGCGGAACAGGGCGCTGGCGACCAGGTTGGTCGGCCCGGTCGTGGCGGCGGCGAACGGGATCTCGGGGTGTTTGGCCAGGGCCTGGCCCGCTTCCTGGAGCCGGGCCGGCTCGATCGACAGCCAGAGTATGGCGTGCCCGTTCAGGCCGAGCACCCGGTTGTCGACGTCGACCTCGAAGTACAGCAAGCCGCACTGGCGGAGCTCGTCGATCCGGCGCCGCACCGTCGACTCGTGCCAGTGAATCGCCGCGGCGATCGCCGCGCAGCTGGCCCGGCCGTCGCGGGCCAGTTCCTTCAGCAGCGGTTCGTCCTCCGAGAGCAGCGTGTCGCGGGCGGGTGGCTCGGTGTCTGCGCGGTGCGGGAGTTTAGCGAGTTGGTCGGCGGACAGCGCGCGGGTGGCTTCCCGCCACGGGCCGGGGGCGAAGTTGTGCAGGATGGAATGCGCGGAAATCTGCACGATGCGGCGGCTGCCGGGCAGGCCGTGCAGGAACAGGGCGTCACGCTGTTCCTCGGTCCGGGCCTGGAGCGTGCAGATGATCTCGGTCCCGCCCGAGGCGAGGTGGACCCAGCGGGTATCGGGCCGGTGAGCCAGGGCCTCCGCGATGGAGTCCGCCGTGCCGGGAATGGTCTGGAGCCGGAGGAACCAGTCGGTCCAGCCGAGCCGGGAGCCGTCGGGCACGCCGAGGACCCGCAGCCCGGCCGCCTCCTCCAGCCTGCGATAACGCCGGGCGGCGGTCTGGTCCGAGGTTCCGATCACGGCGGCGATGGTGCGGAAAGACGCTCTCGGCTCGATCGTCAGGATATGGATGATCTGCCGGTCGGTCGCGTCCAGTGTCGAGACTTCCACGTGAATCAGCGTAGCCAGCGTCGAGATCCGGCACAATCGGGCTTGACCGTGGATTGGAATAGTTGGGATCGCGCAGCATGATGACCGGCGCACGGGGAAGGCGCCTGCTGATGGAGGAAATCGATGGATAGGAAATGGTGGACCCTGCTGGCGGTATGCGCGGGGGTCTTCATGCTGCTCCTAGACGTCACGATCGTCACGGTGGCTCAGCCGGCCATTCAGAGCGGGCTGCACGCCAGCTTCACCGACGTGCAGTGGGTCCTGGACGCGTACGCCCTGACGCTGGCCTCGCTGCTGCTGACCTCGGGGGTGCTGGCCGACCGGTACGGCCGGAGGCGGTTGTTCAGCATCGGATTGGTCATCTTCACGATCGGCTCGCTGTTGTGCGGGGTGGCCCAGGACCCGCTGATGCTGATCGTGTCGAGGAGCGGCCAGGGCGTGGGCGGAGCGATCATGTTCGCCACGTCGCTGGCGCTGCTCGGGAACAGCTTCCGGGGTCGCGACCGCGGCGTGGCGTTCGGGGTGTGGGGGGCGGTCATGGGTATCTCCACCGCGCTCGGCCCCGTCCTGGGGGGCGTGATCACCACGGACTGGAGCTGGCGCGGGATCTTCCTGGTCAACGTGCCGATCGGCGTCGTCGCGGTGGCGCTGACAGCCTGGAAGGTGGACGAGTCGAAGTCGCCGCACCCGACGCCGCCCGACTGGGCCGGGTTCGCGCTGCTGACGACCGGCCTGGTGAGCCTGATCTACGGCCTGATCCGGGCGGGCGAGAACAGCTGGTCCGACACGGGCGTCCTCGCCTGCCTGATCATCGCGGCGGCCGCGCTGGCCGGGTTCATCGTCACCGAGCGGCGGGTCGCGCATCCGATGTTCGACCTGTCGCTGCTGCGCACGCCGACCTTCGCCGGGGGCTCGATCGCCGCGTTCGCGATGAACGGCTCGCTCTACGCCGTGCTGCTCTGGCTGGTCATCTACCTGCAGGACGTGCTCGGCTTCTCGGCGCAGGACGCGGGCCTGCGGCTGGCCATCATCAGCGGCGCCCAGTTCGTCACCGCGGCCATCGCCGGCCGGATCAGCGAGCGCGTGCCCGCCCGGTGGCTGATCGGGCCCGGCCTGCTGCTCGTCGGCGTCGGCCTGATCGTCATGGGCGGGCTAACCGGGGCCAGCGACTGGACGCACCTGATCCCCGGGTTCATCGTGGCCGGCCTGGGCGGCGGCCTGGTCAACCCGCCGCTGGCCTCGACCGCGATCGGCGTGGTGCCGCCGCAGAAGGCCGGGATGGCATCGGGCGTCAACTCGACGTTCCGGCAGATCGGCATCGCGGCGGGCATCGCCGCCCTCGGCTCGATCTTCAACTCCGCGCTGCAGCACAACCTGACCAGCACGCCCGCGGTGGCCTCGGCCGCGCCGCGCATCGTGACCATGGTCCGGCAGGGTCAGGTGGGCCAGCTGCTGGCCAGCACGCCGCCGGCCCGCCGGGGCGAGGTCGCAGCGGCGATCAGGTCCGCGTTCGCGGCCGGCCTGAACGACCTGCTCTACGTGACCGCCGGCATCGCGCTGATCGGCGCGGTGTGCGCGCTGCTGCTCATCCGCAGCAAGGACTTCGTGAGCCGGACCGAGCCGCCAGCCGCTCCGGCCGGGGACGCGGGAGCGGGCACGGATGCGGTCAGCGAGGTCCGTTCGGCATAAAAGAAAAAACCTCAGCCGAGGCGGGCCCGCGCGGTCCAGGCGGCGTGCGCGGTGGCACGTTCGGCCTGGGCCCGCAGGGCCTGTACGGCGCGGGCCGGGTCGTCGGAGCCGTAGACCGCCGAGCCGGCCACGAACACGTCCGCGCCCGCCTCGGCGCAGCGTTCGATGGTCTCCTCGTGCACCCCGCCGTCGACCTGGAGCCAGATCTCGGCTCCGCGCTCGGCCACCAGGGAGCGGGCGCGGCGCAGCTTCGGCAGCACCATGTCCAGGAAGTGCTGGCCGCCGAAGCCCGGCTCGACCGTCATCAGCAGCAGCATGTCAATCTCGGACAGCAGGTCCTCGTAGGGCTCCACCGCAGTGCCCGGGTTGACGGCCAGCCCGGCGCGGGCGCCCGCGGCGCGGATGGCGCGCAGCGTGCGGACGGGAGCATGGGTCGCCTCCGCGTGGATGGTGACGTTGCGCGCGCCGGCCTCGGCGTACTCCAGCGCCCACCGGTCCGGCTCATCGATCATCAGGTGACAGTCGAGGGGTATCGTGGCGTGCTTGAGCAGCGCCTCCACCACGGGCAGGCCCAGCGTGAGGTTGGGCACGAAATGGTTGTCCATGACGTCCACGTGCAGCCAGTCCGCGACACCGGCCACCGCGGCGGCCTCGTCGGCGAGCCGGGCAAAGTCCGCGGACAGAATGCTTGGTGAGATCTGAACGGCCACAGCCCAGAGTGTAGATTGCCGCAGAAATGTCGTACCGCCGGGGTATCGTTCGATACTGAGTTCGATCTGAAGTTACCTGGGAGGGTGCTCATGCCGTCAGAACCGCCGAGCGCACTGCTCGACCGGGTGCGCAAGCTGCTGGCGAAGGCCGAGGCCGAGGGGGTTACCCCGCCCGAGGCGGAGGCGCTGACCGCCAAGGCCGCCGAGCTGATGGCTCGCTACGGCATCGACCGGGCGCGGCTGGCCGCGGCGCGGCCGGAGACCGACCGGCCCGGCAGCCGCGTCATCGACATCGACAACCCCTGGGCGCAGGTCCGGGCGCACCTGCTGGCCGGGCTGGCCGGCGCCATGCGGTGCCAGTGCGTGCTGCTGCACACCCGCGGGCCGGGGGCACGGATCCATGTGTTCGGCTACGCGTCGGATCTGGAGCGGGCCGACATCTTGTACACCTCGCTGCTGCTCCAGATGGCGCGCGGGCTGACCACCGCCGTGGTGCCCGACGGGGTGCGGAGCCCGCGCGCGTGGCGGCGGAGCTGGCTGCTCGGCTTCGTCACCGCGGTTATTATCCGGGTGCGTTCGGCCGAGGAGCGCGCCGCTACCAGCACCGAGGGCGAGTCGCAGTCCGGGCCGAGCACGGCGCTGGTGCTGGCCGACCGGGCCCTGGTCGTCCGGCGTCAGCTGGAGGAGGCGTACCCGGTGACCCGGAAGACGCGGATCACCTACAGCGGCCGCGGCTACAGCGCCGGGTACGCGCAGGGCCAGCGGGCCGACATCGGCAACGCCCGCCTGGGCCAGACGCGGGCGCTCAACAGTGCCTGAGCTCCGGGCCTGAGCGTCACTGGTCGCGCCGCAGCAACGCGAGGAAGATGGCGTCGGTGCCGTGCCGGTGCGGCCAGAACTGGGCGAACCGGGGATCGGAGGCGGCGCCCAGGCGAGGGACGTCGGGCAGGACGGCGGGGGCGTCGAGGATGGTGACGTCGCCACGGCGGCCGGCGACGTCGGTGACCACGTCGCCCGTCTCGGCCAGATGCGGTGAGCAGGTCACGTAGGCGACCACGCCGCCGGGCCGGACCGATTCGATCGCGGCGTCCAGCAGGTCGCGCTGGACCGCGGCCAGCTCGGGCACGTCCTCCGGGGTCTTGCGCCACCGGGCTTCGGGTCGGCGGCGCAGCGAGCCGAGGTTCGAGCAGGGCACGTCGGCGAGCACGCGGTCGAACGTGCCGGGTGGCCACGGGACGTTCCGTCCGTCGGCGGCGATGACGGCCCAGTTGAATTCGGCGCCGCCGAGGCCGGCGCGGCGCAGGGCGTCCTGGACGCGGGCGGCCCGGTGCGGGCGGACGTCGGAGGCGACCAGGCGGGTCTTCTGGTTGGCGGTGAGGCTGCGCTCGGCGGTGAGGTTGCGCTCGGCGGCTAGGCCGGACAGGAGGCGGGCCTTGCCGCCGGGACCGGCGCAGAGGTCCAGCCAGAGGCGGTCTTCGGTCTTCGGGCCGGCCAGGCTCACGCGGGTCAGGGCGAGTGCGGCGAGCTGGCTGGCTTCGTCCTGGACGACGGCCCGGCCGTCGGCGACGTAGGGGGCCGGGTCACCGGCGGCCAGCCGCAGGCCGTAGGGCGACCAGCGGGTCGGGGTTACGGCGCCGGGGTCGGGGCGGCCGGGGCCGGGGCTGCCGGGGCCGGGGCCGGGGCCGGGGCCGGGGTCGGGGCTGGCCAGGCCGGGGGTGACGGCGAGGACGACGTCGGGTCTGAGGTTGCCGGCGGCGAGGGCGTCCTCGAGTTCGGCGGCGCTGTCCGGTCCGAGCGCCGCGGCGAACGCCTCGACGATCCAGCGGGGATAGCTGTGCCGGACGGCCAGGTAGCCGTACAGGTCGCGGTCGCGGCTCGGGGCGACGATCTCGGTCCAGCTGTCCAGGTCGCGGGTCGCGACCCGGCGGAGTACGGCGTTGACGAAGCCCGACGGGCGGGGACCGCACACGTCCTTGACCAGGTCGACCGAGGTGGCCACGGCGGCGTGCTGGCCGACGCGGGTGGCGAGCAGCTGGTGGGCGCCGAGCCGCAGGACGTCGCGCACCGGCGGGTCCAGCTGGTCACGGTCACTGCAGGCGGCCACGATCGCGTCGTAGGTGCCGCGGCCGCGCAGCGTGCCGTAGGTGAGTTCGGTGGCGAACGCGGCGTCCCGGCCGGTCAGGCCGCGTTCGGCCAGCAGGGCGGGCAGCAGCAGGTTGGCGTAGGCGTCGCGGTCGGCGACCGCGCGCAGGACATCGTAGGCCGCGCGCCGGGCGGGATCGGCCCGGCGACGGCCCGGTCCCGCGGCCCGCGGACGCGGGGGTCGTGCTCGCTCGGCCATATCAGCCGAGCCGCACGGGGCCGCCCGGGCGGAGCCCGCGGGCCCAGTCCGAGGCCATCATGCGGCGCTTGCCCTCGGCCTGCACCTCGCCGAGGCGTACCGGGCGCGAGCCCGTGCCGACGAACGCGTCGCGCTTGGTGAGCAGCACCTCTCCTGGCGCCAGGTCCGGAGCGTCGTCCGGTTCGCTAGGCGACACCGGGCCGAGCTTCAGCCGGGCGCCGTCGTGCTCGGTCCACGCCCCGGGCTCGGGCGTGCAGGCCCGGATCAGCCGGTCCACGACGTGAGCGGGCAGCTTCCAGTCCACCCGCGCGTCGGCCGGGGTGATCTTGGGTGCGAAGCTCACGCCCTGTGACGGCTGCGGAACCGCCTCCAGCGTTCCGGCCTCGATCCCGTCCAGTGTGTCCACGAGCAGCCGCGCGCCGGAGTGCGCCAGCCGGTCCAGCAAGCTACCGCTGGTGTCGGCGGGCCGGACCGGTTCGGTCAGCACCCCGTACACCGGGCCCGCGTCGAGTTCGGCCACCACGCGGAACGTGCTGGCGCCGGTCACGTCGTCACCGTGCATGATGGCGTGCTGTACCGGGGCCGCCCCGCGCCAGGCCGGCAGGACCGAGAAGTGCAAATTGACCCAGCCGTGGGCGGGGACGTCCAGCGCGGCTTGCGGGATCAGCGCGCCATAGGCGACCATCGGCACGCAGTCCGGCGCGATCTCGCGCAGCCGGTCGAGAAACACCGGCTCCCGGGGCCGGGCCGGGGTGAGCACCTCCAGGCCGACTTCGGCGGCCCGCCGGGCCACGGGGCTCGACTCGACATGGCGGCCACGCCCGGCCGGCGCGTCGGGTCGGGTCAGCACGGCGACGACCTCGTGCCGGGAGGCCAGCACCGCGTCCAGCGCCGGTACCGCCGTCTGCGGGGTACCCGCGAATACCAGGCGCATCGGTCTACAGAGCCCGCCCGAGGGTCTCGTGCGGAGACACCTTCACCTGGGGGATGGGATCGCCCCACCATTCGGCCTCGCGGATGGCCTTCATGGCCAGCTTGCGCTGGGCCTGGTCCATCCGGTCGATGAACAAGATGCCATCCAGGTGGTCGGTCTCGTGCTGGATGCAGCGGGCCAGGAGTTCGGTGCCCTCGATCGTCACCGGGTCGCCGTACATGTTGAAACCCGTGGCGACCACGCCGTAGGCGCGTGTGACCGGGTAGGCCAGGCCGGGAAACGACAGGCAGCCCTCGTCGTCCTCCTCTTCCTCCTTGGAAAGGTCGAGCGAGGGGTTGATCAGGTGGCCCGGCTCGTGGTCGTCCACGTGGTAGGTGAAGACGCGCAGGCCGACGCCGATCTGCGGCGCGGCCAGGCCGACGCCCGGCGCGTCCAGCATGGTGTCGGTGAGGTCCTTGACCAGCCTGCGCAGCTCGGCGTCGAAATCGCGTACCGGCTCGGCCGGCGTGCGCAGCACCGGGTCACCGAAAAGACGGATCGGCTTGACGCTCACGAAACCTCCTGGACGCATGACGGCGAGCCGCCGTCGGCGTCCAGTTTATCCGTCAGGCCTTCCCGTTAGGCGACCTCAGCCGGGTCGAGCTGGACCCGGAGGGAGGCGCCGTCCTTGCGCGCGCTCCGGGCGGCCTGTGCCGTGTGCAGCGCCCGGGCCAGGGCCAGGCCATCGGTGCGGGGAATCCTGATCAGCGCGCGTTCGGCCGGCTCGGGATCTGGTTCGGCGCCGTTCGGCCTAGCCGGTCCACCGATCTCGGCCGGGACGGGTCCCAGGATCTCGGCGCGGTCCGGGAGCGCGGCCGAGCCGATGAACTCCGCGACCGCGGTGGACGGCCCGGTGACGGCGGCCATCCTCACCGCCGGCGGGAAGCCTAGTTCGGCGCGTTCGGCCAGTTCCCGTTCGGCGAAACCGACCGGATCCCAGCGCAGCAGGGCCTGGACCGCGGGCAGCGACGCCTCGGCCAGCACCACGACGGACCCGGCCGGCCGGACCAAGGCGGCGGCGTTCAGCCACCGGCGCAGCGTCTCCTCGGCGGCACGCAGGCTGGGCCTGCCGAGCAGCGCCCACCCGTCCAGCAGCAGCGCGGCGGCGTAGCCGTCCGCGGCGACCGGTTCGGCCCCGGGGGTGGCGATGACCAGGGCGGGCTCGGCGGGCACTTCGGCCAGCACGTGCGAGCCACCGGAGGTCCGCACCGGCACCTCGGGAAAGGCGCGGCCTAGCTCCTCCGCGGTCCGGGTCGCGCCGGTGACCAGGGCGCGCAGACGGTCCGAGCCGCACCGCGAGCAGGCCCAGTCCGCGGCCAGGGCGCCACACCACCGGCAGCCGGGCACCTCGTTGGAGCCGCCCACGTGCAACGGCCCGCCGCACACGGCGCACCGGGCCTGGGCGCGGCAGCGGGCGCAGGCGATCGAGGCCAGGTAGCCGCGCCGCGGAACCTGGACCAGGACCGGGCCGGGGCGGGTGGTGCTGCTGCCGGGGCGGGTGGTGCTGCGCGGGTCGCCGGTGAGGGCGGCACGGGCGGTGCGCAGGGCCAGGCTGGGCAGGCGGGCGGTCATGGCGGCTGCGTCGCGGGCGAGTTCGGCTTCATCGGGTGCGGCCCGGACCCGGGGCGCGACCTGGCGCAGGACCTCCGGCCGGCCGGTCAGCGGCTTGGCCCAGTTGGCCGCGACCAGCTGGGTCAGCTCGGCGGTCCGGGCGAACCCGCCGATCAGGGCGGCCGCGCCGGACCGGTGGGCACGCAGCGCGAGCACCTCCCGGGCGTTCGGGTACGGGGACCGCGGCTCGGCGTGCAGGTCGTCGCCGTCGTCCCAGAGGACCACCAGGCCCAGCTGGCAGATCGGGGCGAACATGGCGGCCCGGGTGCCCGCCACCACCCGGACCACGCCGCGGAGCACGGTCAGCCAGCGGCGGTAGCGCTCGGCCGGGCCGAGATCGGCGGTCAGGCAGACGTGCCCCCCGGCCCCCCGGTTCAGGGCGGTCAGGGCCGCATCCACGCGGGCCAGGTCGCGGGCGTCCGGGACGACGATGACCACGCCCCGGCCGGCCGAGGCCGTGGTGGCGGCGGCGATGGCGATCTCGGCGGGCCATTCGGGACCGGGCAGGGCCGACCAGGCGGCGCGGACCGGACGGCCTTCGGCCAGCGCGGTGAGGAACGCCTCTCCCGCGGGATACCGGGTCCACGAGCCGGCCTCGGGCGGGGACGGCTTGGGATCGGGCGGGGACGGCTTGGGATCGGGCGGGGACGGCTTGGGATCGGGCG